>Ga0315293_10006341_pt1 | contig 11077 bp, 7 predicted proteins | sample YL17G13_20_MG_FD_203071 | JGI IMG/M metagenome (GOLD analysis project Ga0315293, IMG submission 203071) | Sediment microbial communities from Yellowstone Lake, YNP, Wyoming, USA - YL17G13_20 | ecosystem: Environmental > Aquatic > Freshwater > Lake > Sediment | place: USA: Wyoming | collected... | reverse complement strand
GCTGAACTTCGGTGAGATCGCCAGGATCTGGCGGGGCGGATGCATCATCCGCGCCCAGTTCCTGCACCGAATCACCGAGGCCTACCAGCGCAACCCGAACCTGGCGAACCTGGTGCTCGACCCGTTCTTCAAGGACATCCTGGAGAGCAGCCAGGATCAGTGGCGGCACGTGGTCGGGACGGCCAGCCAGCTCGGCCTGCCCATCCCGGCGTTGAGCTCCGCGCTCGCCTATTTCGACTCGTATCGGCACGAGAGGCTGCCCGCGAACCTCATCCAGGCGCAGCGGGACTACTTCGGCGCGCATACCTATGAGCGGGTGGATAAGCCGGGTACTTTCCATACGGAGTGGACGAGGTAGCATGGACGCGCCCGCGACGATCACCGGCCTTGGCCACGAACACCGCCTGATGGTTGACACGGAGATTGACCGCACGCTGAGGCGCGCCTTCGAAGGGGTGTACCTCACCGGCAGGCGCGTCCTCGTGGTCATCCCCGACCACACGCGCACGGCGCCGATCGGCCGGGTGTTCCGCATCATCCATGAGGTGCTGGCCGACCGGGTCAAGAAGCTGGACTACCTGATCGCGCTCGGCACGCACCCGCCGATGCCGCAGGAGATGATCTACCAGCGGGTCGAGATCACCCCCGAGGAGCACAGGAGACAGTTCCCGAAGGTGCGGTTCTTCAACCACCTGTGGAAGGACCCGGAGTCGCTGGTAGAGGTGGGCCGCTTCACCAAGGGAGAGATCGGGGAGATCACCGAGGGCCGCTTCGAGATGGAAGTGGCGGTGACGGTGAATAAGATGGTGCTCGACTACGATCTGCTGCTGATCGTGGGGCCGGTGTTCCCGCACGAGGTGGTCGGGTTCTCCGGCGGCAACAAGTACCTCTTCCCCGGGGTCGCGGGGCAGCACATCATTGATTTCTTCCACTGGCTGGGCGCGGTGATCACCAACCCGGTGATCATCGGCAAGAAGTGGACGCCGGTGCGGGCGGTCGTGGACCGTGCGGCAGGCATGGTCAAGACCCAGAAGCACTGCATCGCGCTGGTGGTGAAGGACGACGGCCTGGCGGGCATCTACTTCGGCCCGCCCGAGCAGGCCTGGTCGCAGGCGGCGAACCTATCGCAGAAGATCCACATCGTCTACAAGGACAACCCGTACCACACGGTGCTGTCCTGCGCGCCGCGGATGTACGACGACATCTGGACCGCGGGCAAGTGCATGTACAAGCTCGAGCCGGTGGTGGCCGATGGCGGGACGCTCATCATCTACGCGCCGCACGTCACGGAGGTCTCGGTCACGCACGGCCACATCCTGCACGAGATCGGCTATCACACGCGGGATTACTTCCTGCGTCAGTGGGACAAGTTCAGCCACTACCCGTGGGGGGTGCTGGCGCACTCAACGCACGTCAAGGGCATCGGCAGCTACGAGGACGGGGTGGAGAAGCCGCGGGTGAATGTCGTGCTCGCAACCGGCATCCCGAAAGAGGTCTGCGACCGCATCAACCTCGGTTACATGGACCCTCGCAGCATCCGGCCCGAGGACTATGCCAATCGGGAGGCCGAGGGCGTGCTGTGCGTGCCCAAGGCCGGCGAAATGCTCTATCGCCTGAAGAACGCTCCCCCGGAGCTGGGTGGGTTCGCCAAGGCGTGACCGACTATCTGCCGACTCTGCGCGCCGACTGAGGAACACCGAGAATGCCGTCTTCTCTGCTACAGGCCACTGGTCTCACGGCTCCGCTCACTGAAGATGCCGTACGCAGGATCGTGCCCGAACTCGCCCGGGCGAGCGAGCGGGAGGTCTACCCGCGCTCTGTTGTGGCGAGCAACGGCGTCATCTACTTCCTGGGCCGGCGCATGCTCGACAAGCGGCTCTGTCTGCTCTGGGATGAGTCTGACTTGGTGGCTCGGGCGTCTCGCCCGAGCCGCGCAGGCGAGACGCCTGCGCCACCGACAGATTTTTGCGGCGAGCGAAGTCACGTCCAGATCGGCGGGCTGCGGCTGGTGATTCAGGCCGGATATCTCGACCATCAGAACGCCGCCGCGCTGCGCCGCCATCTTCCGTTCACCGCTCCGCAGACCCTCGGCGTGCAGGCCGCGTTCGGAGCCGGCGACAGGTTGGGCCTGGCCACCCCAGCTCACGTTCGCGCGGTCCGGGGCACCGGCCTGCGGCCGGTCTTCGCTCAGCAGTCCATCAGGGAGATGACACGCACCGGCCGCACTCCGGACGAGGTGATGGACACGGCCACGTTCGGCGTGTTCCAGGAGGGATGGCGGGACCCATTCGGGGCGGACGCCGATCACCTCAAGACGGCGCAGGACATTGACGCCACCGTCGCGGCCGGGTTCACCATGTTCACCATAGACCCGGGCGACCATGTGGACAATGAGGCGGAGACGGCAAGCGCCGATACCTTACGCGAGAAGTTCGGGGCGCTGCCGTGGTCGGAACTGGAGACAGGCGCTGATTCCCTGACCCGAGCGTATGCGGATCCCGTGCGCCTACCGAGCGATGCTGTCGTGACGTTAGATGAGGGCGTGCTGCTGCGCGCCGCAGTGAAGTACGGCCGGGCGCTGGCTCACACCGCGGCGATGTACCGACATCTGTCAGGCAGAATGGGCGGCCGCCCATTTGAGTTCGAGATGTCGGTGGACGAGACCGCGACGCCGACATCGGTGGCCGAGCACGTGTTTGTGGTGAGGGAACTGCAGCGTCTGGGCGTCAAATGGGTAAGCCTGGCGCCTCGGTTCGTCGGCGAGTTCGAGAAGGGCGTGGACTACATCGGCGACCTGGGTGCGTTCGAGAGCAGCTTCGCGCAGCACGTCGCGGTGGCACAGCATTTCGGCCCCTACAAGATCAGCATCCACTCCGGCAGCGACAAGTTCTCGATCTACCCGATCGCGGCTCGCCTGTCCGGCGACCTGGTGCACCTCAAGACCGCTGGGACCAGTTACCTGGAAGCAGTGCGAGCGATCGCCAAGATAGATGCCGTGCTGTTCCGCGAGATCCTGGCGTTCGCGATCGAGCGCTACCCGGTCGATCGAGCGTCATATCACGTCTCGGCCGACCTGGCGAAGGTGCCTGCCCCAGACAGCCTGAGCGAGGACCAGCTCGTTACCATACTCGACCAGTTCGACACCAGGGAGGCGCTGCATGTGACCTTCGGCTCGGTGCTGACCGCAGAGGCGGGCGGCAAGCCCCGGTTCAGAGATCGGTTGATGAAGACGTTGCAGGAGCACGAGGGGATCCACTACGAGACAGTGCGCGCTCACATCGAACGGCATGTGAGGCCGTTTGCCCGATAACGTGGGGGCGCAATTCATTGCGCCCTGGGCGTGACGAATCACGCCCCTATCAACACAGGAGATGCAAACCAACATGAGCGATCCACAGGCTGCGCTGCGGAACTTCAAGCCGAAGCACGAGTTCTTCGTCGGCATTGACTCCGACGGGTGTGTCTTCGACACTATGGAGATCAAGCACAAGGAGTGCTTCATCCCCAATATCATCAGCCAGTGGGGACTGCAGGCAGTGTCGAAGTACGCCCGCGAGGCCGGCGAGTTCGTCAACCTCTACTCGAAGCACCGCGGCATCAACCGCTGGCCCGCGGTGCTCATGGTGTTCGATCTGCTGGCCGAGCGGCCCGAGGTGCAGCGGCGGAAGGTGAAGCTGCCCGACGTGCCGTCACTCCGCCAGTGGGCCGCCACGGAGAAGCATCTGGGGAACCCGGCCTTGAAAGCGGCCGTCGAGAGGACTGGCGATCCCGTGCTCAAGCAGGCGCTGGACTGGAGCGAGGCCGTCAATGCCTGCATCGCCGACATGGTTCATGATGTGCCGCCGTTCCCGTTCGTCCGCGAGTCGCTCGAGGCCCTCTCGGAGAAGGCCGACATCATGTGCGTATCGCAGACCCCGGGGGAGGCGCTGCAGCGGGAGTGGGAGGAGCACGATATCGCCAGGCACGCGGAGGTCATCGCGGGCCAGGAGATGGGCAGCAAGACCGAGCACCTGCAGCTTGGGGCCGGAGGCAAGTACGCGAAGGACCACGCGCTGATGATTGGCGACGCGCCGGGGGACCTGAAGGCGGCGCGCGCCAACGGTTTCCTCTTCTTCCCCGTGGAGCCTGGCCAGGAGGAGCAGTCCTGGCAGCGCTTCTACGAGGAGGCGATGGATCGCTTCTTCGCTGGAACCTACGCGGGCGAGTACGAGGCCAGGCTGCTCGCGGAGTTCGAGGCGCTGCTACCAGAGACGCCGCCGTGGCGGCGGTAGCAGACTAGAGTCGCAGCTGCAGCGCCCGGACTCCCGGGCGCTGCTTCGCGCTATCGCGTCATCTGCTGCAACACCGCCAGCTGCGCCCGGGAACCCATCGCGATGAGTTGGTCGCCAGCTTTCAGCAGCCGGTCGCGGCGGGGGTTGGTGTGGAAGCAGCCCTGTGCATCCGTGATGGCGAGGATCATGGCGCCTCCTTCCTGCGCCAGACCGGAGGCCGCGAGGGACTTCCCGGCCACCGCCGCATCGGACGTGATGGCGATGGAGGCGATCTCGACATCGAGGTCCTCCCGATGCATCACCATCTCCAGGAAGTCCTGCACTCCCGGCTGGGCGGCAGCGGCCGCCAGGGTGCGGCCGCCGACCACGTAGGGCGAGAGCACGCGGTTGGCGCCGGCGCGGGTGAGTTTGTCAACCGCTGCCTCGTGCCCCGCGCGGGCGATGATGTAGAGGCTCGGGTTGAGCAGGCGGGCGCTGAGCACGACGAACAGGTTGTCCTCGTCGGTCCCGACCGCGGCGATGAACACCCTCGCGCGCTCCACGCCCGCGCTCTTTAGGTGCTCATCTTGGGTGGCGTTACCCTCCACATAGAGGATGCCGCCCTCTCTGAGGCGCTCGAGCGCCCCAGGTTCCTGCTCGATGACCACGACTGACAGCCCTCGACGGCGGAGCTGAGCCACCGCCTCTCGGCCCATCCGACCATATCCGCAGACGATGTAGTGATCGCGCACGTATCTCAATGCCCGTAACCTCCGCCTTCGCTCCACTTCGTGGGTGAGTTGCTCCCCGAGCAGGAGGCTGGCCGCGCTCCGTACAGCGCATGCCGCGAGAATGATACCGGTCACAGCAAACCCTGTGGTGAAGGCACGGCCGAACTGGCTGAGGGGATGCACTTCCGCGAAGCCGATGGTGGCGATGGTGATGACGGCCATATACACGGCGTCAATGACGCTCCATCGGATCCCGCTCATCCGGCTCTCGATGTTGACGTAGACCGCGGCCGCGAAGACCATCAGCAGCGCGAGGAACAGGAGGGCGATCCAGAAGCGACGCGCGGCGCGGCTCAAGTCGGCGGGCAGGGCCAACCTGCCATCCCGGCCCGCGGCCCGGTTGTCAGGCAAGCGCCGCTCCCACATCCACCCGACGCCCCTCCTCGGCGCTGACATACGCCGCGTACAGAACTACCGCGGTGTCTCTCGCCAGCGGGAATCCGGAGATGGGCTCCCGGTTCTCGGCGATGGCGGTGATGATGTCGGCGATCTCCTGCAGGTAGCCTTGCGCCCAATGCTCATCGGGCGACGGGAACGTCCATCCGCCCTTGGTCTCGATCTTCTCGCTGATGTATTCGTCTGCGAAGATGTCCGATGAGGGAGCATAGGCGACGCAGGCGTTGTTCGGGTTCATGTTGGCGCGGAGGCGCGCGTTCGACAGGTAGGCTTCGAGGTAGTTGTGGACTCCCCCGAGGGTGGTATCGCCGGCTTTGATCTCCGCTACCGAGCCATCCTCGAAGGTGAGGACCATGATGCCCCAGTCTTCGACGTCCTGCCAATCGGTCTTGAGGTAGTGCTTGGGCTCTGCCTTGAATGCCTCGATCCAGGTGAGATTGCCAACCTCGCAGACGACGGACTTGGGGCGGATGGGCCGGTTGAACTTCCGCTCACCCTCCCACTGCTTCAGGTGGAGGACTGCGGCCAGCGGGTGAGCCCCTTTCAACACCAACGAGCCGCCGCCCGCGGTCTGCCATCGCTTCGCATAGACCGAGGGCGAGCCGGAGTGAGACTCCTCCGCCTCGATCCTCATGATGGTCCCGCCGGCCGCATCGGCCAGGCGACGGAGCTTCACGAAGGAGGGTGCATAGACCCAGTTCTCGGCATAGCCGAAGCGCACTCCAGCGGAGGTGATGGCGTCACCGATCTGGCTGCACTCCTCGACCACGCGCTCCAGCATCCGCTGCTTGGGCACCGTCTTGCCGATCAGCTCACCCGCAGGGGCGCAATTCATTGCGCCCTGGGCGTGATGAATCACGCCCCTACCACCGATCCCGCGTGGTTCGCCGAAGTAGCCGGTGAGGTGCTTTTCGCAGATGATGTGCTTGCCGGCATGCGCGGCTTCAAGCGCGAACCGCGTGTGCAGGTGGTTGGGGACGGCGAGGTCGGCGACCTCGAAGTCAACGCCCTCGGCCATCTCCTGGAAGCTCTCGAAGGCACGCGGGATGCCATACCTGTCGGCGAAATCCTGCGCGCGGCCCTTGCTGCGGCCGCAGACCGCGACTACCTCACAGCGATCGGGGCCGAGCGCCTGAAAGCCCGGCATATGCAGGCCGGCGGCGTAGCCGTAACCGACCAGTCCCACGCGCAGCTTCGGCATAAGCAGACCCTCGCGTTTCAGCCCAACAGCGATCTCACGTCCACTCGCCGCCCCTCCTCAGCGCTGACGTATGCAGCGTACAGCACGATGGTCACATCGCGCGCCAAGCGCGCGCCGGACACGGGTTGGCGGTCCTCCGCAACTGCTGCGACAAAGTCGGCGATCTCCTGGGGATAGCCCTGGTTCCAGTCCTCGTCCGGCGAGGGGAGCGACCAGCCGCCCTTGGTCTCGATCTTCTCGACAATATACTCGTCGCCGAAGATGTCCGCCTCCGGGGCATAGGCCACGCATGCATCCGTCGGGTTGATGTTCGCGCGGAGGCGGGCATTTGACAGGTAGGCCTCGAGGTAGTTGTGGACGCCGCCGAGGGTAGTGTCGGCCGCCTTCACCTCCGCGACAGAGCCGTCGTCGAACTTGACGACGATAATGCCCCAGTCCTCGACGTCCTTCCAGCCAGTGCGCAGGTACCGCTTCTTCTCCTTCTCGAACTCGGCGATCCACGTGAGGTGGCCCACTTCGCAGAACACCGATGCAGGCCGGATCGGCTTCCCGGACTTCGCTTCGCCCTCCCAATGCTTCAGTTGGAGCGCTGCCCCCAGGGGGTGCGAGCCCTTCACCATGAGAGACCCGCCGCCCGAGGTTCGCCACTGCTTTGCGTAGTCGGCGTGGGAGCCGGAGTGCGACTCCTCGGCCTCGATGCGCAGGATCGTGCCCTGCGCCGTTTTCGCCAGGCGCCAGAGCTTGACGTAGGATGGCGCGTACACCCAGTTCTCCGCGTAGCCGAACTTGGTGCCGGAGGCCTTGACCGCGTCCATCACCTCATCGCAGCGGGCGATCACGTGCTCCAGCATCCTCTGTCTCGAGACCGTCTTGCCGACCAGCTCGTCCTTCGGGCGGTCCTCGCCGAAGTAGCCGGTCAGCGGCTTCTCGCAGAAGATGTGCTTGCCGGCCTTCGCGGCCTCGATGATGAACGGCGCGTGCAGATAGTTGGGCACTGCCAGGTCTACCGCCTCAACATCGGCCTTCGCCAACATCTCTGAGAAATCGTCGTAGACTGCCGGGATGCCGTGCTTGGCTGCGAATGCCTCGGCGTCGGATTTGGGGATGGCGCAGACGGCCGCCACCTGGCATCGCTCAGGGGCGATCTGCTTGTATCCGTGAATGTGCAGGTTCGCGGAGAACCCGGCACCCGCCATGCCGATGCGGACTGGGGGCATGAGACTGAACCTCCGGTATCGTTAATCGGGCGACCGCAGAGGGTCGCCCCTACTTTCGTTCGTAGACCTCAGGGTTCACGCAGTACTGCGGCCGCCGGCCCTCGAAGACAGCGATAATCGCGTCCACAACCCCATCACCCATTGCGCGCAGCGCGCCCGGCGTATTGGACGAGTTATGGGGCATGGTGATGGCGCGCTGGCACTTCAGCAGGCGGCTCTGAGTTGGCGGCTCGGTGGCGTAGACATCCAGGCCGGCGCCGAAGATGCGACCGGCCTCGAGCGCATCGGCGAGGGCCTCCTCATCAATGATCGCGCCGCGGGCGGTGTTCACGAGAACCGCTGTGGGCTTCATCAGCCCGATCCTGTCAGCATTGATGATCTTCCGGGTCTGGTCGCTGAGCGGGGCATGGATGGAGACGAAGTCGGCCTCCCGCATGACCTGCTCGAGGGAGGCGGCGCGCTCGACGCCGACCTCGGCCGCGAATCGCTCGTCGAAGTAGGGATCGTAGGCGAGGATTCGCATGTTGAACCCCCGGCCCCGGCGCGCCACTCCCTTGCCGATGCGGCCCATGCCGAAGAGCCCAAGCGTGGCGCCGTAGACGTCCACACCGTAGGTGTTGATCCACTGCCCGGCCTTCGTGGTGCGATCCCCCTCGGGTACGTGTCGAGCCACCGCGAGCATGAGCGCGAAGCTCATATCGGCGACCGCTTCCGCGTTGGCGCCGGGGATATTCGCGACCGCGATGCCGTGCTTCGTGCACTCGGCGACGTCCACGCAATCCATGCCAGCACCGTGTCGCGCCAGAACCTTCAGTCGGTCTGCCTCGTCGAAGGCCGGCGGGAACCATTGGTCCACGCCGGCCGCGACCGCGTCTATGCCTTTCAGTAGCGGGCGCAATTCCTCCGGAGTCATCGGGCGCCCGTAGGGATTGTGCATGAGTTCATAGCCCGCCGCGACCAGCCGGTCTTCCGGCTCCCGGCTCACCTCGCTGAATGACGTCGCGGTGATCATAACCTTCATCTGCTGCTCTCCTCGCGCGCAAGGCGGAAGTGAAGCTGCTGCCTGGCACTCTCCGCTGGCTACACTGTCCCCTCGAGCTGCACCATCTCGATGTTCTGGTTCGGGCAGCGGCGGAAACACATTCCACAGGCCACGCACTTATCCTCGTCGATGCGGAAGCGATCGCTTCCCTGTCGCTCTACTGCAAATGAGGAGCAGATTCGGAAGCACAGCCCGCAGCCTTCTCCGCACCCGCACACCAGGCAGCGGCTCGCCTCGCGGACCGCTTCGTCTTCTGTCAAGGCCGGACGGTAGGGCTCGAAGTCGCCCCGCCTTTCGGACGAAGAGCGCAGCGGGAGCGGTACGCGCGGCTCCAGGTCCAGACCCTTCTGGCGAGCCAGCACCTGCTTCTTCGAGACTTCGGTCAGCTCCGGGTCGTAGGTCAGAAACGGCTCGCCGCCACTCAGGTAGCTGTCAATGGAGGCGGCCGCCCGGCGGCCGGAGGCTACCGCAGCGATCACGGTATCGGGGCCGGTGGCGGCGTCGCCGCCAGCGAAGACACCCGCGATCGCGGTGGCGCCTGTGTCCAGGTCGCAGGCGAGCGTTCCGTCGGGACTGACGGAGATACCCTCGAGGCCACCGCTCACCTCCTGGCTGATCGCGTTGATGACCATATCACAGGGGAGCGTGAACTCTGTCTCGGTGACCGGGTCCGGCCGGCGGCGACCTGAGGAGTCTGGCTCACCAAGAGTGTGGATCCGCATGCTGATCCCGACGACCCGGTTCCGCTTCTTGTTGATCGCGATCGGGGCCACCAGATAGATGATGCGCACTCCCTCTTCTTCGGCCTCCCACACCTCATCGGATTCGGCCGGCATCTCGTCGCGCGTCCGGCGGTAGCAGAGGAAGATCTCCCTCGCGCCGAGCCGGAGCGCAGTCCGAGCCGCGTCAATCGCCGTAAAGCCGCCCCCGATGACAGCCACGCGCTCGCCGACCGACACCTTGCGGCCGCGCCGATACGCGGTGAGGAGATCAACGGCCGCCACCATGCCCTTCGCATCCTCACCAGGCACGCCCAGCTTTTGGCCCGCCCACATGCCGATGCCAAGGAGGACGGCGTTGAAGCCGTCCTGCCTCAGGCTCGAGAGGGTGAAGTCCTTGCCCAGCCTGGAGTTGCACTTGACCTTCACCCCTAGCGACTTGAGCGCGCCGACCTCGGCGTCCAGCACGCTCTCCGGCAGGCGGAAGCTCGGTATGCCGTAGCGCATCATGCCGCCTGGCTTCTTCTCCGCTTCAAAGACCGTGACCGCGTGCCCGGCGCGGGCGAGATCCCAGGCGCAGGAGATACCGGCCGGACCGGAGCCGACAACCGCCGCTGTCTTGCCGCTTTTGGGCAGGAGGTCCACTTCGGGCCTCCAGCCCTGCTGCGCCGCGTGCTCGAGCACGAAGCGCTTGATGTCGCGAATGCGAATGGGCTCGTCAACGTCGCCGCGAGTGCACGCGGTCTCGCAGGGGTGGGCGCAGATGTAGCCGCACACCGATTGGAGCGGGTTCCGACTGGTGATCAGCCGGAAGGCTCCCCGGAAATCCCGCTCGGCGACCTTCTGGACGTACCCCTGGGCCGGCACCTGGTCCGGGCAGGCGGACTTGCAGGGCGCGGAAAGCTGCGGGTTCTTGATGCGGCCGTGACCCGGGTAGAGCGTGAGCTTCTCGGAAGAGGTGATCTCTCCGACCAGCAGGTCGCGCATCGCGCCCCAGTCGGCAAAGCCCATCTTGTCCAGGTACTGAACGACGCCCTCGGCGATGTCTTTCACGATGCCATAGCCATGGGCCAGGACCCCGGTGCAGATGCCGATCAGGTCGGCGCCGTAGAAGGCCATCTCGACCGCGTCTTGCCATGTCTCCACTCCGCCGGTCGCGATCGCCCGTACGTCGGGCCCGCCGCGTTTTCTGATCTCGAAGATGTCGCGCAGGGCCAGCGGCTTCGCCCACGGACCGGACATGCAGCTCAGCGAAACCTGTTCCTGCAGGTGGTACACGGCCTTCTTCGGGTTCCAGATGTCCACTGGGGGGATGGCGAGGCGGTTTGCGTTCGAGCCCACGGCCACCGCGCCGGCATCATAGGCCGCCTTCGCAGAGAACGGCAGCTTGCTGCCCTCCGGGCTGAGCTTCACGAAGACGGGGATAGAGACCGCCCCGACCGTCGCCCGGACGATCTCGGA
>Ga0315293_10006338_pt1 | contig 11082 bp, 6 predicted proteins | sample YL17G13_20_MG_FD_203071 | JGI IMG/M metagenome (GOLD analysis project Ga0315293, IMG submission 203071) | Sediment microbial communities from Yellowstone Lake, YNP, Wyoming, USA - YL17G13_20 | ecosystem: Environmental > Aquatic > Freshwater > Lake > Sediment | place: USA: Wyoming | collected... | reverse complement strand
TCGGAGCAACGCCATAACCGAGGTTCTGTGCTTGACCCGTTACCCCCGAAACGGCCTGGTTCAACGTGACCTGTGGAACCTGACCGCCACCCGACGAGGCGGTGTCGTTACACACGAACGTCATGGACCGAAGATCTGACTGGTCCTGACCGGTCGACCCGTGGATGGTTAACAACCCACCGCCTCCAGCCACACCCGGATTCGTCCTGTCTGCCACCACAAAGGCCGTGTATTCACCCATGTTCATGTTCGTGGCGGCACCCGTTAGGCAATCTCCGCCATCGAACGTCAACACATTCAAGCCGTTCTGTGTCACCGCCCCAGTCCCCGGTTTGGCTGCCGCCGTGGCCTGCACCACCTGTGGAATGTTGGCCGGTGTTGCCCCGGGAGCCGCCTTGTTGGCCCACGCCGACACGGCCCCACCCGCTGACGTGATCGACGCCAGATCCGAAGCGTCAAACCACAAGATCGGCCCATAATCCCTGGGGGTCCACCCACTGGGCGTTACCGGCGCCGGCCGATCGAACCACTTGCCCATCGCATAGGCGTGCATGTCTAGCGCCTGCTGTACCGTGGCGGAACTCCACGAAATGACTTCACCGACGTGGCCAGTGAACGAGGCCCCCGCAGCCGGATTGCCCAACCAAGACGAAATAGTAGGCGTCGACGGCGCTGACGTACTCACATTGCTCGTCTTGATGTCATCGACCCACAGCCCCACCGTGCCGGCTACTCGAGCGAAAGTGATCACCTGAGGTTCATACAAAGGGACCTGCGTAGAGAGTTCCGCTGCCGCCCCGTTTCGCATCCAACCGATAAAGGATGTTGCGTACCCAGCGGTACTCACCGACCAGCCCGACGTTGCCCATGCGCCATTACCAAGCGGAAACTGCTGAACCTGCGTCGATCCCAGTCGGCCCGTCGGAAACAGCACGATCGTTACCGCGAAGTTATCCACAGCCGAATTGTGTATCGGGCCCATCAGGAAATCGGTCTCATCAAACGAAACAACGTTCATTCCGCCAAGTGTGGCCATCCCAGTGCCCGGCTTGTTCGCAGCCGTCGCCTGCGTAAAGTGCCGGTTGTTCCCACTCTTGTCACTCCACTGTGACACCAAGGCCGGTGACCCGGTCGACGTGATCGATCCGACATCCGAAGCATCAAGCCACAGCGAGGGAGAAACGCTCAACGGGTTGAAGCTCGACACGTAAGCCTGAGGGGTTGACACCGTGAGCGCGTACTTGTCGGCCAGGTAAGTATGAATCCTGGCCCGACTCGCCCTCGACAGTGGGTGGTCGTAGATCAGAATCTCCGCCACCTTGCCACTGAGCCAATAGTTTCCCGACCCGCTCCGCCCCAACATGGAATTGCCTGCCGTCGACCAGCCAACGGCATTGGTCGATATTCGTTTCAATGGAGTGCCGTCCAACCGCACGATCCAATCGTGGGGCTTCGAGCTGATGTTGTAAACGCGCCACGCGGCCAACGTCGGCGTGGGGTTGATGTCGCCAGTCATCTGACGTTGGGTTGACCCCCAAGCATCGTAAAGCGCGCCCGGAGTCGTGTACGGATAAGTCGCATCGTTGGTCAACGCATCCGAACTCATGTGCCAAATACCACTGGACGCAGTAGTAGCGGCCGGATCAATAGCAGCCTTGATGACGATAAATACCTCACCACCGGTTTGCCCCGTAAAGACCGCGTCAGGAATCGTGAACCTGTTTGACGACCCATTGAACGTCAACGCCGGTTTGCCATTCACCTGATTTGCATTCCAAACCGGGCCAGTTCCAACTGCAGTCAAATCATAGCGACCACTGGACAAATCATTCCAGGTGGCAATAGCAGAACCTTCACCACTCAAGGTTCCGGCATCACACCAAAGACGCAAACCACTGATACTGGCTGGTCCGGTGAACGACGAAGCCGAAATCCCGAAGTTGGAAGGCATCAGACCTCATCCGAACTCACGACACCAACGCCCCTAGCAGGTACCACACGTCCGCGGACCTCTGGATCAGGGAGGCACCGGCGTATCGGCCCGCCAACTTCAGTCCACCGAACGAACGAATCGTCACTCCCGCGCCGGCGGCGACCGTGACCTGCCCGGCCCCCATCTGTATGAGGTCGATCCGTTCACCGACAAGAAATGCCACATCGACATTCGGGGGAACCGTCACCGTGACCGCCGTAGCCCTGTCCAGTTCGACAACCTTACCATTGTCGGCCAGGGCCAATATGTACGTTGCCCCGGTCTGATTGTTGAAAGCCTGAGGCGTCTTCCAGTTGGTCGGCATATTGCCAATGACTACCGAACGATCAACTGGTGTTCCAGACGGGTCCTGCACGACATACACAATGTCGGTGACCGCCGGTGTCGTCAGGGGCGAAAGGTCAGAAAGCCGAGTGTCAACCACGGGCTTGCCCCCTTTGTACCGTTAGTGCATCAGCCATGTGCTCTCCTAAGCCAACGTGAAGACGAGACTGCCAATGTCAATGGTGAGAGTATCACCCGACGTTGTCGCCTTCGGTACTGTCAACGGTGCGTACCACAACAGGTACCCGGGAGCCCCCGTAGCCGCAGTTCGAATCCCGACATGGGTGATCGCCGTCGTGGGCATGGGCAAGAAGGACACACTGGTCGAGTTCGAGCTTTGACCCGCGGCCGCCGCACCCGTGACGAGGGGCTGCCGGGCATACCCACCACCCGTCACCTCGACACCCACATCAGCCGCCGTTGGATCAGTCGTATACAGCGCGATGTATGGAGTTGCCGGCATCGTGAAACTGGCATGACCAAGCGAATGGTCGAGCAGTTTCAATTTCAAGTAATCAGACAGCGCTGCAGTCATGCTTATCTCCCATGCCGATCAAAACACCGGCGTCGTCAATGAACCATCTTTTACCAACATCATGACTGACACAGTCAGATTGAAATCAACAGGCGTGGCACCGCCGCCGGCTTGGTCGATGTCAACCGACAACAGATCGCCCTCCACCAGCGAAATGACATCCGGTACGACCGCATCACCGATCTGTGAACCCACCGCGACTCGAGGCCGATTCGCCTGATTGGTGAAGATCGTCGACCAAGTTGGCGTAGCTCCACCAAACTTGTTGACATCGACGATCACGTCCGTAGCGGCAGGCCACGAATCGACCCCAAGGTAAGCCCGCACGCTTGTGATGTGTGCCTGATCATACGGACACAACCACGTATATCGACCAGCCTCGGCGGCCAGTATCCCCGGTCGGGTAAACGTCACCTGCTTGGACAGCACAGCACCCCCAGGGGGAAGCATCCCCTGAACCTCCGCCATGTCCGTCAGAACCACCTTGGACGGATTACCGATCGCCTGAGATGCCACAGGTGGCTTACCCGGACCCGTCGCCGAACCCAAGTCTGAAAAGGACACGACGATCACACCGGGAGCCGGTGGAATCAACAGACTTCCATCCTCCACCACATGCTTGAGGAGGGAATTCGCCCAGTTGTTCGGGTTAAGCGTCCGGTAGATCTTCCAGGTGTAGCCCAACGGGATCACCGGAGTGGCCCCAGGATACGTGATTGTGATCATGCCCTGGTTGTTGGTCGTGTTCGTCCCCGGCAGGGTTCGGTTGCAGTCCTCGTGGACGGAACCGTCATCCACGTAATCCGCCGCGGATGTCACGGAGTCAAGAAACAGGTAACGCGCCCCATTCGGCGTTTTCCGATAAATGTTGAACCCCGTGGCAGCGCCTAGCGGGGGCAACGTGAGGGTGATTTGACCTATCGACGTCGCTATCGGCAACGTGATATTCGCTGACTTCGAAGCCTTCGTTTCCAGTGTGGTGGCTGTCGTATACGCCGACAGGACATAACTGTAGTTCCCGGGACTGAGGGTTCCGCCTGATGTAAAAGGCAACAACCCTGGCGGAGACGGGTCAAGCAGGGCGACAGGGGTATCGGCAAACGTGACAGGAGAACCAACGGTCTCGTTGCCTGCGGCGTCAACGAGCGTGAACCTGTAGTAGTACCGTTTCGACGAAGGGAACCAACCTCCGGTGGAGAGCTGGTGTAGGGACAACGGCAGGGTCGGCGTGTTGTCCACCGCCGGCACCCCACTGTGATGATGACCCTCGGCGGCTGCGGCAAGTAACCGATCCATCAGCACAATATCGGCGTCCGAAAACTTGAATCCGTCGGCGGCCATTGAATCGCCCGGGCCGAGAGTGTTGAACCCGAATCGCTGTGTCTTTCCACCCATTACAACCACGTCCCAGAATCGACTGCCGATCCATGACGAATCAACAACTTCAAGGTACCGGTCAGGTCAAAGTCGGTAGGAGTGGCTCCACCGCCGGTCTGATCAAGATTGAGGCGAACCATATCGCCCCTGTTCAAAGAGATGTTCTCCACTGTCTTTACGGATCGATTCTCGCCTCTTCTAATAATGGACTCGATGATTTTCTGCCATCCCACCCCGAACACAAACCGATCAAAGAAGCAGACAACCGGCACTGCCGCTGGCGCAGACCCACGGCCAAGATGGGTTTGGCATGCGATAATGGAGCAATTGTCCCATTCATTGAGCCAATACCATGCCCCGTCCGACGAATACAGGGTCCCCTCGAAGTGGAAGTCCATCTCCTCTGTTGTACTGACCACCCCAGGTGGCAACACGCCCTGGACTTCGCTTGCGTCTGTCAGCATGATCTTGGTTGGCGAACCAATGCCACCACTTGTGGCGGTTGGTGACCCTGCAACAGTGGACGATCCGACATCGAGATAAGTCTTAACGGTCGCGTCGGGAATCGTGGCCAGAAGACTTCCCGACCACGATGACGGGTTGAGAGTCCGATAGATGCGCCATCCGTAGGCGGCAGGGGCCGCAATGGACAGTTCAATCATCACCGAACTCGACCGATTCGTGGTGTTCGTCGTGGGAGCTGGGTTGTGTAAATCCGGGACAGCCGAACGATCGTTAAAGGTGGCTCCCGTCGTGGACCCGACAAAGTAGAACCTGTCATTCTGCGGGCCTTGCCGATACACGTTGAACCCCGTCGCACCCGAAGGCAACGAGGGCAGCGCCACATCCACACTCTGCAAGGCAACGATGGTGACGTCGGCCGCCAGCGACGGAGTCGTCTCGTTGGCCGACACGCCGGTATAGGCGGACACCACGTAGGAGTAGTGTCCGCCAGCCGGTCCAGTCACACCACTGATTCCTGGCGCCAGCATCGGTGCCCTTGGCGGCGGAAGCTCACCCGATAGCTGCACGGAAGCCACCTGCGATCCCACCGACTCGTGACCGTAAGGGTCCACCAACGAGTATTGATAGAAGTACCTGACCGACGCCGGCATCGTGCCACCGGTAGACGAAACAGTAAGACGCGGCAACCCAGAGAGAACCTCGTCAGGACTTCCCTGACCTGAATGACGGTGTCCCTCCAAGGCCAGTCGCAAGATCCGGTCGATGGACTTGCGATCAGCGACACCAAACTTCCAGTCGTCCAGCGACAGCTTGTCAATAGCCCGAGTCAAGCGGGTGAGCTTGAAGCGGTTCGTCTGTTCAGGCATCATGCACCCCACACCGGCGTCGGAGGCACGGTCAGTTCTCCGGATGGGGAACCAAGAACCAACTCGACATCGAGATTCGCCGCGGTTCCTTCGCTTTGCCCAACAGCCAACACGGCTACCTGAAGGTAGTCCTCTGGGACCAACGGGATATTCAAAGGCACGAGAACCGGATCCCAAACAACAAACTCCACCCATACGACGCCATTCTTCAAAATCTGACACGTCGTTTGACCGTAGAGGGACCCCAGCGAAGCCACATAACCGATCAGGCTGACGTTCTGGTAGATGACGTAGAACCGGGGCGACGTGGTCACAATCAGGTCCCCAGACAACACAAAGGGAACGACAATGGGCTGTCCCGGGACAGCAACGTTCACCTTGGTGGTGGTCGCACTCCGATAAACGTCAACGCCCCTCAAAGGACTGTTCCCGCCGTGAGATCCGCAGCAGTCGGATTGCGGAACGCCCGTGCCGTAAACGTGTACGAGAGTTTCGTTCGCAGCTCCTGACTGGACGAAATGGAAATCCCCAGAACGGCCCCAACCCACCAGACACGATGATGGTCACCCTGGTCTTTGGTGATCCACTCGAGCACGAAGGCGCTCCACAGCGGGAACCCTCCGGGGGCAAGTCCCTGATTGGGTTGCAGGATCAGTCCCGGCATGAAGTTGGGTTCCTCGACGAACAGCACCGGAAAAGAGATCTGTGCTGTCGAATCACCACTACTGCCAACCTCGACGAACCCATGACAGAAGGCATTCTTCACCTGAGCCTCTTCGGCCACGATTCGATCATCACGAATCTGAGCAAGGCGAGACTGGATGTCAGACATCCATCAACCTCCCGGACCGGTTGGTTGTTGGAACCCTGCAGCGACCGCGTTCTTGGCGCTCTTCGACTCGCCGCGATTCAACAAGCTGATGACCTCGTCGGACACCGCCAAGACTGGACCCGAACGGTTGCTGGCGTCAGCCTCGGTGGCAAGCACCCACTCGAAAGCACCAAGCTCTCCACCGCCAGCGAACCCCAAGGCAGGGAAAGATCCGAGCGGCAAAAGTGTGCCGTCGTAGAAGACGACAGCATAATCGGTGGCGCCAACCGAGTAATCGGGGAGCACATCCCACACTTGTCGGTCCACCGTAGGCCGAGCCAAACCTTCGGGAGTGTCATTTTCCGCCCCTCCGAGATCGGCGGCATCGCCGTAAGCCTCGATGGGTCCATTGAGGTAGCTGATCCAGTAGCCATCGCTCGTGTTCGTTCGCCGCACGCTCGTTGCCATGCTCGCCGGTGTCAGGTCACCCAGATGTGATCCATGGTTAGCGAGACCCCCGATCGCCTCAACAACCCCATCGCCCCACAACACCCAATAGCCGTCGTTGGCATAGTCGGACTCCAGGGAAACGGCGTCTGCCACCTGTCCACCGATGAACGCGCCCACATGACTGCCGTTCGCGTAGGTGATCGCATCCCCGAAAGGAGTAACCACCCCGTTCTCCTGCAAGAGCCAATAGCCGGCACCAGTTGACGTGACGGCCATATCCGTGACGACCCCAACACCACCCTGGGCACGTGGCGTTTCGTTCACGGTCAGGCCACCATAGTTGACGGCATCGCCATAACTGATGACCTTGCCGGACACATCAACGGTCCAGTAACCCTCACCTGTCGCCGTGAACCTGATCGTTACGGCAGGAGCCACATGGGTTTCAGGGTCATTCTTGATCCACAAACGAGCATTGCCGAACGCATAGACATCACCAAAGCTTGTCAACTGCAGGTACCCGGAATCACCAGGCAACGCGGCGGCGGAGTAGTAGCAGACAACGCTGTTGTAGGGGGACCCCCCAAGCCAGTACGTCTCAAGATCCATCGTGTACTCGCCCGTACCCAGATCATGCTTCGTGGTGACCCCAGCCACGTAATGCACGTAGGTTTCACCCGTCGTCCGCTCGTAGATCCTGACCTGATCGTCAAGACCGATCAGGGGATTGGCGACACACGAAGTCTTCCCAACCCGGCGGGCAAACCAGATGTGCATGGCGATCAGGTCAGCCATGGCCTTCTGCTCTTCCTCCTTGATGAACACACCATTCGTCCACTGTGCCGGCTTGATCATGCCCTTCAGATCCGCAGCCGAAGGTGGTGTGATGCGAGTAACGACTAGGCCAGTGGCCAAGGCGGGAGTGCCGGCCATCGTCGGATTCGGATCCTGATTGGAGATCGTGATCTCTGACCGAGCTGCGGTGTCATTCCGGGCAACCGAATAGGAAAGCATCTGCAGCTTCTCGTCAATTTCCGGCATGATGTCCAACGCGTTGCCATCGTAATCATAATTGCCCAACGACCACCAGTTGGGAGTTTGAAACCGAGCACCTCCCTCGTCGTCGATGTAAAAGCAGTACCCGACTGATTCCTTGAGACCCGTAATCGGGTGGATGACCGGAACCTTATCGGTCAACTCCACCGGGAGATCTTCAGTCGAAAACGACCCAGTGGACTCAAGAATCCCGTGTATTTCAGGGAACGCGTCCGGCTGTGGGTTCTGGTACAAATAGAACCCAGCCCACAGCAGCAATTCCTTGATGATGTCCACGTAATCCTTGTAATTGCCGTCCTTGCGAATCTGCCCTCCCTGCGATCCCACTGACCCCGTAAACACGAAATCACCAATCACGTCAATGTTCCCGTCTGCGTGCATGATTCCGTAACCAAGATCAGTTTCAACGGACGGAATTAAGGCCCGTACCACACCCTCGACATTGACGGAACCCAAAAAGGCAGGCGGGTACACTTTGCCACTGCCCGGATTGGCAGGAAGCGGCGTGCCGAACGACTCGACCTGGCCCCCTCCGCCCAGTATCCAATAACCATCAGCAGCTCGGGTGTATCTCAGGTCAGTGGCGTGATCACTTTGCCCATAACCGGGCCGGGCACTTTCTCCGTACTTGACTGCAGTGCCGAAAACTTCAACCTGGCCACCGGCATACAGTATCCAGTATCCCTCCGATGTGGGATGCGACCGGATGCGGGACACATGATTAGCTGCAGGATAAAACCACGGCGCTGACGATGGTTGAAGAACGGGATGTTGGATGAGAACAGATTCCCATATCTTCCATGTAGCGCTTGTGGAGAGCAGCTCCACGCCTGGAACCATGTCCAGACCATCAGGCGTGAGAAGACCACTCCACGTCCACAGTGACATCAAGAACCCCGTAGGGTTATAATCCTCGTCACGAGTCGGCCTGGCCTGTCCAAAGTTCGTGACTTTCGCCGCAATGCAATGTTCGCCAGCCGTCAACGTGATGTTGATTTGCCTGTTGTAGATGAAGTCCATCTGTGTCGGATTCGTCTTGGAGAAAACCAGAACTCCATCGACATACAGTTCAATCCCATTGTCGGCGGCGACACAAATGATGTGTTGGCCAGCACCCGTCGTCACCTTCTTCCGGAAATAGATACTGCCCTTCGGGGCGTAACTGGTGGTGCCAATAGCGGGTCCGATGATCTGATCAGCACCATTCGGATATGTGGGGCCGAGGTGCGCCATCCGTGATCCACCCTGCCACGCACCTGTACCAGCCATATTCTGTGCGTGCGTACACAGGACTTTTGCGTTGCCCCATCCGACATCGTCGTAACCGGGGGTCTCCCACAAATTCAAACGCGTATCCAGATCCGTCACATCACCAAATGGGTGGATCGCCCCATCTCCGCACATGATCCAATACCCATGTCCGGTGAAGTTGACCGCCATGTCAACGACATTGCTCACCCCCGACGAGTACAGATCCCCCAGGACTTGAGCATCACCGTACGCAACGCACTTTCCAAAACTGTCAAGCAGGTAATACCCTTGGCCAGTGGGCGTAGCGGCGATGCAGACAATTCTGCCGTCCAGCGTGGTGGACGGATTGGCCGGAGCTGGTGGATGAATACGGGCATCGCCGAACGCAAACACCTCTCCGTCATCACGCACCTGCCAATACCCCATATGATTCTCCGCCCCAATGTGCGGGAACGGGTCAGCGGAGTAGCACAAGGAACTGTGAATCGAATGGTCCATCAACGCGGCTATCTGCCTGATCCTGATGGGACCCCATGGGAGAACCACCGCGGCGCTGAGTAGTGGGTCAATCGACTGAGCTGGCTGATAAAACGTCAGCCTAATTTTGTCCGCCCGATACGCCCGCGGCAGCATGATTTCTTTCGACGATCCCGCCAGAAATGCCGATTGATAATCAATCCTGACGAAAGGGATACCTGACCCAGGCGTGCAATTCACGGAACCAACAGTCGCTTGTTCCTGTGTGACCTCATCAACCCAAAGGCCACTCTCCATGATCGAGATGTAACAATCAACTCTCCATGAATCGAAAGGCACAACGTGTATACGGTTGACAAGTTTCCCATCCGTGGCCATCTCGATGAAACCAAGATTCGGATTTTCTGACTGCCAGAACGAAGAATCACGACTCCCGGAGCGGCCCTCACCATTCGCGTAGGTGATCGTGTAGGGGGTTGGATGCAAGAAGCTCAACGAGTGTGTGTCCAGCTCGATTGACACCCCACCAGTCTGCCCCGAGAACCGTGGATCGTTCTTGACAAACCCTGCATCGAACGCATCAGTTGGGCGATGACCCTGCACCGAAGCATTCCAGGTTCCCGCAGCCTTGTCGGAACTCGATGTAGTGGTGATGTTCGGGAACGGCTGAGTCAGATCAGCGGGATCCTTATAACGCATGATGACCGGGTCCAGATCGTGGACAGGACCCGGATGTGACAGCGGGGGGATCGTGAACTGCTCGTAGGTGTACCGGTGATACTTGAGAGGATACAGCGAGAGCGGCACCAACGGTGGGAACATCTGCTGATCGACGAGGAGCTTGCCCATGTCGCGGCAACTCAACTGCATTTCCCCGGCCGAGTTCATTGTGACTTCATCCACGAGCCAAACGCCAGAACAGATGATGTTGCCATCGAGGATGGCCTGCTGGAGGATCTTGTCGTGACCACCGAACCCCTCGTAGGTGCGAATCAAGGCATTCGGGACAAGAACACTGTTCCAGTCATTAGGACGGTGCCCCCATCGACCTCTGGCCTCTTGGGATTCACCTCGCGACCACGAATAGAAACCAGGCTTTCCAAACTGGTCGGCGAGTTCTGGGATCTCCCCAATCTGGTCTGTTGCCGTGTTCAGCAGCGTGATCGTGGCGGTCTGTGCATCGTTCTTGATCGCCCTCTGCTTCATCACCGACTTGATGTTGGGGATCTCGGTTTCGATTTGTTGTGACGTATCGGCACGTTGGTACCATCGGGCCGGACCATTGGGCCACGTGCCAACCATCTCCCCGTGCGGAGTTGCATCAGGCACCGGATCAGTCGTCGGATACTCGTTGATCTTCCACCCATCATCAGTGTGCAAGATTTCGTCTACTGGTTGCCCCGGATATTCGGCGATCACCGTATTCGCCGTAGTTGCGGTGCCAACAGGTGTGACCATGTCACTCGTGTGATACCAA
>Ga0315293_10006330_pt1 | contig 11090 bp, 9 predicted proteins | sample YL17G13_20_MG_FD_203071 | JGI IMG/M metagenome (GOLD analysis project Ga0315293, IMG submission 203071) | Sediment microbial communities from Yellowstone Lake, YNP, Wyoming, USA - YL17G13_20 | ecosystem: Environmental > Aquatic > Freshwater > Lake > Sediment | place: USA: Wyoming | collected... | reverse complement strand
CTCTTTCTGGAGGCTCAGCGACTGCGTTGCGGCATGCAGGCGCCCACCGAGGCGGCGTTCGTCCCACTGATGTGTTCGCCAGTTTTTCGCCTCCCAGTTCGATAGTTCCTCATTGTTTTGAGTCGTTCCATAGCGGAGTTCTTGTCGCACAAGTTCCACGGGAATCCGAGGCACGGTTGACCTCGGTTCACCGCTATCAACTTTGGGTAAAACAGACGTCCCGTGCGTCAGAAGCAGCAGCGTCCACAAGAGGTTTCGTTGAAAACTCAACACTGATTTTACCTTTTTAAAATTTCAGCCGATGCGATCTGCCTGAAGAGATCACGTCTCACAGCATCAACCGTCCTACGCAAGGCATCGGCTTGGCCGTGATCGTCACACATCCCCCGATCGGAAATCGAAAGTCAGTATCCACGTCCGCCAAAATGGGATGTCATCGGCGGATGCCAAGCCCCGTGCAGCAAGCCAGGATATTGAGAGCGATATTTCACCTGAACTTGAGTTCCTTGGAGTTCCCAATGCTCGTGAGAACGTACGCCGAAAGGTGTCACGATCCATTTCCCTTTCACGCGGTGATAGAAGGGGGGGTAAATTGCTCGATACGTATGGGGATACAGCATCTCGTGCGGTGCAAATGCTTGATTGGTGATCATTGTCGAACCGGTCCAGCTTGGAATATTGGGTCGCGGTGACGGGTAGAGTGGTGCGTTGAGTTGAGGGTAGCCCGCTTGTAGCGGAGCGGCCGGGGGTGCGGAGTTGCTGCCGGCCACGTGCCTCGGTTGAACGGGCGAAATCGGGAGTGCTTCGCTTTGAGAGATGACGGCGGGTGCGGTGTTGTAAGAGGAGTCCCCGGCCACCAATATTGGGCCCTCTCGAACAATGGTCTCTTCTTCAACGCCAGTGGCTGAAGCTACGAACGCAAAACCGGATGAATCCGCTTCGAGCTCAGCGGCTCGGGATGTCGGCAGCATTAATGCGGTTAAGACAACGCAACACGAGGCCGTTAAAACTTTGTACCGTTTCATTTGATCCCTCCCTGGATTCCGCTCGGCTGTTCGCGATAAGGTTAGAGTCCACTTCTAATCTTGCCCTCCGTCGCACCGGCTAATGAAGGTTTCGGCTAAAAAGGTCTGTTTGGATGAGTCATTCGATGTGCCTCTGGACGTATGTCTTGTTTTTGTTAAGTATTTGTTGTGTAAAGGCTTAAGGTTGGTTGAAAATTTTCTGTAAACCGTGTAAACGGTAGCTTTGCCAAAGTTTTCGGAACCTGCAAAGTCTCCGTATGTTGACGAGTCGAATGACTTCGCTGTCTCCTTGGATAGGAAAAGTGACATTGGATTTGGTACAGACGAGCCGTAGTAATATTTGGTAAACGGACAAAAGCAAATTTGAGGGATCTGTGATGCGGACTCTCAATGGCCAATCGAATCAGTCATACAAAAAATCTGGGAGGCCGCGTTGGCGAAGCACAAATCAGGTATGACCGGTGCCAAGAGCACTCGTGGAGATATGGAAGATCGAATCAAATATGTGCCGCTGGGTCAGGAGACACGCCGTCGATATCTCAACTATGCAATGTCCGTCATTTCCTCACGGGCCTTGCCCGATGTCCGAGACGGATTAAAGCCCGTTCAACGCCGAATTCTTTACGTTATGTTTGAAGGCCTTCGGCTGACGGCCGACAGCAAGCCCTATAAGTGCGCAAAAATTGCCGGTGATACCAGCGGTGATTATCATCCCCATGGCCCGTCGGCGATTTATGACGCTTTGGTCCGGATGGCGCAGGACTTCACATTGCGATATCCGCTGATTCATCCACAGGGCAATTTCGGCTCGATCATGGGTCTGCCGGCAGCGGCGGATCGATACACGGAGGCTCGGCTGACACTGGTTTCCGAACAGTTGATGACGGAACTCCGATACCAAACAGTGGACATGCGTCCTAATTACGATGGTCGAAAAAATGAGCCTGTCGTGCTGCCTGCCCAGTTCCCCAATCTGCTCGTCAATGGAGCAACCGGAATCGCAGTCGGCATGGCCACCAACATTCCTCCGCATAATCTCGGTGAGGTCATCGCCGCGTGTGTGCATCTCATCGAGAATCCGGAGTCCAAAACTCACGACCTGTTAAAATATATCAAGGGCCCCGACTTTCCATTGGGAGGGCGGCTGGTCACAGATCGCAAGGAACTGCGAACGATCTACGAAAACGGTCGCGGCAGCATGAAGGTCAGGAGTGAATGGCGGCTGGACAAAGATCGTCAGGGAGTCATCGAGAATAGGATTGTCATTTATTCGCTCCCTTACGGGGTGGATTCCGGACCGGTTGCTGCCGAAATCGGTGCCATCGTGAATAGTAAAAAGATTCCTCAGCTGATTGATTCCAACGACGAAACCGACGACAAAAATGGACTGCGGGTTGTGTTGGAACTCCGGCCGGGATCGGATCCGGAAAAGGTGATGGCTTATCTCTATAAGCACACGGCCTTGGAGCAGAACTTTGCCTATAATCCGACCTGTCTCGTGCCAGACGACGCCAATATTCTCGGTCCCGCGCGACTCAGTTTGGTCGATATGATCCGGCACTTCCTCGCCTTCCGGCTGAAGACGGTTCGACGCCGATTAGATTTTCAACTGCGGCAGCACGAACAGCGAATTCATCTCTTGGAAGGTTTTGCTGTCCTCTTCAATGATCTTGACCGGGCTCTCCAAATCATCCGATCTAGCAGCGGAAAGAGAGACGCGGCCGATCGACTGATGCAAGCCTTTCCGCTGGATGAAGAGCAGACGATGGCAATACTGGAGCTGCAGCTCTATCGACTGTCTTCTTTGGAAATCAATACCATTCTAGCGGATTTGGGGGATCAGCAGCAGCAGGCTGAGCGGATTCGGAAATTGCTCGCCAGTGAGAAAAAACTCTGGAATCTCGTGCAAACAGAGTTAGGAGTGTTTGCTCAACAGCACTCGAACAAACGCCGAACTGCGATTGGCAGCAGTGAGGAAATCGTGGAGTTTGATGCGTCGACTTACATTGTAAAAGAAAACACGAACGTTGTGATCACGACAGAGGGTTGGATTAAGCGTGTTGGGCGATTGCAAAGTGTTGCGACGACACGCGTTCGCGAAGGAGATTCTGTTCTCGATGTCATACCGGGGAGTACGACCGATGCGGTCATCTTTTTTGCCTCCGATGGAATTGCCTATACACTGGGGATTTCCGAGATCTCACCTTCTTCGGGTTACGGAGAGCCAATCTCAAAGCATGTGAAGCTCGGTGATGGAATCAGCATTGTGGCTTCGATCACGACGGATCAACGGTTCACGCCCGTTGATGAGGATCCCGGTGGCGAATTGCCCTCGACTCCCTACTTCTTGGCGCTGACGTTGCGCGGCCAGATCATGCGTTTGCCGCTGTCGTCATTTCGCGTCCCCTCGACCAAGTCTGGACGAAAGTACTGTCGTTTGTCTGGTGCTGATCGAGTTGTTTGGGTGGAACTGGTGCGCGCCGCGACGTCGATTTTTGTCGTGACGCGTCAAGCACGTGTGACGCACTTTGCGATTGACGACGTCCCGGTACTCTCGGGTGCCGGAAAAGGGGTTCGGGGGATCAAGTTGGTGGACTCCACCGATGAAGTTCTCGGTGCAGCACAAATGGCGAGACCCAGCGACTGTCTTCGAGTTCAGACAAGCGCTGACAAGATACTGGTGTTTGGGCAAATGAAATATGAAATCTCCGCTCGCGGTGGCAAGGGAATTCGTGCTGCACAACGTAGTACTTTCACGGAAATTGTTCGCCCGGAGATCCCGCTCGTTGACTGGGCCGCAATGGAACAGGAATAGACGTCGTGTCGTGGTGTTCAAACGGGCATCTTTGTGCGTTGGCTGCTGACCGAAGATCGGCATTGACGTCCATGATGCGCAACATTTTTTAAAAGTCGAATTGCATGTCTCATGAAGCGAAAACATATACCGCCAACGATATCGAGGTCATGGAGGGACTCGACGCTGTCAGGCGTCGACCATCGATGTACATCGGCGGCGTCGATGTCCGGGGATTGCACCACCTACTGTGGGAAATCGTCGACAACAGTATCGACGAACACATTGTTGGGCACTGCCACGAGATTATCGTCACACTGCACAAGGATGGAGCGTCGTGTTCCGTTCAGGACGATGGGCGGGGAATTCCGGTCGATCTGCACGCAAAAACGAAGAAGCCCGCTCTGGAAACGATTTTGACGACGCTTCACTCCGGAGGCAAATTTTCCAGCCAAGCGTATGCACGTAGTGGCGGTTTGCATGGTGTTGGTTCATCGGTGGTCAACGCCCTGTCCAAGGACATGGAGGCAACCGTCTATCGCGATGGCTTCGAGTGGTCACAGCGATACAAACGCGGGAAGCCCACGACGCCTGTAAAACAAGTGCGCCCCTTTCGAGGTCGGGGGACGACGATTTTTTTTCGGCCCGATGAGGAAATATTTTCAAAAACAACATTCCATCCTGATACGATCCGGCAGCACCTTGAGGATATTTCGTTCATCCATGCCGGGTTGAAAATTGTGTTCTTCGACGAGGCGCGTAAGGAGAGAGTCGAATACATCCATACCGACGGCATCGCCGCCTATCTCAATAAATTGCTCACCGAAGGGCAAAAAAAGGCGACGCACGAGCAAATGTTTTCCGTCTCTCGTGATGATGGCAATGTGAAAATTGAAGCCGTCCTTCGATGGACCGAGGCGACAGACGAAGCCATTCGCAGCTATGTTAACGGTATTCGAACTCACGGCGGCGGGACTCATGAGTCCGGATTTCGTTCCGCGATTGGCAAGGCGGTGAAAAATTATATCGACGTGCATGACATCAAATTGAAGGGCGTCACAATCGAGAGTGGCGACATTCGCGAAGGGGTGCTGGGGATTCTGTCCGTCTTTCTTTCCGAACCGATGTTTCAGGGGCAAACGAAAGAAAAATTGAATAATCCTGAAATGACGGCAGCGGTCGAAAGCCTGATTCGTCCAGCCATGGAGACATGGCTGAGCAGTAACCCTTCCGTTGCCGATTCAATCATCGGGCGGATTGTTCTTGCGGCGCGAGCAAGGCAAGCCAGTCGCGAGGCCGCCAGTGAAGTTCGTCGAAAAACCTCCACCACACGACGGACCAACCTTCCTGGAAAATTACTCGATTGCCGCTCAACCGATCCGGCTGACTCAGAGTTATTCATCGTCGAAGGCCAGTCCGCGGGTGGCTCTGCCGGAATGGGTCGCGATAGTCGCTTTCAGGCGGTGCTCCCTTTGAGAGGCAAGGTCCTCAATACGGAATCTCTCGCGATTTCCAAAGTTTTGGAAAATCAGGAACTGAAGGATTTGGTCGAGACGCTTGGAACAGGGGTTGGCAATAATTTTGACATCCGTCGTCTGCGATATGATCGAATCATCCTGATGATGGATGCGGATAGCGATGGTTATCACATTAGCACGCTGTTGTTGACGTTCTTTTTTCGTCACATGCGTGAACTGATTACCAGCAGAAAACTGTTCCTTGCTCAACCGCCGCTGTACCGCATTCAAGTGGGAACGCAAACAACCTATGTGCAGGATGACGTTCAGAAGGAAGAATTTTTGGCCACACTCCCTTTGAACCGCAAGCATGAAATTCAGCGATTCAAAGGTCTGGGTGAGATGAATGCACAACAATTAAAAGAGACAACTCTTGACCCCAAGTTACGGACTTTGCTGGCCGTGGAAATTGAGAGTCTGGTCGAGACCGACCAAACGTTTTCGCAACTCCTCGGCAAGGACCCGAGTGAGCGATACCGCATCATTATGAATGAAGCGAATCTTGTGGATGATATCGACCTCTGACCATGCCCGATTCTCGACCGACAGGAGAACATTGGAATGCTTGTGCCGCGACGGAATGCGGTACGACACTTTTGCAAAGAGTTGTTCTGTCGAGTTGGGAATGACGCCGTGCAGGCGGTAGAATCCAATCACGTGATCTGAACGCCGGTTTCCTTGTCCTTGTTGGTCGACGGTCTTGATGCAACTGGTTCCACTGGAATTGATGGCGACGGGCGAAAGCGGCATTGTCCGAGACGTGGAAGGGACGCCGGAAGTCGTTGTTCGGCTTCGTGAAATGGGACTCCGCGAGGGTGCTGAGATTCGAATGATCAAGACCGGTTCGCCCTGTCTCTTGGCGGTAAACGATCAACGGTTTTTATGTCGAATTGACAAGACGGCAACCGTCTGGGTGGAACTATTGTCATGAGGACGCTGAACGAACTGCATCAGATTGGCGAACGGGTAAGGATCGTGGACATTATCGGGGACGATGCCATTAGCGTCCGATTGATGGAAATGGGACTGGTCGGTGGGGAAGAAATCGAACTGATCGGATTCGCTCCGTGGGGCGATCCTGTCGAATTTCGCATCCGTGGCTATCGTTTGTCACTTCGCAAGACCGAGGCCGCACGAGTTTCAATCGATCTTGCGTAGCCTTGTGTGTGGGAACGACCGACGTGAGGAAGGCAAGCGTAGGGTGTGCGATCCGTTATGAATGACAATTTATTCGAGGGCTCGGCACATCACGATCGGATTTCGGTCGACACGTTGTTTTTGCATTCCTCTGCCTACCCTCGAAAAGCGGTGCTTGTTTGGCTGCGAATTCTTTTTCTGCACTCGATACAAATGCTTTCGGGTGTGACAGTCATCATTGATTCTGTGTGTTCTCCGACAAAATGGCCCTGTTTTTTGAAATCCGATTCAAGAAGGTTTTGATTTGAATGACCGTACCTAATTCAGTTTCAAAGCCGCTGACCGTCGCGTTGATTGGTAATCCCAATACGGGCAAAAGCACTCTTTTCAATGCACTCACCGGAATTCATTCGCACATTGGAAACTATCCAGGGGTGACCGTTGAAAAGAAAGTCGGTCGGCTCCTTCATCAGACGCGTGAAATTCTGCTCGTCGATCTGCCCGGAACATACAGCCTTTCGCCGCGTTCTCTGGATGAGATGGTCTCGGTGGATGTGTTGCTTGGTCGTCAGCCGGATCTTGGACAGATCGATGTTGTCGTCTGCATCGTGGATGCATCGAATCTGGAGCGTAATCTCTATCTCGTGAGTCAGGTTCTGGATCTCGGTTTGCCGACGGTGTTGGTCCTGAATAAGTGGGATGTGGCCGAAGAACGCGGCTTCCGTATCAACGTGGAGGACCTGAGTGATCGTCTAAACATTCCGGTGATTCGGAGCGAGGCGCATCGTCGTCGAAATCTCAATGACGTCAAGGACGCTATCCTTGATGTTGAAACGCATCCCACGCCGCCGTGTCCTCGCGTGTTTCCGATCGAATTTTATGAGGCGGCCAAGGAACTACAATCTCGCCTGACAGAATGGGGGGAAGAGAATGTGCCATTCTATGTGGCAGAAAGACTTTTGATGGACGTTGGGGGACAGATTGAATGTTCGTTTCTACAACGGTATCCCGAGGAGTTGCCTGCAGCGTTAATGACCTTTCGAGCGAACCTCCAATCCGTCGGGCTTCGTGTTCCGGCGGCAGAAGCGAAGTACCGCTATGCGTGGGCCCGCAAGGTGCTCGAGGGAGCGATGACAATTCCGACGGTTCGATCGGTAACGCGTGGTGACAGACTGGATCGAATACTGACTCACCAGATTTGGGGAATGATCGTTTTTTGTCTGGTGATGTTCGTTGTATTTCAGTCGATTTCTGCTTTGGCAGAACCGTTGATGACACTTTGCGAAAGGGCTCAACAAGCGATCGGTGCTCAGGTTGGATCACTGTTGCCTTACGGTCCCTTTCGTAGTTTGCTGGTTGATGGAGTGATTGCAGGGGTCGGCGGGATATTGGTGTTCCTCCCTCAAATTTGTTTTTTATTTTTTTTTATTGCACTTCTCGAAGACTGTGGCTATATGCCGCGAGCGGCATTTTTGATGGACAAATTGATGGTCATGGTTGGGCTGTCCGGAAAATCATTTGTTCCATTAATGTCGTCTTTTGCCTGCGCCATTCCAGGCATTATGGCAACACGCACAATCGAAAGCCGGCGAGATCGGATGGTGACGATCTTGGTGGCTCCCTTGATGAGCTGCTCGGCACGAGCCCCCGTCTATTCTCTGATGATCGCCGCCTTTTTCCCCCGTCTTCATTGGGCGGGAGGTTGGATTTCTCTACATGGCACAATGATGTTTGTGATGACGTTTTTTGGCGCAGTAGTTGCGATTCCCGTGGCATGGGTTTTTAAAAAGACACTTTTTCAGGGTGAAACCTCACCGTTCGTGATGGAACTACCCAGCTACAAGTGGCCTTCAGCAAGAATCGTGGCTTGCCGCGTTTATGATCGGGCTCAAGCTTTCGTTTTTCGGGCTGGGACTCTGATCTTCGCCACGTCCATTCTTATTTGGGCCGCATGTTATTTTCCGGGTGATCACACCGCCGAAAGGCATGTCTGTCAACAAATCGAGCAGATCGAGTATCAGATCGATATCGATCCCGGACTCCGAACGGAGCGAGACGTCTTGATTGGACGACGCAATGAGCTTTCGGCGGCACTTCTGGAAGCGAGTTTTCTGGGGAGGTTTGGCAAAGGTCTTGAACCGATGGTTCGGCCGCTGGGATGGGACTGGAGAATTGGTGTTAGTGTTCTGGCCTCCTTTCCCGCCCGAGAAGTCATCGTGGCGACGCTCGGTACGATCTACGGTCTCGGAGGAGATGTCGACGAAACGCGTTCAGGGTTGCAGCAGGCACTGCGTGACTCAATACGGGCAGATGGCCGGCCGGTCTATTCCATCCCGGTTGCTCTTTCCATCATGTTTTTCTTCGCGCTTTGCGCGCAGTGCTCCTCGACATTGATGGTCATTCGACGTGAAACCAACGCCTGGGGTTGGTCATTATTTACATTCAGCTACATGACCACACTGGCCTACTTCAGCGCCTGGGCGGTCTACCAATTGAGTGTCTGGTGGATCGCCGAAAAAGTCTAGTTTTCTTGGCGAGATCGATGATCCAAGACTCCTTGTTTTAAGGATCTTTTCCAAATGAAAAAAGGTGTCGGCTCCGAACTCGGATCCGACACCTCTCATGATTTCAACAAGTTGTATTCGGCATCCGTCATCTTGCGGTCGTTGGGCGAGTGTTCGGCTCAGAAAGTAACGTTGTTTGATGTTCGCAGTGTGCGGCCACGAGTTGGTCAGACTTCATGTCACTTTTGTTACCGGCGAGACTTGTCTGGGGGAGTGTACTCCTCCCCCAGACTTTGCCTCACGTTCCCGCTACCTGTCGTGATTTCATCGCATGTCTTCGACGAAGAGCGTGGTCATTCGTTCATCCACACTCACCTGCAGCAAGCAGCTGGAGCGGCACAAGTTGGTCCGCAAGCAGCTGGAGCGGCACAAGTTGGTCCGCAAGCAGCTGGAGCGGCACAAGCTGGAGCGGCACAAGCTGGAGCGGCACAAGTTGGAGCGCAACCGCAACCCTTGTTGCAGCAACGAGACTTGCAGCAACGAACTTTGCAGCAGCGAACTTTAGGGCAACGAATCTTGGGGCAATGAAGCTTTGGCATCTTGAAGCAGCAGGACTTTTTGCAGCAGCTGTTGCAACCTGTGTTGCAGCAGGTCGTCGCTGGTGCACAGCAGGTCGTCACTGGTGCACAGCAGGTCGGAGCGCAAGCTGCTGGGGCGGCACAGCAAGGTGCTGGAGCGGCGCACGACGCTGGAGCGCAACCACAACCACATTGATTGTGGTAGTTGTTGAACAGGCCAGCGTTGGCACTGTTGATGCTGGCAAAACAAACCAGCGCGGCGGTCATCCATACGAATTTCATCTCAGTCTCTCTTTCAAAAGCGGGCCGTGGAACGTGAGGGACTATCGAGTTCCGTCCGGACACATTGTTCGGTGGTCTCGACACATCCTTGGACGCAGGTGTGCATCACTACCCTAAGTTTTCGGATCACGTGAACTATTCTGCTCAGTCAAATGAATTCGATTTGAAAAGATGCGTAGACTGTGCGACAACGTGAGTTCTGTAGTGATTAATCACCCTGTTTTAAGCAGTGATCCGAAGTGCCTCTTTCTTCAGTCATCAGTTTGCTAATCATTGTCGTCGGGCTGCCGTCGTTTTGTCGGATTTTTCGTCGTTCGCGTCAGGCCATCCGAGGGACGACACTGGTTTCCGCCTGGTGGTGGAGTTGGTGGGCCTTTCTGATGTGGACACTTTCCTATATGGGCGACCATGTGTTTAACAGTCTGTCTAAACCGGTGGCCGATCATTTGTGGTACGGTGCGGCTGTATTGGGATTGTGCCCGCTGATCGCCGTCCTCGGTTCTCGACGCCCGGGCTCCCGTGTCTGGACGTGGTTCATCCAGATTCCGTTACTTCTCGTACTGGAGTGGCCCGTATTTTCGCTCTGGCTGCAGGGAACTGAGATCCGGGGTCTCGAGTTGGAATCGCCTCACTTGGTGGGTTACATCATGGTTCTCATCATGGGCGTCGGAAACTATTTTGGAACGCGATTTACGTTTTCCGGGATCACCTATGGATCGGCCTGTTCTCTGCTCGTCATCTCTACTTCGGCGTCCTGTCCGTGGTGGCTGGCGGATCGCTGGTCGGTACGACTTTGGGCAACCTGTTTAATGATGTTGGCCCTGATGCTCATCGATCGTGGCAATCTCAAGCAGCCCATGAAAGTCGATCGCTTTGATCGACTTTGGCTCGACTTCTTTGACACTTTTGGAGTTGTTTGGGGGAGGCGTATTCAGGATCGGATCAACATCATCGCCGAAAAGGAAGACTGGCCTGTCCGACTCGCGCTGAACGGATTCACGTGGTCGACATCACGCTCGTCGGAGTCTGTTCGTGTTGCGACAGAATTACGCATGGAACATGCTTTTCGTTGGTTATTCCGACGTTTTGTCGATCGGTCTTGGGTTGATGAACGACTTGGATCTGTGGCGGGGGAATCCGTTGACCGTGTTCTGCCGCTGGATTCGTAATCAGGTCTTGATCGAACGCAGTCTTGTCTTAACCCCCACATCTCACCGGTCATGTTCGAGGGAATGCGTTGTCCATGGCCAACT
>Ga0315293_10006329_pt1 | contig 11091 bp, 9 predicted proteins | sample YL17G13_20_MG_FD_203071 | JGI IMG/M metagenome (GOLD analysis project Ga0315293, IMG submission 203071) | Sediment microbial communities from Yellowstone Lake, YNP, Wyoming, USA - YL17G13_20 | ecosystem: Environmental > Aquatic > Freshwater > Lake > Sediment | place: USA: Wyoming | collected... | reverse complement strand
ACGCATGCGTATGTCCTCCATTCTCAAGACCTCCTCATGAGGCCTCCCTTATCAAATTCTCGCATAGGGGACATTTCTATTGAGTCTGGTAGGGGACATTATCAAAGAGTCGCGACACAACAAACCGGTATCACTTGACTAATGCACACAATATCTATAGCCTTTCAGCGAAGAATTATTCACAGGGGGCTCATATGATACGATTCGATTTCTCGGGGGTGACTGACCGGCTTATCGGTGAACGGGGTATCGCCATAGATGATATTGAGGCTATAGTCCCTACCGTCAAATCCGCGCACGAAACAATCATGGGTTATCGCACCAACCGCAAGATACTCTTCTATGACCTGCCCAAGGACTGGGATGCGATCGACGAGATCAAGATACTCGCCCAGTCGCTCAAGGGGAGGTTTAAAAATATCGTGCACCTCGGAATCGGCGGCTCATCACTCGGGACGAAGGCCATTTCTTCAGCGTTGAAAGATCCCTTGTACAACCTTTCTGGACAACCACGAATATTCTACTTCGACAATGTCGATCCCGAGATGATGGCGAGCATTCTAAAACACATAGTGCTGGAAGAGACCCTTTTTATTGTGGTGAGCAAATCCGGGGGTACGGCTGAGACCGCCGCCCAATTCATGGTTGTATATGGCCTTCTCAAGGCGAAGTGCGGGGCACGCTACAAGGAAAACCTTGTCCTCATCACCGATCCTGAAAAGGGGATCCTGAGAAAACTGGCCGCATCGGAAGGGATTCCGGCCTTGTCCATCCCGCCTGAGATTGGTGGACGGTTCAGCGCGCTGACTCCGGTGGGTCTCTTCCCGGCATGCCTCCTCGGCATCGATATCGATGCCCTTATGCATGGTGCGGCGCGCATGGCGGACGTTGTCCTGAAACCTGATGTGTTTACTAATCCCGCATATCTCTTCGGAGCGATACATTTCCTGGCCCTCTTACGAGGGGTCAATTGCTCGGTGCTCATGCCGTACTCCAACTCCCTCTTAGACCTTGCCGACTGGTATCGTCAGCTCTGGGCCGAAAGTTCAGGCAAAAAGCTCTCGTTGAAGAACAAGACGGTCTTCGCCGGACAGACCCCCATCAAGGCGCTGGGCGCCACCGATCAACATTCACAGGTTCAGCTCTACGTCGAGGGGCCATTTGACAAAATCGTAAACATCATTGAGGTGAGGAGATATCGGAATGACGTTCCCATCCCTAATGTCTTTGAGGATACTGCCGAGATGGGATACCTGGCTGAAAAGAGCATTGCGGAACTCATCAATGCCGAGGCAAAAGGAACCAAAGCTGCTCTGATCGAGAATAAACGCATGACCATCAACATCTCCCTGGATACCATCGATGAAGAGACCTTGGGTGGACTCTTCATGTTCTTCGAGGCGGCTACGGTGTTTTTTTGTTTCCTCCTTGATATCGATCCATTTGACCAGCCGGGGGTGGAGCTCGGCAAGCAGATCACCTTTGACCTTATGGGCAGGAAGGGATTCGAGGGCAAGGCGAAGCTCCATTTCCCTGTTGACAGGATGATTATTGAGATCTAACGCTTGGGAAACATCACACTTTTATCAAAAGATCTCATCAATCAGATCGCCGCGGGGGAAGTTATCGAGCGGCCTGCCTCGGTGGTCAAGGAGCTGATTGAGAACGCCCTTGATGCCGCGGCTACGAGTATCTCGGTCCAGATCGAGGGAGCGGGTATTGGTCTTATCCGTGTTGTAGACAACGGGATGGGTATGGACCAAGATGACCTCGCCATGTCTATCCAGAGACATGCAACCAGCAAGATCAGGGATGTGAGCGACCTGTTTGCCATCCGTACTCTTGGTTTCAGAGGCGAGGCGCTACCGAGTATCACCTCCGTGAGCAGGACCACGCTTGCGACGAGGACAGCAGCGTCTCCTCATGGATACTTTATAACCATGGAGGCAGGCGAGGTCGTGGAACGGGGGAAAAGGGGCATGCCTCCTGGGACGATTGTGGAGGTAAAGGATATCTTCTTCAATACCCCGGCGAGGAGGAAGTTCTTGAAGACTGCAGCCACCGAGCAGAAGAACATCCTGGATGCCATTTCAAGATCTGCCCTTTCCTACCCTTCCATTGCCTTTGCGGTTACAATCGATGGTAGACAGGTTATGAATCTCAAGGAGGGATTGTCTTTCGAAGAGCGGTCTGGCATCCTCCTCGGCATTGACTTCCGAGAAAGCATGCGGGAGTTTTCGAATGCCGGAAGCTGGATGTATGTCCATGGGGCTTTAGCTGGTCCAGAGGTTTCAAGACCTACACGATCCAGCATTTATACCTTTGTGAACACGAGATCCGTCAGGGATAAAATCCTAGCCACGGCAGTCATCGGGGGGTTCAAGGGTATGCTCATGAAGAATCGATACCCCGTGACTGTCCTTTTCGTGGATATTGACCCTGCTAATGTGGATGTAAATGTCCACCCCGCCAAGGCCGAGGTGCGGTTCAGAGACCCGTCCCGGGTCTTTGGCTTCATCGTCGCTACCATCAAGGCCGCACTCCTGGATTCAGCAAAGGCTTGGCACCATATGATGATGCCAGCCTCCGCAGCTCCCATTCGAACTCAGGGGGTCCGGCGAGGGCCTGATTACAGGTCACTGGAAACCTCACAGGAACGCCTATTCAGGAAAACTCCGTCTTTCTATACCGACAAGACCATCGTAGGGAACTTGAAATCAACCTATATTCTCCTTGAGGACGATGAGGCTTTGTATATCCTCGACCAGCATGCATCGCATGAGCGTATTCTCTACGAACGGCTGAAGGAGGCCCATGGGAGTGCAAATTCCCAACTCCTCCTCCATCCGCTCGTCATAGAACTCACTCCTGGGGAATTCGCAGTATTCGAGGAAATCGTGCCGGTTTTACAGGAGACCGGCATAGACTGCGCATCCTTTGGAGAAACATCAATCGCTGTGAGGGCGTTGCCTTCCGTTCTCAATAGTTCCGATATGCAAGATATCATCCGCACAGTAATCCAGGATGTGAGTCATAAGGTGCAAACAGACTATCAGAATGTTATCAGGTCGACCATCGCCTGCCACAAGAGCCTGCGATCGGGTAAGACGCTCACATACCAGGAGATTGTGGCATTGCTGAAAGCCCTTGATGAGATCGGTGCTCCGCTGACCTGCCCCCATGGCAGACCTCTCTTCAAGAAGATCAGTATCGATCAGATAGAGAAGTGGATAGGCAGGAGAGGCTGATCATCCTCACGGGCCCGACCGGCTCGGGAAAGACAAGCTTAGCATTGAGGCTTGCTCAGGACGTTCCCATCGAAGTTATTTCAGCCGACTCCATGCAGGTGTACCGCTACATGGATGTCGCGACGGCAAAACCGACTCACTTTGAGAGAGCATGGCTCCCCCACCACCTCATTGATATAATAGACCCTGATGCAGAATTCAATGCTGGCCGGTTTGCCGCCATGGCTATGGATAAGATCCGTGATGTCAGAAATAGATCGAAGATTCCCCTTGTGGTTGGTGGCACAGGCCTCTATATCAAAGCCCTCGTCTATGGCCTGTGCTATGCCCCGCCTCGGTCCGAGGAGATAAGGGAAGCATTGCGGTCTCTGATCCGAAAGAAAGGCACCGATTGCCTTTGGTCAGCCCTCCAGAGGGTGGACCCGATATCCGCCCAGAACATCAGCCCCAACGATTCATCAAGGCTCGTCCGCTACCTCGAGATGATATTTCTCACAGGTTTGAGGCCGAGCGAGATCCAAGGCCCACACGCCTTTTCACATCCGTTGATGGAGGTCAAAGTCGCCTGTCTTACGCTTCCGAGGGATACTTTGAACGCAACTATCGATAATCGCGTCCTTGCCATGCTCGAGCAAGGCATCATAGGAGAGACGCGGCGACTCCTCGATATGGGGTATCATCGGGGTCTTAAGTCCATGGATACGCTGGCATACAAACATGTCATCGCCTACCTCTTATCGGAGATCTCCCTTGACACGGCAATCCGTTTGATCCAGCGTGACACCAGGCATTACGCAAAACGACAGATCACCTGGAACCGGAGACATTACGGAGCAGAATGTTACTTTTCACCCGAAACTGCGCTCTCCACCATATTCGCCTGGATAAAAGCACAAACCCCCGAACCCCCTTGAATATTTAGGGGGCCAAGATACCATCGGGATTTCGCTCACGTTAAGAATCCAAGGGGTCGGGGGTATCTATTCTAACCCTCCAAGATCTTTCGTGCAATGACGATACGCTGGACCTCAGATGTCCCCTCATAGAGGGCTGTTACCCGTGCATCCCTATAGAGCCGTTCGATCTTATACTCTTTCATGTATCCATAGCCGCCGTGAACCTGCAAACACCGATAAGCCGCCCGGTTGCTCATCTCCGAGGCAAACAGCTTGGCCATGGATGCCTCTTTGGTAAAAGGTATACCCTGGTCTTTGCGGTCTGCCGCGAAGAGGGTCAACCAGTGGGCTGCTTCGATCTCGGTTGCCGTATCAGCGAGCATCCACTGGATTGCCTGAAAGGAAGCGATATTTCTGCCGAATTGTTTACGGGTCTTGGCATACTGTGTTGCCTCATCGAGGCAGGCCCTGGCTATACCGAGGGACTGCGAGGCAATCCCGATCCGACCGCTATCGAGGGCTACCATAGCGATCTTGAATCCGAATCCCTCTCTGCCGAGGAGGTTCTCCTTGGGAATAGTGCAGTCCTCAAAGATGAGCTCCACCGTATTGGAAGCTCGGAGTCCCATCTTATCCTCCTCTCTACCAATAGAGAAACCCGGTACTCCCTTCTCGACGATGAAGGCCGACAGACCTCGGTTGGACTTTTCCGCACCGGTACGGGCGATGAGCATGATGATATCGGCATAACTGCCATTCGTGATGAAGACCTTGGTTCCGTTGACGAGATAGTATTCGCCTTTATCCTCTGCGCGCATGGTCATACTTCCAGGATCTGATCCGGCACCGGGCTCCGTGATGGCAAACGCTCCAAGCACCTCACCCCGGGCAAGCGGACCCAGGTATTTCTCTTTCTGGTATTCCGAGCCGAACTTCAAAAGCGGATCCTGTGAAAGATTCGTCACCGACATGGTGACCGCTGTTGAAGCACAGGCATAGGCGATTTCCTGTACAGCAAGAGAATAACTGACAGCACCAGCATTGGCACCGCCATAATCGGTTGGCACCATCATGCCCATCATACCAAGCGCTCCCATCTTTTTCACTGCCTCAAACGGAAAGGTTCCCGAGTGATCCCGTTCATAGGCATAGGGCGCCAACTCCTTCTTGGCGAATTCCCTTGCCATGAGACGGATCATCTCCTGCTCATTAGTAATCTGGAACGACATGGCGATCCCCCTTATGGCACATAGATGACGACCAGCAGTTGCGCTGTCTCTGATGTCGGGTTATTCAGTTTATGATGCAGAGCAGAATTGAAATGGATACAGTCTCCTTTAGCCAAGGTTGAGACATTCTCGCCCACCTGGATCACAAGCCCACCATTTAGGACATAGACGAATTCTTCCCCATCATGATGGTACTCCACTCCTTTATGTTTTGTCTTCGCCTCAATGGTCACATGGTAGGCCCGCAGGTGTTTATCGACCCCAGGCTTTGTCAAGGATTGATAGGCATAGGATGCAACCCTCTTTTTATGACCTGTTGTGGACTTCTTTGATGCGCCCTCCGCTTCCTCCATATCGAGCTTCAAGATGCGGTTTAGTTGAAGGATCAGGGAAACGGGCGGCACGATTCTCGCTTCCTCTACGTCTTTGAGCACATCCAATGTATAACCGCTTTCATGGGCGAGCTCTTCCAGACTCATTCCCAGTTTCAGCCGACCCTCTTTCATCCGCTGTCCTAAAGATCCCCCTGCTGCCTTCTTTTTTGCCATATACCACCTCTTTGTTCTTACAGAATGGAGTCCAGGCATTGCATAAAAATTATGGATTAGTCCCCTACCCTTTGATCATTCCAAGCTGCAATGCATATCCGACCCTCACCTACTGTATACCAGCTTGATGATCCATGGTGAAAGCATAAAATTTGCATTCCTGCGTTTCCTCCTTGAGATTCAGAATGGGACAACTTGTTTTTATTTCTCTTGTTTCTGACGAGTTTTTTATCATATAGGGACAACATTTAAAGGGGCATTATAAAGGCCTTCTCATGAATCGAAAGGAATGGGTGCAATATGGGCGGATTCTTCGGTGTCGCTTCTCAGCAAGACTGTGTGAAAGAACTTTTTTATGGGACAGATTACCACTCTCACCTTGGTACGATGCGGGGTGGGATGGCTGTTGTCCATCGGGGAAGTTTTACCCGGTCCATTCACAACCTGGAAAATGCCTATTTCCGGACGAAATTCGAGCCTGAGCTCCATGAATTCCAAGGTCATTTGGGCATCGGCGTCATCAGCGACAATGAGGCCCAGCCAATGATTTTCAATTCCCACCTGGGGAAGTTCAGCATCGTCACGGTGGCAAAGATCAACAACATCGGCAATCTTGTGCAAGAGGCCTTCGGCAAAAAAAACTATTTTACGGAGAGCTCGGGCAACGATATAAATCCCACCGAGCTCGTGGCTATGCTCATCTGTGAAAAGGGGTCTTTTGCGGAAGGGATCGAAAATGTCCACAAGACCATTCAGGGTTCCTGCTCCCTGCTCATCCTTACCGAAAAAGGCATTTATGCGGCGCGTGACAAGCTCGGCCGGACACCTATCGTTATCGGCAAGAGGGACGGTGCGTTGGCAGCATGCTCGGAGTCCAGCGCCTTTCCCAATCTCGGATATCAAGTGGAGTATTGCCTTGGTCCCCGAGAAATCGTTTTTCTAAACCAGGACGGCTATGAACAGGTACAAAAACCTGGGGACAAGATGCAGATCTGTTCCTTTCTCTGGGTGTATTACGGGTACCCCTCCTCGTGCTACGAGGGCAAGAATGTCGAATACGTACGTTATCGATGCGGAAACGCCTTGGCGAGAAACGACATTGTAGAAGCCGATTTCGTCTCCGGCATCCCGGATTCCGGCATTGGTCATGCCATCGGCTATGCGAATGAGAAACGTATCCCATATATGCGCCCCTACGTGAAGTACACCCCGACCTGGCCGAGGAGCTTCATGCCGCAGAACCAGACTATCAGAGACCTCGTGGCCAAGATGAAACTTATCCCCAACCAGGCGCTGATCGAGGACAAGCGGATCATTTTCTGTGATGACTCCATTGTCCGCGGCACCCAGTTGCAGGATTCTATCCAGATCCTTTTCCAGTACGGAGCCCGGGAAGTGCATATGCGTGTGGCATGCCCCCCGCTGATTTACCCGTGTGAATTCCTCAACTTCTCTCGATCGCGATCGACCCTGGACCTAGCCTCCCGCAAGGCGATCCATGAGCTGGAGGGTTGTGGTGATAGGTTCATCGAAGAATATGCCAGAACAGATTCGGAGAAACACCTCGCCATGATCGAAAGGATCAGAAAGCGTCTGAAACTGACAAGCTTACGCTTCCAGCGCATGGATGATCTTGTTGGTGCCATCAATCTGCCCAAGGAAAAGCTCTGCACCCACTGCTGGGACGGGAGCAGCTATTCCTGAACTCAAACAGAAATATCTTCCTAACTCCTGAATCCTGTTCCCTCTGGGAGAGCGAGGGTACATGCCATCTAGAGAAAGAATATACATTCTTGCAAAACTGTTCATATATGGTAGAGTTACGGGGTGGATTACAACAAGCGGCTTTATTTTGAGCGGAGAATTCGGAAAAAGGTGGGGTCGGCCATACGGGATTATGCAATGATCGGACCGTCAGACAGGGTGATCGTGGCCATGTCAGGCGGGAAGGATTCGATTGTACTCTTGAGGGTGCTCACCGCTCTGAGGAAAGCTGCACCTCTCGCATTTGACCTCGTACCCGTGCATATCAGGACCGGTTTCGAGGATGGCTTTGAAAGGATCGCCTTTTGGTCTCGGGAGGAACTCGGACTCGAGGTCATGGAGGTGGAAACGAATATCGCCCGGATTATCGAAGAGGTGGCCGATCCCGAAAAAAGCGCCTGCGCATTCTGCTCGCGACTGAGGAGGGGTTACCTCTACGGAGTCGCACAGGCCATCGGTGCTTCGTCAATAGCTCTCGGCCATCATATGGATGATATCATCGAGACATTTTTCCTACGGTGTTTCTATACCGGACAGATTGGTGCCATGGCCCCCTCCCGGGTATCAAATGACGGGAAGAATAGGGTAATACGACCCCTAGCCTACTGCCCGGATGATCTCGTCGACGCCTTCTTCCGTTGTTTGGAGATTGAACCCGCGATCAACGCCTGTCCACTCAGGGTAGACAGCAAGCGCAAGATGATGAGGGCATACATCGCGGATCTGCAAAGAGACATCCCCAGGGTTAAATATTCCGTCTTTGCCTCCCTCTCGAATATTGACATGAAGAGCATGTGTCTCAAAGGATGAAACGATGCGCATCCCCATTGATCCGAATGTACAGAAGCCAAGGATTGTGAAGCGGGTTGCTGATATTCTCCATGCTGGGGGCATCATCGTCTATCCGACCGATACGGTGTATGGTATCGGCTGCAGCCTGTCGAACAAGAAGGGAATCGAAAAGATCAATGCCATCAAAGGCCCGCATAAACCAAGGAGCATCATGCTTGCGGATCTCAAGGATATCAGTACCTATGCGCAGGTGGATAATAATGCCTTCAGGCTCATCCGCTCTCTCCTCCCCGGGCCCTATGCCATCATTCTCCCTGCTACGAAGCTCGTTCCAAGGCTCATGCAGTCGAACCGAAAGACCATCGGGATACGTATTCCGGATCACTGGTTCTGTCAGGCATTGGTGGTCGAGCTTGGGGAACCGATCATCACCACGAGTGTTCCCATGGGCGAGGACAGGCTGCACATTGATCCATTAGAGATCGAAGCGGATTGGGGACATGTTGTGGATGCTATCATAGATTGCGGGATATTGCCTGACATCCCGTCGACGGTTGTCTCTATGGAGACGGGTAAGGTCCAGATACTGCGCGAAGGACGTGGGAAAATTGATTTCCTTGAGCGACTTTCCTGAGCAAGGATAAAGAATGAAGAAGATGCTGATCAATGCAGTGCACCCAGAAGAGATCAGGGTAGCTGTCGTGGATGACGGTCTCCTCAAGGAACTTTATATCGAGAGCTCTTTGAAGGAACAGTTGCGTGGCAATATCTACAAGGGAAAGATCACGAAGATTGAGGCGAGTCTCAATGCCATATTCGTGGATTACGGCAGAGAGAAAAACGGTTTTCTACCTGTCCATGATATGCATCCCGGATTCATCAACGGGGCCGGCGAAGGTAAAGACATCCTCAGACACCTGAGGAAGGGCATGGAGCTCTGTGTACAGGTGAACAGGGAGGAAAAACCGTCCAAGGGGGCCCTCCTGAGCATGAACATTTCCCTGCCGGGCAGATTCATGGTTCTCCTCCCCCACCAGGATCTGGCCGGAATATCGAGAAAGATCGAGGATGAGGGTCAGCGAAAGAGGCTCAAGGAGATCATGGAGCAATTGGATCCCCCTCCTGACATGGGCATCATCATTCGCACCGCCGGCATGGACAGGAACAAGGCCGAACTCTCCCGGGATCTGAATTATCTCCTGAGGCTGTGGAAGAGCATCGAGGGCGATTATAAAAGCGCCCCTTGCCCCAGCCTCATCTACCGTGAGGGCGATATCATCATCCGATCCATCCGGGATTATTTCACGAGCGATACCACGGAGATACTCATCGATGAAGAGGATACCCACAAACGGGCCATCCTGTTCATGAAGAGCGTCATGCCCCGCTATCAGAAGCACATCAAGCATTACCGTGAATCTAAACCGCTGTTCACGAAGTACGAACTCGAAAAGCAGTTGCAGGGCATATACAGCAAAAGGGTGCGTCTGAAATTGGGTGGCTCGATCGTCATAGAGACCACCGAGGCTATGGTGGCAATCGATGTGAACTCCGGACAAGCGACCGGCAGCAGGGACATGGAAGAGACGGCATTTACTACCAATTTAGATGCAGCCGCCGAGATCGCACGTCAGCTCATTCTGCGGGATCTCGGCGGTTTGATCGTCATCGATTTCATCGATATGCGTTCAAAGGACAATATCCGCAAGGTGGAAAAGACCCTCAAAGACGGGTTGAAGGACGACCGGGCGCACCTCAAGATCGGCAGGATCTCGCAGTTCGGCCTCATGCAGCTCTCGCGGGAGCGTCTGTCACCACCCTTGCATGAAAAGAGCCATGTCCTGTGCCCCTGCTGTGAGGGCGTCGGAATGATCCGCTCGGTGGAATCCTCGTCGCTGATGGCCTTGCGGAAGATCCACCTCTATCTGAACCGGAATAGATCAGCGCGTATACGCGTTGGTCTTCCGAGGGATGTGGCCTTATACCTATTCAACCAGCAGAGGAAACACCTTGTGCGGCTCGAACAGGAGTTCTCCACCGAGATCCATATTATGCATCTCGAAAGCTTGAGTCACGGTGAGGTGAGCATCGAGGCTCTACCGACAGAATGAAATAATGTCAGGAAATCCCTTTTTGTAAAAAAAGTTCCCCCTACACCCCCTCTCCTAAAAACTCTGTCGGCGGCGGGGATATGGTCCTTACAAGTCGAACGGACTATGTGTCCCTGACGCATAAAGCATATTATCTTGGTGTATGGGAGGCCTTGGTTGATACTTGATAGATTACCAGTCTTCCAGTATATAGCCAGCCATGAAGACCCCATCCATAAGAGATAATCCCTGGGCCTTGCGGGGAGATCTTTTAAGCCTAAAAAATATCCCGCTCAAGCTTCTCTTCGACACCCTCATCCCGTTTGACCTGTGGATATCCCGAAGACTCAGGGGCAGGATCATCCAGATCATAACCATGGGGAGAGGCGATGCGTATATAGGCAAGGACACCACCGTCGAATCGTACACTTCGCTGCACATGGCGCACGACGCGGTGATTGGGGCACGGTGTGTCATCTCCGGGGATATCGTATTGGCACGAAAGGCGTACATCTATGACGACT
>Ga0315293_10006328_pt1 | contig 11091 bp, 9 predicted proteins | sample YL17G13_20_MG_FD_203071 | JGI IMG/M metagenome (GOLD analysis project Ga0315293, IMG submission 203071) | Sediment microbial communities from Yellowstone Lake, YNP, Wyoming, USA - YL17G13_20 | ecosystem: Environmental > Aquatic > Freshwater > Lake > Sediment | place: USA: Wyoming | collected... | reverse complement strand
CCGCGCAGTGGACGAGAGCCACGGGCACCCGCTGCTGCTGAGGCTGATGGTCAGCAGCGGGATCAGCCAATCGAAGGGCGATGTAGTCGAGTTCATAGAACGGGAGGTTTACCTGGCGGCATCCCCCGAGGAGCGCTCAGTCCTCGAGCTGCTCTCGATCTTCCGGCACCCTGTGGGCGCGGATGCCATGGGCTCGATCGAGTACGAGACCGTGGCCAGGCTGAGGCAGAGGGCCCTGATAACCGAGCAGGAGGGCGGGATGTCCACGCACGACCTCCTCAAGGAGTTCTTCTCATCGCGCATATCCGCGGACAAGAAGGCTGAGCTCCACAGACGGGCGGCGTCGTACTGTGAGAACCACCCGCAGGTCGAGTGGAAGCTCGAGGCGCTGTTCCACGCGGCGGAGGCCGGGGACTGGCCCTCGGCCAGGCGGATGTCCGATGCCAGCGCGAGGGAGCTCGCGAAGGAGTTCCCCGGGGAGTTCCTCGCGCTGCTTTCGCGCATCCCAGTGGACAGCGGGACGAAAGCGGAGCGCGCAGGGGTCATGTTCATCCGAGGCCAGCTGAAGGAGCAGTTGGGCGACCACCCGGGCGCCATCAAGGACTATGAGGACAGCTCGTCCATGCTTGCAGGCGAGGAGGACGCCGCCATGCGTGCGGCCATCCTCGAGGCGACGGCGAAGCTGCAGGCGCAGGTCGAGCGATGGTCGGAATCGTTCTCCGCACACGAGAAGGCCCTGGAACTGTACGAGAAGTCCGGGGACAAGGATGGCCAGGCTCGCGAGTGGATGAACATAGGCGCGGTCCATCGGAAGAGAGGGGACTACGCCAAGGCTCGGGAATCATATTCCAAGGCCCTGTCGCTCGCGTCCCTCCAGGAGAACCGGTCGGCCCAGGCCGCTTGCATGAACAATCTGAGCCTGCTCGACTGGGACGAGGGGCGCATGCGGGACGCCGAGGTGCGGCTGAAGGAGGCGATCAAGTTCGCACACATCGCGAAGGACCACGCGGGGGAGGCGAAAGGCCTGGAGAACCTCGCGGAGCTGTACCGGACCCAGTTCAAAACCAGCGAGATGACCACCCTGCTCTGGGAGTCCTCCGAGGCGTTCAGGCGCGCGGGCGAGATTGAGGAGTTCAAGCGTCTGCAGGCGGCCTGCGGCGAGTCGCTCGGGGCGCAGGGGAGGATATCCGACGGGATAGACCTCTGCAGGACGGCGCTGGAGAAGCCGGAGCTGAGGAGACGGAAAGTGCTCTTCCAGAAGGGTCAGAGGTTCGACATGGGTGATTTCGCGCTTTCGGCCACGCTGATCGACCTGCTCCGGAGGTCCGGGGACTTCAAAGGTGCCCTGAGGGAGACTTCGAGGCTCATGTCGATGGCGGATTCGCTGAACAGCCAGACATTGCTGGCCAAGGTGAAGCTCGAACTGGCGCTGACCCATGAGAGTGCGGGGGACCTGGATGCTTCCTTGAAGGCCCTGACCGAAGCGGAGGGCATCCTGAGGAGCGAAGGGGACCACGAGGGCCTGATTGCCGTCCACATGCGCAGAGGGATCATCGAGGAGAAGCGCGGCGACGAGGTATCCGCGATCAAGAGCTACACGGAGGCGATCAGACACGCCGAGACCTCAGGGAACGACCGCGCCCGCTCCTTGGCCGAGGAGAACATCAAAGCTCTCAGATCGGCCTGAAGCCGGACCGCGCCGTGGAAAATCGGCGGTAGCCTTTTGATGGGTGATCGGGATGGCGGGACGTGAACGGTCACTCTCATGCCAGGGATGCGCCTAAGACGTTGTCCCGACCGCTGATACTGGCACTGACGATCACAGCTTCTTTCACCGTCATAGAATTGGTCGGCGGGATACTGAGCGACAGCCTCGCGCTGATGAGCGACGCGGGCCACATGTTCACGGACACCCTCGCCATCGGGCTGAGCCTCGCCGCGATGAAGATCGCCATGCGTCCGGCGAACGCGGGGAAGACCTTCGGATACCTGAGGGCCGAGATACTCGCCGCCCTGGTCAACGGCGCCTCCCTCGTGTTCATATCCGTCCTCATCATCTACGAGTCCTGGCGCAGGCTGACCTCCCCGCCGGAGATCGATGCCAACCTGATGCTTATCGTCGCCTCGCTCGGGCTCGTGGCCAACGGCGCGGGCGTGTACCTTCTCCATGACCGGTCCAAGGCGACCCTCAACGAGCGCGGAGCGTTCCTGCACATGTTCGGGGACCTGTTGTCCTCCGTCGCTGTCATCGTGGGCGCGCTCGTCATGATCGTAGCCGATGTCTGGATCGTCGACCCCATCCTGAGCGTCATGATCAGCGTCATCATACTCGCGGGGGCCTGGAAGCTGGTCACGCAATCGACCTCGATCCTCTTGGAGTCCACTCCTAGCCACATCGACCTTGAAGATCTCAGCAAGGGTCTGATGGGAATCGATGGGGTGACCGGCATCCACGACCTTCACGTGTGGACGCTGTCCTCAGGCCTGCACGCGATGAGCGCGCACCTGGTCGTGAAGGACAGGATGCTGAGCGATTGCTCGGGCGTCATCCAGATGGGCGAGTCGATGCTCAGGGAGAGGTTCGGTATCTCGCATACGACGATCCAGGTCGAATGCGACAGGTGTGAGGACGCGGCCTGCGTGTTCGACCACCACAAGTAGGCGGGGACAAGGTCACTCGTCCTCGTGCTCCACGACTTCGAAGTAAGGTAGCCGTTCCCCCAGCCTGTCCCTCGCCTTCCAGATCGGCCCCTTGGCTTCCTCGATGATCATCAGCCGGAGGACCCACAGCCTCCTGTCCATCGAGTCCCGCTCCCCCTTCTCCAGCTTGAACTCGTCGTAGAACGATGGTAACTTCTCGAGGTTCCTGAGGACGGTGTGGTAGAGCCCCCAGTCCTGGGCGCACAAGTGGGCGATGTACCTCGCGTTTATCACTCCCTCGCGGTCGTCAATGCCCACCTTGTGGTCCCTGAAGATCGAGAACATGTCGTGGTAGTCCTTGCGGTCCAGCTTCACCACCTGGATCTTGGTCAGGAACAGGTCCGACAGCGAGATGGTGTACGGATCGATGTCCAACCTCCCCCTGAAGTCCAAGGTGTGGTCCATCCGGAACATGTCCATGAAGACCTCGGCGTGCCTGTTGTTCACGTGGTCTTCGAACTTGAGCCTCTGAGCGCCGTGCAGTGCGTTGAACGCGAGGTCTGGAACGTACCCGAGGTCCTTGAACACCCTGACGATCTTCGGGGACTCGGAGCTCAGGCCCACGAGATCGATGTCAGAATAGGGCCTCTCGCAGAACGACGGCATGCTGCACTGCATCCTGACGGCCAGGCCGCCCATCATCCTGAATTGGATCCCGGATGCGCGCGCGTGGTCCACGATGCGCTTCGCCTCCTCGGGCATGTCCCTCAACGGCACGCCGGGCCTAGTCAGCTCCGCCTCCGTCGTCATGTGGAAGCCTGATGAGCAGAATCGAGTCCGCGGTAATAATCAGTTCCTATCCTTCGCCGCGCTCAGCAGGGATTCCTACCTGCTGAACTCCCTGAAAAGAGGGCACCAGGCCTTCCCTTCGTTCACATGTTTCTGGTAGTCCTCGCACAGGCGGCTGAACGGACAGTTCTCGTCGCACTCTATCGTGGATGTCGGCCCGTCCTCGCTCCCGAGCATCTTCCTCTGGTGCTCGACCGCCACCATCTTCCTCTGGAAGATCGCCCTGTCGGCTTTTGCCATTATGATCTCCTTGCGGTCCGCTTCCAGAGCCTTGGCGACCTCCGGGGCGGGCGAGATCCCGGTGAGGAAAACGTTCTGCACCTCGATCCCGAGCGAGCCCGGGCCCTGATTCTGGCGCGCCCTCGCGAGCGCGGACTTGGCCAGCTGCGCCCTCCGTCTCAGAACACTCTCGAGTGGCAGCCGCTGCACCTCGATGTGCAGCGCTTCTTGGATCACGTGACCTATCCTCGAGGCGAGCTTGGCCGGGTCCTCTGTCCTGTACTTGCCAGATGCCGGGTCTATCGTGAAATCGAGCGCCGCGGCGAGCTTGGCGGGCTCCGCAACACGGTACGAAGCCTGCCCCGCTATGGTGACGGTCTGGAAATCCGAGGTGGCCTCGTCGAAGGCGAATTCGGTGTCGAGGGAGCTCAGGGGTATCGAGACGATACTCGCGGTCGTGGGCATGTAGAAGAATCCCAGGCCCTTGCCTTCCCGGATCACGCGCCCGCGCACATGCTCTATGATATATTCCGAAGGACCGCCCTTGAAGTACCTCAGCACCTGCGCTCACCCATGCCCTGTGGTCTTTTCGGCCTGCACCTGCGGCTCACCGATTCGTCCCCTTTCCGTCGAACTCGTATCTCCGATGGCTGCGGTCGCCTCGGGTCAGTCACCGCGTTAGCGCCGTGGTGATACGGCTTCGATATCATTCCTATTCGCTAGTTATAGTTTTCCGAACAGGGACGGGAAAGGCGCGTCTAGGGTGGCGCGGGGCTTAAGTAGGACCTGTCGCCGACTGCGGTGCCGGTTCCTGTCGGTTCTAATGGTGTATCAAGACCGTTAACTACTCGTACGCTGATTTCAGGTCTGTCTCGTCCCGTCGCCTGACGGCAGGGGGCGAGGGTCCGTTGAGGGGGAGAGATGTCATGAGGATCAGCGCGGCTGGGCGAGCTAGAGGGTTGCTTCTGAGCGTGTGCGTCTGCACTGTGGCTATGATGGTGTTCCCCGTTGCGGGCGCCGATACACGGCCGGAGAGCGTGTTCATAGACGGCGTGCCGCTCTATCAGCAGATAGATGCGAAGGGCTGCGGGGCGGTGTCCCTGCAGATGGTCTTCGACTACTACGGGGAGTTCATCGACCAGAGGGAGATATACAACGCCGCGAGGAGCGGAGGCACCGCGCTTCCGGACATGGCCAGGGCCGCGCAGTTCAGCTCCATGAGCACAACCGCGGGCAGCAGGTGGCCGAACTCGGTCGTGACGGGCTACACCGGAAGGGACATGGGCTATGCGGGGTTCTTCTATGCATCGAGCGAGCCGTGGCTGGAAGAGATGAAGTGCATACTCGCCCAGGGATACCCGGTCATCGTGCTCGTTTACTGGTTGCCAGAATACTACAGCGGAGACCACTACAGGGTAGTGGTCGGGTACGACGACGCCGAGGGCGTCCTCCTGATCAACGATGGATGGTCCAGGGAGTTCAAGATGGACCACGACTACCAGGGCTCGACATCGCAGTCCGCCAGCGAGAACGCGTGGGACACCGACTTCGTGCCTCTGAAATGGAAGTACGAGGACTTCCTGGACACGTGGACGTGCGACACGACGAAATGGGGCGTTCCCGGCCTGATGTACGGGGGCGTGTTCGTGACTCCGTGGGAGGTGGACATATCCGCACCCGCGACAGTGGTGCCAGGAGAGAAGTTCACGGTCAGCGCGACCATCAGCTACCCGTGCATCGCGCCGTTCGGGTCCGATGCGTTCCCGAAGTTCACCGCGGACAGCTTCAGCGCAGTGCTGGAGACGACGACCGGGCTGAACATATGCAAGGCCCCGGACATCTCTGCCATCGGGACGTTCGAGGCCGGGGAGACGGTCACGCTCTGCTGGGAGATGTGCGCGTGCAAGAACGAGGGCGTGTACTCCTTCGACATCACCGCGAGCGGGCTCGTATCCGGGTCCATGGATGCATGGAAGGACTACCCCGCCTACGACTATCAGGACCTCATAGGCGGGCAGGCTTCCTTCGTGGTCGAGGTGGCGTCCTAGGGGTCATCCGGGCCGCCCGCGGCCGTCGGTCGGAGGCATACTGACGCAAGCATAATGTAACCCTTTGTCAGTTCAAGGAGGGGGGAGCCTAACAGTGTATCTCAGGAAACGCGTGCTAGCAGGGATTATAGTTCTGGTCATGGTGCTATCGACCTCTCTGATCTCGTTGTCGGGGTCTGGGGCGAAGGTGACTTACGAATACTACATCGCAGGTAGCTCCGAGGATGCCGTCAAGGACACATCGCCGGGCCTTCTGCTCGCGGGCGGGAGCAACGACATCGCCGCGGCAATGCTCTGGATGATCGAGAAGTCCGGCGGAGGGGACTTCGTCATAATACGCTGCACGGGCACGGACGCCTACAACCCGTGGATATACAAGCAGCTCGGTGGCGTGGACTCGTGCGAGACCATCATCTTCTTGGAGCCAGAATCGTGCTATGACGAATTCCTGCTCGGGCAGATACGCAACGCCGAGGCGTTGTTCATCGCCGGCGGCGACCAGTGGGACTACATCAGCATGTGGAAGGACACCCCGGTCGAGGACGCCATACACTACGTCCGCGACAAGGGCGCGCCCATAGGTGGCACAAGCGCAGGCCTCGCCGTACTGAGCGAGTTCGCGTTCTCTGCGGAGAACGACACGGTCGAGTCCGACGACGCACTCAAGAACCCGTACAACCGCCGCGTCTGTCTCGCCAGTGATTTCCTGGTCATGCCCAACATGGAGGACAAGATCACCGACAGCCACTTCGTCGCTAGGGACCGGATGGGCCGACTCGTGGTGTTCCTCGCGCGCCTGGTTCAGGATGACTGGGCCTCGACGGCGAGAGGCATCGGCATAGATGAGAAGACCGCGCTGGGCGTCGAGCCCAACGGAGATGTCACCATCTTCGGACTGTGCAACGACGGTACCGCGGCGGCGTACTTCCTGGAGACGCCTGAATATGGGCCTGAGGCCTGCGAGCCCAAGACGCCTCTGACCTACACGGGCATATCGGTCTACAAGATGACTCTCTCGACGACGTTCAACCTGGTGACCTGGACCGGCACAGGGGGCACATGGTACCACCTGTCCGCCGTGGACGGCGCGCTGGTATCCGACCTGCCGGACGGAAGCATCTACTGAACAAAACCTCACCAAACCCCATAGTCTCTCTTTTCACATCTGAACGACAGCTAGTCGGTCCGGATGGTCATATCCGGTCATTTCGGCAGTGGCAGGAGAGCAGGAATGATCGTGGAAGGAGTTGAACTCGACCGAGCCGGACATTCACCTGCTTCGGGACCCGCCCTTTCTGGTCCTCTCCTCGGTGATGAAGAAACCGCGTTCCTCGAGCAGCTCCAACAGCTCCTTCGGCTTCACGTGCCACTGGCCCCATTTCCTGCTGATGTGCTCCGTCCAGCTGTAACTGTCATATGTGTAGGTCTCTTTCCGTGCGCCTTTCTCAAGAGGTATCTTAGCTCTCTGACCGCGGTAGTAGTCCTGCGCAAGGTATCCGTCGTCCATGGCAGACATGGCTCTTGAGACCGCGCCGTCATCCAGCTCCGGATACTCGTCCTCGAACAGGGTGAATTCCATTGGGTAGCGAGGTCTCGACGGGGGGCTTTCATCGGGGTAGCCCATCACCAGCTGAACGAGAGGGAAGACCCTCTTGGGCAGCTTGTAGCTCTTCGCAATGATATCCGCGCGATACATCGCGCCTCCGAGGAGGCAGCTTCCCAGTCCTAGACTTCTCCCTGCTACTACCATGTTCTCCGCCATCAATGAGACATCTTGAATGCCGAAGAACATGAGCGTCAGGTCGTTCGTGACCGGCTTCCATTTCCTCTTGGCCATGATGAGCTCGAGTTTGTGATAGTCTACGCACAGCGTGAACAGCAGAGGAGCCCTGTAGGGGTTTCGTCCTCTCCTGCGCGAGAGCAGAATGCTGTAGGCCTGGGATGTGAAAGGAGCCTGCTGACCGGCTCTGACGATCATTTCGATGGTGTCGTCGGAGGGCATATCGTCTCTGTACTTCCGGATGGACTTGTGCTCCAACATGGCCTGGATTACCTGATTGCTCTTCACGAATGTCCCTTCGACGACTGGAATCGCGCTAGCCTCATTTGGCCTTTCCTCAGGACACGCTCAAAACATCGCTTCGTCACCCTATCAGAGGACTATCGCGCCGGGCTGAGTTCCTTCTACCTAGGAGTGAGGATGCATGGTCGGATGATTCTCAGTACGGGGAATCCGCATGTCCGTTCAGGAGAGAGGTTTCTGGTACCATGTGCAATGCTTCACGATCCTGAACCCCATCCCCTCGTAAAGCCTCAGGGGATCGTGCGGGTTCTCGACCTCCATGCCCAGGGTCGCCTCGTCCATTCCCTGGTCCTTGAGGACCTGGAAGCTTCTGGCGAGCAGCGCGCGGGCCAGGCCTTTTCCCCTGTACTGCTCTCGGACGAAGACGTGTTCCGTGTGCCCTCGCTTCTTCCCGAGCTGCCGGTTCTCCTCCTCGACGATGTAGTTCAGGTTCTGTTGCGAATTAGGCAGCGGTCTTTCACGCCGCAGCCTCCTCGCAACTCGCTCCATTCGGCTCCGACCTTGCGCCCTTCTCAGGGTCGTAGAGGATCATCATCACGTCATGCTGGAGCGCGCCGGGGTCGAACCGTAAACCCCCCACCATCTCTTTCGAGACGGCTGTCTGCAGCAGGTTGAGGCTGGCGTTGATGTGCCTGTCGAGACGCCAGCCGCACTCACACGCGAACTCCGTGCCCTTTCGGGAATCCTGTAATCTCCCACATACCGGGCACTTCCTGCTGCTGTTCCTCGGGTCCACCTTCAGGACCGGTATTCCTCTCCACTGGGCCTTGTACTCGATGAACTGGTGGAGCGTCCTCCTCGGCCACATGCTCAACCGTCTGTTAAGGCGCTTGTCCTCCCTCGGCTTGAAGACCCCTTTGAGGTCCTCGAGGACTACCGCGGCCTTCTTCTCCTCGGCGAAATCGAGCACGGCGTTGGCCACCTGATGCATCCGGTACTCGACCCGGTCATGCTCCCTCTTTCCCTCTCTCTTGCAGAGCCTTCTGGAGGTCCGGCGGTCGTGGGACTTCTTCTTCTGGAGGCGCTTCCGCCGGTCGTGGTGTTTCAGCTGTATCGCGGCCACTCGCGGGAAGGATGCCTTCACGGGGGTACCTTTCCCTTCACTGACGAACACTCCATCGAGGCTCCTCTCGTTCGTGTCGAGGGAGACCACCGATTCCGGAACAAACGGTCGTGGCTCCGTCTTCCTGAAGGCGATCACGACCCTGTCCGGGAAGAGCGTCAGGGAGCCGAGGGAGAGGGAGGGGTCGTCCAGGAAGCTCCTGTGATACTCGCTCAGGACCAGCCTGAGCTCGACGTGGCACCCTGCCCGGATGGGGAGGTCGACCACGCCTCTCTCGCGGTCGAGCTTGTACGCCTGGTTCTCCGTCTTCATGAACAGCCGCTTGACGTACGGGACCCGGTCCGCCTTCCCTTTCCTGACCCTCCTCCGATGGTTCTTGAGGACGCTCGCGGCGACCTCGAACACCGAGACGAGGTGCTTAGCGTACATTCCAGGGTGCTCGGTCCTGAAGTCCTTATATGCGAGCTTGCACAGGGCGTACTTCGATGTCATTCGCGTCTGCAGCCCCGCCCTTATGGCGGAATTCACGGCAAGGCGGAAGTCTTCGAGAAGGAACTTCGCCTGGACGGGCAGCTCGCCCTCGAGACGAAAAGACACCGCCTTGACGAGCATCAGATGTTCTTAGGCGGTCGTGGTACTTGTCCCCATGCACTGCATGTAGCATCTCCTCTTTCACACTCTCCTCGGGACACTCCCGCAGCCAAGGGGACAATCCCGAAGGTATCCGCTTACAGCGCCAAGGGCCACGAGAGATTGACTGGCCAAGTCGTCCTGACCACGGAACGGACAATCCTAACAGACGATCCTGCCGCATGATCAGCACCCTGACAGGAGGGTGTGCAGTCGATGCGGCGAGACCCAGGGCAAGAAACGGTGCACGGACCAGGCAACGATGGTCAGACATCGTTCGACTGGCTCGGATTGGGAGGCTTCAATCACCGGAGTTCTGCAACAGGGCCAGTTCAGAACCATGCCGGCTAGCATCTCACCGTTCCACGCTACCTGCCAGAGACCTGGCTGGAATGCGCTTGTCTTCATGAAAGTCTTGAAGTGATCGTCATCCCACCTGCTCTCGGAGAAGTCCCAGTCCAGCAGCGAGGATTCCCTGTCAGCCTCCCATATCTTGGCGTAGTGTTCGGGTCTGACGGGACGTATCTCGAAGCCATCAGGGAGCGGCATATCCGGGATATCATCCAGGCTGCGATCCATGTCGAGCACGTGCTGGGCTGGTCGATAGCCATTCTTCTCGATTATGGATTTCCACTCGTTGTCCGAGTCGTTAGCCCATACATGGAAGAAGCTGGCCCCTTCTCTTCCGTCCCTCTTCGCGATTGTCCGTATGTGTCTCTCGTTGTACTGGAACAGCTCCTCGCGGATCCCCCTGCCTCGCCATTCTTGCAGGAGCTCAACCGAGTGGCCGTACACCTTCCTGCCATCCTCTCTGTCCTCCCGCCAGATCCTAGCGAGACCGACCGTGTCGCCCTCTGCTTCCGCGATGAGAATGTCGGTTCTTGGGTCGAAGTCGAGAGGGTTGTCGTATTCGGCGGCTAGGTCTTCCTCAGTCGTGACGAAGTCCAGGCCATCAGCCTCTCTGCTGCGCGTCATCGCCGCAGCCATTGCATGGAGATCATCCTTTCCTCGGTAGCGGCGCAACTTCAGTCCCGAGATTGTGGGAAGATCTGCAGCTTCGAGCTGTCCTGTCCATCCCTCTTTGCCAGTCATCTTGCACACCACGTCGTCGAAAGCCCGAACTCCTTGGCATATCCTTTCGGAGCGAGGGATTGGCAGGCGGTTGCGTGTTTATCAACCTTCGGAACGATTCCTTGGCCCGTGATTCGGTACTGTGGGGAGCCTTGTGTTGGATCAAAAGAACATATGTCTGGCGATGCGTGAGTGTGGACCGGGCGAGATTTGAACTCGCCGGAGCCAGACATGCATGTTTTCGGCTCAATCAATACGATGTCGTACCAAGGTCTCTCTGGGCCTCTTCCCTTTCCTACCGGGACCTCAGTCACATCTTGGACGGAGGTTCATTGCGAGGTCCGTCCACGAATCTGTATCTCCCTTCAGGCACGAGTATCTCGAATCGCGCGCCCTTTCCGGGAACGCCCGTTTCCCGTATCGAGATCTTGGTTATCCAGAGTATCTCTGCGGATAGGAAGAGGCCGTGTGTCCGACCGCCCGTTATC
>Ga0315293_10006325_pt1 | contig 11095 bp, 11 predicted proteins | sample YL17G13_20_MG_FD_203071 | JGI IMG/M metagenome (GOLD analysis project Ga0315293, IMG submission 203071) | Sediment microbial communities from Yellowstone Lake, YNP, Wyoming, USA - YL17G13_20 | ecosystem: Environmental > Aquatic > Freshwater > Lake > Sediment | place: USA: Wyoming | collected... | reverse complement strand
AATTCCCTAATGTCTTCAGGTAAAAAGATTCAGGCAAATTCCAAACTGCCGTTAAATGGCAGGCTGCAGGCAAATAAAAAAACCGGGGCGCTGCAGCCAATCTGCCTGATTAACCCTTCCTCAAGGATAGCTTACGGCACAATGGAGCCGCCTGAGTTTCCGCCAATGGGATTGCAATACATTGCAGGCACACTTGAAAAAAACGGCTTTAAGGTAAAAGTGATTGACATTGATGCAGACTGCCTTTCAATGGAACAGCTTGGCCAGCTGCTTGCGGAAACAAACCCATTGCTTGTTGGCATTACTTGCACAACTCCATTGTTCAAGCAAGCAATTGAAATCTGCCAGTTGGTGAAAACAAGCTGCGGGGCATTCACATGCATTGGCGGAGTGCATCCCACAATAAAGCCAATGGAAGGCATTGGAAGCAAATTCCTTGACTTTGTTGTCTTTGGCGAAGGCGAAGAAACTTTTCTTGAACTGGCGCAGGCGCTTGCAGCAGGCAGGGCAGATTTTGGCAGAATAAAAGGGCTTGTGTTCAAGCGCCACGGCATTCCAGTGAAAAACCAGCCAAGGGAATTAATAAAAAATCTTGATGACCTGCCTTTTCCTGCAAGGCACTTGTTCAAGATGGACAAATACACTTACCCTGACGCACTCAAATCCCCGGCAATTTCCATTATGACAAGCAGGGGCTGCCCAGGGCAATGCACTTACTGCTGCACAAAATGCATTTTCGGGCTATCTTACAGGTTCAGGAGCGCTGACAACATCATTGCGGAAATAGAGCAGGTGATTGAAGAATACGGAGCAAAAGAAATCCATATCTGGGACGACAATTTCACTGTTAATAAGCCGCGCGTTTTGGAATTCTGCAAAAAAATAAAGGAAAAAGGATTGCACAAAAAAGTTTCTTTTTCCATTCCCCAGGGATTGAGGATTGACCAGGTGAATGAAGAAGTGCTCAGGGCTTTAAAGGAAATAAATGTTTACGCAATTGGCTATGGCGTTGAATCAGGCAATAATGAAATCCTGAAGCTGTGCAAGAAAAACACTAACATTGAACAGGCAAGGAAGGCTGTTTCCCTCTCCAAAAAGCTTGGCTTTGACGTCTGGTGCTTTTTCATCATCGGCTTGTACGGGGACACGGAAAAAACGATTCGGGAAACAATTGATTTTGCAAAAGAGCTTGATCCATTGTTCGCAAAATTTTTGATCTTAAAGCCCTTGCCTGGGACAGAGGTTTTCATGCAACTGGACAAAGAAGGCTTGCTGCTTGAAAAAGACTATGACAAATTCGGATTGTATGCAAAGCCAATCCACAAATTGCCAAATGTTTCGCCTGAAAGAATGGTGCAGCTGCAAAACCAGGCATACAAGGAATTCTACCTGAGGCCAAAAAAAATTGCAGAGCAATTGTTGAGGCTGAAAAGCTGGCACAGGCTAAAATTGAATGTTTCGGCCGGAATCCAAATCCTGAAGCTTGCTTTTGCAAGGCAGGATTACTGAAAAAGGAATTTTTCCGTTCAATTCAGCTGCTTGCGGGTTTTTTATAAGGTTTTTGGTTCATTTAATTATTTGGTGCTTTTTATGGATTGGAAGGTTGTTTTTGAGAAGGGCAAGGATGGCTGGTTTACTGTCACTGTCCCGTCTTTGCCAGGCTGCATTAGCCAGGGCCGGACAAAAGCCGAGGCCTTAAAAAACATTAAAGAAGCAATTGAGCTGCATGTGGCCTGTTTGGCTAAAGAGGGCATTCCCCTCGCAGGCAAAAGGGAAATTGCGACCGTCAACGTGCGCTTATGAAATTGAAACCTGTTTCTGGAAAAGAACTCATAAAATCATTGCTTAAGAAAGGCTATTGGGTCAAAGACCAAAATGGCTCGCATATTCATCTTTACCATGCAACCAAGCAGCCGGTAACAGTTCCAAACCACAAAGTGATTGCAATTGGAACACTAAAAGCGATAATGAAGGCAACTGAATTGAAAAGAGAAGACCTTGGCTAAAAATTGCCGCCCTTATTGCTTTAAAGCCAAGAAGCCACTGGAGCCACTTTTTGCAAGGCAGGATTACTGAACTCGAAAAACAAATTTTTTTTGCAGGGCGGGATTGCTTTATTTGCCAATTCGGAGAAAGGAATGCCAACCAAAACTATTTTATTCTATTTGAAGGCAATGCTTATTTTGGTGAGAGGATGAACGTAAAAAGGTTTGATGTTGTTGTGGAAAAAGACGAGGGCGGCTGGTTTATTGGCTCTGTTCCGGCATTGCCAGGCTGTTATTCGCAGGGCAAAACAGAAAAAGAATTGCTGAAAAACATGAAAGAAGCAATTGAATTGCATTTGGGCTGTTAGAAGTCCTCGGAGCTACTTGTAGTATTCAAGCACTTTTGTTGCAGCGGTTATTTATTTCAAATATAATCTTGAAAAGCAAGAAACCGATAATAAGCCCGATGCAGTAAATGTAAATCAGGCTCATGCTCTTTCCAAAAAGGGCTCCTGCCGCCACAAATGAAATAGGCATTATTGCAACGGAAATAAACCGCAGGCACCGCTTTTCTTGCTCAGTGTTCACAACTTCAAGGCCGCATTCCCTGCTGACTCTTTTCACTTCATTTACCAGCTTGCAGTCATTTACAATGTCATCTTTTTCATCAAATGGAAAAATGTAGCAGGCCAGTGGATAGCCTTTTGTCAGATGTATTTTGCATGTGCCGTCTTTGTTAAGGTGCCTGCAATTGAACGGGGTTTTTTCAAGCGTTTCTATGCAACAGTATGACTGCTTGCCGCACTTCCTGCATGCGTCCTCCCTTAGCATCAGCATCCTTATTATTTTTTTAGGGTGGGCTATCATGCAGTATTCTTTTCTTATCCTGTGCCAAACAAGCCTTGCGGTAAACTTCCAGTCAATGTTTTTCTTTGAAAAATCCAGGCTATACTGCCCCATCCACTTTTTCCCTTCCTGTTTTTCTGGATGGGCTGCCTGTAATTGCCGCTTGCTTTTTCTTCCGCCACAATTTTTTTCGCTGCTTGGCGGTTATAAAAAGGCAGCCACAACCTAACACTACACCAAATTTGGTGTTCAATTGTGTTATAAATGTTAGCCCTCTTTCGCTATATGCTTAAGGTTGAATTAACGAATGAAGCGCTGTACAGGCGAATTCGGGTAATCGCAAACAAAAACCGTTTCAAAATACTTGAATTGACCCAAGCCCGCGCAAAAACCGTGACCGCCCTGAGAAAAGAACTCAACCTTGCCTATACAAAGTGCGCTGACTACGTAACAATGCTTGAAAAAGAAGGGCTTGTCCGCAAAACAAGAGACGGCAGGGAAACTTTGGTAAAGTCAACTGTCCTGCTGAAAAATATCAAACTTTAATTTGCCCGCTTTTTTTTTCGGGTTTTTTTTGCTGCTAATTAATCAATTCTTTTGAGCCTTATTTCTTATAATATCCAAGCACTTTTGTTACCGCGTTGATTACGTCTTCAACATCCTGCGTTGAAAGCTTTGGCGACAATGGCAGGGAAATTGTCCTGTCAGAGACGAATTTTGCGTTTGGGAAATCGTTTTCCTTGAAGCCGAATTTTTCTTTGTAATAGCGGTGCAGGTGCAGTGAAATAAAGTGGATTCCTGTGCCAATGTTTTCCTTGTGCAGTGCATTCTGGATAAAGTCCCTGCCCTTGCGCAGTTTTTCAATCTGCAATAGCGGCGTGTACAAGTGCCTTGCATGCACAGTGTTTTCTTCAGGCAGTGCAGGCAGAATCATTGGCAAATCTGAAAAAGCTTCGTCATACTGCTTCCAGATGCGCCCCCTTTTTTTCAAATTTTCTTCAACCCTTGCAAGCTGGTGAATTCCAAGGGCAGCCTGCAAGTCCATCATGTTGAACTTGTACCCTGGAAAAACAACCTCGTACTGCTTGAAGCCGTCGTCAGTATAGCGCTGCCATGCGCCCTTGTTCAGGCCGTGCAAAGCATATTTTTCTATGTCCTCAGCCCATTGCGCATTGTTTGTTGTAACCATGCCGCCTTCGCCGCAGACAACGTTTTTTGTGGCATAAAAGGAAAATGCCGTCAAATCGCTGATGTTCCCGATTTTTTTTCCATGGTATTTTGCCTCGATTGCATGCGCAGCATCCTCAACAACAAGAAGCTTTTTTTCTTCCGCAATTCTTGTGATTTCATCCATATTGCAGGGCCTGCCTGCAAGATGAACAGGAATGATTGCCCTTGTTTTCCTTGAAACAGCCTTTTCAACAAGTTTTGGGTTAATGTCCATTGTTTCTTTTTCAACATCAACAAAAACAGGTTTTGCCCCAATGTGCAGAATCACGTTGGCTGTGGAGGCAAAAGTAAGCGGCGTTGTAATGACCTCATCTCCAGGCTTTACGCCTGCCACAAGCAATGACAGAAACATTCCTGCTGTGCAGCTGTTCAATGCCTTTGCATGCCTGCTCCCAATATAATCCCTGAATTCTTTTTCAAACCTTAAAACCTTTGGCCCAGTGCCAATCCAGCATTTCTTCAGGCTGTCGACAACCTCGTCTATTTCAGGCTGCAGAATCTCAGGGCTGCCGAAAACAAGATATTCCGCCCTTTCAGGCTTTCCGCCTTCAATTGCCGGCTTTTGCAACAAAATCACCTTTTTTTTCCGCTAAATTTCTTTTTTGAAGAACTGGATTGTTTTGAGAATGCCCTCTTCAAAGCTTATTTTCGGCTGCCAGCCAAGCTGCTTTTTTGCAACGCTTATGTCAGGCTTTCTCCTTTCAGGATCGTCCTCAGGCAGGCCGCTGAAAACAATTTTTGATTCGCTTCCGGCAAGCCTTTTGATTTCCTCGGCAATGTGCAGTATTGTGTCCTCTGTTGGATTGCCCAAATTCACCGGCATGCTGTAATCGCTTTCCATCAGCTTGATAAGCCCTTCAACAAGGTCTGTTACAAAGCAAAAGGAGCGTGTCTGCTTTCCCCTGCCATAAACAGTAATCGGCTTTTTTTGCAGTGCCTGCGTGATAAAGTTTGGAATAACCCGCCCGTCATCTGCCCGCATCCTCTGCCCATAAGTGTTGAAAATCCTCGCAATTCTGGTGTCAAGGAACTTTTTCCTGCCGTATGCCATTACCAGGGCTTCTGCAAAGCGCTTGCTTTCATCATAGCAGGCCCTTGGGCCGACAGGGTTAACATTGCCAAAATAGGTTTCTTTTTGGGGGTGCTCCAAAGGCTGCCCGTAAACCTCGCTTGTGCTTGCTTCCAAAAGCCTTGCCTTGTTTTTTGCGGCAAAATCAAGCGCATTTTTTGTTCCCAGGGAATTTGCCAGAAGAATCTCAACTGGAATTTTCGGGAAATCTGCAGGCGAAGCAGGGCTTGCCAGATTGTAGACCCTGCTGAACTTGCCCTCAACATCAATGGCGTCAACAATGTCTTCCTCAACAAGCAAAAAATTCTTGTCAGGGAGCAGGTGCTCGACATTTTTTTCTTTTCCAGTCACAAAATTGTCAATGCAAACCACCTTGCTGCCCTTTGCAAGCAATGCTTCGCACAAATGGGAGCCGATAAAGCCGGCACCGCCTGTCACAAGAACAGAATTCATGTCAAACACAAAATTGGTGGGCTAATTTTTTAAAACAATCCTTGCGAATTTTTTTTGGCATCAGGGAACAAACTCTTTTCTTGCCTGTTCCAATGCTTCCATTGTGCCGATGTCGAACCATTTTTCCCTGAACGCCATCCCAAAAAGCTTTTTTTGGGCTGCGAGTTCTGCCATCAGGTAGCCTATTTTGTCCGGCTTTCCGCCTGCAGCCAAAAACTTCTTGATTTCGGATACCTGCGCTTTTGGAAAAAAATAAATGCCGAGGGAAACGGTTGTGCTTTTTGGCTCGGCAGGCTTTTCTTCAAAGGAAACAACAAGGCCTGTTTTTTCATCAATCGCCATTACGCCAAGCTTGCTCGCGGCCTCCTTGCTTTTGATGTCAAAAAGCGCATTCACTATTGCCTTTTTCTTTTTGAAAAAATCATAAACCGGAACAAGGCTGAAGTTGAACAAATTGTCGCCGGCAATTATCAGCAAATTGTCTTTCACATCGAATTTTTCTATTGCAAGCTGGATGTCCCCAATCTGCCCAAGCCTGTCCTCGTTGCTTGTTGTATTGTCATTCAGCAGCTTTACAGGAATTTTGCTTTTGAAGCCGCCAAGCCATTGGGCAAAAACAGGGAAAAACCTGGCATTGCTCACAATAAAAATATTTTTTGCATCAGGCAGGGCCTCAATCCTTTTGATGATGTGCTCCAAAACAGGCTTTCCTTTTACCTCAAGCAGCGCCTTTGGCTTGTCCAAAGTCAATGGATAGAGCCTTGTCGCATAGCCTGCAGCCGGGATAATGACCTGCATTTCTATATCCTTCCAAATCAATTCAGTGCCGAGTTTGTGTTTCTATATTCGCCCAATGCTTGAGTACTTGAAGCCCATGGAGCGCATTTCTTTTGGGTTAAACATGTTTCTTCCGTCAAAAACAAACGGCTGGCGCAACAGCTTTTTTGCCTTTGCAAAGTCTATTTTTTTGAACTCGTTCCACTCTGTCAGGAAAAGCAATGCATCAGCGCCCTTTAAGGCATCATACATGTCGTTGCAGTACTCGATTTTTTCGCCGAAAATCTTTTTTGCATTTTCCATTGCGACAGGGTCAAAGGCTTTCACTTTTGCCCCTTCGCCCAACAGCTCGTTGATTATGTCAATGCTTGGCGCAAACCGCATGTCATCAGTGTCAGGCTTGAAGGCCAGGCCAAGAACGCAGATTGTTTTCCCGTTCAGGTTCCAAAGCGCGTCCTCAACCTTTTTCACAAAATTCTTTTTCTGCGCATCATTAATCGCCTGCACTTCACGCAGCAGTTTGAAATCATAGCCGTTTTTTTCCGCAATCCTGACAAATGCTTCGGCATCTTTTGGGAAGCAATACCCCCCATAACCTATTCCTGCATTCAAAAAAGTTTTTCCAATCCTCTTGTCCAGGCCCATGCCTTCTGCAACCATTCCAATGTCGGCGCCTGTTTTTTCGCAGATGCTTGCAACCGCATTGATAAAGCTTATTTTTGCTGCCAAAAAGCTGTTGCTTGCGTGCTTTATTATTTCCGCGCTCTTGATGTCTGTGAACAAAATTTTTGATTTCAGCGGCGCGTAAAGCTGCTGCATTATTTTCCTCGCGTGCTCGCTTTCTGTTCCAATCACAATCCTGTCCGGCTCAAGGAAATCCTTTACCGCGCTGCCTTCCCTCAAAAATTCGGGATTGCTGACAACCTCGTGCTTGATGCATTTTCCATTGCCATCGCCGTCATTGCAGTCAAGTATCTGGATTATTCTCTCGCATGTCTGCACAGGCACAGTGCTTTTCTCGACAACAATCTTGGGCTTTTTTGCAACAGCTGCAATGCCCCTTGCGCAGTTTTCCACATAGCTTAAATCAGCGTCTCCTTTTGGCCTTGGCGGGGTTCCCACCGCAATGAAAACAATGTCGCTTTTAACAATTGCATCATCAAAATCTTTTGTAAAAAAAAGCCTTCCTGCCTTCACGTTCTTTTTTATCAGGGGCTCAAGCCCTGGCTCAAAAATCGGCACTTTCCCTTCATTCAGCATCCTTATTTTTTCCTCATTGATGTCAATGCAAATCACGTCATTGCCCATGTCTGCAAAGCAGGTTCCTGCAACCAATCCTACATAGCCTGTTCCGATAACGGCAATCTTCATTAAAAAAAGTCTCCCTAAAAAGCCATTCCTAAAAAGAAAATCGCTTAACTCCTTAAAAAAGGTAATTTTTTGAGCAATGCACCAATGCCTGTTCTTTTAAGCTTTGCATTGCCTTCATTTAGGTTTTGCTTTTCAAAAAAAAGCCGGGTTTTTTTTTCAGCGATTTTTTTATTCAGCCAGTTCGCCTTCGTGGGAGAAGAGGATAACTTTTTTGACGCCTTTGAGCGCTTTTATTTCGTGCAGCAGTTTGCTTTCCTGGCCCTTTTTTACCCTGACTTCAATTGTTTTTTCCCCCTCGGCATCGGAAAGGCTTGTGTTCCTTATTCTGAACCTGCTGCAGCTATTTTTGAGCAGGGCTTCCATTTTTTCGTCGTCAATCGAGCTGTATTTGACCATCAGGATGTAGGGCAAGTGCAGTGCCGGCATCCTTTTGGACATAATATACATCATTGCCCCAAGCAAAACAGTCAGCACAATCGACAGCTGGAAATAGGAAACTCCATTCATTATGCCAATGGAAACAGCCCAAAAAAGGAAGGTTACATCCTTTGGGTCTTTTATGGCTGTCCTGAACCTGATGATTGACAGTGCGCCGACCATTCCAAGGGAGAGGGCAAGGTTGCCTGTGATTGTCATCATGATACCTGTCACAATCAAGGCGGTCATTAACAGCGTAATTGAAAAATTTTTGTTGTACATTACTCCTGAATAGGTTTTCCTGTAAATGAAGTAAATGAACATTGCCAGCAGGAATGAGACAAGCAGGTTAAGCAGGATTGTTCCAATGGTTATGCTTGCCCCCACGCCGTACGCCTGCTGGTTAAGCAGGTCATTGAACAGCTTTTGGAATGTCAGTGTTTCAACCATCAAATTCAGCTCCGGGAAAAACATTCTTTTGTGGCATAGCCACTTTTTTTTGATGAAACTTTTTTCAAAAGTTTCTTGCCTTAAATCCAGCCTATTTCGTTGTCAAGCCTGCCGATGCAATACTTGCTTATTGCACTGCTGCAATTCCGCATTCTTACAATGGATTTCAGCCATTCAGGCATAAACCGGTCGAATTTTATCTCCAAAACAACCAGTTTTTTGCTGAGCAATGGCTTCATAAAAATTGATTGGTCAAATATATTTAAATCTATCGAGTTTGCCCTAATACATTTATCGAAAGTTACCCTGATATTGTTGAAATCGTAAACAAACGCGTTTCTTTCATAGTCTATTACAACAACGGGCTTATAGCAAAAAAGCTTGAATTCGCCGAAAATCTTCCTGGCTGCATTGCCGTCATAGCCAAGCAGCACGTCATAATTGCATTCCTGCAGCTGCTCTGCGTCTTCTTTTTTTATCCACAATGTTTCCTTCAGGATGCTGCCATCGCGCTTGCTCTTCATTTCCAGCTTAACCATATCGCCGGCAAAATCATACAGCCTTAGCCTTATTTTTTTCCTTTTCTCAACGCCAGCCATCTTTTCCTCAAAAGCCTTGTTTTCCAAAGTGTCAAAGTAAAGGCTCCTGATAAAGTAGCCTTCGCCCTTGTCATGGCTGTCCCTTTCAAGCACTTTGCCCAAAGCATTGCCCATTGCGGCAAAATCAGCATGGCTGATGAAGTATTTGAGTTCCTTCCTCTTAATCTCGATGGAAGACCCGACAGCAAGGCTTTTTGTTTTGGTTTGCTGCATTATGTTCACTCTTTTGCTTTTAGCAATTCCTTCAGCCCAAAGACATCTTCCTTTTCAACCGCCTTTGAAAAAGCCTGCCATTCCTGTTCTGAAAAAGAAATGCCCTTGTAGCTTGATTTTTCATCAAGGCTTGTTTCGCTTTGGTTTCCCTCAAAAATATTGCCGTAAAGGAAAAATTCTGCGCCCCCGAACAAGGGCTTTTTCTCATAGGCGGCTATCGCAACATTGTTTCCGCCGAACACGTCTTTTACAAAAAACGCTTTCGAATTGTCCTTCACCGCGCTTCCGCTGTTGTTGTCATTCAGCAGGCTGTTGTAAACCACTATCCAGCTTTCTTCGCCAATGCTGATGCCTTTGTCCTCAATGTCCTCAAAAGAGCTGTCCTTTACAAGAATGTTGCTGCCGCTCATGTCCAAGCCGTCGCCATTGAAATAATTGCTTTTGGTGTGAAAGATACTGTTTTTGATTACGCCGTCACAGAAGTCCAAGTCAAGCTGGTCGCCGTAGTTGTTGCTGAACTCGCTATTCTCAATCCTGACATTGCCATACTTTATGTTTGCGCCGTCATCCGAGCTGCTGCCGCTCATCTTTGAATCGTATATGTCCGCGTCCGAGTGGTAGATTGAAAGCTGCCCTGAAAAGAATATGCCGTTGATGAATTTTTGGTTTCCGCCTGACAAGACCAAATGCCTTATTGTGGCCCTGCTTTTTCCGCTGCCTTCCCCGATTACTGCCAGCGCGCCAAACGGCTTTTCAGGGTCAAGCCTTGAAACCTCGACAGGCTTCTCTTCGCTGCCCCTGATGTCAAGGCTGCTGTAAGAAACAATTGCCTTGTCTGGTGCAATCCTTATTTTTGCGCCTGCATCAAGCACTATTGCAAGGTTTTTTGGAATAATGACATCACTTTCAACATTGTAATCGCCTTCAATCAAATGCAGTTCGCTGCCCTGCTTTTCAAAGCGCAGCTCGGGGTATTTTGACAAAAATTCCTGCTCCCCCAAATCCTGCAGCCCGGAGTAATCGCTGCTTCCGTCCGCAATCTTCAGGTAAACTTCCTGCCGGGATAAAGCCTTTCCTGTTATGGCATTCTCCATTTCAATGCTGATTGAATCAAGCTCGTAAGGCTGGATAACAGCAAGGCTGCTTGAAATTTTTATGCCCTCTGCGGCATCAACTGTTTGTATTTCCACCTCTTTTTCTTCCGGGAAAACAATTTCATACCTGAAAACAGTAACCTTGTATTCCATGTCCTGGCCCAAATCAGCCTGAATAAGGTTCCTGTTCAAATAGTCCTGCAGCTGCATTTCGTTGCCTTCGGCAAAAACCTTGCCTTCTGCAATAACGCCGCCGTTTTTGTCAAAAGCCCTTACTGTTGCCTCGGTGTTTTCATTGGAACCCAGATTCAGCGCAAAATGCTTGAATCTTATTGCAGTAATGCTGTCAGGAATTACCTCAATTACAAGCTTATTGCCCTCTTTTATTGCATTGATGTAGCACTTGCTGTAGCCAAACTGCTTTTGCAGCAATTCAATGTTTGCCTCCAAAGCCTGCTTTGACTGCCCTATAAAATAAGCCACCTTGCTGCTTCTTACATTGCTGGTTGAATCGTTCATGAAAGCGCCCTCGTATTGCTGCTGCAGTTCACCAAAATGGCTTACAAGACCTTCTTTTTCCTTCAATTGTTC
>Ga0315293_10006322_pt1 | contig 11099 bp, 14 predicted proteins | sample YL17G13_20_MG_FD_203071 | JGI IMG/M metagenome (GOLD analysis project Ga0315293, IMG submission 203071) | Sediment microbial communities from Yellowstone Lake, YNP, Wyoming, USA - YL17G13_20 | ecosystem: Environmental > Aquatic > Freshwater > Lake > Sediment | place: USA: Wyoming | collected... | reverse complement strand
CTCAAATATTATCCGATAGCGCGCCGGCTCAATATATTTTAAATCCTCCGGAAAATGCAAAGCGGCCAGGGCTTCCCTTAAATCCATTAATTTATAGCGGGATTTGATCCGGGCGGGCAGTTTATCTTGTAAAAGGGGAGAATATTTTTCCCAGGCCTGTTTTATTGTATTCCTTAAATATTTGGGGAATAATTTCTCGGTTAAAGGATAGACCGGCACGATCTTTAAAGGTTCTCCGGTTAAGATCTCCCAATCCTTGACTGCCAGCTGGAGGCCGCCTTCATATAAATTTACCTCCGGCTTGCCGGATACGATCAATTTCATCCCCCTTCGAAAAAGTTTAAACAGAAAGGGCTGGTTGAAGAAAATAACCCTGATCTGGCCGGTTAAATCTGCCAGGGTGAGCTTGAGTATGGAGAAACGGTTGCGGGTCTGAGAATGCTCGATTTTCAGGATCTCGCCTTTGATCAGGGCCGATTCCATCCCCACTTTAAGCTGTTTAATGGGTGTGACCCGGCTCCGGTCCTCATACTCGCGGGGAAAATAATAGAACAGGTCCTCCAGGGTGAAGATCCCCAAACGGGAAAAGACCTTGGCCATCTTAGGGCCTACTCCTTTTAAATACTGGACCGAAGTTTGGAGATTTGACATTTTCCCAATTTTATCATAAAATTATAAAGTATGAGCAGAAAGTGCGCGATTTGCGGGAAACAACCCCAGGTGGGGAATAGTGTCAGCCACAGCAACCGGAAGACCAAACGGTTGTGGCTGCCCAACCTTCAAAAAGTGCGCATCATTTTGAAAGGCAAACGCATCAGGGAATATGTCTGTACCAAGTGCCTCAAAGCGGGGAAAGTGGTCAAGGCGGGCTAATCTTCTTTTCTCTCCAGTTTCTCATGCACGAAGCGTTGAGTGGCAATCTCGTCTAAGAATTTCATTTCCAGATCCTGCAGGGCCTTGGTATAATCATCGAGCTTGTGTTCCTTGTCCTTTTCAATGATCTTCTTGTCCTTCATGGATTTTAGGAGCTTTTCCCGCTGGTCCTCCAGCAGGCGGCTGGCCTCGATAACCTTTTCCACCTGCTTCTCGATCTCTCCCTTCAGCACCCCCAGATGGGCATGGCGCCGGAGCACTTTTTCAAAGTCCGAGACGGGACCCTGTTTCAATACCTGGCGGATCTCCTGCTCTTCCCCACGCTTTTTGTCCTTAAGCAGTTCTTCCCTTTCCTTCTCCGTAAGATAGACGCGCTTTTTCTCGGCGAATTTTTCCTGCTCTTTTTTCTCCTTGATCCCGCGCACCTTGAGCACGGCCTCCAACCCATATTTGAATTTCTTGCCGGCTTTTACTTCTTTGGCCATTATTTAAAGATCCCCACCAGCCTTTTTACCGTATCCTCAAATTTAATCTGCTCAAAAGTTCCCTGCTTCAGGAAGTCATTGACCTGGTCGATCTTGGTTAAGGCATAGTCGATCTTGGGGTTGCTACCTTTGACATAGGCGCCGATGTTGATCAAATCTTCGGCCTCGGCGTAGCGGGCTAAAACCTCGCGCAGTTTGGCGGCGGCGGCCTTCTGTTCATCGTTTACCAGATTAGTCATCAGACGGGAAACGCTTTGCGGCACATTAATGGCGGGATAATGGTTTTTGGCCGCAAGATCCCTAGACAAGATGATATGGCCGTCCAGGATGGACCGGCACTGGTCGGCGATGGGTTCGTTAAAGTCGTCGCCTTCCACCAGAATGGTATAAAAAGCGGTGATCGAACCCACCACTGAAGTCCCGGAACGCTCCATAAGCTTGGGGAGCAGGGCGAAGACCGAAGGGGTGTAGCCCCTCGTGGTGGGCGGCTCGCCGGCCGCCAATCCCACTTCCCTCTGCGCCATGGCGAAACGGGTGACCGAATCCATCATCAAGATCACTTTATTGCCTTTGTTGCGGAAATACTCCGCGATGGCGGTAGCCACAAAGGCGGCTTTAAGGCGTATAAGGGGCGGCTGGTCGGAAGTGGCCACCACCACCACCGATTTTTTAAGGCCCTCTTCCCCCAGCGATTCTTCGATAAAATCGCGCACCTCGCGGCCGCGCTCTCCCACCAGGGAGATCACGTTGACCTCCGCCTCGGCATTGCGCGCGATCATGCCCATGATGGTGGATTTCCCCACTCCGGAACCGGCGAAAATTCCCATACGCTGTCCCCGACCGATGGTGAGCATCCCGTCAATGGCCCGCACTCCCACTTTCAATATTTCATTCACGCGGGGGCGTTTGACCGGATCCGGCGGTTCGGCATAAAGCGAGCATTCCTGTTCTACATCTAAAACCGGTCCTTTGCCGTCAATCGGCTCACCCAGGCCGCCCAAAACCCTTCCCAGTATCTTGGGGCCCACTCCCACCATCAAAGGTTTGCCTGCCGCAGTGACCTGCGAACCGGGGGCGATCCCGGAAGTGGAACCCAGAGGCATCAGCAGCACCCGTGATTCCCTGAAACCCACCACCTCCGCAAAGGCATCCCGCCCTTCCTTCTCGATGCGGATACTGCACAGATCCCCCACCGATACCCCTCCCACCTGGGCCTCGATGATCAAGCCCACTACCTGGATGATCTTACCGATGACTTTAACCATTTCAGCGGATTCTATGGCGCGGTGATATTTATCGAAATCCACAAGCGGCATCAGGCTTCTTCCGCGGGCTTGGCTTTTTCCAAAGCTTCTTCGATGGATTTTAATTTGGTGGAGATGCGGGCGTCCACATAGCCCAGATTGGTCTCGATCACGCAGCCGCCCGGCTCAATCGAATTATCCTCCAGGACCGAGAAACTCTTGACCCCGTCCAGGATCCCGGAGAGGCGGTCCTTATAGCGCTTTATGTATTCCGCGTCCTCGCGATTGACCCGCACCATCACCTGCTCGCGGTCGGAAACGCGGTTGATGGCTTCGGAGACGATGTTCAGGCAAACGTCCCGGTGGAGCGAAACCTCGGAGCGGATGATCTGTTCGGCGGCCTTCAATGATAAGCGTAAGATCTCGGCCTCGGAGTCCTTGATGATCTTTTTCCTCTCTTTAATGGCCTGGTTCAGGGTTTCGAGCGCTTCTTTGATCTTGCTGGCCGATTCGGCTTCTCCCTTCTTGCGCCCGGCCTCATAACCTTCCTTCTGGGCGCGGTCTTTGATTTTATGGGCTTCCTTCTGGGCCTCATCCACGATCTTTTTGGCTTCGTTCTCAGCCTTGGGAACCGCCACCTCCTTGGGAATGGGAATTTCTATTTCCCGGCGGATCCTGGCCGGCGTGGGAACCGGTTTCTTCTCTAAAGTTATATCCCCCAGATTTTGGATCTGTTCTTTTTTAATTAAACCCATCTCTACAATTTCTCCGCGAAATAAGCGACCAATTTTTCTTCAACCTTGGGGGTCAAAGCGTGCCGTTTTATATTTTTGAGCAGGTCTTCCAGAATATCCTTCTGCGGAAGGTTCTGCATGACCTCCGTTTTACGCTCCGGCGACAGCACCGAAAGCATGAAAGCTACGGTTTGCGGCCTCTCTTCCGCCAGCAGGAAAGATAGTTTTTTGACCGAAGCGTAATTTAAAAGGTCCCGCGGAGACATTTTCTCCTTGGGGGCCGCCGGAGTTTCTCTTATTTCGGCCTTGACCGCGGCCCGCGGAACAGTACCCCCCGCTTCCGGCAGCGCCAGATAGCTTCTGAATTCATGGAGCACCGCGCCCAGCGCCGCGGGCGTGGGTGTGGGCAAATGGTTGAGACCGGAGGCGATCAGGTCGGCCAGTTCTCCCGGCAAATATCTCAGGATGGAAGCCGAGGTCTCGGGCCCCAGAATAGATAAAAAGATCGTGGCCTTTTCCCGTCCCGATAGTTCCATCAACGCTCCTCGGTCAGCCATTTTCTTAAAAGACTGGCGATTTTCTGCGGCTCCCGGGCCGCCATATTTTTTATCTCTGAAATCGCGTTCACCGCTTCCCTCTCGGTGGGAACCGGGGAAACCTCGGTCATCTCCGCAAAAGGCGCCGTTCCTGTTTTTTTCATCCGCGTCCGAATAACAAAGAATAAAACCATAAAAAGCGCCGCCGCCGCCAGAATATAATAGAGGAACGCATAACCCAGCCCCCCGGTTTTAACCGGAGGTTTCTCCACCGGTTTTTGAGGAGTAAGGGGCAAAGCGTAATGGAAAGGTACTTTTCTCAAGACGATGCGGTCCCCGCGTTTTTTGTTGTAAGGAATGGCGGAGGCCACCGTCTGGTAGGTGATTTTTTTAAGCTCGGGGCTTACCGCTATGCGCTGGTCCACCAGGATGACTATCCGTATTTTTTTAACCGGCTGGGTCAGCAGACCGGGGCTGGGATTGGTTTTAATTTTCTTTTTAGGCGGTTTTTTCTTGGGCGGAGCTTTCCTGGGCGGAGCTCCCAGCTCCACATCCACTTTCACCAGAACGCTGTTGAGCGGATAAAACTGGTTGAGCAGCTCCTGCACTTTGGAGCTTAACTGATTTTCATATTCTCCTTTGGCCTTTAATCTCAGAAGGGCTTTTTCCTCCGGGGTTAGGGGCAAGACGGGTGCGGCTAACTCCGGGGAGGCCGCTTCCACTTTCTTTATTATCTTCTGCTCGAGTGGCGCTTGGGATTCCACGGTGGTTATAAGGGGTGGCGGCGGACCCAACTCTTCCGCCACTCTGGCCGGATATTTGGAGGTTAAAATGTTGCCCCCCTCATCCACTACGGTCACATTTTCAGGTTGTAAATTCTCCACGCTGCTGGCGGTCAGATGCACGATGCCGCTCACCTGTTCGGGACTGAGACGAAAGCCCGGCGCAATTTTCAGGAGCACCGCGGCGGTGACCGGCACTTTGGTCACTTCGAACAGACGGGTTTCCGGAATTACGATCTGCACCCGGGCGTCTTCCACTCCCTGGAGGCGCCGGATGGTGCGGGAGAGCTCGCCGGAGATGGCGCGGATCAATTGTATCCGCCGGTCAAAATCAGTGGCCCCCATGCGGGTCTCATTAAAGATCTCCCACCCCACCATTCCCCCCACCGGCAGATTTTTTTCCGCCAGCCCTAATCGTGCGTCGTCCGCGCGTTCTTTAGGGACCGAGATGGCGGTGCCGTCTTCTTTAAGTTCATAGGGGATCTTGAGTTCTTTAAGCCGGGCGATGACATTGGCCGCGTCTTTCAAATCCAGGTTGGAATAAACGGTCTGATAACTCTTGGCCTTGACCCCCGGCACGCAACCGCGTAAACTCCAGGCGAAAAACAGCACTATAAAAAGAACAACCACCGCTACGATAGTGACCAAGCGGCGGTCTCCCGTAAATGAAGCTAATCCTCCTTCGGCCATTTACCCTCCTTTATACCTGCATCTGCGTTATTTCTTTAAAAGTATTCACCGCGGTGTTGACGGTGGTCACCGCCAGTTGGACCAGGATGTTCAGCTTGGAAGTGGTCGTCATGACATCTTGCAGATCCGCCTGACCGCGGACATATTTGTCTATCAACTGATTGGCATAGGTCTCGGACTGGGAGATGCCTTCCAGGGCGTCAATGGCCTTGCCCAGTATATCTTCAAAAGGGCTGGTCTTAAAATAGGGTGATTCCGCCGGGGCGGCGGCCGGCATAGGCGGTGCGGCCGGAGTTTGCGCCACCAAGGTGTCTTCCCCCAATATCTGCGCCAGTTTCAGCGATAAAGGTTCTATCCCTCCAACCATTTCTTCCTCCTTATTGTATCTGCAGCGTATCCTGCATCATTTTCTTGGTGGCGTTAAAGGCCGTGATATTGGCCTCATAGAGCTTCTGGCTGTAAACCAGGTCCACCATTTCATTGCTCAAATTCACATTGGGCATGTTCACGAAACCGTCCTGATCGGCATCCGGATGGCCCGGGTTATAAACTTTTTGGAAAGGAGAACGGTCTTCTATGACCTCAGAGACCTCCACCCCTCCGCTCTTCTGCCGGAGTTCAGCATATGCCAGCTCTTCCGCAAAGCTTAAGGGCCGCTCCCCGAAAGCCGCCACCTTGCGGCGGTAAGGGCCGCCAGCCAGGGTGCGGGTGGTGTTGATGTTGGCGATGTTGCTGGAGATGAGCTCCATATGCAAACGCTCGGCGTTAATGGCCGAAATACTGATATCCATGGCGTAATTTAAACCCATCTAGGTCATCTCCTTCCCTGCGTGGCAATGGTGCGCAGGATATTGAGCTTGGTCGTCATCAGCTTCACGTAAGACGAATATTTCACCGAATTGTCGGCCAGGGCCGCCATCTCTTCTTCTATAACTACCTTTTTCTTGTTCTGCCTTTCCACCGCCCGGCCCAGTTCTTCGTCGAAATCCAGAGGTTTGAAACCCGGGGTATCGGCGTTGGCGATGTTGTGCGAAATTACCGCCTGCCGCTGGGTAGACACCTTCATGGCTTTCTCCAAATTAGTGAAAGTCGGGTCGAAGATCATCCCTTTAGCTCCTTTTGTAAAAATCTGACCCCCCGGTCGATCAAACGGCAGACCTTGGGGCGTGAAAGATTAAGCTCGGAGGCTATAGTCTTCTGGTTGAGCCCCTTATGATAAAAAAGATCGAGCACCTTTCTCTGCAGAGGCGGCAGTTTATCCATGGCCACCTTCAGCTTTTCCCGCATTTCGGAAAACTCCAGCTCCTCCACCGGACCCCGCTCGGTCTGCACCCCCACTTCGGTGCGTTCCGACATCTCTTCCAGCGAGAGCAAATACATCAGGGCGGAAGCCGCCACGATCTTTTTGATCCTGGCCACTGCCTGTTTGAACTCGGCTTCGGTCAGCTCCTTCTTTTCTAATAGCTTTTCATCCTTCTTGAGCCTCTCCGCCATCGTCGCCTTATAACCCTTCTTGGCCAAATCCCGGACCATGACCTGCACCCGGTATGGGACCGGGCTGTAATTCTTCAGCCCGTCCAGTATTTCCCCCCGGATGCGGTAGGAAGCGTAGGTCTCGAATTTCACTCCGCGGTCGGGATCAAACCTTTCCCAGGCCTTCATCAGGCCCACCGTGCCGTCGGAAACCAGATCGTTGTAATCCACATTGGGCGGCAGGCCCTTCCCCGAAACCATGGAAGCGATGCTGTGCACCAGAGGCATATAAGCTTCCAGGGTTTTAGGCGGTTTCCTGGTCTCTTTCTTCACTTAACCCCCTGAATTAAATTAATATTTTTCCGGGCCATCTCTTCGGCAAATTTTTGCAGGAGCACGTCCTGATTGACGTCGTTCATGAAACTGTTCTCATCACTGGAAAAGGTGCTGAAGGCCTGTTTCAGCATTTCCTTATAAAATATAACTGCAAACTCCTGTTTTACCGCCTCCGGACTGCTGCCGGTACGGAAAGTAGAAGTCGGCGGAATATAAGGGATCACGGGCTCAAACATCAAATGATCTCCAGTTCGGCGTTTATCGCCCCGGCGGCCTTCATGGCCTGCAGTATAGCGATTAAATCCTGGGGAGTGGCTTTAACCGCATTTAAGGCCCGCACCAGGTCCGCTAAAGTTGCGGAGCGCGGCACTCGCACCAGGCGGCCGGGTTGTTTCGTAACCCTGGCCGTGGTCTGGGAACGCAAAGAAGCTTCTTCCTCTTCTTTCAGGCCGCCCTCCGAATACAACTGGATTGCTCCCACGGTGACCGAAAGGCTCCCGTAACTCACCGCCACTTCGGAGATCTTCACATTTTCTCCGATCACAACCGTGCCGGTCCGCTCATTCACCACTATGCGCGCCACCACGTCCGGCGTTAAAGTGAGGTTTTCAATGCGGGCCATGGCGGCCACCAGATCGGCCGCGCCCACCATGGACACCTTGACCGTGCCGGCATCCACTGCACTGGCAGGATATCCCGCCGCAGTTATAGCGCCGGCCATGCGGGAAGCGGTGGTAAAATCAGGACTGTTCAGTACAATGGTTATTCCCTTTTCGCCGATGGTCACCGGCACTTCTTTCTCTATTAAGGCCCCGCCCGGGATGCGCCCCACCGTGGCCTGGGTGCGGCGGATGGGAGGCAAATTGGGAGCCAGCTGGTCCTGCCCCACTGAAATATTTCCCTGCGCCAGGGCGTAGATTTCCCCATCGGCTCCCTGCAAGGGGGTCTGCAGCAGCGTTCCGCCCTGCAGGCTTACGGCGTCCCCTAAAGATGAAACCGTGACATCCAGTTTTTGGCCCGCCTTCAAATAGGCCGGCAGATTGGCGGTCACCATCACGGCCGCTACATTGCGGCTTTTAAAATCCAACTGCGGCGTGATCCCCATTTTAGAAAGCAGGTTGGTCATGGCCTGTTTGGTGAATCCGGTCTGCTGGGAATCGCCGGTATTGCGCAGTCCCGTGACCAGGCCGAAACCCATCAACTGGTTTTCGCGCGCTTCCAGGATATGTCCTAAATCTTTGACGCGGGCTGGCGGTGACACTGCAAAAGAGGCCATATACAAACCTGCGACTAAAGTCACGGTTAAAATTTTAAACGAGAATTTATTCTCGGTTTTTATATTTAAAACAGCCAATTTAATATCCTCGTTAGCCAGCCGGGCGACTCGGCTTCCTGCACCACTCCGGAGCCCTTGAGCGAGATCTCGGCGTCGGCCACCTGGTAAGAATAGATAGTGTTGGCGATGCCGATATCCTTACTGCGCACGATTCCGTAAACGGTGATTTCCTGGATCTCGTTATTGACTTCCACTTTGTGCCGCCCCTCCACCCTTAAATTACCGTTGTCCATGACCTCGGTCACCACCGCGGCCACCTTGGCAGAAACATCGGAAGAGCGTTCGGTTTGACCGGTTCCGGTATATTTATTCGCGGCCTGGCCGGACAATTGGGTATTCTGCCCGATCAACGGATTCAATCTTTCAATGGTATGGGTGAACTTGACCCCCAGATCATCTTTAACATTGGTGTCGGTGCCCGCTTTATGCCGCGCCGTCGAGGTTTCCAAAATTATAATCGTGATGATATCTCCCACCTTGAAGGATTTCTCCGGACTGTAGGGCGAGGAAGAAGTGTTTTTGTAAATGGAATCGGCAATACTGGAAGTAAATCCCCAGCACCAAATCAAAAGCACCAAACCAATTACAAGTTTCAATCTCACAACTTCACCTCTACTTCATCCTTTGCGATGACCACGGCCTCAAATTCGGACCGGCTGTCTTCTCTTCTGACCTTAATTTTATCTCCAATTTTGCCGTCTTGCAACGCGTAACCCTGGGCGGAGATTATGATATTGGGCGCTAAGACCGAAATCTTAACTTTCCCCCCCCGGGAAACATCCGGAATATCGCTTATCATCCAATCCATGACCACGCTTCCCGCGGGAATAAAACTTTTAGTCAACTTTCCGGCCACCTTTTCCGTATCCCTAAAATATCTGGATGGAAAAAGGGAAACTTCTCTTTCCAAAAGATCCAGATCCTCAGCCTTGACCGTCTGCTTTTTGCCGATCTTGTTTTTAGCCACCACCACCTCCCGGTAGACCTCCACCTTCACATAAATCACTTTCCGCCCCAGCTCTTTCCCCTCTTTCACCGCTTTGACCGGCAGTACCAGCTGGGGAGTGATCTTGGTGATCTGAAAATCCTCCGGGACCACAAACTCCGCCCCCGGATAGGTCTTTGAAAGATCCTCCCCGCCCTTCAAAACAAACTTGAGATCGGCCCCTTCCCAGTCCGGATTATATTTAAGGACATAATCCCGGACGGCCTCTTCAGGCGTATTAGCCCAAACCGCCGTCATCATCAGCCCGATCAAGAACCAAAAACCCAGAAAGCGGCGCATGCTACTGTTTCATCTGTCCCAGGGAAGTCAGCATCCCTTCGTAGCTCTGCACGGCCTTGGTGATGGTGTCAAAAACCCTCTGCACCATTACCATGCGCATCATTTCCGAGATCACGTCCACATTGCTGCTCTCCAGCGCGTACTGGTTGATCACCCCAAAGCCTTCCTCCGCGGGATTTCCCACTAGGGGTTCACCCGAGGACGCCGTGGCCGCGTAAAGGTTCTGTCCCATGCTCTTTAAGCCCGCCGGATTGGCAAACCGCGCTATGGAGAGCTGGCCGATCTCATTAAAGGTCATGGAATTATTTATCGATACCAGGATCACCCCGTCCTGGCGGATGGTGACTGCGGTCGTCCCTTCCGGAAAGATGATGGGCGATTCCAAAAGGTGTCCGTTGGGATCCACCATATTGCCTTCATTATCTATATGGAAATTCCCGGCCCGGCTATAGGCCGTAGAACCGTCGGGCATGCGCACCCTGAAAAAGCCGTCCCCGGTGATCGCCAGGTCCAGCGGATTGGTGGAAGTTTCGAGCGCGCCCTGGGAAAAATCTTTGGGCGTGGCCGCCACCCTTACCCCGGTCCCAAACTCAGGGATAACCTCGGGCGGGCCGCCTTGTTCCTGCATGGCCCGCAGGAGTTCATCTTTGAAGGATTTTTGAATATAAAACAAGCTCTCGACCTCGGTGCTGCCTTTCTTGAAGCCGGTAGTGCGGGCGTTGGCCAAATTATTGGTGATGGTGAGCATTTCTTCCTGGAAAGCGGTGAGTCCGGTAGCCGCCACATACAAAGGTTGAAACATGCTTTACCCTCCTTTACCCCGGCAAGCCGGGGTTATTGGACCTTACCCATGTCCAGCGCGCGGGTCAAAGTCGTTTCCCGGGTCTGGACGATCTTGGTGTCCAGGTTATAAATGCGCGACAGATAAATAAGTTCCATCATCTGGTCCACGATATTCACGTTGCTGGCTTCGATATAACCGGCAATGATGCGCGGGGAATCGATCTCGACCGGCGCCAGTTTCTGGTCGGGGTTTTTAAAGATGGTGCCGTTCACCGATTCCAGTTCCTGCTTCTCTGCAAAATTCGTCACGCGAATGCGGTCGAGGACGGTCGCTCCCGAGCGGACCTCACCGTCCTGGCCGATCTCGATCTCCGCTCCGGGAGTTATCTGAATGGGGCCGTTCTGCCCCAGCAGGGGATAATTCCCGACCGTTGAAACCAGCTGGCCTTCAGCGTTGACGGTAAAGCGACCGTCCCGGGTATAGCCCTCGCCCCAGGGGGCTAGGATCACAAAAAATCCTTCACTACCCAGGGCCAGATCGG
>Ga0315293_10006319_pt1 | contig 11103 bp, 7 predicted proteins | sample YL17G13_20_MG_FD_203071 | JGI IMG/M metagenome (GOLD analysis project Ga0315293, IMG submission 203071) | Sediment microbial communities from Yellowstone Lake, YNP, Wyoming, USA - YL17G13_20 | ecosystem: Environmental > Aquatic > Freshwater > Lake > Sediment | place: USA: Wyoming | collected... | reverse complement strand
CTGGTTCTGAAGCTGATAGTAGGCCAGCCAGGCTGCCAGAGCGGCATCACCAATGCCGTAAAGCACGAGGCGGCATCCGTGCTTCAGGATAAGCTCCTTCATCTTCCGGGCGGTGGCTACGATCATTGTCTCAACAGGGGTGCATTCCTCAGCGGTGGAAATTCCATCTACAAACGGCTGCAGTTCATATCTCCAGGCATCCCTGCTGGCTCCTGCCTTGAGGAGAGCTATTTTGCTTGGCCCCACTTTGCGCAGGTAGTCATCGGGCGTTTCAACATCAAGCATCCATTCCTTGTTCCACTTCTCCAGAGATTCCGCGGTGGCACAAGCTTGCCGGTAAGCATCGAGGAATTGATAGTCCCCGGCGTAGCCCTCAAAACCGGTCAGCCCTTCGTAGTGCAGCCACATCGGGTGGGCACCCATAGGAACTACAGAAACCGACTTCACCAGATACCCCGGAATTTGAACAAAACTGGGGTGTTCACGAATAAAATCAGTGGTCACCAGTTGTTCCACAGTGACCATAGCGCCATTCTTGCTGGCGGCTGCTGCCCAGATACCGTCTATGTAGGGAGCAGATAGAATGACGTTGCCGTAGGGATCGGCCATGCAGGCGTGGAGCAGGGCCACGTCAGGGGCCAGGGCCTTCACCAAGCCCACTTTCTGCCCGCTGCCGAAGGGGTCGTCCATCACCGCAAAGGACTCTTTGTTCTCCTCGGCTATGTCGCTGCCAACAATGGATTTGGTAGGCATAAACCCGACGCCTGAGGCCGCTGCCATCAACCTCTGAGAGATGGTCAGGCTTGTCCAGTTCTCAATTTCCAGTTTCTTCTCAGCATAGGCCTTTTGGACAATAGGAACAGGGCCTGGTGCGGGATAATAGAAGGCACAGCTTGAGGTGACGAGCTTCTTGATCAGGCCGTAGTGGACCAGGCTTGGCGTGTAGCCTCCTGCGGCGTTCATGATCACCGTGAACTGGGGGGAGGTACCGGCAAACTGTTTTATAATCTGGCGGATGAAGGCATTGGACTGGATGGAGAGGTAAAGTTGCATTCCCGGCTTGACATTCTGGCTGATGGCCTCCTTGAGGCTGACAACTTTGGATTCACCTTCATTTTGCCGAATCTTGAAGGTGCTTTCAATAATGTGGTCAAAATTTTGGCTCACTTTGCGCCTTTTCCCGGAGTGAGGATGGCCGGACTAGCTAAAATCTGCCAATCAAAAGGAAGGCCATTTCCCCTGGCAGGCATGTCCATCCTATTTGGCAATAGAGATATTCGCAGAACGTTTCGGGTAATGTTCTGGTATCAGTGGGCAAAGGCCTTCTCTCCAGCCCCCAGGCATTTATCCCTTCTGCTTTCTTAAGTACTCAACCACCTCATTAGTAGGTGTGCCTGCCCCAAACACTCTCCCTACGCCCATCTCCAGCATCTTGGGCACATGCTCGTCCCGCATTATGCCTCCCACTATCACCAGCACATCGTTCATTTTTCGCTCTTTCAGCCCTTTCATCACCTCTGACACGATCCCCAGGTGGCTCCAGGCCAAAAAGCTGAGGCCGATGACATCCACATCTTCTTCCACAGCCGTTTTGACCACCTCTTCAGGCAGCAGGAACCTGGTATAGACCACTTCCATACCCGCATCTCTGAGCGCTGCGGCTATGGTTATCAGTCCTCTCTGGTGGCAATCGAGCTGCGATCTGCTCAAGAGTACTCTAATGGGTTTCCCTTTTGGACTCATCTCGCACTCCTTAATCAATTAGCCCCCAGCCAAATACCTCCTTCAGCACATCCATGGTCTCCCCTACTGTGGCATTGGCTTTGACACATTCGATAATGGCAGGCATCATCACGCCAACTGCCTTATCCTCATTTACATCCTTGCAGGCTTTCCTGAGCGCTACCAGCGCTGCCATGGTTTTCTTGGTATCGCGTTGCGCCTTGAACTTCTTCAGCCTCTCTATGGCTATTTGCTCCACTTCCGGGTACTGGAAGACCGGGACAGGCTCCTCCTCCTTCACAAACTTGTTCATTCCCACCATTATTTTCTCCCCGCTGTCCACGCCGCGACGCCACTCAATAGCCAGCCTGTTAACTTCACGCTTGAACCAGCCTGCCTCCATGCACTTCATCCAACCACCCATCTCCTCTATCCTCTGCAGCATCTTGGTGGCCTCGTCCTCTATCTTGTCGGTGAGCCATTCCACGTAATAAGAGCCAGCCAGCGGGTCGCTGACATCGGCCACACCGGACTCATATAGTAGGATTTGTTGTGTTCTCAAGCCCAGAATGGCTGATTGCTCGGTAGGTATGGCCAGCGCCTCATCATAGGCTGTAGTCCAGATTGATGTAGCGCCACCCAGCACAGCAGCCAGGGTTTCGATAGTCCCCCTCATCAGGTTGTTCAGCGGTTGCTGTCTGGTGTACGATACTCCGGCTGTCTTAACGTTTATATTGATCTTGATAGCCCTGGGGTTTTTGCAGCCGTACTTCTCAACGGTCAGCTTGGCCCACATTCTCCTCATGGCGCGCATCTTGGCTACCACCTCGAAGAAATCAATGTGAGCTGCCACGTGGAAGGCGAATCTGGCCAGAAAGCGGTCGGGGTCAAGGCCGATCTTGATGCACTCATCGGTGATAGCTATGAGGGCTGCGAATATAAAGGCTATCTCCTGGACGGCATTGCCACCGCACTCGATTACATCATAGGTGGCCCAGTTGATCGTATTCCAGTGAGGCGCATGCTCGGTGCAGTATTTGACGAACTCCCGATTGACCTTCAGGGCACCCCTCGGGCTGAACGTGGGAATCTCCATGTACATCTGTCGGTAGAACATGTTAAGCGTCAAGCCATGCAATTTATCGGGGGTGACGCCCTGCTTTTCCGCTACGACAATCAAATTGGCCAGCGCTATCTGACAGGTGTCAAACATGCCCAGCACAACGTTTCTTCTGTCCAGAGCCACACCCTCAAACAGAGCCTCAAAATCCTGGATTGTATCTATGGCAGCACCGGTCATGCCTACCCAGCCCCTGGCCACCGGATGATCGGAGTCATAGCCCAGGGTGTGAGCCATGTCCGAGCCCAGGAAGTAGTTGGGCTCCCTGCCCTCATAGCCCGCAAGCCCCTCCTGGCTCAGCTTTGAATACCTCTCGCGGGTCTGCTCTGGCAATCCAAAAGCGGTGGCCTGCTGATTAACCCAGGGTTGGGCCTGATAGGTCAGAGGGTAAACGCCTCTGAAATAAGGAAAAATACCAGGCATCGACATCTGCTTGTAGTCGAGGTGTGCAATATCCGCCGGCGTGTACACTGCTTTCACTGGAATCCCAGAATAGGTCGTCTTCTTGAACTCTTTCCCCTTATAATACTTCTGGTATTCCTCGAGCCATTTCTGGTCCAGTTCCTTGACTTCTTTCATTAGCTCTTTGCTGAACACGATATTTCCTCCTGAAAATACGTATCCTTAACGGGTGCTAGCTTTCTGTTTCTTCCACCGCAGTTGACTGACTTTAGGGCTTCTAGTATGTGATAAATCTTTGTTATTTTACCTTGCACGCTAGATGCTGTCAAGCTTGCGAATTGACCCCAAAATTAGCGGCTGACCCCCGCACATCGGCGCAAGGGCAACTGTGATGAACACCCCCTCTAGCTCCCCCTCTTACGCCTAAGAGCGGGAGGGAAAAGGATCTCAGGGGGACACCCCCTGAACCCCCAGAAGGGAACCTCGGTTCCCTTCACCTTCCTATGAGAATGGATAATTGCATAGGCTCTAGCCCTAGAGTGAAGCCTACCGGGGGTGCCAAAGGGGCTTCGCCCCCTTGGCGGGGGCCTGGGGGTGTCCCCCAACCTCCCTCCCCATTCCCCCAAGAGTGGGGGATACAGGGGGCTGAAAGAGCTATTTTCGGAGTAATCGTTCATGCTGGTTCACACCAGCGCCACGAAGTATGAAAATAGCCTGATTTGTGTCACCCGCCGCAGGCGGGTCTCTTGCTCCCGCAGGGAGAGATTCTTCGCCTACGGCTCAGAATGACATTGTTGGAGTAATGCCCAACTGTACTTGTTCAGTAGATTAGTGACACATGCTGCTGGGAGTCTGAAGGTGTCCCCCGTAGGGGATTGAATCTGAGATAACCCTTTGACACAGAGCCTACACGGTCAAGTTTGGCGGTCTTTTTGCTGGACTTGGGTGCGTCGGCCTGCGGCCATGAGTGCAGCCAGGGCAGCAGCGCCTGCCAGCAGGGCACCTCCTATGTAGGCCCAGCGCAAGCCAGACATAAACTCCTGAATATCGCTGCTGGTGAAAGAGCCGGGGTTCCCAGAGAGCGCTACAGGTGCCACATTGTAAAGTATGGCACCGGCTATGGCGATGCCGAGCGCCATGCCTACGTTGCGCATGGCGGCCAGTATCCCGGAGGCCACACCTAACTGAGCTCTGGGCACGTTCCCCATCACAGTGCTGTTATTTGGGCTTTGGAATATGCCTGAGCCCAAACCAAAAACACCGAGACGCCACATGATGTCAAAGCTGCCGGAGGAGGCCTTCAGCTCGCTCAGGAGATATAAGCTCAAGGCAGAGATAGCCATGCCACAAAAGGCTAAACCCCTAGTGCCGATGCGATCCGAAACTACACCGCTCAAAGGCGCTACGCATAGCGTGGCTACCGGGGAAGAGGCCATTATCCAGCCCACTTTCTCTATGTCGAAATGGAGCACAAATGTCAAGTAAAAAGGCGTCAGGAAAATCACTGCATAGGCTGCCATGAAGCTGAAAAGCGCACTCAAGCTGGCGAAGGCAAATATTCGGTTGGCGAAAAGCGTCAGGTTGAGCATGGGCTGCACCGATGTTCTCTCTATGACAAAGAACGCCACGCCGAAGATAAGTGCAATTACCAGCAAGCAAATTTCGCCGGCCGATAGCCATCCCCAGGACTCGCCCCTATCAGCATAGAGAAGGAGGCTTATCAGGAAGACAAAGGCAGTTAAGGCCCCATGCCAATCAAGGTGCTGCCCAGGCCTCCTGCTGCTCTGAGGTATGACGCGGGAAGCCAAGAATAAAGCGGAGATTCCCACAGGGACATTGACGAAGAAGATGAAACGCCAGTTGAGGTGCTCGGTTATAACGCCGCCCAGAGTTGGTCCGGCGGCCAGGCCCACTGCAATGCCAACAGCACTAATTCCCAGAGCTTTGCCCCGCTCCGTAGGCGGGAAAGCCGCGGTAATGATGGCAAAGCTCACCGACATCATCGCACTCGCCGCCAGCCCCTGCAAAGCTCTAAATGCAATCAGCATCCAAATGCTCTGCGATATCCCGCATAAAGCCGATGTCGCAATGAAGGCAGCCATACCGGAAAGAAAAACCTTCTTATAACCAACCATGTCCCCCAGGCGGCCAAACAGCAAGATCAGGCAGCTAATGGTCAGGAGATAGATTGACGGCACCCACTGGACTATGGATATATCAGTATGGAAGACATTGGTAAGGGAGGGGAGGACGGTGTTGACTATGCTTCCGTCAAGAGGCCCCATGATGCTGCCCAGCATCACAGCGAACAGGATCAGCCACTTGGATTGAAAGTTTTCCAGTGCAGGGGGTGCGCCGCTATCTTTCATTTGCATTTGTGATCAAACATGCAACCGCTGACCCACGAAGTCCCGCTGCCCCCTCACAAACTCAGCGGCTGTCATCACCTTTTTCCCTTCCGGCTGCACCAGCACCAGGCCCAGCAGACCCTGCCCTGTGCCCACTGCCACATCCACCCCACCCCGCGGCGGATGAAGCGCCACCACCTGACCCGGCTCCACTCCGGGTTCAGCAGGCAGCGGCATCACCTGCACTATCTTGAGCAGACGGCCCTTCCAGCGGGTAAAACACCCCGGCCAGGGTTGAAAAGCTCGCACTTGCCGTCCCAGTTCCTCAGCACTACGGCTCCAGTCTATCTGACCTTCCTGCTTGGTGATAAGCCTGGTATAGCTCACCCCTTCATCATCTTGAGGTCTGGGCTTGAGCCTGCCTTCCGCCCAAGGCGCTAGAGTCTCCAGCAGTAGCTCAGCACCCCTCTTCGCCAGCCGGGTGGTCAGCGAGCCTGTGGTGTCGTCCGGAGAGACTGGCTCCTCAACCTGAGCCAGTACCGGCCCGGTGTCCATGCCCTCATCCAAAAGCATGATGCTCACCCCGCTCACCGCATCGCCGGCCAGGATAGCCGCCGCCACCGGCGCTGCCCCACGGTAGCGGGGCAGCAACGAGGGATGCACATTGAGACAACCTAGAGGAGGAATACGCAGTACCTCGGGGGGAAGAAGCAGGCCGTAGGCAGCCACCACAATAATCTCATGAGCAAATCCGGCCAGGCGCACTATCTCCTCAGGCTGCCTCAGGCTGGCTGGCTGCACCACCGAAAGACCCCGCCTTAGAGCCAGTTCCTTTACCGGCGAGGCTGCTGGTTGAAGATGACGGCCAGCCGGCTTATCAGGCCGTGTGTATACAGCCACTATCTGGTGCTCACTGGCGCTCAGGCGATCAAGCACCAGGGCAGCAAACTCGGGTGTTCCCATAAAAATAAGTTTCATGCAGGTCAGCTTGAATTCTAACACGGCCCAGAGTAAACGGCAATCATCCAGTGAGCCTGAGCTTGCCTGAGCTAGCCCAGAGGAGTCCTCACACAGACAAAGTCGCCATAAAGGCCCACTCAGGCTCTTGATTTCCGACGGCGCTGGTGGTAAAGTTACCAGGGTTTGTTAAGGCCCACTTCTGCATAACCTCTGGGCACTCCCACTCTTAGGAATGAGCCAGGGGCCGCATCGTAGGTTTTAAGTGGACAAAAGTTCTCAGCGGGGGGAGAGGCATGGCTAAATCAGCCGCCGAGGTCTGGCAGACTGCTCTGGGTGAGCTACAGCTCCAAGTGGCCCGGGCTAATTACCAGACCTGGCTTAAGGATACCAAGGGGTTAAGCTTCCGGAATGGTGAGTTTGTGGTGGGCGTACCAAGCATATTCGCTGCCGAATGGCTGGATAAGCGGCTCAGCTCTCTGGTAAAGAAGACCCTTATCAGTATAACCGGGCGGGAGTTACAAGTCTGCTTCCAGGTAGACGGCGCTGAGCCAGATCTGGAGATAGCCGCATCCACTGACAAAAGCTCAAAGGAACTGGCCTCAACTGAGCACAGTTACAGCCCGCCGAGGCTCAATCCTAGATATACCTTTGACACTTTTGTTGTGGGTAGCTCCAACCGCCTGGCCCATGCAGCCGCTCTGGGGGTGGCTGAAACCCCTGGGTCGGCCTATAACCCTTTGTTTATCTACGGCGGAGTGGGGCTGGGCAAGACACACCTGCTGCACGCCATCGGGCGTGTCACTCTGGACAGCGGCCTCCGGTTACGATATGTCAGCGCTGAGCAATTCACCAATGAGTTCATCAATGCCATCCGTGAAAAGAGGACAGAGGACTTCCGCAACAAATATCGCAGTGCGGACATATTGCTTATAGACGACATCCAATTCATCAGCGGCAAAGAGCAGACCCAGGAGGGCTTTTTCCACACCTTCAACAACCTGCATGAGTCCAACCGGCAGATCGTTCTCACCAGCGATCGCCCTCCCAAGTCTATGCCTCTGTTGGAAGACCGGCTGCGCTCCCGCTTTGAGTGGGGACTCCTCGCCGATATCCAGCCCCCGGACCTGGAGACGCGCATAGCCATACTGCGGGCCAAAGCCGAAGAATGGGCCAAAATTGAAAAACAGGACGTTCAGGTCAGCCAGAATGTTCTGGAGTTCATCGCTCGCCGGGTGCAGCAAAACATCAGGGAGCTAGAAGGCTCCCTCAACCGGGTTATAGCCTTCAGCAAGCTCAATCGGGTTGAGATCACGCCCGAACTGGCTGCCCAGGCACTGGAGGAAATCATCGGCCAGCACTCAACCAATAACATTACGCCCCAAAAAGTCATTGAAACGGTAGCTCAGTATTTCAAGCTAACCCCTGAGGACTTGAGAGGTAAGAAGAGAGACCAGCAGACAGCCCTAGCGCGGCAGGTCACCATGTACCTCGTCCGCCAGGAGACTCACTGTCCTCTGGATGGCATCGGGCAGGAATTAGGAGGCCGCGATCATTCCACTGTTATCCATGCCTGCGAGAAGATTGCCTACGAGGTCAATACCAACCCAGCACGGCGGCGTCAGGTGCAAGACATCAGAGGTCAGCTTTATCCTACTACTTCATCTCCTTTCTAACTCCGCCGTTGTGGATAAGTAGCCCAAAAATGTGGATAACTGCCCCTGTATGTGGATAACTTACGTTTGCAGGTCTTTAGTCTGGGTATTATTACATATTATTTTTAGTTAAAACACCCAGATGATTTTGCCCAAGGAAATTAATCTTATATAATGTTAATGCTTGGAGTTATGCACAATGGTGGATAGAGCCGAAGTTGAAGTTAAAGGGGGAGATGGAGGGAACGGAGTAATAAGCTTCCGCAGGGAGAAGTTTATTCCTTTTGGAGGGCCGGATGGCGGTGATGGTGGAGATGGGGGGAGTGTGGTTCTTCTGGCTGACCCCAGCGTTAAGAGCCTACGCTGGGTTAGTTGGAAAAGGCATTTTGTGGCGGAGCGGGGTAGCCACGGAAGTGGTAAAAAAAAGCATGGTAAAAGAGGCGCTGATCTGGTACTTCGCTTGCCCTTGGGCACGGAGGTTCGCCGCGAGGAAGATGGTGCTGAAGTTTTTCTGGTGGACCTCAGTGAGGCAGGCCAGCAGATAGTGGCTGCACGGGGGGGCAAAGGTGGTCGGGGCAATTCTCGCTTTGTAGCCTCTACCAGGCAAGCACCCCGCATGGCAGAGAAAGGGGAGCCGGGCGAGAGTTATGTTATCAGGTTGGACTTAAAGCTCATTGCGGAGGTAGGTATTATCGGTAAGCCTAATGCGGGGAAGTCAACTCTGCTGGCTGTGGCTACCAGAGCACACCCCAAGATAGCAGATTATCCCTTCACCACCCTGGAGCCAGCAGTGGGAGTAGTTGAGCTTGGCTATCGCCAACTGGTGATGGCTGAGATACCAGGCCTGATCGAAGGAGCACACCGTGGCCTGGGGCTGGGCCATGATTTCCTGCGCCATAGCGAGCGAACCAAGGTTTTGATTCACCTGCTCGATGGAAGCTCGTCTTCTCCTCTGGAGGACCTTAAGCAAATCAACGAGGAGTTGGCCCTTTATAAGCAGGAACTGGCTGATAAGCCTCAATTGGTGGCGGTGAATAAGATTGACATACCGGAAGTCCGTCAACAGATAGCTGAGTTCAAGCGCCAGCTGAGTTTCCTGGAGAGGCCGGCTCATTTTATCTCGGCGGCTAGCGGGGAGGGCGTACCTGAGCTTATGAAGGAAGCGGCTCGCCTGGTAGATCAAATGGCCGGTGAAGTCAAAGTGGAAGCTGAGCCCCAGGTGGTATTCCGTCCTTTGCCTGAGGACAGGCGTATTGTGATTAATCAGGAAGCCGGCGTTTACCATGTATCTTCTGCCAAAGCGGAGCAACTGGTGGTGATGACCGATCTAACAAATGCTGAAGCAAGGCTTTATCTAAAGGAACGACTGGCCCGGCTCGGGGTAACCCGCGCTCTGGAGAAGGCCGGGGTAAAGCCCGGCGATAAGGTGCGCTTTGGCAAAATAGAGATGGAGTGGCAGTGATGAATATTGGAGTGCTGGGCGGCACATTCGACCCTGTCCATCTGGGGCACCTCATCATTGCGGAGGAGGTGGCAGTGCAGCTCAAACTGGAGAAGGTGCTCTTTGTGCCGTCGGGCCATCCCTGGCTGAAGGAAGAGCGGGTGATTACACCCGCGGAGCACAGGGTGGGTATGCTGCGACTGGCTCTGGCCTCAAACCCCCGCTTCGAGATTTCTTTGGTGGATGTAGAGCGGGATGGGCCTTCCTATACGGTGGACACGCTGGCGGATCTAAAGAGACAACTTGGGAAGTCAGCTTTATTTTTCTTCATCCTGGGCTGGGACTCTTTAAGGGATTTGCCCTTGTGGAGAGAGCCGGCCTGCATTATAGAGCAGTGCCGTTTGGTGGCGGTGGGCCGCCCTGGCTTGGCAAAGCCCGGGATGTCCAAGCTGGAGGCGGCATTGCCGGGCATTTCGCAGCGTGTAATTCTACTTCCCAAGCCGCTCATCGGCATCAGCTCCAGCGAAATCAGGCAGCGGGTCTCTAGGGGACTGTCCATAAAATACCTGGTGCCTGAAGCGGTGGAGGGGTATATCAGGGATAAGGGGCTTTATAATTCTTAAATATCCAAGTTCTTTACGCTCTTGGCGTAGGCATGGATGAAGGCCTTGCGGGGAGGTACCTCGTCGCCCATCAGGGTGCTGAAAATGCGGTCTGCGTCTATGGTGTCCTTGACTTCCACTTGCAGCATGGTGCGGCTCACCGGGTTCATGGTGGTTTCCCAGAGCTGCTCCGCGCTCATCTCACCCAGACCCTTGTAGCGCTGTATGTCCACCTTCTTGCTGCCTATCTTGTGAACCAGGGCATCCTTCTGTTGCTCGTTGTAGACCCAGTGTTGCTGCTTATCGGTCTTGACCCGGAAAAGGGGTGGCTGGGCGATATATAGGTGTCCCCCGCTGATAAGCTCCTTCATATGTCGGAAGAAGAAGGTCAATAGCAGAGTGCGGATGTGTGAGCCATCTACATCGGCGTCGGTCATGATAATCACCCGGTGATAGCGCAGCTTGGCCAGGTCAAGCTGGTCGTCTATGCCGGTGCCCAGGGCGATGATGAGGTTTCTTATCTCCTCGTGGGCCAGCATCTTGTCGGCAGGGGCCTTCTCTACGTTGAGTATCTTGCCTCTGAGGGGCAGGATAGCCTGAAAGCGGCGGTCTCGCCCTTGTTTGGCTGAGCCGCCAGCTGAATCACCCTCCACCAGGTAAATCTCGCAGCGGGAGGGGTCTTTTTCAGAGCAGTCGGCCAGCTTGCCGGGCAGGGTAGAGGTGTCCAGGGCGTTCTTGCGAATAATGAGGTCGCGGGCGCGGCGGGCCGCCTCACGAGCGTGGGCCACGGTGATGCACTTGTTTATGATCTGTTTGGCGTCAGTGGGGTTCTCTTCCAAGAACAGGCTCAGACCCT
>Ga0315293_10006317_pt1 | contig 11104 bp, 14 predicted proteins | sample YL17G13_20_MG_FD_203071 | JGI IMG/M metagenome (GOLD analysis project Ga0315293, IMG submission 203071) | Sediment microbial communities from Yellowstone Lake, YNP, Wyoming, USA - YL17G13_20 | ecosystem: Environmental > Aquatic > Freshwater > Lake > Sediment | place: USA: Wyoming | collected... | reverse complement strand
CGAACCGGCGCGCCTGTTCGACGAGACGGTCCTGCTCGAGATGGAGACCCGGGGCCGCGTCGAGGAGATCTCGGGCACGTGCCGCCGCCGGGCGATCTACCCCGAGGAGTTCCTGGCCCTGGTCCGGGCGTCCGGGACGTTCGAGGTCGCGGGCTGGTGGAACGACTGGGATTTCAGCCGGCCGCTGGACCGGCTCGGCACGACGACCCGTCCGCTCGTCGCGATCCGGCGCGCCTGACCTCCATTCGGAGCGGAGGGGGGTAACATGGTGGGGCTGTCGTGATGGAGACATCAGGCGAATCCGGTCTGATTGCGCGAGCCCGGGAAGGCGATGACGAGGCCTTCGCGGGGCTCGTGCGTCTGCACGAGGTGAACGTCCGCCGGCTCGCAACCGGCCTGCTGATGGATCCCGCCGAGGCCGAGGACGCCGCGCAGGAGGTCTTCGTCAAGGCCTGGCAGGCTCTGTCCCGGTTCAGGGGGGATTCGGCGTTCTCGACCTGGCTCCACCGGATCGCGGTCAACCATTGCCGGGACATCCTGCGAAGCCGGGCCCGGCGTCGCTGGCTTTCGTGGGACGGGCTGGTCGAGGCGCTCGGACGCCAACCAGCCGAGGCGGGGGGGCCTCCGGACGCGGCCACGCGGCAGGCGGACGCGCGGGACGCGCTCCGGGGCCTGCTCGGGAGCCTGCCGGCCGACTGGCGGGAAGTCCTTGTCTTGCGCGAAGTCGACGGATTGTCGTATTCCGATATCGCGAAAACGCTGGAAACAACTGAGGATTCGGTGCGGGCGAAACTCAAACGCGCCCGCGAGGCGGTCCGGAACGCGTCCCGACACTAACAAGCTCGGCCGTGCGTCTAACCAAACGAAGGAGGTCCGATGGATCACGGGGAAGTGCTGGAACGGCTTGACGGGTATCGCGACGGCGAGCTGGATCCCGAGACGTCGCGCGAGATCGCAACCCATCTCGCCGCCTGTGAATCCTGCCGGGCGACGCTGGAGGACGGCGAGGCAACGGCCCGATCGCTCTCCGGGCTGGTGCGGACGGAGCCGTCTCCTGCGTTCGTAAGGGCGGTGATGGACCGGATCGCGGCGGAGGCCGAGCCGGCCGGGGTGCGCTGGGTGACTCCGGCGCTGGCGACCGGATTCGGCGCCGCATGCGTGTTCGTGGTGCTCGGGCTTGTCTCCGGCAACGGGGAGACCGGCTCCGCGCCGCCGGACCTGCTGGAGGTCGGTGACCGTGACGCCGCGGAAACCTATCGAATGGTCGAAAGCAGCGAGGTCCCGACACACGACGAGGTGCTCGGGATGCTCGTGGAGGAGGAGTCATGAAGAAGTTCGGATGGTCGCACCTGCTCTGGGCGCTCGCGGTCGGCCTGGCGGCCGGCGTGGCCATCGGCCTGCACCTGCCCCGGTGGGGCCTTCTGCACGCGCGGCACGGCGGGGATCCCACGGCGCACATGGTGGACAGGTTCAGCCGGGATCTCAAGCTGGATGCCGGCCAGCGGGACAAGCTGACCGCGATTCTGGAGAAGACGCACCAGCGGCTGATGGGCCTCCGCAAGGACATGGGGCCGAAGTTCGAGGTGATCCGGAAGAAGACCTCGCGCGAGATCGAGAAGATCCTGACGCCGGAACAGGTGAGCCGGTTCCGCGAAATGGAGAAGAAGTGCGATGCCAGGCGCCAGCGGCACTGCCCGATGCCGGGCGAGCCGGGTCCCGGACCCGGGCCGGAGAAACCGCCGCGGTGATCCTTCCGCTCCGGATCCTGTGCCTCTCCTTGGTGCCGGTGCTGGCGGCCTCCTCCGCGGCCGCGCTGCCCGGCGCCGAGACGATGGACTGGGCCGGAGCGGTCAGGGAGGCCCGGGCGAAGAACCCGACATTGACGGCGGCGCGGGCGCAGGTCGAGGCCGCCAAGAGCGGAGTGACCGTCGCCACCGCCGATTTCCTGCCGGATATCTCCGCCAGCGGCAGTATCAACCGTAGCGGGAACCAGGAGCTCGACCGGTCGTGGGGGCCCGTGGGGCCGACGGATTACGGCACCAGTTACTCGTTTGGCGGTTCGGCTTCCTGGAGCCTGTTCAGCGGCTGGTCCACGGTGGCGGCGCGGCGGCGGGCCCAGGCCTCTCTCGTCCAGCGGCAGGCGGGTTACCGCCAGGCGAGCCAGTCTCTTCGCTCGAGCCTGCGCCAGTCGTTCAACCGCCTCCTCTACGGTCAGCGCAACCTCGAGCTACTGGCCGCGATCCGGGACCGGTTCGAGCGGCAGGCCCGATTCCAGGAGATCCAGTTCAAGTCGGGGCGGGAGCCGCGGTGGACGTTCCTCAAGGCGCAGGCAGATGCCGCCTCGATCCGCTGGCAGATTACGCAGGCGCAGTTCGACCTCGAGAACACGCGCCGCCAATTCGCTCGACTGCTCGGCCGGGATGCCGAGGGGGCGACGGCGCTGATGGCATCGGGGGAGCTCGCGAGCGCGACGCCGCCCGCCGAGCTCGGTCCGCTCTACGCGGAGATGGAGCGCCGGCATCCGGACCTCATCAGCGCTCAGGCGGCAGTGGACGCCAGCGCGGCCTCGCTTGCGTCGAGCCAGTCCACGCGGTGGCCTTCGCTCGGCGCGCACGCCGGCTACTCGTGGAGCGACGGGAATGCGTGGCCGCCGGACTCGGCGGGCTGGTCGGCGGGCCTCTCGCTCAGCTACCCGCTGTTCGCGGGCGGGGGGCAGGAGGCCGCGATCCGGGCCGCCCGGAGCTCGTACGAAGGCTCCCGGGCGACGCTCGCGGACACTCGGACCGCGCTGCGAGCCAGCCTGTTCCAGGCGTGGCAGGCATTCCGCGTGGGATTCGCCCGGATGCCTGTCCTGCGTCTGGACGCCGCCGCGTCGACCGAGCGCTACAGGACGGTCGAGGCGCTCTACCAGGCGGGCAGCGCCGGGTACCTGGACTTCGAGCAGGCGGAAGGTACCATCACCCAGGCGGAGCAGTCCCTGCTGTCGGGACAGCTCATCGTGGCGCAGGTCGAGGCCGACTGGATGAAGGCGCTTGGGATGACACTTGAAGACGAAGGGGGTGGTTCTCGATGAAACGTCTCCGTAACCGGTGGGTGGTGATCTCGGCCGTCGTGGCGGCCGTGGTGGTGGTGATTGTCGTCGTGGCCCTGAAGTCGGGCCGCGGGGGCAGGGGCGGGAGCGCCGCGTCGCGGCCGGTCCGGGCGACGGTCGGCGTGTTCCGGTTGACGGTGCAGGAGTCGGGCACCGTCCAGCCGCTCAACAAGGTCCAGATCCTGCCGCCCGTGGGAGGGCGGATCGACCGGATACTGGTGCGCGAGGGCGCGTACGTCAAGCGCGGGCAGACCCTGGCGTGGATGAGCTCGTCCGACCGCGCGGTCCTGCTGGACAACGCGCGGGCCAAGGGCGAGGCGGAGGTCAAGTACTGGGAGGAGGCCTACCAGCCGACGCCCATCATCGCCCCCGCCGACGGGCTCATCATCGCCCGCAACGTGGTCGAGGGACAGACCGTGAGCGCGGGCACCGGCCTCTACGACCTATCCGATCGTCTGATTGTCGAGGCGTCCGTGGACGAGACGGACCTGGGCAAGATCCGGTCCGAACAGAGGGCCGAGATCACGGTGGACGCGTACCCGGACAAGCCGTTCAACGCCCACGTCATGCTGATCGGGCATTCGGCGGTCAAGGTCAACAACGTCGTGAGCTACCTCGTCCAGCTCGATCCCGACCGGACTCCCGGGGTGCTCCGGGCGGGGATGACGGCGAACGTTAACTTCATCCTGAGCGAGATGAGACAAGTCGTGCTCCTGCCCGCCTACGCGGTCAAGGGCGCCGAGAACACGACGGTGACGCTCAGCGTGGTCGCGGGGCGCAAGGGGAAGCCGGAGTCGCGCCAGGTCACGCTAGGGCCGACCGACGGCGTCCAGGTGGTGGTGACATCGGGCGTGAAGGAGGGCGAGGGCGTGCTCGTGAACTCGCTCCAGCTCGGGACGGGGGCGACCGGAAACATCCTCGGAATGCCGTCCCGGCCGGGCCGGCAGGGGGGTGCCCAGGGCGGCCGGCAGGCCGGCGGTCGGTCGGGCGGGGGACACTGAAGGGAACCATGGCTGCCAGGGCCCCGCTGCTCCGCGCCCGGAAGCTGACCAAGGTCTACCGGCCGACGGAGGAGCACGAGGAAGCGGCCGAGGTCCGGGCGCTGGACGGCATCAACCTCGACATCCACGCGGGCGAATACGTCGCCGTCGTCGGGCCGTCGGGGTCGGGCAAGTCCACGCTGATGCAGATCCTGGGGCTTCTCGACCGGCCGACATCGGGAGAGCTGCAAGTGGGCGGCCAGAACGTCGCCCGGCTCACGGACGACCAGCTCGCCACGCTCAGGAACCGGACGATCGGGTTCATCTTCCAGTTCTTCAACCTGCTGGCGCGGACGAGCGCGATGGCCAACGTGGCGCTTCCCCTCATATACGCCCGGCACCGGGAGCCGCAGGCGCGGGCCCGCGCCCTTCTCGAGAAGGTCGGAATGGGGGACCGGCTCCACCATGCGCCGCACCAGCTCTCGGGCGGCCAGCAACAGCGGGTCGCGATCGCGCGCGCCCTGGCCAACCAGCCGCGCATCCTGTTCGCCGACGAGCCCACGGGCAACATATCCACCGCGCAGGCGAAGGAGGTCATGGCCGAGCTCGACCGGCTCAACCGCGAGGGCGTGACCGTGATCGTCGTCACGCACGAGGAGACAATAGCCCGGCACGCGCGCCGGACGATCACGATGCGTGACGGCCGGATCGTGAGCGACCGGACGCGGCGGGCCACCCGTCGCCACCGGGAGGACCGGATTCCAGTCGGCCGGGCGTCATCCCTCCCGAGCCGCGAGGCGCTCCAGGAGAACCTGCGGATGGCCCTGACGGCGCTCAAGCTCAACAAGGTCCGGACGTTCCTCACCACGCTGGGCGTGCTGATCGGTGTCGGGGCCGTCATCTGCACGACGGCAATCGGGGAGGGCACCAAGGCGGCGGTCAGGGCCCGGCTCGCGTCGCTGGGGAGCAATCTCCTTGTCGTCCAGCCTGGGGCGCCGAACGTCCGCGGCACGGGAGGCGCCCCGCGGTTCACGTTGGCGGATGTCCAGATCCTCAAGGGCCTCACGCAGGGGATGGGGCATGTCAAGTACGTGGACCCGACCGTCCAGGGCAACGTGGTCGTGAGCGCGGCGGACAAGAACTGGCAGACGAGGGTGACCGGATGCCAGCCGGCATACGCCGACATGCGCGCTTCCAAGCCGGTTGCCGGCCGGTTCTTCACCGAGGCCGAGGATCAGGCGCGCGCCCGCGTCTGCCTCGTCGGGAAGACGGTCATCAAGAACCTCTATCCGGACGGATTCGACCCGACCGGTACGCTCATCAAGATCAACAAGACGAACTTCCAGATCGTGGGTATTCTCCCCGTCAAAGGCGGGGGTGGGTCCCGGGACGAGGACGATGTCGTGATCGTCCCCCTCAACACGGCCATGAATCGCATCCTGGGCCAGAACACGATCTCGTCGATAGACATCGAAGCTACGGACGCGGAATCGGTCCAGGACGCGGTCGCGGAAGTGACCGAAGTCCTCCGGCGGACACGGCACCTCGCGCCGGGCAAGGACGACGACTTCAACGTGCGGAATATGGCCGACATCCAGGCGGCCATGGAGGACACCACGCAGAAGCTCAGCACTCTGATCACCATGATCGCGCTCGTGTCGCTGGGGGTTGGCGGCATCGGTATCATGAACATCATGCTGGTGTCGGTCCGGGAGCGGACGAAGGAGATCGGGCTCCGCAAGGCGCTGGGCGCCCACAACCTCGAGGTGCTCTTCCAGTTCCTGGTCGAGGCCCTCCTCATCGGGGTCATCGGCGGATTCGCGGGGATCCTGGGCGGGTCCGGAGTGGCCGCCATCGTTTCGGCGGTGCAGGGGTGGCCCATCCTCCTGCCCTGGCTCATGGTCTTCGCCGCGGTCGTAATCTCGGCTCTGACCGGCGTCTTCTTTGGGCTCTGGCCCGCGTTGCAGGCATCCCGCCTCTCGCCCATCGAAGCCCTGCGGTACGAATGAGCTCCTGCTTGCCGGCCGGATTGCGGCGATGGCTGGCCGCGGCCAGTGTGCTGGGCATTTCCCTCGCCGGATGCGCGTCCGCTCCCCCCGTCCTCGAGGGCCGGTGGACGGCGGTGCCGCCCGCGCTGGACGGATCCGGCGCGGGTTGGCGCGCGGCGAGGCCGGCCAAGACGGATCACGTGGAGGCGCGGCTCGTGAACGACGGCGCGACGCTCTACCTCGAGTTCCGGGCCCGCGACGCCGGGGCCACGCGCTGGATGCTGGGAGGCGACGACCGGTCCGTGATCGTCTGGCTCGACCGGGGCGGCGGGCATTCCAAGGAGCTGGGCATCCAGTTCGTCCCCGAGGTCGTTCCCCCGGCGGGGTGGGGAGGATCGGGTGCCCCTCCGGACACGGTCACGCGGCCGGCGACGCAGATCCTGACGTCCACCGCCGGCGTGTTCGCGATCCTGCCCGCGGGCGAGCAGGGCATCGAAGCGGTGCGGGGGACATCGGCCGGACGGGCCGTGATCGAGCTTTCCATCCCGCTGTCCGTCCTGCACTTCACCCGTCCCGAGCCCCTGGCCATCGGCCTCGAGGCTGCGGGCGAACGGCCGCGCGGCCCGGCCCGGCCGATCGACGGCGTGCCGGGATCGTTCGGCCCGCGATCTCCCGGTGACAAGGAAGGCGGCATGGTCTGGGGATTGGGCGTCCCGCTCCGGGAGGGATCGGGTGGCCGTCGTTTGCGGCCGCGCGGGGAGACGGGCGACAAGACCGAGATCGATGTATGGCTGGCGACGACGCCGGCCACCGGGCCGGAGGATGCCGGATCGCGATGAGATGCTCCCGCTCGAACGGCCGCGACGCCGTGATACGTGCCGCCGGGCTGACCAGGATCTTCGGGCCGGTCCGGGCCGTTGACGGGATCGACTTCGAGGTCCGGCGGGGCGAGTGCTTCGGGCTCGTGGGGCCCAACGGGGCGGGAAAGACGACGACGATCAAGATGCTCGCCACCCTCCTCCCGCCCACGGCGGGGGAAGCCGAAGTGGCGGGGTTCCCGGTGCGTTCGAGTGCGCAGAGCGTGCGCGCCTCGATCGGATACGTCCCGCAGTCGGTGTCCGTGGACGGCCTCCTCACCGGCCGCGAGAACCTGGAGTACTACGGCCGGTTCTACGGGCTGACCCGGAAGGAGGTGCTGGTCAGAATTCCGCACCTCCTAGCCCTCTTCGATCTGGCCGAGGCCGCGGACCGGCGCGTGGCAACCTACTCGGGCGGCATGATCCGGCGGCTCGAGATCGGGCTCTCGATCCTGCACGAACCGGAGGTCGTCTTCCTGGACGAGCCGACCGTCGGGCTCGACCCGGTTTCCCGCAAGGCGCTCTGGGGTCATATCCGCAGGCTGCAGGCACATCAGGGGCTGTCGATCCTGATGACCACGCACTACCTCGAGGAGGCGGAACGTCTCTGCGACCGGATCGCGATCATGAACCGGGGCCGGATCGCGGCCATGGGGACGCTGGCGGAGCTTCGCCGCCAGACCAGGCTTCCGGGCGCGACGCTGGAGCGGATCTTCACCCGGGTCGCGGGCGGGGTGGAGTCCGAGTCCGGGGACTTCATGGCGGTGAAGCGGGGGAGGCGCCTTGCCCAGCGGCTCGGTTAGGCTCACCGGCGTCCGACTTGACGTGTCGCATCTGGCGGCGATAGTCCAGATGGAGGTCGTCAAGATCTTCAAGGACCCCACCGAGATGCTTTCGCGGAGCTTCCAGCCCGTCCTCTGGCTGCTCATCTTCGGCGGGGCCATGAACCGCGCCCGCATCATCCCTACCGGTACGGTCAGCTACCTCGCGTTCCTGACGCCGGGCGTCCTCGCGCAGTCCATCATGTTCGTCTCGATCTTCAACGGGCTCTCGATCATCTGGGAGCGCGACATGGGGATCCTCCAGCGCATGCTCTCGACTCCGATCCGGCGGTCCGTGCTCGTGCTCATGGTCCTGGGGTCCGCGTTCTTCTCCGGCCTCTCGATGACGATCGCGTCGATCGTGCGGACGCGCGAGCGCATGATGGGCATCGGCCAGCTCGTGACCATGCCCCTGTTCTTCGCGTCGAACGCGATCTACCCCATCGAGATCATGCCGGGCTGGCTCAAGGTTCTCTCGGCGGCCAACCCGCTGACCTATCTCGTGAGCGGCCTGCGCAACCTGCTCCTGAGTCCGGAGGTTTCCGGCATCGGCCTCGACATCGCCGTCCTCGGGCTGGCGATGCTGGTCGTGCTGTCAATCGCGACCCGCCTCTACCCCCGCCTACTCCATTGAAGGGAAGCGTGTTTGGCACGCGGCATCGGGATACGTATAATCACAGGTAGAGCATACGTATAGGAGGTGCGGCCATGCGCACGACCAAACTGACCCTGAGCGCCGACAAGGCCCTCGTCGAGGAAGCCAAGAAGCTGGCCGCGGCCGAAGGAACCTCGCTGTCTTCGATGGTTTCCCGCTTCCTTGACGCCGCCCTCAAGGTCCGGCGCAAGAAGAACGAGCCGGGCCCCGTAACGCGCAGGGCCACGGGGCTCGTGAAGTTGCCGGCGAACAGGAGCGACCGGGAGCTCCTGGAGGAGGCGCTGGCTGGGAAGTACGGGCGGTAGCGGATGAAGGTCTTCGTCGATACGAACGTGCTTCTGGATGTCCTGGGTGAGCGCAAGGCCTTCTACCCGGAGGCCATGCGTGTGTGGACCATGGCCGAGTCAGGCCGGATTGATGCCTACGTGGCGGCCATCAGTTTCAGCAACTGCTACTACATCGTCCGCCGGTACGCGGGGCGCTCCGCCGCGGAACGGGCCGTGCGTCTCCTGCGCGACGTCTTCAAGCCCGTGGATTTCACGGCGCAGGTACTGAACCAGGCCATAGACTCGGGATTGTCCGACTTCGAGGACGCCGTCCAGCTCCACTCCGCCGTGCACGCGGGCGTCCAGTGCATCATCACGCGCAATCCCGACCATTTCCCCCGCTCGCCTTTGACGGTCATGTCTCCCGCCGAGTTCCTGGCCTCGCAGAGCCGGGCGGAAGAAGAGGGCCGTGGGTGAGAAGGTGACGAGCGCGCCGATCCCGGCCCGGAAGGCGCGGTTTCTCAGCTTCTCGCGTGCGTCCCTTCCTGCGTTTGTCCGGGCTACTTCAGCTCGAACCGGATCGGGAGCATGAGCTTGCACGGGATCGCCCTGCCGGAGGCGTCGAGCGCGGGCGTGAACCGGGACGCGCGCACCCGGGCCAGCGCCACCTGGTTGAGCGCCTCGTAGGTGCCCTTGACCAGCCGGGCGTCCCGGACACTGCCGTCGGCGAGGACGTAGACCGCGAGGAGAACCGTTCCCTGCTGGCCCAGCCGGCGCGCCTCGTCGGGATAGTCGTCGTCGGTGATGAACCCCTCGATCCAGCGCGGCCCGGCTACCGCCAGACCGGCGGGCACGAACTCGCCCGGCCGATCCGGGCACGGCGGAGGGCAGGTCACATCGGCGGCCGGCTCGTCCTGCGCTGCGGCCCGTTCGGCGGCGGCCACCGACTTCGCCGGGGCCCACGCCTGGGCCGGCGGGGGGGCCGCGGGCGCGCGCTTGACGCGCGGGGCCGCCCTCGGCACGGGCGAGAGGTCCAGCTCGACGACCGCGGCCTCGGGCTGGCGCACGACGAGCAGGTAATACGGGATCCCGTAGGCGACCGAGTGCAGGAGGAGCGAAAGGACCGTTCCCCTGAACATCAGCGCTCCGTCGCGAGCCCCACGCGCGTGACCCCGGCCTTCTTGATGAGGTCCAGGATCCGGACCACGTCGCCGTACGGGATGCCCCGGTCGGCCGCGAGCATGACGCGCAGCCCGGGGTTGGCCTTGACCGCGCGTTCGAGCGCGGCCCGGAGGCCCTTCTCGTCGACCCGGTCCCGCATGAGGGCAAGTTCCCCCTTCGCTCCCATCGTCACCTTGAGGCTCGCAGCTCCGGACGCCTCGGAGCCGGCCGCCTTGGGCAGCCGGACCTTGAGGCCGGCGTCGGAGACGAACGTGGCGGTCACCATGAAGATGATCAGGAGAACCAGCGTGATGTCCACCATCGGCGTCACGTTGATGTCCGTGAGCGTGCGCTTGGGTACCCGGGACTGGGCCTGCACTTCTTTACCTCTTGCGCGGCGTCTTGAGGAAGGCGAGCAGGAGCCGGGAGACCCGGTCCGACCCCGCCACCAGCTCCTCGAGCCGGGTGTTGAAGTAGTTGTTCGCGATGACGGCGGGGATGGCCACCAGGATTCCGAACGCGGTTGCCACGAGGGCGGCCGAGATCCCGGCCATCACGACCGAGACGCCCGAGCTCCCGGTGACGGCAAGGTCGTTGAACGACTTGATGATTCCGAGAACGGTTCCGAACAATCCGACGAACGGGGCGTTGTTGCCCAGCGTGCCCAGGATGATCAGCCGCTTCTCGAGCGCGAGGCGCTCGCGGATGAGCGCGGCGGCCATGACGTCTTCGACCGCGTCCGGCCCCATCGCGAAACGCTCCAGTCCCGCGGCGGCGACACGGCCTTCGAGGCTGGCGAACCCGCGGGCCGCCGCGAGGGCGCCGGCGGCATCCCCGGAGTCCAGTTGGGTCGACAGCGCGCGCACCAGCTCTTCCGTGTGGCTGCGGTTCGCCCGGAACGCGCGCCAGCGCTCGACCGTGACGGCGACGGAGACGATGGACGCGAGCATGAGCAGGGCGAGCACCCAGTCTCCGCCGGCGAGGGCGAGCTGAAGGAAGAGATTGTTCATCCGCAAGGCCTCCTAGAACCGGGCTTCCACGCCCAGGTACGGCATCCTCGGCAGGTTGTTGATCACTTCCACCTCGGAGTAGTCGTTATTGTAGTCGACTCCCGCCGGATTCGCGCGGCCGAACACGTTCAGGATCTCGACGTAGATGACGAACTTCCACCGGTCGTGCGGATACGTGAACTCGGCGCGGGCGTCGCACCGGACGTAGTCCGCCAGCCGCTGGGAGTAGGGCCGGCCCCACACCGCTTCCCATGACCCGTCGGGGTTCTGCGTGC
>Ga0315293_10006315_pt1 | contig 11105 bp, 8 predicted proteins | sample YL17G13_20_MG_FD_203071 | JGI IMG/M metagenome (GOLD analysis project Ga0315293, IMG submission 203071) | Sediment microbial communities from Yellowstone Lake, YNP, Wyoming, USA - YL17G13_20 | ecosystem: Environmental > Aquatic > Freshwater > Lake > Sediment | place: USA: Wyoming | collected... | reverse complement strand
AGCTCCCCTGGGAGAAAAGGCTGGCGAGGACATTCCCCAGCGCCAGGATCAATCAATTCGTCGTGCTTCCTCCCGACTCCGCCGGACAGGTTTTCAGGGTTGGATATTCATTCAACACCGGACCCATTATCAGACCTTTCGCCGACCGCGCCTATATTCCGCTCGACCTCCTCGGGCGATGGGCCGACATGCCCAATCTGAACGGCAATACCCGCCGCACGCCGATCGAAATTCGCCGCCCGCGTTTCGAGTTGGAGAGGATATCCCTGAAAATCTCACACCCTTTCGAGGTGGAATACCTGCCGGCGAATTATTCCGAGAACCTCGATATCGGCGATATCTACTCTGTCATCAGGGGAGATAAAAACTCGGTCACCATCACGCGGGGCCTGGGACTCAAAAAATCGTCGCTGCCTTTTTCCGAATACAACTCGCTTCGCAATTTCCTCAATAAGGCTCGCGCCGAGGCCGATAAAAATATCATTCTAAGAAGGGTAGATTAGCCGGTGCCCGAGCTACCCGAGGTCGAAACTATAGTCCGCGATTTGCGGCAGGATATAGTTGGCCGGACCATCATGGCGGTGCGCTTCTTGAACCGGACCATCTGGCGCCGCGGTGCGCCGGCGAAACGGCTTCTGATCGGGGCCCGAATATCGTCATTGGAGCGGCGCGGCAAAAATATCCTCATCATCCTTTCCAACGGCCGAGTCATGATAGTGCACCTCAAGATGACCGGCCGCCTCACCTACCAGGGTTCCAGCGACCAGATGCGGAAACACACCCACCTGGTGATTGATCTGGATTTTGGCCAGATTCGTTTCAACGACACCCGGCGTTTCGGGTACCTTGATCTTGTCAGGCCGGATGAGATCGATCGACTCGATTACCTATCTGTCCTTGGCCCTGACGCGCTTTTCATATCAAGGGAAGATTTCGTAATGATGGTACGCTCAAAGAAGCGGATAATCAAATCGCTCCTCCTCGATCAATCGATTCTGGCCGGCATGGGAAACATCTACTCCGATGAGGCCTTGTTTGTGGCGGGGATAAATCCCCGGCGGGTGAGCGCCAGCCTTAGCCGCGAGCGCGCCGGACGGCTCCACCAGGCCATGATCGCCGTGCTCAACAAGGCGATCGGCGCCAGGGGGTCATCGATGAATGATTATGTCGATGCGCGCGGGGAGAAGGGAAGCTACCAGGACCAACGCCTCGTTTATGGCCGCGAGGGCCAACCCTGCAAGAAATGCGGCCGCAAAATAAAACGAGAGACAATCGGAAGCCGCTCCTCCCATTTTTGCGCAAGTTGCCAGCGGTAGGCGACTATACAGCGCAATTGATGCCGTCACGAGAAAGACATCTTTTTGTATTAAGATGTGGTGTCGGGTCTCCGCACCCGACACCATTAAACTACCCCTTGTATTATAATGCGCGTTTGTTAGATTATAAGGCTATGGAGATCAGTCGCATTCGCAATTTTTGCATCATTGCCCATATAGATCATGGCAAATCGACATTGGCCGATAGATTGTTGGAGGAGACGCATACTCTGTCCTCGCGCGAGATGAAAATGCAGGTCCTCGACTCGATGGACCTGGAGCGCGAGAAAGGGATCACCATCAAATCGCACGCCATCCGGATGAGCTACACCGCCTCGGATGGCGCCGAATATATCCTCAACTTGATCGACACGCCCGGCCATGTCGATTTCACGTACGAGGTGTCGCGGTCGCTGTTCGCGTGCGAGGGGGCATTGCTCGTGGTCGACGCTTCCCAGGGGATCGAGGCCCAGACCATCTCCAACCTTTACCTGGCGCTCGAAGCCAAACTGCACATCATCCCGGTGGTCAACAAAATCGATTTACCATCGGCCGAAGTCGAGCGCGTGGTCGATGACATGGCTAATTTGCTGGGAGTGGAAAAGGATGAAATAATTCGTGTCTCTGCCAAAACCGGGATCGGTATCACCAATGTGCTCGAGGCTGTGGTCGAGCGGGTACCGCCGCCGATCGGCGACCTCGACGCGGCCCCACGGGCGCTGATTTTCGATTCGGCGTTCGATACCTACCGGGGCGCGATCGCCTACGTGCGCGTGTTCGATGGCACAATCAAGAAGCGCGACTGGATGCGCTTCTTCTCGCACGATCGCGAATATGAAATAGACGAAGTCGGATATCTGAAACTCAAATATTTTCCGCTCGAGGAATTGACCGCCGGCGACGTGGGATACATTATCGGCAATATCCGCAACGTGGCCGACACGCGGGTGGGCGACACCATCACCACCCGCGCCAAACCGGCGTTGGCGCCGCTACCCGGTTTCCGCAAGGCCAAACCGATGGTGTTCGCCGGGCTCTACCCGACCGACAGCGAGAATTTCGAGGACCTGCGCACCGCCATTGAGAAGCTTCAACTCAACGACTCGGCGATAATATTCGAACCGGAGACCTCGAATGCTTTAGGCTTTGGTTTCCGGGTCGGGTTTCTGGGGCTTCTGCACATGGAGATTGTGCAGGAGCGGCTTCAGAGGGAATACCAACTTTCCATCATCAACACCGTGCCGACCGTGGAATATCACGTGAATACAACGGATGGCGCTCAAGTAGTCGTGGATAATCCCTCAGCCATGCCGGAGACTGGCAAAATCGAAAGTGTCGAGGAGCCGTTCGTCAAGGCCACCGTCGTGACACCCTCGGAGTATATCGGCAATCTCATGAAGCTATGCCTGGACCGTCGCGGAGTATACAAGAACACGGAGTATATCGATCCCGAGCGCGCCACGCTGCACTACGAGATGCCGCTCTCAGAAATCATTTTCGATTTCTTCGACAAGATGAAGTCGGTCTCGCGCGGGTACGCGTCGCTGGATTACGAATTTCTCGACTACCGCCGGTCGAAACTGATCAAGCTTGATATCCTCTTGAATGGCGAGCCGGTCGATGCCCTCTCTTACATCCTCCACGCCGACAAGGCGTTCGAGTGGGGCCGCGAGCTTTGCCAGAAACTTCGCAAGCTGATTCCGCGCCAGATGTTTGAGGTCGTAATCCAGGCCTCGATCGGCAGTCGGATCATTGCCCGCGAGAGTATCACCCCCCTGCGCAAGAACGTGACTGCCAAATGCTACGGCGGCGATATCACGCGCAAACGCAAGCTGCTGGAACGTCAGAAAGAGGGCAAGAAGCGGATGAAGCAGGTCGGCCAGGTGGAAATCCCTCAAGAAGCGTTCTTTGCCATCTTGCAGGTGGGGAAATAGGACGAAATGTGTATTAAAGATGAAATAAAGGAATGGAAGGTAATATTCAATAAATATCCAAACCTTCCTCCGCAAATATGGGATTATTTATGTGACGCATACGAGAAAAAAATAAATGATCCAAATATGGATGATCCATTAATTAAAGCTATTAGGGAAAACTCCCCAGAATATACTTTCAGCGAGATAAACAAGGTTTTTTATTATACCTACAAGGCTTGCGGAATGAATGCTTCGGACTTAATACAAACGCTTGGCTTTTATCCAAATGATACCGGTGAAGGCCGATTTGAAGCTTTGCTAGGAGAAGTAAGATTCATAAACCAACTTCAAAAATGGGGATTCCAAAATATAAAACCCCTTAAGTCTGGAAAGGTAAAATGCTGTGATATGTTTTGCGAAAGAGACCGTTTAAAATATGCTGTAGAGGTATTTTCTACATCCGAAGATAAAAATAGATGGCCAGAAGATAGGCTGGTGAAATTCTTCTTAGGAAGAGCTAAGGATAAAAGAAGCCAGATAGATGGGACAGCTGCAAGGTTAAATTGTGATAAGAAAGTATTGGCTTTGGTTCTAAATTCAAAAGAACCCGTTCTACAGGCCGGTCACGCGAATTTTCAATCCGTAGTCCGGAAAGTTGCTGAAGTTCTTAACTGGGGCGAGAATTATCATTTTATCCTTATGACCGGAATGGCCACGAGCGTTTATAGCATGTCAAATAATACTATTCAAGTTATTCCGGATGAGGCAATATACCGGCCACTAATTTAGAGCATTGCCAGCGCGGTAGCTGACCTCGCCTACGCGCCGCTATGGAAACCAAGGGCCAAGCTGGAAAGCCTGCCGCCCAATAGAAAATTTGGAGGTATAATTTTGAATAGAAAGCAAAAATTAGCTCTTCTAATTTGCTTGGCAATAATATTGCTAATGGGACTATTTCCTCCATGGAGCGGAAACCCCGATATCTACGGATTTCTTTTTACGCCCCCACATCAATTATGGTCCAACGGATATGACTATCAATGCGAAAGAATAGTATTTTCGAGGTTGTTTCTTCAATGGGCAATCGTTGGTTTCGCTGCTTTGGGTCTTTTCTTAATCCTCAAAGATGAAAAGCGGTAAAGTTAGTTACAAAATGTGTGCGATTTTAATAAACCGGAAAGGCGCGTTATACGGTGCCCGTTTTTTTTATTTTCTAGAGGCACGATATATCGTGCCTCTACGGAATTGTCGGGTTCCGCCGCTCGGCTCCGCCTCGCTCCATGAACCCGACTTATGGCCTAAAACCAACCGCTTTGTAGGTGGGGAGCTTGCTCCCCACAGCCAAAAACAAAAACATGCGGTCACAGTAAAGGTGACACGCAAGGCATAGCGCCCAGTCCCGTTAGCACTTCTGAAGCCATATAATACATCATATCCACGATCAAGTTATTATTACTATTCTCAGGTTTGAAATAGCAACGCCACAAATTATATTGTCTGCATGGCGCCAGAGGTCATTCGCAATCTGTACAAGGCGCATGGGATATTTACCTGCCACCATCCCGCGCACAAGCAATTTGGGTACGAGGTCAGCCCATATCATATATTCCTTGTTAAGAAATGTCACCCGTCGGGATGCGTGGAGTTTCTCTGGCGGTGTCATCAGCTTGAAAAAGGGCATCCCTGCCCGCGCAAGTACAAGCATGTCGGCCGGGGATGCGCCTCGTGCAAGTATTACCACGAGGACAAGCTCACATATTCGCCGGAATCGCCGCTGGAAAAAGAGGAGATCGCCGAGTTCGTGGACGAGCTTCGAGAGTACCAGGGCTGGCTGGAGGGCATGTCCGCAGGATCCTGTGGACAGGGCAAGGTTGTCGAGTTCTCCGGCAAGATCGACGGTATCGCGCCGCACCTGGAAATGCGTCTCGACGAGCGTGGCAACCATGTATCAATGGATGGCTTCTATATCGCGTTCGAACGCGGGCATATCGGGCAAGATCTATTCGACGACCGTCTTTACATGAAGATATTTGGCAATTTGCTCGAACGATACGATTTTGCGCCCGGCGACCATCTCGAATGCCGCGCCGTCTTCACTGAATCGCGAGGACGGATCATCCTGCAAAAGCCATCGCGTATTGAGCACACTAGAAACGGCGGTAAGCGTCATGTCAATGTCTCGCGCGCCCTCGTGGGACGAGCCACCGGCAAAATCATCTCCACAGGATCCTGCGGACAGAGCCCCGCCGATCTCTGCAACAGTTGTCCGTATATGTCGCTGATCGATGTCGAAGATGTCCGTCGCCGTAAACCAGTCTATTATCGCCGCTATTACTGCCTTCGCGGGCTAACCGATCCCGAGACCTGCCCGGTGCGGCTCGGCGAAATCCTCGAACAAGGCGAAACGGGCACGAAACGGGTCCGGCGCTTTTAATAAGCCCTATTTTTGGGGGCCGCGCCCCCTCGCCGAAGGCGAGGGCGGGAAACCCCGGCGAATCGCAGAGCAACAAGCCATAGGTAAAGCAATAGGCAGCTGAAGATGGCTGCCATGATCATTATAGGGGTTTCCCGTCGGCCCGGAACGGGCCGCGCGGCCCAAATAAGGCGCGAGGGCTAAAGTCGCTTTAACGCCTCATCGGTGAGAAATGCCCGGTAATGAAAACCGCCGATTTTCGATTTGCGCATCGTTTCCTGGAATTTTGGGATTTCATCGAGCGTTACCAATCGCGCCTCGCGGATTTCCTTTTTGTCACGGTGCCCGATTTCACCGGCGACATGTCGGGCCTTGAACACATGCGTGGTCCAGTCGATATGGCCATTGGATGATTGGAAACGAACCTTTATTCTAAGGATATATTTCTCAAGCTCGATATCAACCCCGGTTTCCTCGAGCGCCTCGCGCTTGGCGCCATCGATAAAATCCTCACCTTTATGAATGCCGCCCGATGGCGCCCGAAAGAGGCCGGGGGGATAGGAATGCTTGGCGATAAATATGAACCCGTCACCTTTGGCGATAAATAACGTAATGTCGTGGGCCCGTTCGCGAGCCATACTCCGCCGGATCATCGCAAATTCGTTCAGGTCGACCTGCTGCGTATGAGCAAGTTCGTCTGGTACGCCATATTTCTCTTCGATCCGGGTAATCAGGTTCGATGTGTAGCTCACAGGGCTTCCAATTCGTCTTTGAGAAGCTGTTTTTCGTAGAGGCCGGCATAATGGCCGCCCAGGTTCAGCAGGTCGGCGTGACGCCCCTTCTCGATAACTTTGCCATGTGACATAACGAGTATCAGGTCGGCATTCTTCACGGTGGAGATGCGATGCGAGATCATTATAGTTGTGCGGCCCATCAATATTTGCCTGAGATTGGCAAGTATCTCTTCCTCGGTATGTGTGTCCACCGACGAGAAAGCGTCATCGAGGATCAGGATTCGCGGGTCGGCGGCCAGGGCCCGAGCCAGCGCGGCTCTTTGCTTTTGTCCGCCGGAAAGCGTGATTCCCCTCTCGCCCAGGATAGTATCATATTTCAGGGGAAATTCATTTATCTCTGACGCCAGTCCGGCCGCTATGGCCGAGCCGGTTATCGATTCGGGGTTCTGACTTGAATTGCCAAATGCGATATTGCTCTTCAATGTCTCTGAGAATAAGAACGTTTCCTGCATTACAGGCGCGACCTGGGAGCGGATTGTATCGAGGGGATAGTCGTTGATATCGATCCCATCGATAAATAACATGCCCCTCTCCACAGGGTAAGCGCGCATCAGAAGAGATACCAGGGTCGATTTGCCGCTGCCGGTGTCGCCGATGATAGCCACGCGCATTCCGGTTTCGATCTTAACATCGATACCATCCAGGATCGGTACGGAATCATAGGAGAAATGCAGGCCCCGAAATTCGATCTTGCCTTCAATAATCTTCTTCGAAACTTCAGCGGGTCCAACCACAACCGGCTGCGAGTCGAGGATTTCCTTTATCCTCACCAGAGACGCCTTACCGCGCTGGTACAACCCTACAACCCACCCCAGCGCCGCCATGGGCCAGATGAGCATAAGCAGGTAGGCCGAAAATGCCACGAAATCCCCCAGGCTGATGGCGCCGGATGCCACCCCCTTGCCGCCGAACCACAAAACCATGACTATCGACACGCCGCTGAAAAGCACGATCGCAGGAAAAAACATGCCCCATATTTTGACCATCGACATGTTTTTTCGTACGTAATCTATTCCCATGCGCGCAAAATCCTCGATCTCAGCCTGTTCCTGGACATAGGCCTTTACCACTCGGATCCCGGCGAAATTCTCTTGGGCCCGCGTAGTAATATCGGAGTACTGTTCCTGTATTTTCGTATAGCGCCTGTTGACCTCGCGGCCGAGGAAGAACACCAGGAATGTTATGACCGGCATCGGAAGCATGGAAAACAGGGTTAGTTTCGGACTGATTATTATCATCAAAGACAGCGTCAGGGTCAGCGTCACCGCGGTCGAGTAAAAATACATTATACCGGGCCCGATCATGTTTCTGACCGAATCCATGTCATTCGTGGCCCGGGCCATGATATCACCGGTGGGAATCCTGTCGTAATATGGCCTATCGAGTTTCAGAAGATGCGAAAACAGGTCATTCCTGAAATCATACTCGATTTTCCGCGATGCAACGATTAGTGTCTGACGCTGGAAATACCTGAAAATCGCCGAGATCAGAGTGGTGGCCAGCATGGCTCCGGCATATACAGCCAGCCCCCGGATAGTGACGTTTTTCCCGAGCGAGTCGATGGCGTTTTTCAATATCCAGGGGCCTGCGACCATGAATATATTAGACAGCGCCACGGATATAAAGCCGCCTATCCACAGTCTCCTGTATCGTTTCATATAAGGCCAGAGAAGCCATAAAACCGATTTGCGAGATTTAATCATCAGACCTCAAAAAAACCATTATGTCACGGGATGTCAACAGGCTTATACCAACTCGCGTCCCAAGGCACATGTTGCGAAATTTAACATGCCGCTCAACGATATCGCCGCCCCGGCTCAGGTGCCTCATTTCGGGGCCGATATACAAAGATGTTAGTACCCATAAAGGAGGAAAGATGAGACGCAAAACCACATCGCCGAGATCAAGAAAGGCGAAGAGCTACAGGAAATCGACCGGTCGCAAAAGCTCCAGGCGTAAACGCTAAGAAATACGCCCCGGTCATTCCAAAGTGAACGTCCCGCAATTGCCGGGACGTTCTTTTTTTACCCCCTTTTGGTATTGCATAAAGCGGTTGAAAAATCCCACGGGCATGCGTATTATTATCTTGTTTGATAGTGTCAAATAATCCATTTGAAAGGAGTAGGCTTTGAGGTTCATAACCCCGCTCATATTAATTATATTCATTTTTGCCGGTTGCGCCAGAACCCAGGACCTGGCGACCCCCGAGGAGATACATATCAAGAATCTGCGCCAGCTCACTTTCGGCGGCGAGAATGCCGAGGCCTATTTCTCGGGCGATAATCAGAAGCTGATCCTGCAATCCACCCGCGATGGGCATACTTGTGATCAAATTTATGTCCTGGAAATCTCCAGCGGCAAAGCGACAATGGTATCCAACGGGCTGGGAAGAACAACCTGCTCGTTTTTCAATCCCGTCTTAGGCAATATCATTTACAGCTCCACGTATCTGGCCGATACTCTCTGTCCGACGCCCCCCTCAATGGCGCAGGGATATGTCTGGGCGCTTTACCCCGGCTACGACATATTCACGGCTCAGGCCGATGGTTCTCGACTGACAAGGCTGACTTTCGAGCCGGGGTATGATGCCGAGGGGGTGATTTCTCCCGATGGCGGGAAAATAGCGTTTACCTCCACCCGCGATGGCGACCTCGAAATATATGTCATGAATGTCGATGGCACCGACGTTGTCCGCGTGACAAACCATCCTGGCTACGATGGTGGCGCCTTTTTCTCTCCCGATGGAAAAACGCTTGTTTTCAGAGCGCAGGTCTTTAAGACCGAGAAAGAGCTTGACGAATACCGGGCGATGTTGTCGCAAAACCTGGTGCGTCCATCGAGCCTGGAGATCTTCACAATCAATGTCGATGGCACCGGGCGCACGCAATTAACAAATAACGGGGCCGCCAATTTCGCCCCCTTCTTTCATCCCTCCGGCAAGAAAATTGTCTTTTCCTCAAACCTCGATGACCCCAAGGGGAGAGAGTTCGATATTTACATGATCGATATCGACGGCGGCAACCTGGAGCGGATCACGTTCAGCCCCGAATTCGATGGTTTCCCGATGTTTTCCTACGATGGCAAGCATTTGGCTTTCGCATCGAATAGAAATCACCAGGCCCCGCATGAAACCAATATATTCATCGCCGACTGGGTGGAATAAATGAAAGTGGCCATAACATCCGACCATGCCGGCTATCAGCTGAAACAGGCCCTCATCCCTTTAATAGAAAGCGATGGCCATGAGTTGATCGATCTGGGCGCCAATTCTGATAAGCCTGTCGATTACCCCGATTTCGCCCTGCGAATAGCGCTCGTGATTGCCGGCGGTGATGCCGACCGCGGAATATTCATCTGCGGTTCAGGGGTCGGCGGATGTGTTGCTGTCAACAAAGTCCCAGGTATCCGGGCCGGCCTCTGCCACGACACCTACTCGGCCCATCAGGGGGTAGAGCACGATAACATGAATATCCTCTGCCTCGGCTCGTGTGTCGTTGGAAAGGAATTGGCAGCTGAACTTTGCCGGGCATTCCTGAACGCCGAATTCTCGAACGAGGAACGCCATATAAGGCGCCTTAAGAAAATTGAAGAGATTGAGAGTCGATTTAATAAGCTTCTCGGCGATACCAAGCTCTGAGTCGTTTTAAGCCCCCGCCCGTGGCAGGGGGCCACCGGGGGTCCGTACGGACCCCCGAAAAACCCGGACCATTAATATCAGCGGCGAAAATTATCGCGTCGCCCCTGGCATTTTTAAGTCGATCTGCAATTGGGGTCCGGGTTTTTGTCCTCGCCTTCGGCGAGGCGGCGGCCCCCCAGGGCCGGAAAGGATAGTCCAGCGCTATTGACAACGCTGCCTGCCGCGCTTACTATTAAGGTATGCCCAGGCCCCTGATTCTCGTTTTGCTCCTGACAGGCTTAATTTATTTTAGCGGGATTTGCGATGCCCAACAAATCTACCTGTCGACACAAGACCCCTTAAACGAAAAAATTATCGAACTTCAAGCGCGAGGTTACCTGGGCCAGTTGAGCAGAACCGAAAGGCCCTGGCTGGTAGCTGATATTATTACTTCCATTCTCGACAGCGAATTATCTTTTGATCCCGCGAACAAAGCGGTTGCCGAGGATATTCTGGCTTATCTCCAGCCGATGCGGAGGATCGACTCCGAAATGATCGCCTCGGGTGGAACGGTGGGGCTGGGGATTCGGGCTTTGTCCAGGGAACGACGTGAGGGTTATTTCAATCTTAATAATAAGCTCATCAACCGCGATTTTCGAAACGAGCTGGGATCTGTCTATATGGGGCAATTCTGGGTCTCGCGCCAATCCAAGTGGGGTATTGACACCAGGCTCATATTCGACTCCGATGGCACGCGCTACCCCTGGTACTATGGAACCGCCCATAATGGCAGGATAATCGGGCAATTCGATCACGCTTATCTCAATTTTGTATTTGATCGATTCGATTTTCTTTTTGGACGCCAGCGCCTGAATTGGGGACCCTCGCCGCGAGGCAGCCTCATCCTTGATGACAAATCGCCACCAATGGATTTGCTTCGATACGGCCTTGATCTTACGCCCGTTCGGATTAGCGGCTTCTTCACAAGGCTGGATGATTACCGCGACACATTGGGTGCCTGGAACAGGCGATTCTTTACCGGGCATCGCG
>Ga0315293_10006312_pt1 | contig 11107 bp, 11 predicted proteins | sample YL17G13_20_MG_FD_203071 | JGI IMG/M metagenome (GOLD analysis project Ga0315293, IMG submission 203071) | Sediment microbial communities from Yellowstone Lake, YNP, Wyoming, USA - YL17G13_20 | ecosystem: Environmental > Aquatic > Freshwater > Lake > Sediment | place: USA: Wyoming | collected... | reverse complement strand
TTCGTCGGCATCGGTGCGAAGTCGGCGCAACGCCTGCCAATCGGCGTAGTGCCCCGCGTACGTGCGCGCGGCTTCGCCGGGGGTGTACTCACGCGCCGGTGGCACCAGCGAGCGCGCGGCCGTCACCAGATCAGGGACCAAGCCGGCGCCCACAGCGGCGCACAGCGCCGCGCCCAGGGCGGACGCCTCGGGGATGGTGCTGGTGTGCAGGCGACACCCCAACACGTCGCTGAGGATCTGCGACCACCGCGCGCTGCGGCTCATGCCGCCGCCGAGCCAGACCTCCTCGACCTGCGTCCCGGCCGTCTCCCGGATCTGCTCGAGGTTGGCGCGTACGGCGTAGGCCATGCCTTCGAGGACCGCCCGGGCGACATCGGCCCGGCCGGCCGCCCCCGCACGCGTGCTGACGGAAGAAAACGTCAGGTTGTCGACCGGGAGCCCCATGGCGGCGGCGTTGAACACCTGCGCGCCGACCGTGGAGACGACGCCATTGGCGCCCGGCGTGGATTCGCCGGCCGCGGCGCACAGGCTCGCCACAGGGTCGGTGCCCTCGGGGAATAGCAGCCGGGCGATCCATTCGAGCGCTGTCCCCATCGCGCCGGCATTACTTTCGATGACGTACTGCCCGGGTACGGCGTGAAGCCCGGCCCATGTGCGCATCTGCGGATCGAGCACGGGTCTATCGGTAACTAGCTGGACCGGCGTCGTCGTCCCGGCGATCACGGCCAGTTGTCCGGGGGCAGTGGCGCCGACGCCAAGCAGCCCCGCCTGAGTATCGGCCGCGCCAACGGCCACCGGGGTTCCGGGCGCAAGACCCAGGTGAGCGGCCGCCGACTCACTCAGACTACCAAGCCGTGTCCCGGCCGGCAGCAGGGGCGGGAACAGGCTCGCCGGCACGCCGATCGCCTCGATCAGGTCGCCGGCCCACGCTCGCGTGTTCAGGTCCAGCAGGCCGCTTTCCGCCGCCTGCGAAGGCTCCGAGGCCATCACGCCGGTGAGCAGGTAGCCGATCCAGTCGCTGACACTCAGGACCGCGTGCGCCGCGGCGAGCGCCTCAGGGCGACGGGCCTTCATCCACGCCAGGCGCGAACTGATGAAGATGGCGCCTGGGAAGTGGCCGGTGCGCTGGTAGATCTGCGGGCCATGGTCCATGGCCAGGTCCATGCCGAAGTCCGCGGCGCGAGCGTCTTTGTTGGGTGTCGCCAGCAGCACGTTGCCGTGACGATCGACAACGACCGTACCGTGCCGGAAGCTGGTGGCCGCCAGGCCAGCCACCTCGCCGGGCGTGACGCCGGCCTGTGCCAATGCCTGCCGCACGGTCTGCCCCAACGCGCGCCAGATACTTGTGGTGTCTAGGGCAAACGCCCAGCCGCCTGCCTCCGGATCGGGAGGGTGCGTCCATGGGCTGAGGCTGGTCGTCACGCTGCCGGTCTGGCGATCGAGAATCAAGCAGCGTCCGCCGCTCCCGCCAATGTCCAGGCCAATCAAGTATCTCGCCGACATCGATACGCCTCCTGCGGAAGGAATCTGCCCCCGCATGCAAGCATACACAAGGCGCGGCGTTGAGGCAACGCGCGTTCCAACAGGGGGAGCGGGAGGCGTTGCCGACTCGTGCAAGGACTGCCCCATCGGGGCTAGAATCCGGGAACCTCGTCCCACGCCCTGCCGTCCTAGGCGAGGGCTGCATTCACCTTGCGCGCGAGGTCAGGCGGACGATGAAGAGATGAACAGGGAGCTGGACCTGGATTGCCACCTGGATGGCCCTGGCCATATCGGCGTTGACGGCGTGCGGTCTGGCGCTAGGGCCGACGGCAGAGCCGGCGCCGACGTTGACGCGCCTGTCGATCCAGGTTACCGCCTCCATTTCAGGCCGGGTCTGGCATGACCTGTGTGCGCTGCCTTTGGGTGAGCAGGTCTTTCCGGTTCCCTTTTCGCCCGGGTGCGTCCCGCTCGCTGACAGCACCTACCAGGCCAACGGGCAGGCGGAGCCGGGCGAACCTGGGTTGACCGGCCTGCGTATCGTGCTGGGCGAGGGGGCATGTCCGGGGACGCCACGCTCAGTGCTGACCTCGGGTGAGGACGGCGTCTTCTCCTTCGTATCCCTGGCTCCCGGGCACTATCGTGTGAGCGTGGACGCCAATGCTCCACAGAACAGCGCTATTCTTGGCGCCGGAAGATGGACCGAGCCGGCCTCGTCGGGCCTGATGGCGGCGGCCAGCCGGGAGGTTGTTGTCGCTTCGGACGAGCACGCTGCAGCGAAGGACTTCGGCTGGGCCATGCGCCAGCTTCCAACACCAGGGCCGGGTTCGGCGACCACGACGCCGGTCGCCACCCCGGCTGGCTGCACCGACCGGGCCGCGTTTGTTGAAGACGTAACGCTTCCGGACGGCTCGCCGGTCGTCGCCGGCGAGACCTTCCGCAAGGTGTGGCGCCTGCGCAACGCCGGCACCTGCTCCTGCTCCTGGACACCCGCCTACGCGCTGGTCTTCTCCAGCGGAGAGCGAATGGGGGGCGCGTCGGTGATTCCGCTGGCCACGACGGTCCAGCCCGGAGGAACGAGCGACGTAGGCGTCGATCTCATCGCCCCGACCGTGCGCGGCACATCTCGCGGTTACTGGTTGCTGCGCAACGACCGCGGGCTGCTCTTCGGCCTGCCCGACACCGGCGTCAACCCGATTCGGGTGGAGGTTGCGGTCGTCGGCGCGGGCACCACGGTCACCGGCGGCTGGAAGGGAGAGTACTACCCCAACCGAAACCTGCGCGGCACGCCGGCTCTGGCACGGCGCGATATGGCCATCGACTTTTCCTGGGACAACGGCTCACCCGACTCGGCGTTCCCGGAGGATGGGTTCTCAGCCCGCTGGACCGGCGCGACCCGATTTGACCAGGCGATCTACCGCTTTCACGTAGTCGTCGATGATGGCGCCCGGTTGTGGGTGGACGGCAACCTGCTGATCGACGCCTGGTCGACTGGATCGTCGCGTGAGATCACCCAGGATCTCGGTCTGACGCGTGGCGAGCACACGTTGCGTCTGGAGTACTTCGAGGCCCGCGGCCGAGCGTCGGTCCGTCTGTTCTGGGAGAAGCCGCGCGCGTCATCCTTTCCCGACTGGAAGGGCGAGTACTGGCCGAACGCCGATCTGTCCGGCGCTCCGTCCTTGACGCGCAACGACGCGCGGATCGACTTCGAGTGGGGGCCGAAGGCACCGGCCTCCGGCGTGCCCTCCGATCGCTTCTCGGTGGGGTGGACGCGGGCCGTAACCTTCCCCGGCGGCATCTACCGATTCAGCCTGCGGGCCGACGATGGAGTGCGGCTGTGGATCGATGGCGTACGCGTGATCGACGAGTGGCATGCGTCCGATGGGAATACGCTCTACACCCTCGATCGTTCGCTAACCGGTGCGCACACGCTGCGTGTGGAGTACTACGACGGGGGGGGGCAGGCACAGGTCCAGGTACGCTGGGAACTGCTGCCCATCACGCTGACGCCCAGCCCGACCGGCACGCGCACGTTGACGCCGACGATCACCCCAACGCCCACCGAGACACCGACGCTGGCGCCGACGGCGACCGAGACCGAGACGCTGCTGCCCACCGATACCTTGACGCCAGCGCCGACCGCTACCTAGCCGACCGGCCCACGGGCTTCCGACCGGCGGTCGCGCCGTCCGTTCACATGCAAGCATGCGACCCCGCCGCGGGAGCCCGCGGCGGGGTCGTTGGTGTTTCGTGCAGGCCGTGCGGCCCGCTAGATGAAGATGATCTGCGTGTCTTCGGTCATGTCCAGGAACTCAACGACGGTCACGACGCCGGCCAAGCCATCGATGTAGTCCTCCTTCTTGAGACCCATCATGTCGGCCGTCATCTTGCAGGCGTAGAACTTGGCGCCGCCGTCCATCATCATCTGGATGTACTCGGGCACGGGGGGCGCGCCGACGCCAGCGATCTTCTTGCGCATTAGCCAGGTGGCAAAGGCGGTCATCCCGGGGATGATGCCCATCCAGTTCGGGATCCCGAGGTTGCCCGTAGGCAGGCCCATCATCTTCATCTTCATGCTGGTGTTGGCCACGGGCGCGAGCTCCAGTCGCTTGTAGCGCGACTTGGTGATCATGTCCATGCCCCAGAAGGTGAAGAAGAGGGTCACGTCGATCCCCTCTCCGAGCGCGGCCCAGCCCATAATCAGGGCCGGGTAGGCCATGTCCAGGTCGCCCTTCGAGCAGATGAACGCCATCTTGCGGTTCTTCTCAGCCATTGTCTTGTCTCCCTCGGTTGATAGATGGTAGCGGGCGGCTAGACGCAGCCCTCGGGCTTGCCCAGCCCCGAGATGCGGGCGACCTTCTTGGCCGGCCCCTTGGGGAACAGGGCGAACACGTCTTTGGTGGAAACGCCGGCGCCGCTGGTGATCTGGCGCAGCGTGGGTGCCTTGCCCGTTGCGGTGGCGTCCTGGCGGCAGTACTCGATCACCTTCCAGTGGGTGTCGCTCAGGGCAGGGAGGCCCTCCTCCTTGGCCAGCTCCGCGGCGATTTCCTTGCTCCACTCGCTGGGGTTGGTCATGAAGCCTTCGTCGTTGACGGCTACGGTCTTGCCTGCGATCGTGCGGGTTGGCATACAGCCCTCCTTGAGATGGATGATGGCTTACCGGGACACAGCGCCAGCCTGGGCGCCGATGGCCTGCAGCACGCGCAGCGTGAGCGCCAGGCCGCGCCGGACGCGCGGGTCGCCCATCTGGCGCAGCAGGCCCAGGGTCGTGATGTCCAGCGGCCGGTCGAGCTCCTGCTCGGCCAGCAGCAGCGTGTTGCGCACAAAGCCCAGGATCTCCGGCTGGGTCATGTCCTTGACCGTGTTGGCGATCAGGACGATGTTGTCGCCCAGGCGGCGGACATCTTCTTCGCTGAAGGATGTGACCAGCGCGTCGAGAATGTGCGCCCCGCCCCGGGCGAAGGCGAAGTAGCCCCGGCGCTCCATCTCGGCCAGCGCATCCACGGACTTCTCGAAAGCCTGGTCGGTGAGGGGGCCGAGGGTGTTGGCTAGGTCGCTGACCGCCTCGAGCTGGTCAAGCATGCGCTCGAGGTTGCGGGCGTTGCGCAGCAGGCGCTTGAGGAGACGCAGCAGGTCGGCCAGGTCGACGTACTCCTGCACCTCCTCCAGCTGCTCGATGGCGAGGTGGAAAGCCTGGTTGGCGATGGGCGCTACGTCGCGCACCAGTTCGGCGCGCTCCTGGCGCTGGCGCTCGGCCAGGCGCGCCTGGGCGCTCAGGTATTCGACCTGGGCGGTCAAAGCATCGATCTTGGCGGTCAGCTCGGCGGAGGCGATGTCCATGGCGGCCTCGCTAGCGGTACAGCTTGCCAGCCATGGTCATTCTGGCCGGCAGCGGCAGTTCCTGCCCCTTGAGCAGCAGGTTCCAGTACATCCAGCGAAACATCATCTTGCCCCAGTGATTCATCTCCGTCTCCTGGAGCAGGCTGAAGGGACCGATGCCGGGCAGCGGGTAGTGGCCCGGGAGGGGTTCGACGTCGTAGTTGAAGTCGATCAGCAGTCCCTTGCCGAACCCGGATTCGATGAAGCAGTTGGCGTGGCCGTCGAACGTCGGCAGCAGGTCCAGGCCGTCGATCACGCGCAGGAAGTTGTCGGCGAAGCAGTCGACGGCGAAGTGGGCCACCGAGCCGGCCTTGGATGTCGGCAGCGAGGCGGCGTCGCCCATGGCGAAGATGTTGGGGAACTTGGTCGACTGCAGCGTGTGCTTGTCGACCGGGACGTAGTTGAGGTCGTCCCCCAGGCCCGAACGGGCGATCACGTCGTCGCCCATATTGAGCGGGATCGTGATCAACAGGTCGTACTCGAGGCTCTGCTCGTCGTACGAGACAATGCGCTTGGCGTCAGGGTCGACGCGCTCGATCAGGAAGTCGGGGACGACCTTGATCGACTTGCGCTCGAGGATGTCTCCCAGGTGACGCGAGGCGATCGGCTTGGTGAACGCCCCGGGGAGCGGCGTGGCGTAGGTGATGTCGACCTTGTCGCGCAGCCCGTGTTCGGTGAAGTACGAGTCGGCCAGCATCAGGAACTCGAGCGGGGCCACCGGGCACTTGATCGGGTTGTCGACGACGTTGACCACCAGCCGCCCTCCCTGCCAGGTGCGCAGGTGCTTGGCCAGGGCGACGGCGCCGTCGACGGTGTAGAACTCGTGGATCGTGTTGCCCCAGGCGCCGTCCTTCAAGCCCGGCGTTTGTTCAGGGCGGATCTGGCAGCCGGTGGCGATTACCAGGAAGTCGTAGGCCAGGATGCGCTTGTCCTTGGCCAGCTTCACCCGGTTGTGCTCGGCATCGATGGCCTCGATCGGCGACATGATCAGCTCGACGCCGGGGGGGATGAAGTCGCGCTTGGGCTTGACGACATCGTTCTTCGAGTAGATGCCGAACGGGATGAACAGGAACCCCGGCTGGTAGTAGTGCGTCTCGTTCTGGTCGACGACGGTGATGCGCCACTGGTCGCTGTCGAGCAGAGGCTGCAGACGGTTGGCAACCGTCGTGCCGGCGGTGCCGGCGCCGAGAACCACGAGGGACTTCATGCATCGCTCCTTGTGCCGGGGGCCTCGCCGCCCGGCGCGCGAGGGATGGACGCCACCCGGGCGCGATCGGTCAGCGTGGTGGCCATGAAGGCGCGCAGCAGGTCGAGGGCCTGCACGACGCGGTCATCCGCCAGGCTGTAGACGACCATACTCCCCTGCCGTTCGGCGGCGACGACGCCGCGTTCGCGCAGCACCTTCAGGTGGCGCGAGATGACGGGCTGAGGGGTGTGGAGGGCGGCCGCCAGGTCGGTCACGTGTCGCCGGCCGTCGGCCAGCTCGTAGATGATCATGAGGCGCTTGGGCTCCGAGAGGGCGGCGCACACCTCGGCGTGGAGCTGCATCACTTCTGACTCGGGGATCGTGGTCATGTGTGTCGAGCTCCTGATGGCCGACCTGATATACGCATATTCGGCTACTCAAATACCATGCCTGATTGTCATATAGACCATGGCCCGGGCGAATGGAGGAATGTCACCAACGCCTTGTGATGGGTGTCACAATTGACCCAAGCTGGACAGGCCGGACCGGTCACAGGGCACCCCGGACTGGCATGAGCCTGCCCCTTTCCGAGGACTCGATGCTGGCTGCGGCGAGTCGGGTCTACCTTTCTGAAGCCCCCTGTAACGTCCACATTCCCGCCCACTTGGCTGCGCGGCTGCTCTTTCCGGCTCCCCCCGAAGCCGCCTGGGATGGGAAGGTCGCGGATGCCAGTCAATCGGAAGCGAACCAGACCGCTACTCGGTCAAATAAGAGAGAATTCGTATTCATAAAGTGACTTTCCTTACGCCGGGCTACCGGGTTCGGCTGGTATGCTTGGGGCAGTCACCATGCACGAGATGGCCGTCACTCAGAGCATGCTGGAGATCGTCCTGCGCCATGCCCGCCAGGCTGGGGGGGCGCGCGTGTCTGCGATCCACCTGGTCGTCGGCCAGCTGTCGTCCATCATTGACGACTCGGTCGCGTTCTACTGGGACTTCGTCGCGCGCGGCACACCGGCCGAAGGTGCTCGCTTGGTCTTCCGTCGGGTGCCGGCGCGCTTTGGCTGCCAGGCCTGCGGACACGAATTCGTCCCGGCGGGGGAGTCCTGGGAGTGTCCGGCGTGCGCCAGTGCACAGGTGCGCGTGAAGGCGGGCGACGAGTTCTTCGTCGAATCGATCGAGGTCGACTCCGCCCAATCGCTCGAGCCCGAGTCGGCGGGAGGCTAGGCATGCCTCAGCGAGTTCCGGTGATCGAGAACATCCTGGGCGCCAACGACCGCCTGGCGGACGAAAACCGCAGCCGCCTGGATGCCGCACATGTCCTTGGATTGAACCTGATGGCCTCGCCGGGGGCGGGTAAGACGTCCTTGATCGAGCACACCGTCCGGGCGCTCATCGGAAAGCTGCGCCTGGCGGTGATCGACGGCGACATCGCCACCAGCCTGGATGCCGACCGGGCGGCCGCCGCCGGCGCCACCGCGGTGCAAATCAACACCGGCGGTGAGTGCCACCTCGACGCGGTCATGGTCCAGGGCGCTCTGCATCAACTGGACCTGCCCAACCTTGACCTGCTGATCGTCGAGAACGTCGGCAACCTGGTCTGCCCGGCCTCCTTCCGCCTCGGGACTCACCACAGCGTGCTGATCGCCTCGGTGCCCGAAGGCGACGACAAGCCTTACAAGTACCCGGGCATGTACCGCGGCGTCGATGTGCTGTTGATCAACAAGATCGACCTGCTGCCGTACGTTGCCTTCGACATGCCGCGCTTCCGTCGGGGCGTCGAGATGTTGAACCCCGGGGTGCGCACCTTCGCTGTTTCCTGCCGGACGGGCGAGGGCCTGCCGGGGTGGCTGAGCTGGGTCGAAGCCGTCGTTGCTGAGCGGCGCCGGGGCGCGGCGTGACGGTCGCTGCCCAAGAAAAGCAGGGGTTGCGCGTCCGCGCCACGGGCGTCGTCCAGGGCGTGGGCTTCCGGCCATTCGTCTACGGGCTGGCCACACGCCTGGGTCTCATGGGCTGGGTGCGCAACACCGCCGCCGGCGTCGAGATCGAAGTCGACGGTGACCCCGAAGCCCTGCAGGCTTTCGTTGGGGCGCTGCGCGCCGAGGCGCCTCCGCTGGCACGGATCGATCGGCTGGAGTCGCAGCCTCAAGCGGCGTCGGGGTTCGCCTCGTTCACCATCCTCGAGTCACTCGACGAGCCAGGCGCCTTCTTGCCGATTTCAGTGGATGTCGGCCTGTGCGCCGACTGCCTGCGGGAGCTGTTCGACCCAGGTGATCGGCGCTACCGCTACCCGTTCATCAACTGTACCAACTGCGGCCCGCGCTTCACGATCATCACCGCCATTCCGTACGATCGCCCGAATACCACGATGGCGGGGTTCCGCATGTGCCCGGCGTGCGCCGCCGAGTACGACGACCCGCGCGACCGCCGTTTCCACGCGCAGCCGACCGCCTGCCACACCTGCGGCCCACGGGTATGGCTCGAACGAGGCGGCACGGAGGCCGCGCAGGGCGAGGCGGCGCTTGCCGCGGCGCGGGAGGCACTGCGCTCGGGCGGGATCGTCGCCATCAAGGGGCTGGGCGGCTTTCACCTGGCGTGCGACGCAGCGAACGCGGACGCCGTCTCCGAGCTGCGCCGGCGCAAGCTGCGCGTCGACAAAGCTTTTGCCGTGATGGCGGCCGACCTCGAGACAGCGGAGGCCCACGCCGTCCTTGCAGCCAGCGATCGGGAACTGCTGAGGTCAATCGCCAGGCCGATCGTCGTGGCGGCGCGGCGGCCCGGGTCGGCGATCGCGCGTGAGGTCGCTCCGGGGCAGGACACGCTGGGCGTGATGCTGCCGTACACGCCGCTGCATTACCTGCTGCTTGAACGGGCGCCGGGCTTCCCGGAGGCGCTGGTGATGACCAGCGGCAACCTGTCCGAGGAGCCGATTGCCACCGACAATGACGAGGCGCGTGCCCGGCTGGGCGGGCTGGCCGATGTCTTTCTGATGCACGACCGCCCGATCCACACGCGCTGCGACGATTCGGTTGTGCGCACCTTCGCCGAGCGCGCCTACCCGCTGCGCCGCGCGCGTGGCTACGCGCCCTATCCGGTGCATCTGCCCTGGCCTGCAGCCTCGATCTTGGCCGGCGGCGCCGAGCTGAAGAATGCCTTCTGCCTGACGCGCGGCGATTACGCCTTCGTCAGCCATCACATTGGCGATCTGGAGAACTACGAGACGCTGCGCTCCTTCGAGCAGAGCGTTGAGCACTACGAGCGCCTGTTCCGCGTGCGCGTCGAGGCACTGGCGTACGACCTGCATCCGGACTACCTGGCGTCGCGCTACGTGCGCGAGCGGGCGGCGCGCCAGGGCCTGCCCGCCATTGGCGTCCAGCATCACCACGCGCACATCGCCGCCTGCATGGCCGAACACGACCTGCCCGGCGACCGGCCGGTGATTGGCGTGGCGTTCGACGGGACGGGTTATGGGGACGATGCCAGTGTGTGGGGCGGCGAGTTCCTGTTGGCTGACTACGCCGGCTACTCACGCCTGGGCTACCTGCAGCCGATCGAAATGCCTGGCGGCGAGGCGTGCGTACGCCAGCCGTGGCGCCTGGCGCTGGCCTGGCTCCGCCGGGCCGGGATTGCGTGGGACGATGACCTGCCGCCTGTTCGGGCTGCGGATCCTGGCGTGCGCCGCGTGGTATCGAACCTGCTGGCCGCGGCGCAGGCTGGGGGAAGCGCTCGACAGCCGGTCACATCCAGCATGGGCCGGCTGTTCGACGCCGCGGCGGCGTTGATCGGCGTGCGCCAGAGCGTCAACTACGAAGCCCAGGCAGCGATCGAGCTCGAGGCGCTAGTCGATCCGGCGGAGACAGGCGAGTATGCTTTCGGACGCGAGGGGGCGATCATCGATCCGCAGCCCCTGATCCGGGCGTTGGTGGCCGATCGCCGTGCGGGCATTTCCGCGCCGCGCCTGGCCGCCCGCTTCCACCGCGGTGTGGCCGGGATGGTGGCGGCCATGTGCGCCGACCTGCGCCAGGAGACCGGCGTCACCACGGTCGCATTGAGCGGCGGAGTCTGGCAGAATCTGACTTTGCTGACCGACACGGTGGGGCGCCTGCGCCGGGAGGGCTTCACCGTGCTGACCCACTCGCAGGTGCCGGCAAACGACGGGGGCATCGCCCTCGGGCAGGCAGTTGTGGCGGCGGCGGCGATGCGCCCCGGCCCGCGCAGGACGACTCGGGAAGGCTCACCCGCCGCGGGGTAGATCCCGGCGGCGCAAGGCCCTGGAGGTGAAGTGTGTGTCTCGCGGTACCTGGCAAGATCACGGAGATCTACGTCCGCGACGGCCTGACGATGGGCCGCCTGGACTTCGGCGGGGTGGCGCGTGAGGCCTGCCTGACCTACGTGCCCGAGGCACAGGTCGGCGACTACGCCATCGTGCACGTCGGCTTCGCCCTGAACCTGCTGAGCGAGTCCGAGGCGCAGGCCACGCTCGATACACTGCGCCAGATCGTCGAGTTCGGCGAGTCGCTGCCCGGAGCCGGGAGCCCGGCGTGAAACACCTCGACGAGTACCG
>Ga0315293_10006311_pt1 | contig 11109 bp, 8 predicted proteins | sample YL17G13_20_MG_FD_203071 | JGI IMG/M metagenome (GOLD analysis project Ga0315293, IMG submission 203071) | Sediment microbial communities from Yellowstone Lake, YNP, Wyoming, USA - YL17G13_20 | ecosystem: Environmental > Aquatic > Freshwater > Lake > Sediment | place: USA: Wyoming | collected... | reverse complement strand
TCAACGCCGCGATCTGGCGCCTGAACCCCTGAGCCCTGCGGCCCGCACCGGCACGCACGCACAGAGTGCGTTCCTGTCATTGCGAGCCCCCGAAAGGGGGCGAAGCAATCCCGCCGAACTCGACGGGATCCCGCCACGCGGCCTTGCCAGGCCGCTCGCGGCTTCGGCGTCGTCGCTGCGTTCCTCGCGATGACAGCGATGTGTAGAGCACGCGCGGAGCGCGTGCCCCACAGAAACGAGGGCGGCCGCGAGGGCCGCCCCTACCAAGACTCTTCGTGAGCGACCGAGTCGGCGCCGTAGGCAATTGTGGCCTTGATGTCCTCGACCGTCAGCCCAGGATAGCCATCAAGAAGATCCGACTCCGTAGCGCCTTCTGCCAGTTTGCGCAGGATCAGCTCAACCGGCACACGGGTGCCCCGGATGACCGGTTTACCGAGCATCACTTTCGGGTTGACCTCGATTCTCTCTGCCCCAGCCATGGCCCTGCTCCCGTCCGCCTTGATTCTAGCCGCCTGCTCCTGGTTGAGGAGCGGCCGCGCCTCGTAGCGCTTGTCATCCAGCTCAAGGCGCGACAAGAAGAGTCCGCCTTTCAGCAAAGACCGTGCGGGCCCGGCTCGCGAGGGCGACGCCGGTGCAAGCAGGGTCAGATCGTGCCGACCTCGGGTACGGGGTTCGCGACGATCGAGAGAGACGTGTTCTCATCTGCTGTCTCAACCCCAGGACGTGGAGCGGCGGAAACGAGCGAGGACACCGCTGCGGCCGCGGGTCGTTTGACGTCAGTTTGACTAACCCGCGGGCGGAAACTATCCTGTCTCGACAAGCACTGCGAATCTTGGAGGGAGCTCGCCATGACCCCCCTTTGGGCTCTCACACGTCGGCTTGCTACCTGGCTGGCCGTTCTCTCTGTCCCCTTTGCTCTCGCAGCCGGCGCCGCGGCGCAGCAGAAGCAGCCCTCGTTTGACGAGCTGCTCAAGCGCCTGCTGCGCGAGCAGCAGGATCAGCAGACCGTCGCCGGCGGCGGAACGATCAAGGAGGTACGCGTCAGGGGCGGGACCGGCGCAAACGTCGAGCTGGAGGTCCAGCTTACCGGCGTCACCCAGCCGGACCGGGCCAAACTGGATGTGACGCTCTACAACCTCCGATTGCAGCGGCTGGAGGGGGTCAGCGCGGCGCACGACCCGGTTCCGGCCGGGGACTCGACCGTCGCCCTGCAGGTGACCTACACGGGCAAGGGCAGCGTGGACACCAGCGCCGTGCGCATCGCCCTGATCGACAGCTCCTCCGGGAAGGCGTGGAGCCGCTTCCGCATGGCCCTGATGCGCCAGTTGTCGGGGACCGGTGCTGAAACCGGCGCCGCGCCCGCCCAGGCCGGCGAGCGGGCGGCTCAGACCTTCGACTTGACGCCGGAGCCGGTGGGCGACACCGCGAGCGCCGGGGTTTCTGCCCGCCCGGGGCTTGCAGCGGCACCTCTCGCCCCGGTGGCTGTGGGCGCCGCGCGTGCCCACCCGACGGTCATCGCCACCCCGCTCGCCCATGGAGCCGCACGGATCCACCCCGCAGTGGCGGCGATCCCCACTGTCGACCTCTACGGGATCGCTTCCCAGGCCAAGTGGTCCTCCACCGCCGGGGCGCTCCCGTTCAATGGACCCGACAACGACCCTCGCGGATTTGTGCGCCCGCTGGGTCGCGCGAGGCTGATCGACGGCGCAACCTATGACAGCGTCCTGGAGACCCACCCGAGCTGGATCGCCTACGGCTCCATCCAGGGCAGCTACCAGCTGACGATCCCGGCGTCCGCGACCAGGTTCGTCTCCAAGGTCGGGATGCTGGACGGCGCCAGTTCCTCGGACGGTGTCGTAATCAAGGTGGTGCTGCGCGGGGCCGGCGCGATCTACATGGTGGCGACCCGTCAGATCCGTCCGTCCGACGGTGTTGTCGAGCTCTCCGGGACGATTCCGGAGTCGTGGCGCGGCCGCGAGGTGACACTGGAGCTGCGCGTCGGGGCAGGCGCCTCGGCACAGCAGGATTGGCTCACCTGGGTGGCTCCGGCGATTCGCTAGACGATGCTTGCCGAACTCACCCTCTCGTGGGTCACGCTCGCCTCGGCGCCACAGGCCGGCGACCAGGCACTGGTGCTGCGGAGCCTGGAGCCGGAGTCGATCCCGGCGTTTTCCCCGGTCACCCTCACCCTTCACGGGGAGGGGTTCACTCGCGACTGCCGCGTCATGCTAGGAGTACCGGGCCGAATGGTGCCGGTGCCGGCGCAGCTCGTGGGAGCTGACACGTTGACGGTCGACCTCCGACTCGGACTCGGCCCACAACCGGCCCGGCGGCAGGTCGTGGTGGACTGCGGGAGCGGGCGTGTGACGCCGCCGCTCCCGCTGGCGGTCGAGCCACCTGCCGCACGCACGAGTCGTGGCGAGCGGCCGGTGTCTGCCTCGGTGGAAAGTGCGCCGCCGGCACCGACCGAGGCCGTCGTGGTGCGAGCGACGGCCCCGGCCCTCGAGCGGCTCGAGCCGGCGGAGCTCCCGGCCGGCCAGGCTGGAATCATTACTGTTTTCGGAAAGGATTTTGCCGCCGGCGCCGTGGCCAAGATCCTCGCCAACGTCAACGCCGGAACCTCCCGCGCCCCGCAGTACGAGATGAAGCAGTTCGACACCGAGGTCCTCTCCGACACGGTGTTGACCGTCGAGCTTGACCGGGGCTTTGCTCCCTCGCCCCGCCTGCGAACGGTGGTAGTGGTCAACCCGGATGGCGGGGAGAGTACCCCGCTCATCCTGACGGTCATCAGGAGGCAACCGTGAGAGTATCAACCGTTGCGGCCGCGACAGTCGCGCTGCTGGCGTTGCCCATCGCCGCGCAGCAGCCAACCCCGGCTCCGCCAATGAGGTCTGTGAGAACCCTCGACCTCCACCGGGCGGCGCTGAAACCCGCCCTGGCCGGCCAGCTCACGGTGGACCAGATCAAGGGCAAGAACGGCTATGGCCCGGGGTTTGCCGTCCCCCTCGGCGACCGCGTGACGATCGCGCAGCTCGCCGAGTTCTCCCTCGAGACGAGGGACCTGTGCCGGCTCAGTCTCAGCGTCTACCCCGATGCCAACCCGGCGACGGGCATCTTCTACTACCGCCCGAAGCGTTACGCACTTCGCTTCGACCCTCAGGACGGCTATTTCATGACCGTGGACTACAAGGGCAGCACCGCTGAGGGCAAGAACGTGCTCGTCCAGGCGAGGCTCACCCCGGGTGCGGGCACAAACGACCGGGAGGTGCTGACGGCGCTCGTAAGGAGCTACCTCAAGAGCACCGGCAGCCGCGTCGAGCCGATCCTGCTGCCGTTGCCGGCCACCCCGGAGGCCCACTTCGACCTCACCGATTGGAACATCGCGGCGGTCACCGTCAACGGCGTCGACCCCGACACCGGGGAGCTGGTGATCACGTTGTCCGCCGACGTCCCGACGAAGGAACTGCTCACGGGCACGCTGGGCAACGTCAATGGGCTGGTCGGCACCGTCACGTTGAAGCCGTTCGTGATCTCCGATCAGCAGCCGATGCGCGAAGCGATTTCGATCAACGCCGAGATCCGCATGGCTGACATCGACGGCGGCCCGCCGATGCTGTGGAGAAAGGCGCCTGGCGGCACCGCGGAGCTGGTCAACTCCTGGCCTTTCCCGCTCGCCGTGCGGCACCTCTGCTACCTGGTCCAAGATCCGACCTCCGGGGCGCTGCGCCTGCGGGGCTGGCGGCTGGGCGACAGAGTGCTGCAGCCCGGCGATCGGGCTCGCCTCGACCCCGCCAAGCTCAACACCGAGATTGACAGTGCGGGTGCGGTGACCGCCTTCTACGACGCCGCCTTGCAGCGCGACGACGCCATGGTGCGCAAGGCTGTCGAGTCGCTGACCGGTGGCGTCGGCGCACTCCCCGTCCAGCAGCTCGGGGTGGAGGTGGTCAAGGCGGAAGAGTTGTTCCCTCAGTACAACGTGTACAAGATCGCCGTCGAGGTCCGGTCGGCGCATTTCGATCCGCAGGGGCGTACTCAGATCAGCCACACCTACGAGCTCGACGACAAGACCCCGATGGTGCAGTGCGACACCCTCTACCTGTGGTCGGACCCCGGAGCCGACCTCTACCAGTACCGGGTCGGTGTGATCACCGTGGACGGCACCGTGCACACGGACACGAGGTGGCGCTCGCCAAACCCCACTCTCCCCACCAAGGTGTTCGTGGGCGCCGCGCTGGTCGAGGAGGTGCTCGGGAAGTGAGCCGGTGTGCCGCCCTGCTCGCTCTCGGCCTGCTAACCGCGCAGGCCGCCCAGGCCTGGCCGGTGCTGGCTCGCGGCAAGGCCACCCCGGCCGGGGCCTGCTATCCGGACCACCGCATCGCAGCCCTGTGGTGGCTGGCGCCGCCCCCACCCGTGGTCAAGGTCGTCGAGGGGCAGCCCGCCGTCAGCTTCACCCAGTTCCGCTACTCGGGGACCCGGGCCACCCGCGACCAGGGGACGTTCTGGGGAAGGAGCCTGCTGCAGTTCACTCTGATCTTCCCGGAGAGCGGACCGCGGTTGGCGCAGGCGCGGGCCGCGCTGCCGCCCGGCGCGAGGGTCGAGCCGATCGCGCCCGCGGTGGTCGAGGCCCAGGTGGTGTGCGCGGCGGCCGACAGCCCGACCGCCGCCGTCGACGCCGGCACCGCCCGCTCGGCGGCCGGTGGCCAGACGCCCGCTCGTGCCGCCGCCTGGGAAGAGCGCAGCTTCTCCCTCTCCATCCCGCCCCAGACCACCCGGCTGCTCTGGGAGGCGTTCGAGCGTGGGGCGATCATCGTCTCGGTCAACGTAAGCGCCGCCGCCCCAGCCCTGGCGATGCCTCCGGAGAAGGGCCAAGAACCGCCCACCCCCGCGCCGCTCCCCCTCATGGTGCACAGCGTGGCGGTGACCGTCGACCCGCACCGCAACCCTGGAGCGTTGAAGACATTGGAGCTCGACGCCACCATGGCTGCCGGCTACACCTTCCTCGATGTCGCCTACGCGGACTTCACCGAGGGCACGGCGTTCCGCGACCTCGCGGTTGTCCTGGTCACGGTCTCGGCCAAGGCGGTCAACGGCGACACCCTGCGCCGGGAGGTGCGTTTCGATTCGAGCGCGCCGGCCCAGCAGGGCGTGCAGTTCGACCGGGCCGTCCGGCTCGATGCGGGCTACGACGTGGTGGTGCACCGAATCTTCGCGAGCGGTCGCGCCGAGGTGGAGCCGCCCCGGCACGTCGACGCCTGGACCGGTTTCTTCAACGCTTCGAGCACGGGCTCACCCGAGCCATCAGGGCTCGACCCGCGGTTGCTGTACTGACGCTGGAGGTTACCCATGAAGCGTGCTCTCATCATCGTCTCATCCGCGCTGGCCGCGGTGTGCCTGCTCGGACCCCGGAATGCCGGCGCACTCGTCCGCTACGACACCGGACGCATGACCCTGGGGGGCGTCGAGCTCTTCCAGGACGCCAACGACCCCACGCGCTACTACTACCTGCCGACCGCGCCGAGCCTGGCGCTCTGGGAGAGCGGAGCGCCGCAGCTCCTCTGCATCAAGTTCGTCGACCCGCAGGGAAACGCCTCGGGGGGCCTGCTCCACTTCCTCGCCACCCTCGAGCTGCCTCCCGACCAGATCGCCGAGCTCGAGAAGGAGCTGACCAAGAAGCTGCCGGGGGCAAAGCTCGCCGGCGCGCTGCCGCTGCTCGAGGCGAAGGCGGAGCAGGGCAAGGAGAGCGCCAGCTTCCAGGTGGTCTCCGCGGTGCTCTCGTCAACGGGCGAGGGGGGATTCACCCGCTCGCTGATCACCTCCGGCCATGCTCCCTTGACCCCGGGCAGCCGGGCGGCGGTGGCCGCGACGCTCGACCCGAAGGGCGCAACCCTGCTCTGGGACTCCCTCAACGGCGCGACTTCCGACGTCTCGGTGAGCCTGGCGGCGGAGTACGAGGCCATGGTGCGCGGCTACAACGCCACCATCAGCGCCGAGGTGAACACCGTCTACGAGCACTTCTCCGCCGTGCTCAACAAGCAGCAGGGGTACACCAAGCGCGAGCTGCGCCAGATCGTGGACAAGCTCGCGCACGACAACGTGCTCAAGGTCGAGGTGTTCGACCGCTCGAAGTCGCTCGGCATCGACGCCACGGCCATGGAGGGCATCCTCTCCCTGGTCACCGACAAGCTCGTCAACCTGATATTTGACGCCCAGGCCGGCCTCGCCAAGATGCCCGAGCGGGAGGCGGCCGTGGAGAAGGGGCAGATCGAGCGCCGGCAGTCGCGCGGCGCTTTCGTGAAGTGGTTCGCGGGCACCGGCGACCAGCCTTACGTCACCGACAACCAGTTCGTGCTCAAGTCGCGCAAGGACGTCCGCCGCACCACCTTCAACCTGCTGCTGGCCCGCGACACCACGATCCGGGTCCCGGTGTACCTGGCCGGAAACATGGGCGGCCTGTACCGCGAGTACCGCAACAACCAGGAGGTGTTCCGGGTCGTCAACCTCGCCGACCCTGCGTTCCAGAGCCGTGACGTGCGCTTCGTCCTCGACAGCGAGTGGGCGTCGCTCTTCCCCACCCTGGTCAACTGGGTGGCGGTGACCTTCCGCAAGGAGCACGGCGGAGGGCGGGACGCGACCACCGACCAGGCGCAGCTCACCGGACCCGAAGTCTCAAAGGGCACCCTCGAGCGAGTGATCCGCTATCCCCGCCTTGGGGCGCAGGGCGCCGACTGGCTCGGCTACCAGTACCGGGTGAGCTGGAGCCTGATCCACCGCGATCTGGTCACGCTCCCGAAAGAGGAAGGCAAGTGGCTGTCCGGCACTGACCCGGTTGTGACGCTGCGGCCACCGCTCGCGCTAGCCACCGCCGAGCTCGAGGTGGACCGCGACCTGATGGTGGAGCGCGGAGTCAAGGTCGCCGTGGTCGAGGTCGAGGAGAAGGTGCTGGGCAAGGCCGAGAGCCGGCGCGCGGCGGTGCTGCGCGTCACCGACATCGAGCCGGTGGTCAAGCTCACCGCCGTCCACGACCCCGCCGCCGAGCCGCGCCTGCGGGTTACCTGGCAGGCGGCACGGGGCGGCGAGCGGAAGGCCGGTCCGTGGCTCGGGATGGGCGCCGGCTACCTGCTCCTCGAGCCGCCGGACATGAACCCGCCCAAGGGGATGCCATGAGAAGGCTCGCCCTGGCGACCCTGGCGGTCACCGCGGCGGCGTGGCCGTGCGCGGCGCAGGAGATACTGCTCGACCGTTACCTGGAGATGGCGGGGGTGACGCTGTTCGCATCGCGTGTCGACCCCCACGCGTGGTACTACCTGCCCGACACGCCCAGGGTTGCAGCCTCCGAGGCCGGGCTTCCGGAGTTCTCCCTGGTCAAGTACACGACCACCGCCGAGGCGGCCGGCGGCTCGCAGGGGATCAGCGCGGCACGCGGTGGCGGCGTGTTCCACCTCCTCGCCACCTACGGTGTCACGCCCGAACGTCTGTCGCGCGCGGAGGAGGGGTTGCGCTCGGCGCCGGAGCGCAAGGACGATCGCATCCTCGGGCCGATCGGCTTCCGCGCCGGCAGCTTCGCACTGGTCTCCTCGGTGGTCGCTGCCGGTGGTGCGATGACCCGGCGCCTGGTCGGCACCGGCCCGGCACCGCTGCTCGAAGGCGGCAAGGTCGCGGTCTCGTCCGAACTAACCCCCGAGGGAGCGACCTTCCTGTGGAAGTCGTTCGAGATGGCGAACCCCGACGTCAGCTTGGCCTTCTCGATGGAGATCGAGGGGTACCGCACACCGTATGAGGCCGAACTGGTCGCCAACTGGGACCGCCTGCACGAACGCCACGACGCCTCCGTGCGGGCCAAGGTCTTGTGGATCGGCATCGACGTGAAGGTGTTCATCGACCAGTGCTTCTCCGACGGCACGATCAAGCTCGACGTCAAAGGCGAGAGCGCGGCGATGGAGCCGCTGCTCGAGAGCGCCTACGCCAAGGTCGCGAGCCTCCTGTTCGACCCGCTGCCCGAGCCGCCTCGCACCGAGAGCGCGGGCGCCGGGGGCGTGCTCGACTCCCTGCTCGGCGCGGTGAAGAAGAGGAGCCCGGTGGATCTCTTCGCCGGCTACCAGTTCACCCGCCAGCGCCTGGTCGGCACCGCTCGCATCCGCCTCGCGCAGCAGCGCGCCGAACGGCTCAATATTCTGCTCGCCGGCAACATCGGCCCGCTCGCCCGGCGCTGGGGCAAGGACGAGCGGTTCTTCCGCGCGATCAGCCTCGAGGATCCCGCCTTCCGCCAGCGCGAGGTCGCGATCAGCTTTGACGGCGACGCGGCCGAGTTCGCCCGCGTCGTCAACACCCTCGTGGTCCAGCTCGAGAAGCAGCACGCCGACGGAACCGTGACCCTGCGTGAGGCGATGCTCGACCCGCGAACGCTCGGCGAGCAGGGAAACCGCATCACCTTCGCCTACTCCAACGCCGGCGACGCCGATCTGCAACGGTGGCTGCGCTACCGCTATCGGGCGGTCTGGAGCTTCCGCGGCGGCCGCCAGCATGACGCCGGCTGGCAGGACGCGGACGCCTTCGCCCTCTCCCTGCGGCCGCCGTACGCGGTGCGCCGGGTCAGCTTCGAGGGTAACGGCGAGGTGCTGGCCGCCGCCGGCGTGCGCTCTGTGCTCGCGCGCCTGGAGTGGGACTTCCTCGGCGAGCGGCGCACGGAGAACATCACCCTTCGTCCCCCTGGGTGGAGCAAGGAGCAGGAGCTCGTGCTCCCCTCCGACCATCCCACCTTTCGGATCACCCTGACCTGGCACCTTGCGGGCGGGCGCACCCTGCGTTCGGGCCCGCGCGAGGAAGAGGGGGAGATCGTCTACGTGGACGAGCTCCCGGAAGCGAGTGACACGCCGGCTGCGCCGGCGACTGGAGGTCGGTCATGAGAAGCGTCTCGCGTTGTCTCGGCATCGTCATGGGTCTCGTCGCCCTGCTGCTCGCGGGCGGCGCCTCGGCCCGACTGCTTTACCAGGAGACCGTCACCATCATCCTCGACGACGGCACCCAGGTCGTCCTCGTACTGGACGACTACGGCATGACCACGCCCGCGCCGCCGGCGTCGCGGCAGATGCAGCAGGCCAAGTTCGACTACCTCAAGCGCGTCGCCCAGGCACGCAAAGACTTCGACACGCGCAATCCCATGCGCCCACCAATCGTGATGGCCGTTGGCAAGGCGGCCTCCTCCACGCAGGACAAGAGCAATCAGGCGCTCCAACCGGCAAAGGGCGGCTTGACCGAGGCGCTGGACGCGCGACGCAACCACCTGCGCGGGCAGTACCTGTGGCCGCTGAAGTCCGGACCCGAGAAGCATTACTACTACCTGCCGCCGCCGCCACGCGTCGCCCGCGACGCCTCAGGGCGACCCCAGTTCCTGTTCATGAAGTTCACCTCCGACAAAGACAAGGCTCACGGCGGCGTGGCCGGGGGGATTCTCCACTTCCTCACCGAGTACGGCCTCTCCACCCAGCAGGAGACCGAGCTCAAGCAGAAGGTCGCCGCGGTGATCCCCGGGGCGAAGGTGATGGGTGCGGTGCCGATGGAGATGGGTGAGGGCGAGTCCACCTTCCGGGTGATCTCCGCAACTCTGTCCGACACAGGCCTGACCCAGCGCGTGGTTTCCTCGGGCAAGGCGCCGTTGATGCCCGGCCAGAAAGTGGCAGCCGCGGCGCGCCTCGACCCGGCGGGCGCGGTGCTGCTCGAGGAGTCGCTCAAGCGGCCGACCTCCGACATCTCGGTAGAGTTCGACCTTGCCTTCACCTCGTTCCTGCCTGCCTTCGACGGCACGATCACCTTCGACTGGGAACGCTTCAAGTCCCACATCGACGACTGGAAGATGAAGTACCGCGATCGCAAGGACTGCTGGTGGTGGGTCTTCGGCTGCCACCACCACTACACCACCGACGAGATACGCGAGATCTACGACATGATGTGCGAGAACGAGACGATTCGCATCGAGTGGACCGAGGGCATCGCCGACGAGCGGCTGGAGGCGATCCGCCAGGCGTTCTTCAAGTTCATGGAGACCTCTTTCTTCGAGCGCACCGCCGCGGGCTTCGGCGAGGAAGGCGGTGAGGAGGACAAGAAGCTCACCGAGGGCATGACGACGCCGGAGCAGCGCGGCAGCACCACCGACTTCAACCGCTACGTCGCCAAGAGCGAGGACTCCTACAAGAACAAGACCATCACCATGCGCGTCACGCTCCCGGTCAAGCAGCCCTACGTCACGGTCGGCAATATCTCCGGCCAGTGGTACCGCAAGGCGAAGGGTGACTACCCCGAGCTGTTCGCCGAGGTCAACGTTGACGACCCGTTCTTCCAGCAGCGCAAGGTCGTGTTCAACCTCGACCTCGACGCGGTGGAGATCTTCGACCAGGCGATCAACTTCGTCACCGTCGAGGTGCGCAAGCAGCGGCCCGGCGGGCGCGACTTCCACGACTCCTTCACCATCAACAAGCAGTGGATCGGCGCCAGCGGTCCCACCGCCACCGTGACGTACGCGAAGATGCGCGACGACTCTCCCGAGGTCTTCGACTACCTGGTGCGCTGGAGCCTGCGCGGCGGCATCGAGTGGCCGGGCCAACCGAGCTGGATCAAGGGGAACTGGGAGGGCGTGACGTTGGCGCCGCCGGTGATCCCGCTCAAGATCGAGGCGGAGGCGGACCTCGAGGAGCTCAAGGGCCTCGACATCGCGCGCGCCGTGGTCGAGGTTCGCTACACGCAGTTCGGCAAGACGGTCACCGACACCCGCGCGCTGCAGGTCTCGGTGGCCAAGGGCGAGCCGGTAGCTTCGCTGCTGATCTTCCGCGACCGCGACAAGGGCGACTGGGATTACCGCGTCACCTTCTACCACAAGCGTCTCGGCCCCAAACAGGGGAGCTGGGCCAGGGGCGGCGAGGGTGGCTACGTCTTCTGCACTGTGCCGGAGGCGCTGCGGGCAACCGCCACGGCGGCAAAGGCCGCGGGCAGTGAGTAACGGGAGGTGGGTATGCGCAAGCTGACGCTGTTCGCACTCATCGCGCTGGCACTGGCCCTGCCGGTCGCCGCGCAGGAGATCCTGTTCGACCAGATGATCGAGGCCGCGGGCCTGAAGTG
>Ga0315293_10006310_pt1 | contig 11109 bp, 20 predicted proteins | sample YL17G13_20_MG_FD_203071 | JGI IMG/M metagenome (GOLD analysis project Ga0315293, IMG submission 203071) | Sediment microbial communities from Yellowstone Lake, YNP, Wyoming, USA - YL17G13_20 | ecosystem: Environmental > Aquatic > Freshwater > Lake > Sediment | place: USA: Wyoming | collected... | reverse complement strand
TGCTTGAGCTGCAAGTAAATTGAATCCTCTGAATGGCATTGTTCTAACTCCAGTTTCCTACTTTCAAGACCATTGCTGGTCTGATTCCAGATGCTCCCGCTATTGCTGGACATGGGTTTGTGAAAGCTCCGAAAGCTCCGAGGTCATAGTAGCATCCGTCTGCTGCCACGAAAGCATTATCGTAGATTTGAGCTGTGATTGTTCTTCCGAAAGCCATGATTGCGTCTTCTGTCTCGATTCCGAGCCAGTAATTGCCAGCGTCTACCCAGACGTTTATTGCTGTGGCTCCTCTTGCTCCTTGAGTTGCTGCTATGTTTCCGCTTTCATAGACTAAAGCTCCTCCAACTGGAGTGGCTCCGTTGTCTCTGTAAATGCAGAGTCGGAAGCTTTTTCCCGCGCTGGTTGTAGCGATGTAGACCATGAAGTCTACTATCATGCAAGGTCTCTGAATATTGACGCTCTGCAAGAATACTCTTTTTGCTGTTCCAGCTTGACTTGTCACTGCAAAGGGAAAGTCTGGAAAGACTCCTATGGGAGCGGCTACGCTGCCAGTTCTGCCTCCACTTATTCGGATGTAGCTCACTCTGGAGTCTCTCCGCTGACTTCGATGAATCCGTTCACGTTGCCAGTGGCGCCAGTCCATTCAAGAGCATAGTATAGACCAGTTGCGCCGACTAGAAATGGAATGACCAGCTCTGTTCTATCATAGTCTACGTCTGAGGTTTGAAGTGCTGGACTCTCATAGAGTAGGCTCATGTTGCTCTCGTAGTTGTTTCCTATAGCATCTCTGTAGATTCTAAGTGTGAAAGTGACGGGGTTGGCAGCTTTGATTCTGTAGTGAATTCTGTTGATGATGCCTTTTTTGAAGTATGGCACGTTTGTTTCTGCTGGACTTGGAGCATAGGCTCCAGTGAAGTAAATTTCATCTAGCATCTCAAATTTGAGTGTCGGCGTGTCTGTTTTGGTTTGGCTAGTGTCGAATCTGCCAGCTGCAGCTCCTTCTTGAAAGACTGCCAGTTTGAAAGCTCTACGTCTACACTCGCGTCCTTCTGGGATTTCACGCAAAGTCTGTGACCTCCTCTAGTCTTTCAACTATGATTATTGGATAGAGCAAGTGGTCGGTGTCTGCTGTGAAGTACAGTGTGTAAGTGCATGGTTTTGAGATAGCGTCTTCTGGAGCAAAGGCAATTTTCATGTTTTCAGCAGTCAGACTGAAAGCTTTGTAGACGTTCACGCTGACATGTGGAAAGTTTGGAATTGTCGTTAATCTCTTGTCCATGGCAAAGTTGTAGACAGCATAGGCATGAGCAAAGGTTGTCTGTGTCTTGTAGAGTTGGATGCTGACCATTCTGTGTGGAAACGGAACAGGAAGGTCTGCTGACACTGCCTCTATAAGTGCCGTAGGTGTCGGCAAAGCTCCAGGGTAAGTTGTGTTTCCTTCGTAGGTCAGTTCATAGTATTTACTTGAGCCGATTCTGCTGAATTTCCAGTCACCTTGACTCCAATCATTTTTAAATTGACTCATTTCTTTTCTGTTCTCCTTTAGTTACCGAGAAAAAAAAGGAAAAAGGGGAGTTTAGATGTAGACTATGCAGAAGTCGAATTTGCCCGCTGCACCCAAAGCTACGATCTGGTTATAGTAGTTGTCGATGTCCACTGGATCGTTTATGGGAATGTCCAAGTCTTTCAGCATCGTCAGCCTAGAGACCGATGAGCCTGTTGCACCTGCTAGAACGCCTGGGATGAATTCGCCTGCAAATTCGATGTCGCCCATGCCTGGTAATGCCGGTAAGTCGTACGGGTTGCCTGCTTCATGTTTGAAGCCTGTGCTTGAGAGCCTGTACTTCATGATCGCGCCTTTGCCGCTTGCGATGGTCACATCTGCAAAGAGTGCGTGTATCTGCTTGATCCATTTTCCGCCGCTGATGCGTAAGGTTGTGCCTACGGTTTCGCCTGTTGCGGCGCCTGCGCCTGATGTCAATGTGGCTACTTTCGCCTTGTATTGTGGTGTTGCGAGGAAGTCGGCGAAGATGACGGTTACGCCGACGTATGGGTGAACGGTGCAGACGGTGAGTTCTGCGGCTGTGATTTGCAGTTCTTGTCCTTGCTTCACTGGACAGTTGACGGGGATAACGGGTGCTTCTTCCTTGAAGCCCATGATGTCGGTGCTTATGCCTGCGTTTACGGGTTGAGCGAACACTTCAAACGGTTCAATCTGTATGCCTGCGCCTGCTCCTTTTAGTCGTACGACTACGGTGTCAGATTCTGCTACTGTGGGTATGCCTGCTCTTGCCATCTGAACGATTATGCCTAGAATTGATCCGTTGCATGGTGCTTTCAGTCTTGCGCCTGTTCCACCTAGATCAATTTCGGACACACCTGTCAGGATTGTTGGTCCGAGGACCTTAGGATATTTCATGTTGTCATTTCACCTCTATTGTCCGTAGGTGTATTCTACGGGCTGTTGATAGACTCCGTTTCTCGGAGTCATGTTGATGGTTCTAGGTTGAGCCGGTAACGCTAAGGGCGTACCTGGCTCGATTTTTCCAGTTCCAGGCAGAAGTAACGCTCCGATCACCGAGGCTACGAGTGCTCCTTTCGACAGTTTGTTGATGGGGTTGATGATGCGGCTGTATTTGCCGAGTTTGCCAGTCGCTTTTGCGATGGTTGTGGCGACGAATCCGATCAGCGACAGTATGAAGGGTGTGCTCCATGCGCTGCCTGTCTGCGCTCCTGACGGGTCGATGCCGAGGAATTTGTATTTCAGGTAGTTTGTCGGATTCCAAGTAGCGTCGCTCTTGTAGAGGTGTGTGTACTCGTTTTTCAAAAGCCATAGGTAGCGTTCCCAAGGTGTCTTGTTTCCTACGGAGTCGGGATACGTCAAGTTTGCTGCTACTATGCGGTTGTAGCTGTCATACATGCCGTAGCCTAGAGTTCCCAAGAAGCCTGCGGGTGCAGCCCACTTGTTAAACATGCTTTCAGCTTTTGACCCGTAGCGTCGAGCTGTCGAGCCGTAACGTCTCAAGCGTGCAAAACGGTTGGGGTCGTATCTGCGTGTTTTTGGTCCTTGGAAGTAGCTGCCGCCTCTGGGTCCGCTGTAGGTGTGTTTCACTCTTCTGACTGGATCATGTGTTCTGCGTCTATGTGCTAGGCGCCAGCGTCTGAGACCTGCGGGTTCAACGCCTTTTCGGTGTCCGGTGTGTCTGCGTGGTCCTGGATCGTAGTAACTTTTCTTTCTTCGTTTCAAGTGGTTTCACCTGTTATTGGCGGCGCTTTTCCGCCGAGAAGTTCCTTGATGAAGGCGAGGAAGCCGCCGAGGAGTCCGCTGCATACGAGGCTGATGCTTATTCTGTCCATTGGTGAGCCGTTTGCTGTCCATGTTACGAGTACGGGTATGAAGAAGGCTGCGAGCATTAGTAGTGCCTGTTCTTTGTTGCTTAGTCCCATGTTTGGGTTCTCCTTGAAGTGATTATGTTTCGGTATGCTTAAAAGAAGCCTAGGGGCATATCGTCATGGTGCTACAAAAGACGGTGCTACACTTTATGCAGATATTCCAATGCTAGTTTCTTCAAGAGCCCGTAGGGAGTCATACCGAGAAGACGAGCCCTATCGAGAAACTTCTGATACTCGTACTCGTTGACCCAAATCTCAAGTTTCTTCATAAGAAAAAGTGTCCTAAAACGAGCCCTACAGCTATCGGCACAGAAACCAAAGCAGCATACTTCAACGCGGTTTTAAGACGAACGCCTTTATTCTCTTCCATCGCTGCATCAATTTCGTTGATATAGTTCGCTATCGTCGCGTGACTGCATGGTGCGCCCAGCTCGTTTGTGAAGTATGCAGCGATTTCTCGTAGGCTCAGACCTTGTTCATGGTGAAGTTGCCAAGCTCGCCATGCCAAGTCTTGAGTTAAAACGGGTTCACCGATGCGTGGTTGAGGGATTTCTTGCTGTTGAATGTTGTAGGGGTCTTTCTGTCCGAGGGCTAATTGTTGAAGGTTCTGAACAGCCGCTGGATCGTCACTCGCGGCTAGGGCTTTCATGGCCATGTCAAGCTCTGGGGGAATCTTGTTTCCCGTTATTTTTGCGAGCGTGGGCATTAACCAACTGAACTGCGTGTAATAGCGGGCTAAGGTTTTGACGGCGTTTAAGGGTAATTCGATGCCTGACGGCGGCGGAGGCGGCGGGGTCTCGGTCATCGTTTTCGCCTACGTCGGTTCTGCATGGAACCAAGAATCATCTCCATAGTAGCAACCCGATTCTGAACAGCGGTGTTCACATCTTCTAGAAATAATCGTCTGCATCCATTTTGGAAACTTCAAAATGCGAACGCCTAGCTGCTCCCAAGTCTTCAGCCATTTCTTTCGCAAAGCTGTTTCACCCGCCCAATGTTCAAGAATCTCTACATCGGTCATCTTTCTATGCCGCCTTCTAATTGCATGTTGATTAACGTATCATCGAGCCTTGAAACGGCGAGCATGACCTTGATAACTTGGTCGAAACTGACCTGTTTTTTACGGAGAATCTTCTCTAGGCTCTGCTGTAGGCTACGGAGTTTTTCATGGGCTTCTGTAGAGATTTCGATGGTTTTGACTTCTGCCATTTTTACCAGTGTCCTCTTTTCCATTGTTTAGTCATTCTGAGCCCGCAGCGAGGGCATTTCCAAGTGCGAATAGTGGCATGTTCCTTGAGCATCTGTTTACGGCAAAAGGGCACAGCGGCATCTAATCGTCCTCTTCGTCGTCTTCCCAGTCTTCTTCATCCTCAAAGTCTTCTTCGCTCATGGCAGCACCTTGATGATGACTTCAACCTCTAACTTTTTCAATGCCGTCACCACAAAGCCTGCAACAAACACTAGGTCAGCAGGGTCTCTGCAATGCAGGATGACTTCGATTTGGCGTTGAGGTTGCTCGATTTTCATGCTGAACTGATCGAATTCGGTGAAGTCTTTAGGCTCTATTTTTTGGATTACTTCTTTTTCTTTCATCATTTTCTCAATCCTCAAGTGGTCATGACACATGGCTTGAGACGCTCGTTCAACCGCTTCCTCACTGTATTGGCTCATGCTCTTTCTTCTCGGCGGGCTTCGTCTTGCAGTCACTCCAACGCTCGTACGTGTCGCGTTTGCACATCAGACACTTGGCAGCGAAAACCCAGTATCCGCCGTCGTAACAGTAGATGTTGCCGCGTGTGCGAACGTCTTGTTTGAATTGGGAGCGGTCAGGGCCCAAAGAGGGAGAAGGAGATGCTTCACCAGGTAAGCAAACTTCTTCAGAAAGAGCCTCTGACCGCACGTTTATGCTGGTTTCTGTGAGTCCGAGTTTTCGTTTTTTGCAGACTAGGCAGATGTCGATGGTTTCGAGTTCTTTCATTCTTGGGGGTTTGTAGACGCAGTAGTGCTGGCCTTCGTGTTGGATGCGACTGACACAGGCGAGTTCTTCCTCTGTTTGAGACTTGCTTACGCCGAGCTTGTCGATGACGCTTTGATAGTATTTGTGACGAGTGACAATTCTCTCTAGAGCGTCGGTTGAGGTTTCAAGGTTGAATTTGCCGCGGTACTCTTCTATGATCTGTGCTGTAAGGTCTGAGAGTCGGAAGCTGAATTTCTCCTTAGGCAGTTTCGGAAGCCTCCTTCAGCCAATTTGCTATGGTGCCGTGGCTCACACCTACAAACGTGGATATTTCTCTGAGAGTCATGCCGTCTTTGCGGACTTTCAGAACTGTCTCTTTTAGCTTGAGCAGCTTCTGTCTGTACTCTTCTTTCTTTTGTGATCCTTCCTCTAGTTTCCTTATCCATTCGTCGAGGGTTTCTTGTTTGACTTCGCCGTTGACAATGCGTTTAAGCAGTGACTTGTTTTGTTTACTCGCGCTCGCCATGTAACTACCAGTATGCTAGTACTAGTAGAAACACTTTAAAAGCTTTGTGCAGTCTCTTTTGTCTATTAACAGTGGGTTGACATCACTAGACAGCGGTTAGAATCGCGTTCTGGGAGCATCTTACTGTTCTTTTTTACGTTGGAAATTGTCCGACAAGATTTTTCTGATTGTCCGACACTCCATTTCCGAGTCAAAAGCTACGCTAGAATCCAAAAATCGCCCTAAATCTTGGTTGAAAGTGTCGGACACTTTTCAGAAGCAACCAGCATCTTAGTACTAGCTTAGCTCATAAACTAAGTTTTCACGTACTTTTAGGCTATTTGTAGCCTTCCAGAACGCTAGTAACTAAGGTTTAAACGTGATTCATCATGCCCTGATGTTAAGGTTTTTGAGGGCTGTAAAGAATCCTGTTTGACAGGTCGTCGGGCAAAAAAAAGAGGGCGAAGCCCGCGCCGCTATTTCTTTTGATTTGCGAGCGTGTCATCAATGAACATTTTCACTTTATCTAGGATTTCTCCCAGATGTTCTAGATCAAAAGCGTCGGGAGTCTGCGCGTCGATTTCGATGCCGAAAGGGATGCCCTTGTATTCTATCTGAAGACTGACATGAATCATGGACTCACGACCACTTGCGGTGCAACCTGAATATCAAGCTGAAACTTCTCACGCCACTCTCTCACCAGTTCATCAGGCGGCTGACCGTAACTCTCTTCCAGTGCTTGCTCAGTCCATCCACCCAGCGCGGCAACTACCGCATAGTTCCAGTCTGTTTGATCTAGCATATGTTGAGCGAACATGTGTCTCCAAAAATGGTTAGGCATCAGATCAGGATATTGCGCGAAGAGTTCAGGTGCGTACTTCAAGATCGTGTCATGGTTTATTGTTCCAAGGTCTGCTTTGTTGATGTTGAAGATTCTTCCGTTCTTTCTTTCGCCAATGATCTTAACGAGAACGGCTTTGAGTTCAGGGTCTATTCGTTTGTCCCAAGGATGCCCTTTCGGATATTTGCTTAGTCTCCCCTTATCGAAAATGGTCACGTAACTGTAGTCTTTGCTGATGTTCTCAATAGAAGCGTTCAAGCATGCTGACACTCTAGTAGCCGTTTTCAACATGAACAGATCAGCAGCGTACGCTTCATAGTTGACTGTTTCGATGTCTAAGAGAATCTTTTGGATGGTCGGTTTGTCTAGCTTGAGTTTTGCGTATTTGCCGAAGCTCTTAGGCTTTCCAACAGTAATCTTCTTGCCTACGGGTATGTCTTGCACGTTTTCAAGGAAGTCTTTGAGTTCTCGTTTGTACATGTAAGTATCTATTCCATTTTCCTTGAGCAAAGCGTTGATCTCGATCATGTCAGAATAGACTAAGCGGTCTGGATGCCGCATGTTCCATTTTCCTTCTGCTACGAAGTCGTGACCGTGTAATGTTCCACGACAGATGTTTCGCAAGTTGCCAATCTTCGCTTGAATGTAAAGGGGAGTCAGTTCTCTCGCATGAAGAACGCCCTTCCACTTCTTGATACTTGGCAGTTCTTCAAAAGCTCCGTTGTCAAAGATGTGAGCCTCAACCGCTTGTTTCTCAGTCGGAAGATCAGAATGAAGTTCCTTGTTCAGATCATCGAGTACATCAGGATGACACTTGAACCACATCGTAATAGATTCAGGGGTTCTTTCTACGTTTCTTTTCATCAAAACGATTTTTGCCAGTTCTGCGGGACTTGTTGTTTTGTATTCTCTCGCAAAAGCTGGTAAGTCTTTTTCAGGTTTATATTTTGCCATTCTAATCTTAGCTCCTTAGTTCCTTAGCTATCACTAGTATCCTAGTGCTAGTTTTATAAGGTTTGGGGTAATCAGTATGTTTAAATCTTAGTTTCTTAGTCGTTACTACTTTAGTGCTAGTAGCAATGTCAGAAGTAAAACACGTGAAATGTCCTCATGATGGCTACACTTGGACTACGAGAAGTAAGCTGACTATGGTAACGTGTCCTTCATGCTATCATAAATTCAGAGTGCAAGACAACTTAGTGAAAGAAGATTTTCTAGTCCTCGAGCACTTCAACGTCGATGAAAAAGGCGTAAGAATCCTAGACCGATCTCTCACAAGCAACAACAGTCCCAAAGGCAGAATCATCGACGTCTATTTCAAAGGCAAAACAGCATACTGCGAATACGATGAAAGCTCAGACTGCAAACACATAGAATACGCTCTGAGCCTTCCCGTTGTTCAAGAAATACTGAAAAAGAAAGGATGGAAACTCTAGCTTTTCTTTCCGTTCTCGTTGTGCTTCATGATCTCGTCTTTAGTCTCCCGAATCAGCTTAACGATGTCTTGAACATCTTTGTTTGCCATGATCTTCTTAACTACAAACTTGTTAACCATGAAGCCCATGACTACCGCGCTAATCGTCGTGCCTAGAACATAGATGGCCAACGTGAGAAAGAACTCTAGCAAATCCATAAGCTACACGTACACGAACACGTTAAACTTGTCAGTCCGAAGAACCCACTTACCCTTTTCTTCCTGAGCGAGCCCTGCATCCCGAAGACCCTTCACGATCTTCGCCAAATTCCGATTTCTAGGATACAAAGCAAACTCTGGAAACTTATCCTTCTCCCGATCCAACACTCGAATCAAGCCTGAACAGTTGAAGTCTTTGAAACTCTTCACAGATGGAAGGCTGATTAATCGTCTTCGCACCTTCACAACAGGATCGGCTTTCTTACGCTTCGACTTCCTAGACTTCCTAAGCCCCTTCACTTCCTCTTCTTACCTCCAGCAAGCAAAGGTATGACATACACAGCCGTTACGATTCCAATGACTGCCACGACTGCCATTCCGATCAAAGAACCCCAATTGTTCGGTGTCTCCGTTTTCTCTGTCTTCTCATAGTCTATGCTGCTGCCCGCAGGAACCACAACAGTACTTCCGTCTGGAAGAGTCACAGTCACTGGGTAAGGACAAGTGTTTGAGAATTTCAGTTTTGTCGTATGCTCGTCTACTGTCGGTCTATTCAGGTTAGTGAGGAAATTGTATCCTCCAATTCCAAGCAAGATTATTGCCACGGCTATCGCGATGAGGATCAAAGGGGCTAGAGGACTTGCTACCGCTGGAATCGTTGCGGAATAAAAGATAGCGCAGTCTATCGACACCTGATAACAAGTCAGCTTCTCGCCATAAGTTCCCACGATCTTGTTTGAGACTGCCACATTGTAGCTCGTGACTGTTATCGTGTAACCATGATCTAAAGCTGATCGACTCATTGCTCCAATGGCTTTTTCCACATTTGAGTTGAACGCTGCTTTGATCTCGTCATCTGTTGGAGGAAGTTCTCCATTTCCAGTGTTAAGCCAATATGGAGCGGCTTTCCAATGGCTAGTCCAAGAATTCTGATAGGCAGGCATTTGGTCGGCAGGAACATCGATAGTCTGTCCCGCGTGCAGTATGAACCATTCATAGTCTCGCATGTTGATAATGCCGTCTTTGTTCACATCTATCCAAGGAACATAGTTCAAGTCACCTGCTTTAGCTTGAAAAAGAGCTGTGCAGGCTTGAATCAGATTCGTGTCAATGAGTACCTTCACCATTGTTTAGGGTCTCCAAAACTTCAATACCAACGTGAGAACTGAGATGACTATGCCGAGCGTCGTTACTGACGAGTAGATGCTGCTCTTTATCGCCTTGATTTCAGCGTCCACAAGCAGTTTCTGAGCGACAATCTTCTCATTCAAACCGTCAGTCACGATTTTGCATGTTTCAACTGAAACGTATGGGTTATCTTTTTTCTTAGACATTGGCCTTCATCCACTCCAACACCGCTAGAAACTGCGTCTTAATTTCTGCGGGCATGATCTTTACGTTCTCCTCAACAACGGTCAGCCTCGCTTCGAGACTGACAACGGCTGCCTTCAACGCTTCAAAATCGGGTGTCGCTGTCACATCAACCACGCTTCCCACCTCCACCCAAGACGAGTAAAGCTCCAAGCAACAGAACACCGCCAATCAATAGAGGCGGTATGCCGCTTGTCGCCACTTCAGATGGACTTCCGTAACTTTTGAAGATGTTCAGAAGTTCAGGGTTGAAAAGCATGTTTTCTCTTGTGCTGTCCTTTTCCAGTGGACTTGTCGCGAAACCAGTGTAGCTGCTCGCCACGTTGCTGTAGTTCCAGTAGAACCAATTCCAGTTGTTCTTCTGAAACTTCTCCATTATCGCTTTGTAAAGGTCTACTCTGTCTTGTCTGACAGGTCTCAGCATTGCTTCTAGACTGCCATGAATGTTGAGTCCATGTAGTTCTATGCCGACTATTGGTTTCTTTGTTAGAACTTGCCACCTTTCAGTCAGAGAGTATGCTGCATCAATGGGCGCTTTGTCATAGTTCCAGACATCGGTAGCTGTGACGGCACTTGTCAGAATCGAGTCATACATTCTAGGAAAGCCATCAACTCCGTAGATAACGTCTGGAATGTCATAAGGTTCAAGAAACTCAAATTCTCCTCCAGTAGTTGGAAAAGTCTGACCCATAGGCTTTGTCATGCTCTGTTTCAAAGGAACAAAGATTAGTGGTTGATTCGTTGCGTTTCTCAAGGCTTTGAGCCATTTAGGGCTGCATACTAGGTTGAAGTTGGTTCTCCGAATCGTGTTCATCAAGTAGTAGCCCCAGTTGTGGTAAGGAAAATGCCACATGCAGACGCCAGAATTCGGAAAAGTCTTTGCCAGCATTGCTAGGAAAGTTGCGTATCTGTCTCTCAAGGGAGCATACTGCGTTGATTCATAAGGAAAGTCGGGTCTAGTATGGTCTACAGCGAGACCGCACACATGGTCAGCTCCATATCCGTCTGTGTTAGTCCAGTACGGTTCGGCAACTCCATTGACTGAATAGCTGACTCTGCTGCTGACGAAGGTCTTGAGACCAGCTGCTCTCGCCAGGTCTATTTGTTCTCCGAGCAATCCGAGAAGTGCCTGGTCATATTCAGCATATCGAGCTCCGTCTTTTTCAATGTCATACCACATGACGTTGTAGATGACGCTGTTCAAGTTCCAGCTTTTGAAGGCCTGATAGAGCTTGAGGTCGTAAGGTTGATAGACAACGTGTGAGTCGGTGCTTATTCCCATTGCTTGAGCTGCAAGTAAATTGAATCCTCTGAATGGCATTGTTCTAACTCCAGTTTCCTACTTTCAAGACCATTGCTGGTCTGATTCCAGATGCTCCCGCTATTGCTGGACATGGGTTTGTGAAAGC
>Ga0315293_10006309_pt1 | contig 11111 bp, 8 predicted proteins | sample YL17G13_20_MG_FD_203071 | JGI IMG/M metagenome (GOLD analysis project Ga0315293, IMG submission 203071) | Sediment microbial communities from Yellowstone Lake, YNP, Wyoming, USA - YL17G13_20 | ecosystem: Environmental > Aquatic > Freshwater > Lake > Sediment | place: USA: Wyoming | collected... | reverse complement strand
AAAGATCAGAGTGCCGGCGCGATCGCCCTGTCGCGACCAAGAGAGATGGCGTGTGGTTTCATTATTGGTTGACCCTGCTTTGAGACCAAGTTAGATTTTCCTTTCGTATGAAACTGTCATTCAAGCAGATAGCGGGCGTCCTGCTGGTTATCGTCGTGGCCTTCGCAGGATACTACTTTTATGATAACTATCGCGGTCGCACGACCGCAGAAAAACTCTCTGCAGTAATTCATGATGAAGACCTGAGAAAGCTCACCGGCCGCCTTGCGGATTTTTGGAAGGATGATTCTGTCTCAGTACGGGAGCGGGCCGCGCTTGCGATTGGCCGTATCGGCGGCAGAAAGAGCGCTGATCTGCTGTTTGCTGCTCTGAATGACGCATCGCTCGATGTAGCCGGCACCGCCGCATTCGCAGTCGGCCTGACAGGAGTCACAGAGTACGCCCAGAAGCTTCTGGATGCGGCATCGGACATGCCTGGTTCAGTCGCGGCGCGGGCGGTCGAGGCGGCAGGGCGATTGGCCGACACCTCGAGCACAAACTTCCACGCGCAATTGAGCGGATATCTTGATGATCCGTCTCCCGAGGTTCGAGAGGCAGCCTGTTTTGCGCTCTATCTCACGCGGGCTAAGGAGGAATCCGGAGCAATAATCGGTCTGCTTGCCACCGAGCCGGACACGCTGGTTCAGCGTAAGGCGCTGTTCGCATTGGCACGTCTGGGAAGTACAGAGGCGACGCCGGTATTTTTCCGGTTTCTGGCCGATGCTGATCCATATGTGAGGGGACTTAGTGTACGAGGCTTGTCGCAATCGCGTGATCCTCAGGCGTTGCAGTACCTGGCGATAGCGCTTAACGACGGCGATCTGAATGTGCAGGCACAGGCGGCGATCGGCTTGGCCGGGAAGCAGACGGTCGAGGCAGCCACGTATCTGGTACGAAAGCTGCCGACGGTTCACGACGAAAAAGTGTTGCTCGAGCTCATCGGCGGTCTTCAGCGATTGAGCGATCCGCGCGCCATAGAGAGTGTCCAACAGCATTGGCACGAGGATTCATCGGTCAATATTGCCGGAGCAGCGCTCAAGTACATTGCGGCAATCGAGAAGGACCGCGCGGTCAACCTGCTCGATTCGGTGCTGACCGGCGGGCCGAGGCCGGAGATTCGGGTGGCGTGCGCCGAGGCGTACGGACTGATCGGCCACAGTACGGTGGTGCCGAGGGTAGTGACATTGTTCGCCGATGAGGATCCAATGGTGCGCACGGCGGCTTTTGACGTGTTGATGAAACTTGATTCCGGCAATGCCGATTTCTACATCAACAAAGCGCTGGCTGATAAGGACTATGTCGTAGCATTGCAGGGAATCGGTGCGATTCAAGAACGGAAGCTTCAGTCATATCTGCCGAAGCTTGCGGACCTGATGGCCAGCGGGGAGGATATTGACGCTGATATACGCCGCAGCATTGTCGAAGCGCTTCCAACATTCTTTGAGGCAATGGGTCAGGACAGCGCGGTGGTTCGGCTGCTGATCGCCGGGATTCTCGACAAGGATTACATTGTGCGACGGTCAGCGGCAGAGGTATACAAATCGCACATGAGTGAAGACCGTGACCGGATGGTTCCACCAGCCGAAACCCGGATTACCGAAGGAGAAATCGCTAAAGCGCTTGAGAAGTATGTCGACAATCCGACTGCGGTCATCGCAACATCGTGGGGGGAGATCGAAATTGAGCTGCGGTTTGATCTGGCGCCGCTGACGGTGCTCAATTTCATCAGCCTGGCCAAAGCGGGATTCTATAACGGTTTGGTGTTTCACCGGGTCGTCCCGAATTTCGTCATACAAGGCGGGGACCCGCATGGCGACGGCAACGGCGGGCCGGGGTATTATATCAGGTGTGAGTATTCGGAAGAACCGTACGAGCGGGGAACAGTCGGCATAGCAACATCGGGTAAGGATACGGGCGGCTCGCAGTTTTTCATCACGCTCTCGCCACAGCCGCACTTGAATGGACGATACACCGTGTTCGGGCAGGTGATTTCGGGGATGGAGAATGCAGATAGAATCGTCAAGCGGGATGTCATCCAGCGAATCACGATCAGGGAAGGAAAATCATGAAACCACCTGGTTTCGCGCTGTGGACATTTGGTATCGTACTATTATTGGCAGGGTTCAGTTACACTCAGGAACCGGTTTCCGGAATCGACCCGGAGGCGCTCATCGCCCAGATTCTTAAGGTCAACACAGAGCAGCAGGCCAGGCTGAAAGATGCCGTATTTGATGCGAAGTACGTTGAGGGGGAGGCCAAAGAGGACGGCCGGTTTGAAGAAAAGCTCCGGTTCATGAAGCGGATATCGATCAAGTACTTTCCGGATACCGCCTGGTTCCACGAACAATACGGGCAGTATTACAAGGACGGGAAACTTCAAAGCGACGATGACTGCCGGAAGGCGGCCAAAGAGCGGCTGGAGAAGAAGAGACGTCGGGGCGCGATGGATATCTCCTATCCGATGATCCGGCCGTTCACACCGCGTCATCGCGGACTCTACACCATAACCTATCAAGGGATTGTGTCCGAAAAAATAGACAGTTATACGTGCCATAAGTTCACCGTTGCCGCCATCGAACCGGCTGATTCACTGATTAACGGCGACTACTATTTCGAGTCGGATGGGTTCCATATGGTGAGAGTAGATTTCTCGCCATCGAAGCTGGTCAGGCGCAGTATGTTCAAGATGAACGAAATGAAAATGACGCTGGCTTTCGCGCCAGGAGTGGATGATTTCTGGTTGCCGAAGCAGTTTCGGATCCAGATGCGGGCCAAGGCGATGTGGGTAATTGGGATCAAAGTCTCCGGCACGGAGGAATACCGCAATGCCAGAGTCAATACCGGTATCGATGACAAATTGTTCGAGGTGACCGATGACAAATGAACAGCTACTCAGAACCAAAACCGTGCAGGTGGAAATCGGCGACGGTGAAAATGTCGTGTTCGGCCAGTCGCATTTTATAAAGACGGTGGAGGATCTCTACGAGACGCTGGTGACGGCGTCGCCGACGCTCAAATTCGGAATAGCCTTTTGCGAAGCCTCCGGCAAACGGTTGGTGCGGCATGACGGCAACGATGCCGCGTTGATTGGTAAGGCGACGAAGGCGGCATATGATGTTGGTTGCGGCCACACTTTTTTCATTTATATGAAGGATGGTTTCCCGGTCAATGTCCTGAATCGGATCAAAGAGGTTCAGGAAGTGTGCGGCGTGTTCTGCGCAACCGCCAACTCGCTACAGGTGATCGTGATGGAGACCGGGCAGGGGCGGGGCGTAATGGCGGTAATTGACGGCGAATCACCGGCGGGGATTGAAACGGCAGAGGACCAGAACGAGCGGAGGGCGTTTCTACGGAAAATCGGGTACAAGAGATAATGATCATATAGTCCGGGAGCAGACAGATGCGGTTTGAGTTTGAGCGATCAGCCACCGAGAAGCTGGTGGTTGAAGACACAGAGTACAAGGGGCGGCAGTTGGTGACATTGCGGATATATTTCCTTGCCGACAACGAGGAGTGGCTGCCGACCAAGAAGGGGGTGACATTCAAGCGGGAGCAGCTGGACGAGGTGCTGGCGGCGCTGGAGAAGATCAAGAGCGGGGGGTGAGGGAGAATAAGTGAAGATTGGGTGGAGAACAAAGGAACTAATCATGGTACGGTACGTAGTTTTGACACTATTTGTCATTGTAGTCTCCTCTACTGTAGCGAGTCAGACGATTCACGAAGACGATCTGGACTACTTCGTAGGGGCTTTTGCAGTCGTTGATTCGTCAGGGCAGACGCATGTTGATGGCTCAAAGTTCGTTGACTGGTTCCTTCTCATGCCGGACTCTGCCGGGATGCGCACGTTTCGTGAATACGCGTTTTCGCCAGATCGCCTCTGGGTCTATGACTGGTATGCGCTCACGGAGCAGTCCGGGGAGATGAGGTGGCGTCATCGGCCCCAGTACCGAGACTCCGAGCAAGTCACTTATCGGTACTACATCATGCAGGACTACGGCGGGTGGGAACTGCAACGGAATGTCTTGACCATCTGGAAACCGGTGGGTTGTGACAGTCTACAGTACGTGTGCGGGCAGACAGATGACTTTGATACAAGCATCGGCCATGCGAGTGTGAAGCTGATGACAGTCTTCCCTGACGGTTCACTGTTAATGGTCGTAGACCAAAGTGGTGAAATCAGAGGGGCCTATGGTTTCTACAGAGGCACGAGTCCATGCAATTTTGAGCGATTTTATCTATATACGTGGTTTACGGGGGATGAGGCCGACACTGTCAGCGAACGCGCAACATTTGATCTCCGTTCTTTGACTGACGTATCCTCAAGGGATTACCATGTATATGTTCACAATGAGTTTCTGCGTCGACCCGATTTGCACCGAGAAACTATAGACTCCGTAACTTATCAGGCTTTTGATCTGTGGCGTCTGGCGAAAGAGCACTTCGGGATTGATTCAACCGGTGCGGCAAGGGAAAATTGAAAAGGGGACTTTGGACACGATCAGTCTGCAGCAAGCTGAATCGAATCGCTTACTGCATAGACTGACGAGTGCAAGAATCTCGCGTTGATCAGGGTTTCTGCGCCGATAGCTTTATCGATGCAAGCCTGCCGACCAGACCGCCAAGGTTGGTTTGCGGCAGAGATGATGGCTTGGCGTTGAGATCGACTGGCGCCGGCCCGCAGCAGGTACTGTCACAGAACATGGATCGAATAGATGATTCGTCGTACAGTAATCGATCTACCGCTTCAACCTGATCAAACCCGGCCTGTTTGACCAGCCTGATATATTCGGCTTCCTCGATCGCCCCACCGATGCAAGTGACCCACGCGGCAATATCCTTGCGGACAGATTCGGGCAGGTCGTGGGTGACAATGTCACTCACGAGCAGGTGGCCGCCCGGTTTGAGGACACGAAAGGCCTCAGCAAACACTTTGGCTTTGTCGGGGGAGAGATTGATGACACAATTCGAGATGATCCAGTCAACCTCGCCATCAGCCACCGGCATCTTCTCCATCTCGCCGAGGCGGATTTCAAAGTTCGTGATACCGGCTTTGGTCAGGTTCACGTAAGCGGCCTGCACCATTTCCGGCGTCATGTCAAGGCCGATCACCTTGCCGGTTGGACCGACTTTCCTCGACGCGAGAATCAAATCCAATCCGGCGCCGGAACCGAGATCAAGCACAACCTCGCCCGGCCGCATCGACGCGAACGTGATTGGGTTACCGCAGCCAAAAGTGGTTACACTCTCCGGCAGAGTCGCTAGTTCTTCGGGGGTGTAACCGGCCAACTGAGCGTAGCGCCCTCCAGCCTGAGTACCGATGTTCGGGCCACAGCAACCACCTGATCCCTGAGAAATAGCGGCGCCGTAGTGTTTGCGGACCGCGGATTTTATGTCTTTGTGTTGATCGGACACTTCTTCGCTAACTCCTGGCGTCACTGTAATATATGAGATTTAAGCGGGAAAGGGAATGAAATTAGTGCGCATGCTAAGGGAATTCCGGTAGCTGATTTTGCTTGCGTTCCGGGAGGTGATGGAATATCTATTTCCTCAAATATAGATCCGTTGGGGGTGGCGTAAACGACCGCCTGAGATCATACCCCCTCGACCTGATCCGGGTAATACCGGCGTAGGGAAACGGAAGATGCGTACAAATCACATCCCCCGTTGAGGCTACGAGAAGTCATCAGGCAGCACCTGATGTATCCGTAGCCCACCTATCGATTCAGGACGGAATCTTGCATTTCACCGCTTCTCGGCATTGCTCAGAGCGACGAGCAGGCAGCGAAGCGAAACAAAAACATTCAAATGCGAGGTTGCTGTCATGAAGCGCATAGCCTTCATACTAACCCTGCTCAGTAGTTTGGGCGTTGCCCGGCTTATGAGCGCCGAGGTGATCGGTAAGGTGACCGATCAGCAGGGGCGACCCCTTGAGGGTGTCTCGGTCATCACCAATGTAACGGGCGTCGGGACGATGAGCGACGCCGATGGCAGGTTTCACCTGATTTGTCCTGACGAGGTTAAGAGCGTTACATTCTCGTCGGTGGGGTATCAGGCCCGGCAGTTCAAGATTGGCGAAATCCCGACGCCTGTGATTCTCAGTATGGTTTATTACCGGGCGCAGGATGTTGTAGTGCGGGCCGATCGGGCGGAAGCGGGTGTGACGCCGGTCACGTTCTCGAACTTCACGCGGGACGACATCGCCCGTGATTACAAAATCGGCGAGTTTCCACTTCTGTTGGAGACAACGCCGAACCTCTACGCTTATTCCGACGGCGGCGGGGCGCTGGGCTACAGTTACATGTCTATTCGGGGATTCAACGACAAGCGGATTTCTACCTATATCAACGGTGTGCCGTTGAATGACCCGGAAGATCAGGCCACTTACTTTGTCGACCTGCCGGATTTTGCATCGAGTGTGACGGATATTCAGGTGCAACGGGGGGTGGGCAATTCACTTTATGGGGATGCGTCGTTCGGCGGTTCGGTGAATATTGTCACCAACGCATTTGCACGCGAGAAGCAGGTGCGGCTTACTTCCGGATACGGCCAATACCGGTCGGGCGGAGAGCGGGTCGGAGAGACATCGAAACAGTCGGTAGAGTTTGCTTCGGGGCTGGTTGACGGCCGCTGGAATTTCACGGGCCGTTATTCCCGGCAGAAGAGTGACGGGTATCGGCGCGACAGTTGGTACGAGGGTTGGGCGTACTACTTATCGATTGCCCGACTTGACCGCCGTTCGACCACCGAGCTTCATCTGTACGGAGGTCCGATGCGGATGCATCTGGCTTACTACGGAGCCGCCCCGGAGGACATCGCGCAGGACCGCCGCGTCAACTATCTCGACTACGGCAATGAAACCGACAATTTCAACCAGCCACACTATCAATTGCACCACGTGTATAAGCTCTCGGATCGGGCGGTCGTATCGAATACGCTGTATTATATCCGGGGCAAAGGGTATTACGAGCAGTTGAAACCCGATGGGGACTACCGCATGTATGATATCAACCCGCCGTACCGCGATCCCGCCGACACAATCGGCAATCTGGTTCGCCAGCAGTGGGTGCAGAAGAGCCAGTACGGCTGGAACCCTCGACTGGATATCGAACATCGGCGGGGCACGCACTCGATAGGCGGGTCGTTCTATTACTTTGATTCCGATCACTGGGGACAGGTAGTCTGGGCGGAGCATGTGCGCAGTCCGCTTGATCCGCGCTATCGTTACTACCATTACTTTGGTAAGAAATATGTCGGTTCCATCTATGGTACCGAGACGTACGCGATGACGGAGAAATTGAGGGGTCAGGCAACCGCTCAAATAAGATATCAGCGCTACAAGTTCGACCAGGTGAGGACAGGAGAGTTTCCCGGGTACAGGTACGACCTTGACTGGTTTTTCTTTTCTCCGCGACTGGGACTGAACTACGCCTTTGATCCGTACACCAGCGCTTATATCAGCGCGGCGGTATCATCGCGGACGCCGACCGATGCCGAAATCTATGATGCCGGTGATGCGGAGGCGGTGCCCATGCTGGATGTCAAATCAGAGCAGGTAGTAGATTTGGAACTTGGGGGCATTTATCGGAGAGAGCGGTTCGCACTTGGCGCGAATCTGTTCTGGATGGACTTTCGCAATGAAATAGTCCCGTTCGGCGGCATTAACCCAAATACCGGATTATTGATAACCGTCAACGCCGATCGCTCGGTACATTCCGGTATAGAGTTCACCGGCCGAGTGGCGGCGGTAAAGGATTTGGATATCTCCGGGAACCTGTCGCTGAATCATAATCAGGTGAAGAAGTATTCAGCGCTCTTCCCGTATGCCACCGATGCCGGAGACAGCCTGCAGGCGATTAGTTTCAGAAACAAGCTGATATCGGGCTTTCCGAAGTATCTCGCGAATCTTGTCGTCGACTACCATGACCGGCGAGTCCGGGCCACTTGGCGCACACGGATCGTGGGAAAGCAGTACGTGGAATTGTACAATCTCGACGAGTGGGCGATCAAGCCGTATACTGTAAGTTCAGTGTCTCTGTCGTACGGGCTGGCGGACGTCGCGGGTGTGGGGAAAGTCCGGCTGTCCGCAACAGTGGACAATCTGTTCAACAAGGAATTCATTGCTTCCGGATACGGCGGCAATTACGTCAATTGGGACGAGGCAAGCGGAGCGTTTTCTGTCGGCGGCTGGGGAGAGTATTTTGTAGCGGCCGAGCGGAGTTTCTTCGTGCAACTGGAGATGGAGCTGTTTTAGGCGGACGTGCATTGGGTTGATTATGCGCTCATCGCGGCGTATCTGGCCGTGCAAATGTACCTCGGAGTGAGGAAGCCGATCCGCTCCGACAGCACCGCGAGCGATCTGATACTCGGCGGGCGCGCCCTTACACTGCCGGCATTTGTCGCCAGCCTTGTGTCGACCTGGTACGGCGGGATACTTGGGGTCGGCGAGTACACGTATCGGTACGGAATCTCCAATTGGCTGGTACTCGGGGCGCCATACTATGTTGCAGCGGTTCTGTTCGCTTTAATTCTGGCGCGAAAGGCGCGGGAATCGGAGCATTTGACAATCCCGGATCGGCTGGCGCGGGTCTATGACAACAAGACGGCCGTCGCGGGTTCGGTGGTTGTATTTCTGATGGCTGTCCCCGCTGCTTATGTGGTTATGGTCGGCGTCTTATTTCAGTTGCTGTTTGGCTGGCCATTCTGGTTAGGTCTCCTGTTTGGAACTGCGTTCTCGACGGTGTATGTCTTCATGGGAGGGTTCAAGGCGTTAGTGCGGAATGATCTGTTTCAGTTCGCGCTCATGTTTCTGGGGTTTATCGTTCTTTTCATCTTTCTGACGGCCACATATGGCGGTCTGGAGTTTATCAAGCAAGGGGTGCCGGAGACACATCTGACCTGGCATGGCGGGCGGACCGCGTGGGCGATTGCGGTCTGGTACATTATAGCACTCACTACCCTGATAGAACCGGCGTTTTTCCAACGCTGTTACGCGGCGAAAAGTCCCAAAGTGGCACGCAACGGCATTTTCGTATCGATTGCCTGCTGGGCTTTGTTCGACTTCCTCACTACCTCCTGCGGCCTGTATGCCCGCGCCCTGCTGCCCAATCTTTCGGACCCGGTAGCATCGTTTCCGGCCCTGGCCCAGCAGTACCTTCCGGTCGGAATCGCCGGACTGTTTTCGGTGGCGATGCTGGCCACCGTGATGTCCACTGTCGATTCCTATTCGTTCATTGCGGCCTCGACCTTTTCGAGGGACATGCTCGGACGACTGAAGCCATTTGCGGAAAAACAGATTACGCGGTTCACCCGCATCGGGCTGGCGGTATCGACCATAATTGCGCTCGGTTTCGGGTTACTCTTTCATTCGGCGGTAGACATCTGGTATGTATTCGGCTCGGTGGGGGCACCGGCGCTTCTGGTGCCGATGGTGACGTCGTTTGTGGGAAACCGCCGCTTGCCGTCGCGCTGGGCGTTTCTATCGATCCTGCTCAGCGGCGGGTTGTCATTGGCGTGGCACCTGTCTTCCTATCGCGACTTAGGAGAAACTTGGTTTGGCCTGGAACCGATCATCCCCGGGCTGCTTTGCTCGATCATTCTGTTTGCCATCTTCTCGCGAGCAAAGGAGCGGGTTTGTGCTTGACAAGATGGCGATATAGGGCGTAATTGTAGACAGGCCTTCAGGGAGAAGGAATTGGTGGGAAAGAAGTTGCCGATGGCAATCGGGCATTTCGTAAAGAGAAGCTGGTTGGCGCTGGTAGTGGTGTCTGCACTTTGGCTGTTGCAATTGCCTCAATCAGTGCTGGCGTCCGGTTCGCTGAGATTGGATTCAAGCCATATCGTGTTCCACTTCCATGGACCGACTGATAGCTCTACAATCGGCTGGACTATTGGTACGGTCGGGGATATTAACGGCGATGGGTATGATGACATATACATAAGTTCTTACTACCCCAGAGGAGCCTTTATCTTCTACGGGGGAAATCCTCCTGATACATTTCCCGACATGTTTCTTAAGGGTACTGTGTGGGGTGCCATTGATTTGGACGGAGATGGTATCAAGGATGTCTATTCATCCGATCTTTATAGTGAGCTTCCACCCATGTGTAAGATGTACTTCTATCGCGGATACGGGGATTCGCTGGCGTCTACGCCATACGACTCCATATACAGCGCCAGCTATAATTATGGGCTGGGACAAGTGATGCGAGCGGATTATGTCGATGGGGACAACATAGGTGACGTTCTTATATGCGCACCCCACTACTCCAGTGGACCGCGCCTGTACTATTACCGAAATGGCCCGCTAAACGACACTACCCCGGATTGGAGTTTCTTCTTCACCAACCATTCTCATTACTTGGGCCCGCACTATGACATGTTTGGATTCATAGACTGGAATGGGGATAGCGAAAAGGATATCTATGTTGGACTGCGGGCCACTTCAGATACGGTGGGGTATGTATACTTATTTCTTGGTCCATCCTTCGCCCTGACTCCCGATGTAATTATTAGACCTCAGTCTCATCTTGATACGTTCTCTTATAAGTGGTTTGCGCAGAATGTGTTCAACGTGGGAGATGTTGATGGTGATGGTTGGTCGGACCTTGGCGTTGACTACAGATGCACAATGCTGATCTACAAGTGCGGCCCGGGCGCTGACACGATCTACGATTATCGTCTGAAAGATTATTATTATCAGGAGCTCGTGGGTATTGGCGACGTAAATGATGACGGATACGACGATTTGGGAGCCGGTGTGTATAGTTGGTTGGGCGGGGTGGACCTTTACCTCGGAGGTCCTCGTTGGGACACAGTTCGTGATGGATCGTTGAGGGACTACGATCTGCCACCGGATCTGTTGGAAGATATCGGTTGGCAGCTGGCCTCTGGGGGAGATTTCAATGGAGATGGTATCGGGGATTTCATGTTCTCCTGTCGGAATCTCTGTTGCGAACGACCGGGTGATGTGTACGTAGCAAAAGGGGGCACGGATATTGTGACCGACGTCAATGAGACTGCAACCGGAGCAAACAGCGAGAGTCTTATCTTGCTTCCCGGTTACCCGAATCCGT
>Ga0315293_10006300_pt1 | contig 11122 bp, 13 predicted proteins | sample YL17G13_20_MG_FD_203071 | JGI IMG/M metagenome (GOLD analysis project Ga0315293, IMG submission 203071) | Sediment microbial communities from Yellowstone Lake, YNP, Wyoming, USA - YL17G13_20 | ecosystem: Environmental > Aquatic > Freshwater > Lake > Sediment | place: USA: Wyoming | collected... | reverse complement strand
CTGGTCTTCGTTCAATGCGATGATGGACGCGATCTGGATGGGCTGGAAGACGCCGTAATCGAGGTAGCTCTTGATGCGGCCCAGCGCATAGATCGCCTCCCTGTTCCCGCAGGCGAAACCGACGCGCCAGCCAGCCATGCTGTAGCTCTTGGACATGGAGAAGAACTCCACGGCGATATCCTTTGCCCCCGGCACCTCGAGGATGCTCGGTGCGGTGTAGCCGTCGAAGCAGAGATCGGCATAGGCGAAGTCGTGGATGATAAAGATGTCATGATCCTTCGCAAAAGCCACGACCTTCTCGAAGAAGTCCAGGTCAACGACCGCGGTGGTTGGGTTGTGCGGGAACGAAAGGATCATGAGCTTGGGCTGCGGCCAGGTCAACTTGGTGGCCGTTAGCAGTTCGTGGAAAAAATCCCGGTCTTTCTGGAGGGGGATGCCCCGTACGTTTCCCCCTGCCAGGACGCTCGCATAGGTATGGATGGGGTAGGTGGGGTTCGGGACAAAGACCACATCCCCGGAGGTGATCATGGAAAATACCATGTGGGCAAAGCCCTCTTTCACACCCATGGTGGTGATGGCCTCGGTGTCCGGGTCGATGTCCACATCGAAGCGCCGCTTGTACCAGTTCGCAATGGCAAGCCTGAGTTTGTAGATGCCCTTGGATGCGGAATAGCGATGATTCTTCGGATTGCAGGACGCTTCACACAACTTTTCGATGATGTGATCAGGGGTGGGGATATCGGGGTTCCCCATGCCGAGGTCGATGATGTCTTTGCCCGCATGCCGAGCCTTCATCTTCAAGACATCCACCTCGGCGAACACATACGGTGGAAGCCGATCAATCCTCACATATTGCATCGCGTTTTATCATCTCCCATAGTTCGCTTGCCCTATACGAACTCCTGACCATCGGACCTGAAACGACATAACGTATACCTGCCTCCTTTGCAACGCAAGCCCATACATCGAAGTATTCCGGCTCCCAGTACCTCCGGACCTCTCGCTGGGCGCGCGAAGGTTGCAAATACTGTCCTATAGTCACGATGTCCACGCCCGCCTCACATAATGCGACGATCAGGTCCCTGATTTCTTTTTCGGTTTCCCCGAGGCCGACCATGAATCCCGACTTGACCTTCACCCCTGGAGCAGTCTCTTTGGCCCATCTGAGAAGCTTGAGACTCCTTATCAGATCCGCCCCGGGCCGTATCGCCCCATAGAGAGAACCTACCGTCTCCACGTTATGGCCGAACACGTCGGGGCGGGCCTCGATCACAGCCTCGAGCCAGCCCCTTGCCCCTGAAAAATCAGGGGTCAGGACCTCGACGGTTGCCTGCGGAAGATGCCTTTTCACCTGGCTTATTGTCGCGGCGAATGTCAATGCCCCCTTGTCCGGCCGGTCGTCCCTGGTGACCGAGGTGATGACTACATGTTTCAGACCCAACGCCCGCGCCGCTAATGCAACCTTCTGAGGCTCGTCCGGGTCGAGAGCAAGGGGTTGCCCTTTTTTCACCGCGCAGAAAGCGCAGGCCCGCGTACAGATATCGCCCAGGATGAGGAAGGTGGCATCATGCCGTGAGAAGCACTCGGCAATGTTCGGGCAACGGGCTTCTTCGCAAACCGTGGAGAGGGAGCTTTGCCTGAGCCTCAGCCGTATCTCGCGTAAACCGGAGAGATCCTTATCCCTTCTCAGCCAGATCGGGAGTCTTTTCACCTGCGGGCTTTCTTTCTCCTTCATCCTTCGCCCTGGCCTTTTGATATGCCTTGATCTCTTCCTCCCGTTCCTTGGAGAGCTTTTCGAGCTCTTTGACCCGCTCGCCGGCCAGCTTCTCTTTCGTCTCCATGTCGGATCCGGCAAGCACGTTGTAAACAAGGGACACGAAAGCGCCCAGGAGGAATGAGATGAAGAGAATCAGGTACAGAGGATACGGTCGCGTCGTATACGAGAAGAATTGGAGCGCGGCACCCTGTTGATTGGATACGCCAAAGAGTATGCCTGCCACGATGCACGCGATGAGGAGTGCAACCTTGAAGTAGATCATACAAAGGCCCCTTTGATCTTTTCCAGGGTCTTCGCCATGTGCTCGGAGATCACATGGACGTCGGCGAGCACCGGCATGAAATTGGTGTCCCCCTTCCACCGGGGAACGATATGGAGGTGGATATGGTCTTCCACGCCCGCGCCCGCGATTGCCCCGATATTGAGACCGATATTGAACCCGTCTGGTTGTATGCTCACCTTGAGGGCGGTCACAAGCCCCTTCAGCATGCTAATGATCTCGGCTGATTCGTGCTCATCAAGAGCGGTGATGTCTCCAATATGCCTGAAGGGGGCTATCATGCAATGCCCGGTGGTATAGGGGAACCTGTTCATGATGGAGAAGCAATGCCTGCCCTCCTTGATGATGAGATTGTCACCGCCCTTGGATGCAGCGCAGAAAATGCACCCGTTATCTTTCGGTCCCAGGATATATTCAGCCCTCCATGGCGCCCAGATATTGTTCATAATGGTATGAGTTCTCCCCTCATGTTTTTGCCGTCGATCTCCATTATACCGATAGAATTTACGGTTGTAAATCTTGAGTCCAGGGGAGCCCCTGGATTGAAGAATAGGATCCCATCCTCAAACCCGGAGAATCCTTGGTGGGTATGGCCGTAGATGATGGCATCCACGTGCTCGAACGATTCCTTGATCCATGCACGTATCCCATGCGGAGAGCCCCACCCATGGATGATCCCGATGCGCACATCTTCGATCTCGAGGATTCGCTTGGTGGGAAAGGCATGTTCGATCTCACGGAGGTCCATGTTCCCGGAGACGGCGATGACCTCTTTGCCCGTTGCATACAGGCAATCGAGGATAGGTAAGCTCACGACATCCCCCGCATGCACGAACATGTCAACCCCGGAGAAATACCGCTCGACGATCCGGTCGAGACGCTTGTCCGGGACGGAAAGATGTGTGTCCGAGAGCACTCCGATCCTTTTCATGATCACTTTCTCACACCACAGAATGCCGCATATTGCAAGCCTCTTTCGCTCCCCCCGCTCTCCATCTCCGAGGTCTTTGAAAGAGTCAAAAGCTCGAACCACCCAGCCCTCCTAGAGATGAAGGGATGTCGAGAGGGGGATGGGATCCTGAGACTCACCAGGACTACCCATGACTGAAGCAGTACAGAAGGGGGAAAAGCAGTTTGCTCGAAGGCTTGAATGTGGTACACTCCTTCCTGTACGTATCCCTCTCATTTGGAGGTCTTATGCAGAAGGCCGTATCTGTCCTGGATATCGTGGAGATGAAGGGCAAAGAACGCATCGTCATGGTGACCTCGTACGACTTCACCATGACGCGGATCATTGACGCCTCGGACATCGATATCATCCTCGTCGGCGATTCCGCCGGCGTGGTCATAGCCGGGTCGGAAAACACCCTGGCCATCACGATGGATCAGATGATCTATCATACCCAATGCGTTACCGCTGCCAAACCGAAAGCCCTGGTTATCGGGGATATGCCCTTTCTCTCCTACCAGACGAGCGTGGAGGATGCGGTCAGGAATGCCGGGAGATTTCTCAAGGAGGGCGGCGCACAAGGCGTGAAGCTCGAAGGCGGCAGGCGGGTGATAGAACAGGTGAAGGCGATCGTGAAGGCCGATATCCCGGTCATGGGCCATCTCGGCCTTACACCGCAGTCCATCCATGCCTTTGGCGGGTACAAGGTGCAGGGGAGGGGGGATCATGCGGCCAAGCGGCTCATGGAGGACGCCTTGAACCTCCAGGATGCGGGCATATTCTCGATTGTGCTCGAGTGCGTGCCGGCCCCCCTTGCCAAGGAGATTACCGCGGCGCTTTCCATCCCCACCATCGGCATCGGTGCCGGGCGACTCTGCGATGGCCAGGTCCTCGTCATTCAGGACCTCCTCGGCATGTTCAAGGAATTCAAACCCAAGTTTGTCAAGCGCTATGCCGATCTGTTCGATATCATCGTAGACGCACTCGACACCTATGCGTCCGAGGTGCGGCAGGGTATCTTCCCCGATGATGAGCATTCACACCTCGAATAGGGGTTCATCATGATCGTGATCAATGAAGTGAAAGCCATGAAGTCGTATGTCAAGGCGATCAAGGCCAAGAAGCAGACGATCGCCCTCGTCCCGACCATGGGCTACCTGCACGAGGGGCATCTCCATCTCATGCACAAGGCCCGTAACCTCGCCGATCACCTCATCATCAGCATCTTCGTGAACCCCACCCAGTTCGGCCCCAACGAAGACCTCGAAAGCTATCCGCGGGACCTCGAACACGACAAGAAAATCGCGGCCCAGGCCCGCGCGGAATGCATCTTCCACCCCACCCCCGAGGAGATGTATCCCCAGGGCTACGCCACCTATGTCAATGTGGAAGGCCTATCGAGTATTCTGTGTGGGCTATCACGGCCCGCCCATTTCCAGGGCGTGGCTACCGTGTGCGCCAAGCTCTTCAACATCATCGAACCCGACGTGGCGATCTTCGGCGAGAAGGACTACCAGCAGCTCTGCGTCATCAAGCGCATGGTGGAGGACCTCAACATGAACGTGCAGATTATCGGCCACCCGACCGTGCGGGAGGATGACGGCCTTGCCATGAGTTCCCGTAATGTCTATTTGAACCCAGAAGAACGTCAGAATGCGCTCGTCCTCTACAAATCCCTGCTCCACGCCAGGGAGCTCTACCAGATCGGCCAACGCGATGCCCCCGTCGTCCGCGACGCTGTGATCAAGATGATTGAAGCTACCCTCGGCGCCATGATTGACTACATCGAGATCGTCGACCCCGATAACCTTGAGCCCCTCGCCATCATCGAGCACGGCGCGGTCGTGGCGCTGGCGGTCAGGTTCGGCAAGACCCGCCTTATCGACAATATGCTCGTCAGCGGCTGACACCACAACCCCCAATCTCACCCCCCCCTGAAGGCCAAAGGGAGCTGGGGATGGGGATTTTGCGTTGGGAGGTCAGGGGAAAAGAGAAATCATGCAGCCGTATTTATATCAGACCCCGAGCGGACAGTTCGTTTTTGATATATGCATAATAGATCGGCGCGACAATCAAGCCGGATAAGCCGAAGGCTGCCTCCATGACGAGCATGGCCAGCAGTAATTCCCAGGCGCGCGAATGGATGTGCGCCCCGATAATATAGGCGTTCAGGAAATACTCCAGCTTGTGGATGACTACCAGGAAGATGAGCGAAGCAACCGCGACCCCCAGTGAGACACTGAGACTGACCACCACGATCACCGTATTGGAGATCAGATTCCCGACCACGGGTAATAGCCCGGTTATGAACGTAATAGCCACCAGGGTTTTCGTCAGCGGCAGGTGTATATCGAACAGGGGAAGCGCGACCGCCAGGTACATCCCGGTAAAAAAAGTGTTCAGGGCTGCAATACGCGCCTGGGCGAATACGATTTGGCGAAAGGCCAAATGCAAGTGCTTGACCCGCTCCACCAGTGCACGGGAGAGGGGACGGAAATCTTCCATCGGTCTGGCTTGCATGAGAGAAATCATCGCACCCACGACCATGCCGATCAGGATAAGCGCCATGATGCGGGCGGCCTCCTTGCCTGCTAAGGGCAGGGCGCTGGCATGTTCATTCAGCCAATTGATCGCCGAGATCCTCAATTCCTCTGCGTCTTTCGGGAGATATTCCACCAGCCAGGCGGGCAGCATCATCTGCGATTTTTCCAGGATCTCGGCCATCATCTTGAATAATGCGGATATGCTGCCTGAATCACTGCGGAAATAGGCGCTGATCCCCCAGATCAGAAGCGTGAGCAGGACGGCGACAACGATGGAAATGAAAGCGACAATTAAGACCTTGGCGCGCTCGCCGCTCAAACTGCCGATGTGCAGAAGCGGGGCGAGGCTATGGACCAGCGCATAGACAAGAAACCCCGCAAGAAAGGCAGGCAACAGGTGCAGCTTCAGGACAATGAGCAGAACAACGCCTGTAATCACCCATGCGGAGTATTCATACGGTGTTGGAGCGGGTTTCTCAGTAATGCCGGCCATACATCAAGGAGCATACCTGAGATGCCGTTCAATGGCAACGGGAAACAACTGCCTCCGTGATTCCCTTGCGAAAAAGTGCACAGGCATATTCAGAATTTAATGATCACAAGGGGCACTCTGCGATGTATAATGATAAGTAAAACAAGGTGATCCCCATCCCGTGCCGCACCCTTGCATTGCGGATGGCCTCTTCGTGTTAAAGCCCTCTGGCGTCCGTCCAATCTGCTATCTGAATGACCAGCTTCGCCACTTCTATTGCATCAATACCCGTTACGATGATGGCTCCTTCCCTTGCAAACCCTCCTTCAGTATAGAAGAGATCCGGCAGCGTTCCCGCGTGCATGCACCTTTTTAATATGGACTCGCCAGTATCGCCCTCGCGAATCTCAAGGTGTGCGATCGAGATGCCGTGGCTCTGTATCAGCGCAACGAGCTTGGGATCATACCTGATTTCCATTGCCGCCCGAATCTCCGGCTTGATCTTCCTCACCTCCAGCAGGATCAGAGCCGTATATTTCGAAGCACCCCATGCCGGGTATGCAGGGGCCGTGATCCTGCCAAACACCGCGGTGAGTCTGCCCGGGATGCCTGCGATGTCTTCTGGCGTTCTTGCATCCTTTGCGGCCATTACCAGGTTGCTCCGGATTTCGGGCAGGAGAGTATATGCCTTCTGAGAGGCAGTAAGTAGCGCCACGGCCTCCACCATCTGTCCCATCACGTAGTACCGATCGTTCTCCATCACGCGCCTCCCTCAATAAAGCAGGTTCTAGAGCAACACTTTTTGCATAAAAGAGGGGTCCGCAGCAATGGTTTTTTGGCGTATGCCTTTGGGGGGCAGTAAGGGAACATGCTCCTGGCACATGATGTTCATTTCGACCTGTAGTATAATCTGATTTTTTATCGTTTTTTCTGTAATTGGAACCTTTCCTGAAACCATGACCTGCGACTAACTTGTACAAACCAATCATCCTAACTCGGCAAAACCATAAACAGGTGCTGTTGACAATTACTTAAAACAATCTCAGGCAATTTTGTCAAATGCCAAGACCTGAAACATTTTGTTCCTAAACTGCTTTACATACCCCATTGTTTTCAATAAAATGTTTTCATGCACTATGACATCCTCATCATCGGCGGTGGCCCCGCCGGCATCTCCACAGCCCTTCACCTCGACCAATGCGCTCCTGAACTGGCCGCGCGTACGCTTGTGCTCGAAAAGGCCCATTATCCCCGTCCCAAGTTGTGCGCAGGCGCCCTTGTTGGGGATGCCGAGATCCTGCTTCAGCGTCTCGGCCTTGATGTCACCGGAATCCCGCACATGGACGCTGTCTCTGCCCACTTCGAATTCGGGGGTAAGGGGCTGGTCATGCGCGTACCAAAAAGCCACACCCTGCGCATCATCCGCCGGGAAGAGTTCGATGCCTGGCTGGCGGCAACGGCCCGCGAACGGGGCATCGCCATTACGGAAGGCATTACCGTTAAAAGAGTCACCCCTACCGCAACGGATGTGCTCGTCTCCACCGACCAGGGCGATTATCACGCTCAGGTCGTCGTTGGTGCGGACGGCTCCAACGGCATAGTTCGTCGCTGCGTGCTACCAGATAGGCCTATTTACACTTCGCTTGCGCTGGAAGTAATCGCCCCTCCCAACAGCGGGGACAACCACGGCATGCAAGACGCCTACTTTGACTTTTTCCCTTTATCCGCCGGCATCGCCGGCTACACCTGGGATTTTCCCACGCAACTCAAAGGGCGGCCGATGCGCTGCTGGGGCATTTATGACAGCAACGTGCTGGCAGAGAAGATCCGTCCGCCGCTGAAAGAAACGCTGGCCGCAGAGATGGCGCTCCACGGCTTTAACCTGGACGATTATGAACTGAAAGGCCACCCCATCGGCAGGTTCCACCCGTCCAATTGTTTGGCTGTACCCCGGGTCATCCTCGCCGGCGATGCCGCTGGAGCGGATTCCATCTTCGGCGAGGGCATCAGTATGGCACTGGGCTATGGACAGGTGGCGGCACGCGCCATCAAAGACGCTTTCGACAAAAGGGATTTTTCATTTCGTGATTATGGCCGTCGCATTCTATTTAGCCCCCTCGGCCGGACACTGACCGTTCGGATGATCATCACGTATATCATCTATAACCTTCATTGGGCCTGGTTCCAGAAATTGCTTTGGTGGCGTCTCAAGCCAATCATGATCCTGGGGGCGAAGGTATTCGTGCTGAATTGGGCAAAACGCATGCAATGAGGAAAAGGGTGTCAGTCATTAAAGACCCCTGTCAATAAGATAGTTCTTCACCATCACAGAAATGTTTTCATCATTTTCTGCAGGGTCGTCCGTAGCACCAGCACCGGACGTGCTATCTCCTTTTTCTGCCGCCTGCTTTTCTTTTTCCCTGGTTACGGAAAGCTCGATCCGCACCAGTCACCCGTCTGATTCAGAACTAGGGTGTCAGGCCCGGACAATTGATAAAGTTGCACAGCGAGCACATTTTTGTCCATTAACCGGACACCATAGACGAGGAGGAGATGGTGCGGCCTGAAGCGGGGTCCTCACGCAGGGGGACCCCGCGAGGACAAAGCCATCCAGTCGGCCGAATGATCAACCACGGACATAATGTCAGCCCCGATATGTCTGACCCTCCTGTTCCCCCTGGGGGAAGGAGGGGTGGGAGGTGAGAGGGGGCTATAATGAATCGAGGAAGCCTTTGATGAGTTCGCTCTGGGTAGAGGTGTTGGTGAGGAAGGAGTCGTGGCCGTGTTCGGAAGCTATCTCGGTATAGGAGGTGCGGACATTGAGTGCGCTGAAGAACTTGACGATCTCCCGGCCCTGGGAGGGGGGGTAGAGCCAGTCCGAGGTGAAGGTGATGACGAGGCCTTTCTTGGAGCGCATTTCCTCGATCTCGCCGCGGGCTCGGCCTTCGCCGCGGGTTCTGCCGGTGCCGCTCACCGAGGTGATAAGATCGAAGTTATCGATGGCGTTGGTGATGTAGAGGTAGCTGTTGGCGTCGAAGCGTCTGACGAAGGCGATGCCCTGGTAGTCGAGGTAGTGTTCGATCTCGAAGGAGGGCCGGAAGATGTTCGGGGCGTGGCGGGTCTTGCGCGCGCGGCCGAATTTTTCCTGCATGAGTTTTTCGGAGAGGTAGGTGATGTGGCCGATCATGCGGGCGACCGATAAGCCCGCCTCGGGAGGGATGTCATTGTAATACCTGCCCTCGTTCCAGCGCGGATCGGCCATGATGGCGCGACGGCCCACTTCGTGGAAGGCGATCTGCTGGGCCGAGTGTTTGAGGGCCGAGGCGATACAGATGAAGGAGGCGGCCATCCTGGAGTAATCGCAGAAGAACTGCAGGGTCTGCATGCCGCCCATGGAGCCGCCCGCGATAGTTTGGAGCTTATCGATCCCGAGTTGGGTCAGGAGTGTGCGCTGGACGTCGACCATATCGCGGATGGAGATGGGGGGGAAGGCGAGGCCATAGGGTATGCCGGTGGCTGGGTTGAGGGAAGCAGGCCCGGTGGTACCCTTGCAGCCGCCGAGGACATTGGTGCAGATGACGAAGTATTTGTTCGTGTCAAAGGCTTTGCCGGGGCCGATCATGGGGTCCCACCAGCCCGGTTTTTTGTCTCCGGCGTGGTAGAAGGCCGCGTGGGCGTCGCCGGAAAGCGCGTGTTCGATGAGGATGGCATTATCGCCTTTTGGGCTCAGATTCCCATAAGTTTCGTAGGCGATATCCAAGCAGGGGAGGGTGTCTCCGGACTCGAGCTTGAACGGCCGGTCGCTGTGGAGGATGTGGGTTTCGACGAGGTGTACGTGCATCAGTTCCGCCTCAGCTTGAAGAGGGCCTCCTTGACCAGGAGGTCCTTGAAGAGCGGATGCTTCGTGATCCTGCCCAGGGGAAGGAAGAAGCGGGCATCCATGACCGCGATGCCCATGGTCTCGAGCGAGGAGGAGAACTCCTCCAGGGAGACGAAGCGTATCACCGGGGTGTCGTGCCAGCCGCCGGTGAGGCGAATATGGTCGCTGACCCGCCCCGTGCAGAGGACGCGCAGGCGGTTGCTGATATAGCCGAAGTTCGAGATGGAGATGATGGCGAACCGGCCCACGCGCAGCATCTCTTCGATGACCTTGTACGGTTTGTGGATGACCTGGAGGGTTGCATTCAGGATCACGTAATCGAAGTTCAGGTCATCGAAGTTCGAGAGGCCCTGATCGATGTCCGCCTGATAGACGCTGATGCCCTTCTTGAGGCACGCAATGATCTTCTCCTCGGCTATCTCCACACCGATGCCGTGAACCTGCTTGTGTTTGATGAGGTTAGACAGGAGGGTGCCGTCGCCGCAGCCGAGGTCCAAAACCCGGGATCCCGGGGTGATCCACTCTGTGATGATGGCGTTGTTCTGGGCGATGATGGTGTTCATAGGGAAAAGACACAGGGGTATAAAGGCATAGAGGCACAAAGGAAAATAAAAAGACAAGGGCACATTGAATATGTTGCAGGGGCGCGGTTTGCCTCGCCTGTTCGATTGGTCTTAGGATGTGTACCTGAGATGTCATCCTGAGCGGGGCGGAGGATCTCGACCAGGAGAAACCCTTTGCTGCGCTCAGAGCGAGACTTCTTTTGTGGGGTGTATTGGGTTATGAGATCCAACAGTGGTCCTCACGGGTGCAAAGGGGAAGACCCCTTTGCACGTATCCGGGGGTATGATTACACTGACTCCACGGCCTTGACTGTCGGGACCTCGGACTTGACCATCTTCTCGATCATGGACTTTAACGTCATGGTCGCCATAGGGCAGCCGCCGCAGGCGCCTGTGAGTTTCACCTTCACAATGCCGTCATCCGTCACATCGACGAGCTCCACGTCGCCGCCGTCGCGCTGGAGATAAACCCGCGTCTTATCCAATGCCTTTTGAACCTCTTCACGCACTACCATTTGGAATTCCTCCTGTTTCGTTATTTGTTCTTTCTATAGGGTCAGAGCTATCCCATTTACAAGCTTTAGTGGGCGTGGTCAAGGCAAGTTATTCCTCATACAGCCAGATGAAGAGGTAGCGCTCCCCGGTGTCCGGGCGGATG
>Ga0315293_10006295_pt1 | contig 11126 bp, 6 predicted proteins | sample YL17G13_20_MG_FD_203071 | JGI IMG/M metagenome (GOLD analysis project Ga0315293, IMG submission 203071) | Sediment microbial communities from Yellowstone Lake, YNP, Wyoming, USA - YL17G13_20 | ecosystem: Environmental > Aquatic > Freshwater > Lake > Sediment | place: USA: Wyoming | collected... | reverse complement strand
GGTTGGAGTGTTTTCACCGGACCGGCGTATGGTTGTTTGGCGCGTGGCAGGCTCTCCAGGGGCAGCTCCATGGCCCCTGGGACTTGTTTGGCGCGGAGATATCTGATGTAGGTAACCAGCGATGCGCGTTTGCGGTTGATCGCGCCTGAGCCGTTCTTGCGTTGTTCGCTGAGCCAGTTCATGAAGGCGAGAACGGTCTGGCCATTGATAATTGTCAGTTTATGGTTTCGACAGAAGCTGCAGAGCACATCCAGATCGCGTCGTGCTGACACAACACTTGACGGTTGACTATTCATGTGCAGCCGAAAACTGTGATATTCTTCCCGGTATTGTTCGAAATCGTTCAGCAGGACTCCTGGGGCGGTCATACCAAACTCCCTTCTTTGAGCCATCGGGTGGCGGCATGTCTGTTGAGCAGATCGCGCATGGAATCTATGGTGACGTGAATGTAGATACCCGTCTCGCTCCTGTTGTCGTGCCCCATCATCTCTTTGATGTCGCGGATAGGAACACCTGCTTCGTACATGTGTGTGGCGAACGTGTGGCGCAGCATGCACGGAGTGATGCTTCTGCGGATGCCTGCGCCTATCGCAACGCGCCGTACGAGTCGTTCGATCCAGCGCACGTCGATGGGTCTACCCCACTCGTTGAGAAACAGCGCAGAGTCGCGCGGGATACCATACTCCTGGAGGTACTCTTCGAGCACTTCGGCCAGCACGGTCGCGATGGGCAGCAGTCGCAGGGTTCCGCCTTTGACGGTGAGTGCGATGACTTTGCGCAGAGGGTTGACGTGTTGAGGCCGCAGCAGTGTGATCTCGCGCGGCCGCAAACCAGCACCGCACAGAAGGGAGATTACACTCGCCTCCCGCAGATCGTGATGCTGAATGGCGCGGTCCAGAAAATCGGCGAGTTCACCAGGGCTGAGGTAGCGCGGCAGCTTTTCCCTGCGTCGCATGATGGGATGGGAGAGATCCTTGGCCGGGTTCCCCGGCAGATACTGCATAACCGCCAGATACGCCCCGAAGGTGCGCAGTGTCCACACAACCAGTTTGAGGTGGGCTTTGCCGCGCGGGGCATGCAGATCCAGAAACCGGCGCAGAAAGTCGGGAGTAACCTGCTCGATGGAGTGTAGCTTCATCGTCTTGCAGAACACGCGCAACCCCTCCAGGTTGACGCCAAACTCCTTGAGTGAGCGACCGGAGAGTCCGAGGGACTTGTGGATGGCGAGGCAGCCCTGGATGAACGGGGCGAGGTCCAGGGCCTTGGAGACGCCGTTTTTGCGGTTGTTCGTTGACATGCTCGAATCTCCCTGCGGAAGCGAACATGGAAACCCCCACGCCCGTACGATCTATATTATAGCCCAAGGGCAGTGGGAGAGGGACGGAAGAGTTGATGTAATGAAAATTACATCTGAGTGCGGGAAACACACATTGTAATCACTCCAAAGAAAACCAAGGTCAACATCGGAGATTCTGTAGACGTGGATATTGAGATGATCGATTGCGATGGCATTCCGCTTGGGAATCGTGAGATATTTTTTACGGACCAAGAGATAGATGGCAATACTTTTTCCGGTACAACCGGCGGAACGGTTAATCCTCCCTCAGTCACTACGGACGCAAGCGGCAAGGCAAAGGTGAAATTCAAGGCAGGCAGCACAACCGGGCTTGGTCAGATCGCCGCAATCTACCCGCATACAAAGCCCTGCGGTCGTCACGATGCTTTTCTTGGGAATGCCGTGGTGGTTATCGGGCAACCCGCCAAAACTCTATGGCAGGTCTCTGCGGCAATACATGAGAAGGTCGACAGACGCATTGATACAACATGGACCAGCGGGAGTGGCACAGGTTCTCATCTTCTCACCGATACATACGAAGGCATGGCGTTTATAGACGCGCTTGTGGAGAACGGCGGCGTGGATACGTCGAGTTTCTATTTCGTATGTTATGAAGAATCGGGTGACACATTCGAAAATGCCACGGTATGCGGAAACTGGAATGAAGATTACTTCAAGCGTTATTGTATTGATGGGGGAGTCTTGCCGCCAGCCGTCGATATCCAGGTGAAGCATTATTCCGGCCCTGTTTTTTTAGGTTCGGGTTACACGGGATTTGAATTCCATTATCCTAACAAACCCACTGATGTGGCCATTGTCGCGCAATGCGCAGGCATAGCTGAGGGCTCATCGTTTTCAAAGTTTACATCTAACAACCCGGAATATCATTGGGAGGAGAGCAGCAATGATAATCCGACTCAATCGCATATTTATACGGAATTCAATGCAAATGAATGTTCAATTACAAAGTCAGGCACCAGGTACACAATCACAGGATCGCGGACCAGGGTCACCACCAGCGGCGAGGAAGAAACCACCAGAACAGTTGATATATTTGCGACGATTAGTCTTTTCGACTCCTCTACCGGCGTGCGACAAGTGGATGCCTATCATTCGTCCTCTAAGAACGTGCTTTGGAATTGTCCGAATTCCTTGAGCCCAAATACCAGGATTGAGTTTGCATTGGTAAAAAAGAGCAAAGTGGCGATTGATATTATTGACATTTTCGGAAGAAAGGTGGTATCGCTTGCCAATGGCGAGCGATGCGCTGGCGTGGTATATGCTGAGATCTTTGATGCATCGAAGATCTCAACGGGCATCTATTTCTGCCGTTTACAGGCAGCAAATAGCGTACTGGTGAAGAAAATCAACGTGCTCAAGTAACGGCGATCAATCAATCCATTCAGTTACAGAGAATTGAGTTATGGTAGCTTGCCTGGTTTACTTCGCACAACAGGCCGAGTATGCCATTGCCGCTGGTCAAGTGGAATGCCGTTCCGTGTCCCTAACCGCAAGCACTCCGCGGCGATTGATCTCCCCAAAGCCACTGAGTAGGCACCGATGTTTGCATCATCCCATTCGGTGTTCCCCACCGTTCCGACACGGAATGCGGCCTCCCTGGGATACCAGATCATTCGCGTTCCATCACCAGCCGTCGTGAGCAATGGCCCTGCACCGTACGAGCCCAAGGCGATGGTGCTTCCGTCATTCGCCCCTGCTGTGCCCACAGTAAAGCGAAAGTTGCTTTGTACTGCGCTCGCAATGGCGACGTGCGTTGTGTCCGCCGGGCGTGAGTATCTTCCCGACTGTTCCGATGGTCCAGTCATCTGCTATGGATGCGAATGAGCCTATCAGCAACATGCCGATCCCTCCGACCACTATCCTTCTGAACTGGTGACACTGCATGTGACCTCCTCCTTGTCGCCGGTGAGGCGAAGACTGATGACTGAATCCCCCGCCAGACAATCTTCTGGTCCGCAAGTTGGATTCCCGCTATTTGCAGCGGGAGCCCGTGCCACACGCAACTCACGCGCCTCGCCTAATCTCCACAGTCAATGACACGGCTCAATCATGCGGCGCCAAATCCCGACCCGTGCTCTCAGCAACAGCCCGCAGAATCTCACTTGCCACAGGCGGACACCCGGTCACGTGGATGCCCATCTTGCGGTAGCGGGCTGTGCAGTTGCCTACGCAGAGCGTGCCTGGGGGAACGGTGTCGTGCCCCTTGCCAATGGCCACACTCAGGTCCACCTTGCCCATCACATTCTGCAGGTCTTTGCCGTAGCGTTTGAGAAAGAGCAGCAGCGTTGACTGACACGCGCTGCACGACTGCGCGTCGAGCACCTTGACTCCCGGAAATTCGATGGACAGGTTCTGCGGCGGCGGAGCAAATGCACTCACGCGGTCGCGCCAGGTGTCTGAGGCCACGTCAATGCCGCGCAGGTCGATCTGGCCGAGCCCGCGCTCAGCGCCCATGCGCAGGTGCGGCACATCTTCGGCGCGTGTGCCCATCAGCACGCACGCCACCGCATCGGCTGCGAAGGGGTCGGCGCTCACCACGATCACACCCAGTTTCTTCGCACTCCCCGCACTCGGACCCAGACCTTCCATGCCGACGGTGCCGTCGATGATGGCGAGGTGCGGCGTCAGGATCGATGACATATCGGCAATTGCCACGTTCAGGGGCATCTCGGGGTTCCCGGGAATCTCCGGGAGCATGTGCAAGTCAACCTTTGAGCGCCGCCACAGGCAGCCCTTCATGTTCTTGACAGAGAGGGTAACACCCGTGTGCATGTGCATCTTCATGACCGGCGCCGAGACGATCAGGTCGTACTCCAGCACTTCGCGGCACACGCGCAGGCTGCGGATGGCGATGCCGCCGGGGATCTCCCGCTTGACAAAGCGCCGCTTGTCCATGTCGATAAGCGGACAGGTGCGCTCTTTGGCAATGGCTGCGATGCCGCTCACGTTGAACGCCTGCATGGTGTCAACGCCTGCCACGGGGCTCTCCCCGATAGCGACCTCGGCGCCTGCGCCGCGAAGAGCGTCGATGACCGCGGCCACCACTTGCGGGTGCGTGGTGATGCCACTGCCGGCGGTTGCGGCTCGTCCGGCGTTGGGCTTGATGAGCACGCGCTTCCCGCAGGCGACCGTGAGGTCCACAGAGGCGAGCGCCGCCCGCGTGTTGGCGTACGGGTCGTCGCCGGAGGTCACGACGACTCGCGGTCGCGCACCGGGAACAGCAAACGGCGTTGGCCGGAGCCTGGCCGGGAGGGCATCGTCATTCTCCGTGACCTGGCGACTGAGCAACCGTTCCTTCTCCAAATCGACCGGCGCGGTGGCCTTGGGGTACGACCCGAGCATGCGGATGGTGTTGACGCGCCCGATCTCGGCAAACGCCTCGCGCACTGCCGGATCGCTGTGATGGCCGTCGATGTCGACAAAGAAGTGATACCGTCCCAACGCCTCTTTGGTGGGCCGCGACATAATTGACATGAGGTTGACACCGCGAGCCGCAAACGCGTTGAGGATGCCGCTGAGAACGCCTGGCCGGTCAACCGTCTCGAAAATCAGGATCGACGTCTTGTACGCCAGCCCCTCAATCCGCAGCGCCACAGTGCGGGCCAGTGCCACGAACCGCGTCTGGTTGTTGGGGTAGTCGGCGATATTCTCGGTGACATACGGGAAGTCTTCCGGCCGCACACTGTACGCCGGCACAATCGCTGCTTCTCCGGGGATGCCTTTGAGCACCTGCTCCAGCGAGCCGCCATTGCTGCCGGTGGTGATGAGCTGAGGTTTGCCGAGGGTATCGATGAAACGCTCGCACTGCCCCTGGGTCACGAACTGCGCGTAGAGCTTCTCGATCTCGGCGGGAGACGCGCAATTGGCCACCAGCGAGAACTGCACGGGAATGAGCAGCTCGTCGGCAATGCTCAGCTCGGGGTTCACCAGCAGATCGAGCACGGGGGAAACAAATCCCTCGGTCATGTTCTCGATGGGCAGCACGCAGTACTCGCACTCAGCGGTGGCCGCGGTCAGTGCCTTGCCGAACGTGGGATAGAGCTTGATGCTGCACGTGCCACCGAGCCTGGAGGCGTAGTGACGGGCTGCCAGTTCGGAAATGGTATTGCTGGGACCGAGTGTGGCGATGGTGGCCATGCGGGATGCCGTCTTCCGGGTTGACGTGGATCCGCGCACTCATCCGCGGGGAGGAGCCCGGCGCGGACGTACTGCGCTCAGTAGGAAAAATACCGCATGAGGAGCAGCGCAGGGGCTCCCCCGATCGTCCCCGCGCCCTCTCGCCATGTCGCCGGCGCGTCCCGTCGGGCTCCTACGCGCAGTGCACGCGCTCCAATGCGCCACGGCTCACATTCCCTGCATTGTCCTCGGCCTCGATGAAGTACCGCACATCTCCCGCACCTTCCGGCAACTCTGTCGTGTAGTACGTGGATGTGGCAATCGGCGATGTGTGCGACGGGTACGCGCCATGGGAGACCATCTTCGCGCGCCTCTCCACTCCCGCAATCCGCGTGACAATGCTCACCCGGGCAAGCCCGGAGATGTCGTGCACAAAGGTATGCACAGTGCCGCACTTTGCCGCGTCCTTGAGACAGCCCTGACCCCAGGTCTTGCCACCCGGATTCTCCGGCGTCACCCACGGCGCAAAGATGGTGGGACCGGTACGATCGCGCTTCGCCTTGACAACGCGCTCCAGATCATCCTTGACGCAAAAGAGTGCGGCATTGGCAGCCTGGGTAACCTGGCTGTCCCACACGTCCTGCCCGGTCCAGTACCAGTAGCAGCTCGTTTGAGCAGTGAGCATGAGCCGCTCAGCGCGGTGCACTGCGTCCGACGCAACGCAACTGTCCTCAAGCGTGTGCACCGCATTCTCCAGCGCGGTGAGCACTGCCCAGGAGTTCAGGTCGGGCGAATACGGCTGATCGTACCTGCTGAACCACTTGCGGAACTGCGGGTCTCCGTTGTCAGCCCCGCTCCATGCACCGGGCTCCACGTGGATTGCCTGCGCCGGATCGGGCGCAAAGCGTTGCAGGTAGTCATCGATGGTGGTGAGCTCGAAGCGACGATCGTGCTGCAGCCACTGAACGAGCCCGCCCGTGTTGTGGTGATAGTAGCTGTCAGCGCCACCACCGTAGTTGTCACCATCGGAGTGCAGCAGGAAGAACGGCGGGTGTTTCGGGTCGTAGGTGCCGGTCTCCACAATGCGATCGTACACCTGGCCCAGCACCGACTCGTATTGCAGCGCGCCATACCCACCCCGCGCATCCTCATTGCCCAGATAGCGCTCCGCCGGCACGCCGATGATCGAGTGCACCGATCCGTCAACGTCCTCGTACTTGATGTACTCGGGGCGCAGCAGAGATGGACTGATCCTGCTGGCGGCCCAGATATTGTTCAGTTGCAGCCAGTCGTTGACCGAAGGGTTCTCCTGCTCCGCCGGGTTGGGCGGCAACATGCCTTCGCCGAATCCACCGTACGGATACCCTTTGGTGGCACGGAATCGGTGAATCGAATCGTAGATGACGGCGCGCACGCCTGCCTGCTGTAGCGCGGGGATCATGCGCACGTGGAATGCCGTCTCGGGTGGGAAGAGCGTCTGTGCAGGGTCAACGCCAACCGCGTCATTCACAGCCCTTCGATGCCACTGTATCTGCTTGACGATGTCGCGAGCGGGAATGAGCGGCATCAGCGGATGGAAGTGCCCGAATGCGGTGAACGCCACCGGGCGACCGCCGGCCGCAGTCTTCTCGGCGGAGATGGAGCGCAGGGAGGTGTTCCAGCCTCCAAATGCGCCCCCGCACAGCCCTTCGGCGCCCGCGCGATTGAGCTGCTCGATAAGCGTTCCGCTCCAACTGGTCGATAGCCCGGCATGGGGCAGCCCGCCCTTGACATACTGCCATGCCGCGTCGGGCAGGTAGTGCGTGTAGGCGCCTGTGCGCCGGCCGAAGATGCCGTCGAGTTCGCCATCCCAGAACTGCGGGTCTGCTGCCCGGTAGTAGGGTTGGTGCATGTGTTTGTGAATGCCGAAGCGCAGCACCACTCCGCTGCGGTCCTTGACATACTGCACCGATGCCACCGGGTCAGCGTGGCGAGGCCGACTCACGGTGACCGTGCCGAGGCACTTGACCCAGTCCTCACCGGTTGCACTCTGCCAATCGGCTCTGCGACACCCCTCGGCCTGCACCGCGTAGGCGCCCTCGGTGAGTGCGCCGTTGGGTATGGTTGCTGCGTACACATGTCCGGGCAGAGTGCGGATGCGATCTCCGTTGAACAGGTGCGGTCCGTCGGTGGCGCGGACGATGATTTGCGGGAACGGGATGACGCCATCGGCCTTCATGCAGATCTCAAAGGCCACGGATGCGCCAGTGGCAGGATCGGCGGCGACCGATGGCGGCATGTCAAGGGAGAGGATGCGGGTGAAGATCGTGGCCATGGTGTGACTTCCTCCTGAACGCGTTTTATGCGGCAGGGCCAGCCCAATGGTTGCCCTCAGACATTATACGATACGTGATGGCCGATTGTTGGTCAAGTGTGCCGGCCGCACCAGGTCACAGCCACGCATCCACCATTTTCAGAGACTCGACATCTCTGGACAGGAGCACCCCGTGACCTCACAGCCCCCCCGAAAAGTCATCGTCATCGGCGCCGGACCCGCAGGCCTCATGGCGGCCGGCCAGGCTGCGGCAGCGGGGGCCCGCGTCCTGCTGCTGGAGAAGACGGACTCCCCCGGCGCCAAGCTTGCCGTCACAGGCAATGGTCGGGGCAACGTGACCAACGTGGCCGACATCGACGAGTTCGCCGCTCGCTTCAACGGCAACAGCCGCATTGTCAAGCGACTGCTCTCCGCATTCGGACCGCGACATCTCATCGAGTTCTTCGAGCAGCTGGCGCTGCCCACCGTGGCGCAGGACGATGGCCGCGTGTTCCCCGTACGCAACCGCGCAAAGTACGTGGTGGAGGCCCTGGTCGCGTGGATCGGGCGCTGCGGTGTTGAGCTGGCGCCGCACTGCGCGGTGGAGTCGCTGTGCATTGAGGGGGGCGCTGTCACCGGCCTGGTTGCTCTGCACGCTGACGGGGCTTCGGCGAGTCCGCAGCGACGCACGCACACCGCCGACGCGGTAGTCGTGGCCACAGGCGGGCGATCGTACCCGCACACGGGCTCCACGGGCGACGGTTTCGCCCTGGCCGCGCAGGTGGGCCACCGGGTGGCGCCGCTGCATCCGGGCCTGGTCCCGCTTCTCAGCGCCGGCGCCACGGCGCAGGAGCTGCAGGGTCTTGGACTCGCCGATGTCAAGATCAGTCTGCTGATCGACGGAAAGAAGCAGCGTGGTGTTGCCGGCGACATGCTCTTCACGCACTACGGCGTCTCTGGCCCGGCCATCCTCTGCCTGAGCCGATGGGCAACAGCCGCGCTCTCGACCGGGCAGACGGTGGAGATCTCGATCGATCTTGCGCCGCACCTTGACGAGCGGGATCTTGACAGCGAGCTCCTCGCGCGATTCCGCGAGCAAGGCGTTTCCGCGTTCTCCTCGGCCATGAAGGGGCTCCTTCCCAAGCGGCTCGTCGAGGTGTGCGCGACCTGCGCGGGAATCTCCGCTGCAACTCCCTGCCATCGGGTGTCGGCCGACCAGCGCAAACGCCTGCGCCTCTGGCTCAAGCACATGCGGCTGTCGGTGACAGGCCACCGCGGCTTTGACGAGGCCATGATCACAGCCGGTGGCGTTGACCTCTCCGAACTCCATTCTGCAACGCTCGAGTCACGCCTGGTGCGGGGCCTGCACTTTGCGGGCGAAGTGCTCGATGTGGATGCCGACACCGGAGGGTACAACCTGCAGCTCGCGTTCTCATCGGGCTATGTGGCGGGGAAGGGTGCGGCCCGGCATCAGCGGCTGGAGAAGGAGTAGCGCAACTGGATGCGATGCTGCGACTTGTTGACCTGCAGCTCCTTCTCGACCGGGGTCTCGCGCGTAAAGTCGTAGCGGTAGTCAAGGCTCACCGAACGGGTGATGCGCCAGCTCACGTAGGCTTCGAGGTAGATGTCGAGGTTGTCGACGCGCGGCGTGGGCGCGACGGGCGCAAAGAGCGTTATCTCTGCGCCGGTGGTGCCCCAGCGGCCTACGCGTATCTCGGTGGTAAGAGCAGCCTCGGGTCCGGCCTCGTGCGTGCGAACCGATTCCACGTGCGACAGAATGACGCTCCCGTCGATCAGACTCGTATTCCGGGCGTACAGCGCCGAGTCAACGGCCAACACTGGCACGGGCGCGTACTTGTCGTGGATGCTCTTGAAGGAGTAGCCGAAGCCCAATCGGGCCCTGGCGCTGATGTACCGGAAGTCAAGTATGTCGGCATTGGCGCCCACGCCCAGACCAATGTCCATGGGCGAGAGTGACGGCTCGGAGCGCAGCGATGTCTTGGTGTTGATGGTGAGACTGTCGCCGTTACGGTCTACTATGAAGAACTGCGTCTTCTCCTCCTGCGTGCGTCGCTCAAACTTCGGGAAGAGCGCGGTCTGCAGCTCAAAGCGACCGTAGGGCCCGAACCACTTGAGGATGCGCCAGATGTACAGCGACTGAAGCCTGGGCTCGTCGTCGCTGCCGGTGAAGTCGCGAAGGCCCACACTGTCGATGATGAAGCTGAAGCCCTCGTTGAGCCGAAACGATGTGTTCCACTCGGTGCGGCTCTTCTCGTAGTGCAGCCACGCATTGAGCAGCAAACTGATGGTGGTGCTGTTGGTGCTTACCGTGGTGTCGCCGCGGCTGCGGTCGATGGTTGCGTAGAAGAGCGCTCCCCCACCAACATCGATGCCGTATTTCCAGTTCTGGGCGAGACGCTTTTCGGTGGTCCGACTCACCACGCCGCCGCCCTGGATGCGCAGGTCTGCCTTGCGCTCGATGAGCAGCACGGGGGAGAGCTGGCCCGGCATGAGTTGTACGGTAATGAAGTTGCGCTGAGTATTGAAGCTTTCGCCCACGCTGAAGATCTTGTAGAGTCCGGGCTTGAGGATCCAGGTGCGCGGTTTCTCGCCCAAGTCAGGATCGGGGCCGAACCCTCGACCGTACGGATCGTTGTTGTCAAGGCATATCAGCTCGAACTCGCCGCGAATGGGCATGCCGTTCTCGTCCACCGTCTCAATTGACAAGCCGCCCCAATCGGGCACCACCGGCGTGGTGCGCGCCTCCTCAACGCTCACGGTGCGCACCATGGTCTGCTTGTGCGAGCCGCTGCCGATCATCACGTAGTAGATGCCGGGGAGCAGTGCGTATCGCACGCCCGGCTCGCCGCGCGCCATGAGAGTGCCCACCGTGTCAACAATCTCGATGTCGGGTTCCAGCACGCCCTCGGTCATGCGGGGCACAAACACGCCTCCCATGCCCATGGGCACCAACCGGGCATCCTGCGCCATCTGCTCGCCAATGGTGGGCGCGTTCCAGGTCTGAACTGCCAAGTCAAGCCACGTTGACGATGTGCGAGCACCGGCAGGGGCATGCTTCCGGACGCTGTCGCGTGGCACCAGCGTCTGCATGTCCTCGTCGGTAATGTCGTTGCCGGGAATCTGCGGCGGGGGTGCCGCGTGCAGGCAGACAGCCGCGGCCAGCACAACGGCGCCCGCCAGCATCGAGCCGGCGCACCGGCCGAGTGTGGACGAACAACGCTGGTTCATTGAGCCGTGCCTTGCTTGGTCCACGGATCGGGCGTGTCGGCCGAGCTGTCGGGATCGGCGGGCACGGGCTCATCGACGGGCTCGGCAGTCCCGAACTCGCGGGCCAGCGTA
>Ga0315293_10006292_pt1 | contig 11133 bp, 17 predicted proteins | sample YL17G13_20_MG_FD_203071 | JGI IMG/M metagenome (GOLD analysis project Ga0315293, IMG submission 203071) | Sediment microbial communities from Yellowstone Lake, YNP, Wyoming, USA - YL17G13_20 | ecosystem: Environmental > Aquatic > Freshwater > Lake > Sediment | place: USA: Wyoming | collected... | reverse complement strand
TTCAAGGGAGGGCCTTTCGCTACACAAAGTGATGCTTTGAAGGTTGGAATTGCTCAAGGGGTAGAATACGCCGTTAAAGAATATCCTACTAGGGATTTAGCTCGTGCTGGTAGCCTTTACAGAATGGAACTATTAAGAGAAGGTCATTCGCTACCAGATATTTCAAAAAGACATTATAAGATAAAGGGGAGATAAATGGATAATGGAGTTTTAATACAAGGTTTGATTGTTATATGTATGGGGTTTCCCCTATTTTATTTTGGGTATATCATTTATAAAAAATCAAGTATAGCCAAATTATGCAGGGGTTCATATGCTGTTATTTTCAGGGGGCCTGATAAAGCGTGGGTTAGGTTGCTTCCTGCTAAAAATGGACTAATACAAAAACCTGAAGGCAAATATCTACTGAAGAAAGAAAGAAAGATAAACTTCTCGTGGCCTCAAGGTGGATATGTAGTTCCCAAAGATACAAACATACCCTACATCATGTGGCCTTTGACTGGTAGCGATTCTGTTAAATCTCCAGTTGGTTTACTTGTTTACGATATTGGTAATCCAATGCCAAGACAATCTGAAGGTATTGATGCGTTAGGTAGAAATCATTCAAGCCCAATAGACCCTGACACAATAGACGCAATAAACGATGCTAGAATAGCAAGAGAAATATTCGTAGATATTCCAGATGAACTCCGCAAAGAAGCAAAAAAAGGTGGGAAAATAACTGATTTAGTCCCTTGGATTGCTATAATAGGGATTGGGATAATTTTAGTATTAGTATTTATGATGTATACCAATATGAATACTATGTCTGGAGATTTGAATAATATCAAAAGCGGATTGGGGTATTAAATGAACGAAAACGAAGAAGATAAATTTGAGGATGTTAAAGAAGAACGGGTAGCACCTACGGTCAATGAGAGTGCTAATGTACGAATAATAGAGGCTGTTGTTAATCCAAAAAATATTATACAACGGATAGAAATGTCCGATGTACCAAAAGGGAAGCAAGGTCGTAAGAGGGCTATATTCCTAGCACAAGAGCTTATACTTGAAGAAATGAAAGCTCGCAGAGAGCCTAATCATAAGCGAGTAGGGTATGGAACATTGGCGTTAATTGCGTTAGCTACTATAGATAGAGGTAGCGAAAGAAGATTTATCGGTGAAATGATTCAATTTAAGACTATAGAAAATGAGAAAGATACTACTAACGTGAACGTAATGGGTGGGAGTTAAAATTGGTAATGACACTTGATAAACCTGAAAAGCAGGATTTAATATCCATTAATAATGGAAAGTTTATTGTACCTACAAAAGATATAATAGCACAGTCTCAACAATGGGAAGAATGGGAGGTGCAAGAGATACTTGAGATTTCCGAGATGCTTCATGGGCCAGTAGGAATACCTGCTGTACTTCTTATTTGGGGCAAACCTCGTAGTGGTAAAACAATGTTTATGGTGTGGCTATTATGGAAGTTGCGTAAATACTTTGGGATGCAGACAGTAATAGATTCTCCGTATCTTACACCTGCTTATGGCCCTTTTCACTATATGTCTGATAAAGAATTTATCAAAGAACGGGTTAAGATAAATAGAACAATGGAACTATACGAAAGAATGGGTAAACTTGATGAACTGGAATGGAAAGACTTACAGATAAAGTTATTCAGGGCTGGCGTGGGATGGGATGAGGCTTATGATAAAATATCAGTTCACCAGACTTCAGATAAGATAGCAAGAGAATATAATAATGAGATTCTACAATATGGGCATAACGAATGTGTATTTTGCATAATATCGCCAGACCCTAGACAGATTAATAGACAGTACGCATCACAGTTCGCAACACATACGGTCTGTTGCACATTCCACGAGAACTACAGAGGTACGGGAAAGGCATATTCTTCTTACGAGATTCTTAATAGAACAAGTAAGCAAGTATTCTTTAAGGAACTAAGGATAGAAAAGTGGGGGCAACTATACAAAACAAAAGGTTTGATTTCATCTAAGGTATCATTTAAGAAATTCAAGAATATAGACTTGGACGAAGAAGATGAGCAAGAGATTGAGCAATGGCTTAATCGAAAGAAGGGAGAGTTGAATGGGTATACCAAATCCGTTTAGTGGAAGTGATGAAAAAGGCCAAGCGATGTATGCCTTAACACAATCTGGAAAGCTAGCACTTGATAATGGTGATGGCAACGGGCCTGAGATTCAGATTCTAATGGCAATAGATAATATGACACAAGGTACAGCAGGCAGAATTGCCAAAGATGCTAGTATTGAAAGGACTAAAGTAATAGCGTTGCTTGGTTCACTGAAAAATAGGAAGTTAGTAGCGAAAGTTAACTAAGGGAGGTGAGGTAATGAAAAAATACATAGTAGTGTTAGTAGCACTATTGGCTCTCTGTGTGGGTTGTAGCACTCCTACAAGCCCTGAAGATGATATGTGGACACAGAACTTATATCCTGCTACTAATAATACTTATGATATAGGCTCACCCTCATTACAGTATCAAGACGGGTATTTTGTTAATCTTCATATAGCCAATTCCAGTTCTATAGGTAACATATCTATTGCTACAGGTAACTTTACTAATATCAATGTAACCAATAACGCAACCGCTACTTATTTCATAGGTGATGGGTCACAACTTACTGGCATTACGCAAGGTGAGTTAATCCTTTACTTCCTGAATGGTTCATCGCCAGATGTAGTAGGGCAAAGGAGATTATCCTCTAATTATAATTCTTCTACTGTCATACTTTCAGGGTCAGGGTTATCAAGTGGTAATACATTAATGGGGACTTGGATAACTGATTCTAATGTTCCAGCAAAAAACTTGCTTGATGGGAATATGAGAGTTCATGTTACGGGTAGGCAAACAGGTGGGACGAAAACATCGCAGTATTACTTTGAGGTCTGGAAGTGTAATAGTAGCGGTGCAGAATTGACCAAGATAACTACCAGCGAATACAGCAATCCGTTAACTGCGGTCAATGTCACTTACAGGATTTGGGCATTAGCAAATGAAGTAGCGCTTAATACCAGCGATAGGATAAAGATAAAAGGATATGCCTATGTAACTGGTGGAGGGTCAGCACCAACGATAGAGGCTCAGATTCAGGGGCCGACATTCACAAGGTTAGTCTTACCAGTAGGGGCCGTAAGCGTGGAGAAGTTTGTGCCTTATACTGGAGCTGTAGCAGACTTGACTTATGGGGGTGCTACATTAAGGCTAGACGGGTCTTTTGCCCCTGCGTCAATAGCAGATGTTAGTGCTGTGAATAACAGTATATATTTCTCAACTGATAGTAGTAAGTTAGCCTATAAGGATTCAGTAGGGGTAGTACATGATTTATATTAGAGGAGGTAAGTAAATGGATATATGGATTGCAATAGTTATGGCGTTAGGGTTTACCTTTTTCGCTTTATGGAAAATGAAAACTTGGATATTCTATATTGCAGGAATAGTATGGGTAGTGCTTTGTATCTTTGCTTTTAAAGACTACGCTACTACTGATATGGGATGGTATTTCGGATGGATATATGGGGCAATAGCCCTTGTTTGCATATCAGCAGGTGTTTGGCTTAGTGAAAAGAAAACATCAGAAGATGACCCAAGAGATGTGCGTTTTAGGGAACGCCAAGAAAAGATAGATAAGAAAAAGAACGGATATTAAATGAATACCGATAGAGATGCTGCTGAGGTATTTGATAAAGTCAGGGATGGGAAATTAGAAATTCGCCCTCTATTCTATGATGGCTCAGGTAGACATCCAAGATACCATGATGATGACCCACCTTTTGAATTGCGTGGATGGTGGTGGTTAGTGTTTGTAGGACTTGTAATAGTAAGTATATTTGCTAATCCTATAATATGGATAAAAGAAAAAGTTCGGCATGAACAGGTTTATTAAATTTGCTTGCGTTGGTGGGATGGGAACAGGTGTAAACTTTGGGATATTGTTTGGTTTAACAAGTGCAGGATTGATATATTGGGGTTCGGCAATAATAGCGATAGTAATCGCAATGAGTTATAACTATACACTGAATAACTTTTGGACATTCAGAGATAAACGGAAACGGGGCAAGGAATACTTTAAAGGATTAGGAAAATACGCAATGGTATCCTTCATAGGTGATGGTATGTATTTAGGCTCTATGATACTACTAACTGAAAAGGCTCACTTGTTCTATCTTCTATCTGCTGCAATCTCAATGGGTTCAATAATGATTATACGTTTCCTTGTTATCCGTAGGTTTATCTGGAGAACAGCGAGTGTCTAGGTTTTGGGATTGGGTAGCACTAAGTTTATTTTGGTCAATGGGCGTTGTGTGCCTTTCACTTTTAGTTATATTCAGAAAGAAAACATTGAAAGAGGCTAAAGTATTATGGCGTTTTTGAAAAGATATTGGGTTGCACTTACAGTATTAATCGGGGCTTGTGGTTATTTCTTGTCAATGGCTGCTCCTGATATAACATGGGTTAATGTGGACTTTGATTCGATACATTATTTGAGTGGCTCTCAGAATTTCGTAGTTACCCCATCTCAAGGTGCGCCTTTTTATAATATTATCAATACATTGATAGTTAGAATACCCATCGGTGAACCTTTCTGGAGGATATGTGCAAGTTCGGCTATATTCTCAGGGTTTACCGCAATGTTCCTGTTCTTAATGGCAAAACGCTACACCAAGAGCAACCTAATCGCTTTACTTGCCCCATTATGCTTCTGTGCTTCGGCTATCGTGGTATCTCAGGCAACAATTCTCAAGCAATACTCGTTGCTTACAATGCTTTCGGCATTATCAATCTATCTGCATTTTACAGGTAGAGATAAAGCAAAATATATCGTTCTAATGATTGGAGTGGGAGTTCATCATCTAATAGCACTACCACTGGTAGTTATATTCCTGTTCGATATGGTTAAGCATAAAAAAGAAAAGACTACGCTTATAACAAAGAAGATGTTGATACCGATAGCAGGGCTATTATTCTATTTATGGGTTCCCTTATGCAATAGATTCCCATACACACTTACTGGAGGCACAAGTTTAGACGATTATAAAGAATACTTTACTAGGAATAGCGGATTAATCGGTGGGCTTGCGATATTTACCAAGAACGGTATTCAGAGACTTCAAGACATTATATCTATGTGGGGATATAGCTTTGGTGCTGGTTGGATTCTTATAGCATACGCTTTATGGAGATTCCGTAGGAATAAGAAAGATATAGAAACTGGAATATTGGTTTTCTTATGGGCGATTCCACTTATATACTCTGCGACTAACGAAGACCCTACGGTATTCACCTATACGATGATGAGCTTTGCTTTTGGCGGTCTTTTAGTGGTCAAGGGGGCAGAGGGTCTTAGAAATGTAAAATATAAACGATTCCAGTACGGTATACCTATAGTTACTGGTATATGTTGTATAGGAATGATAATAGCTAATACGTTCTACTTCGATATAGGCAGAAACAGCGATGTTGAGTTTGCCGAAAAACAATATTACGAGTCTCTTGCGGATATACCAGATAATAGTTGTATTTGGGCAGGTTTCTTATCTCCCACATATGTAGCGATACAATATGAGAACGATAATTTATATAGAGGGATAACAATAGTACCATTAAAAGACTCCTCAAAAACAGTCTCCTCTAATTTAGAGTTAGCAGAGCAAGCGTGGGCTAATGATAGTTTATACATAATAGATTACAGCGTATCATCGGATGGGTTTATTAAAGCGACCAATAGGAAAGTTACAAACGAATCCTTTGCTGAGGATATTAAATATATAAGAATAACTTGCAACTTATTGTTACCTTCTATTAAGGGGTTTGTGCAAGAATATGGTAATTGGTCATATTACCAATCAGTAGAAGATAAAGAAGAATATATACAAGAATTAATAGATGCTCAAACTCCTACTTCTGGTACAGAATTTTATCCTGTTATAACTCCAGTATCTACAAGTGCGGTGCAAACAGGATGGTCTAACCCTATTGATTTGATAAGAGGCAAGGAATGTTATTCTAAGTGGAAAATAACCATAAATAGCAATCTATCGGCAGGATATGTTTTTATGTGGGCGGTAGTGGGATATTTCACTCCATCTTTAACAAGAACACTATTCGGCAAAAAGGTTAAAGATAAAAAGAAGTTAAATATGATTACGTTTATCATGTTGCTATTATTGATGGCAATGATGGCAACTGTATTAATGAATACTGGTACACCTATGTTTTGGCAGAAAGGAGTATAATGAGAGCCTTAATTTCAGGCATATCAGGATTTGCAGGAAGCCATTTAGCAGAACTTCTATTGCGTGAAGGATATGAAGTCTATGGTACTATCCGTTGCAGGAGTAGGATGGAGAATATAGAACATATCAAAAAGGATATTCATTTAATAGAAGCAGATTTAAGAGATAGCCTTTCAATGAACTTGGCAGTAGCACAATCTAAACCAGATTATGTATTCCACTTAGCAGCACAGAGTTATGTTCCGATGAGTTGGGTAGCACCTTCAGACACAATAGAGACTAACGTAGTAGGAACAATTAATCTATTTGAGGCTGTAAGAAAACTAGGGATGGGAACTAAGGTACAATTCGCAGGTAGCTCAGAGGAATATGGCATGGTGCTACCTTTCGAGTGTCCAATCATAGAAGATAATGCCTTAAAGCCACTTTCTACTTATGGGGTATCAAAGGTGGCAGGGGATAGGCTTTCTTATCAATATGTTAAGTCTTATGGCATGAGGATTATAATTACTCGTGCATTTAATCATTCGGGGCCTCGTAGGGGAGAATGTTTTGTAACTTCAAACTTTGCAAAACAGATAGCAGAGATTGAGAATGGTGCAGAACCTATTATCAGTGTTGGTAATCTGAACGCTCACAGAGACTTTACCGATGTAAGGGACATGGTAAGAGCTTACTTACTTGCGATACAAAAATGCCAGTATGGAGTTCCTTATAACATATGTTCAGGTCAATCAGTAAGTATAAGGTCTGTATTAGCAATGTTAATGTCTATGTCAAAAACTAGAATAACCATTGAAGAAGATGCGAATAGGTTAAGGCCATCTGATGTAGAATTACTGCAAGGTGATTGTACCCAATTTAAAAAAGCAACAGGTTGGGAAAGGAGTTATACCTTAGACGAAACTCTGGAAGATTTGCTAAATTATTGGAGGGAAAGATGCAAAAAATAGAACCAGATGAGAAACCTAATGAGAGGAAACCAAGCCTTAATTGTCCAAGAAAAGATTGTAGAGAGAATTTATTCGGTTATTGTCAAACCACACCAAACTTAGGGTACAAGGATATTGATATATTTGAGTGTAAAACTTTTAGGTTAAGGAGATAAACATGAAACTAGAACTAAGCAAAAGAGAAGTTGAAGTAATCGTTGAGACAAGAACTTGGACTAAAGCATTTGGTGGTGGCCAAAAGATGGCGACCCTTAATTATTTCTTAGTGTTAGCTCCTTTAGTGATTATACCCATATCAGTAGCCAATATATTTATGAATAGCGAAAAAACGGTAGGTGCTATATTCCTTGCTATCGGTGTCATAATGCTACCATTTACGCAAAAGAGGCTAAAAGGGTTTAGGGTAGCAAAGAAGGAAGTGCTAAAGGAAGTGGTAGCCGAAGAACAACGGAATAAGGGGGGTTAATGTCAAAATATATAAGTGGCCCTAATCCTGAAGTAGAATTGATGGAAAACTACGCCAGATTTTGTGACCACAACTTAAAGCAAGAACGCAAGAACGGTAACAGCAGATTGCCTTGGGCTAGTGATACTCAAGTAGCTCATGGTTTAGTATTAACCCGTTCTTACAATACAGTTCTAGTTACTAAGGAATATAGTGAGCAGTTAAAGATTAAATTCTCTTATGATGGCAGGACAGGGTTTGGCAGGATTTACCCATTTCTTGAGAATGGTATAAAAGACATATTTAAGTGCGTTCCTGATGTTTCATTGGGAATCAGTGAACTTCACGTAGGAGAACCAATAAGTGCTAAATCTACTGTTCTTAAAGCAGACGGTAAATTATCCGTAGAGTTTACTTGCCCATTTTGTAGGGGGATAGAACAGCATATTTGCAAGGAGTAATATGAACTATATTATACCCACAATAATGATAACTACTGGAGTGGTAGTGGGGATTTGCATAGGAGTGGGCAAGGTTCCACAAGGGGCGTTATTGTTGATAAGCCCTATGATATTGTTCGGCTGTTGGATAATGGCTGTTATGTATATCAAGAGGAGGAATTATGGCAAGTAACGCAAGGAAAGAAGCTCACCACTTGGAAATGATGGGGTTACTGCAAAAGAAAGAACCTAGATATGGTGGTTCTAATAAGGATAAAGCATTAGATAAGATTAAAGAAGTCTGTGGTGAGGAATATGTATCTCAGCTAAAAGAGGGTAAGCAACATACAGCCAAGAGCCTATATGATGGTATCAATCAGCAGAATATGAGCATATACCGTCAGATGGGAATTACGGATATAGAGATACTTGCCAAGATTCAAGAAGGCATTGATTGCAAAAGTGGTGTGCTAAAAGGTAAGTTCGATAGTATCTTAAAGGTAGGAGTGCGTGGCACTAAATTCGTACCTCAAAGTGGAGTGAATAAGTTAAAGGATAAGGTTCTAAAAGATTTGCAATCAACGATAGAAAAGAAATATCTGTCTGCTAAATTAGACGGTAAAACTTTAAGCGTAGAAGAACTGTATTCTTTGCAAAAAGAAGTGTGGGCTAAAAAGAGCAAACTTGACATGATGGATATGTATAAAAAGATGGGTATATCTGAAGGGGAATATTTAAAAACTATTCAAGATGCTATTGACAATTCACAGTAAAGTATGTACCATGTATGTATGAGGAAAGGGTTTGATGTAGTCTCATTTGCGATTTGTGTATTTATCTTCAGTATGGGGATAGTAGGGTTATTTAATTATAGACAGCAAGAAGGATTAGTTCTTGGGATAATAGCGGTAGTAGGCTCACTTTTGGGAATGATATATATAGCGAAGAAAGGATGGCGAAATGGCAGTAAAAAAGATGGAAGTCACAATCAAGTCTAAATTCCTATTCCCTACGGATAGGACACCTGACAAGCCTATTGAGGAAATCGTTAAGGGCATTGAGGCTCTTGGCGGTATAGATGTGCTGATAGTAAGTAATAAATTAGTAAAGGGGGAAAATTGAGAAAGTTTAAGAAGTTTGCACAGAGTAGATGGCATAGTATTCCACTTGGGGCTATGGCTATCGCATTGGTAGCAGCGTTGCTGGTAACAGGTACGGTATTTGCTGCTATGTCTCTTATCAGTAACACTTGGGTATCACCAACTGTAACTGTGACGGAAAGGGCAAAGTTGGAAATAACTTCTACGCTTACTGGTGACTTCACTAAAGAAACTGGTATAGAGATTCCATTTAGTGTAACGATTCACAATCCTTCAGCCTATCCATATCCAACCATTACAACCCATATCAGCATTTATCGAACTGATGGTAATATTGGGTTAGGTGATGTTACTTTATATGATGAGTGGCCTGCTGGTACATGGAGAAACTTAACACCAGCTTTGGTTTCTAAGTATGATGATAGTTTAGGCAAATGGACATTGTATATAGAAACTAATACTCATCCGCTTGTTGCACATGGAACAGGGTATGATACTGATGTAACTCCTCTAAAGGTTATATTTAACACAGCAGGAACATACAAGGCACAAGCATATTCAACAAATCCCTAAATAAACTATTATGAGAAAGAATAAAGGGGCATTACTGTTCTTAGCGGTGGTGTCCCTTATTCTTATTCTACCAGCAATCATCTATCAATACCCTTATCCCTCAATCAGCGATGATGTTCCTGCATACCTACAGGTTATAGATAAAGTAGCACATGGGGATTTAACCGATGCTAATAGTTATAGGCTCTGTTATCCTACAAATATATTTGGTGGAGAATCATGTTATTATAGGAGTGCATCAGCCGCAGTTATTGGGTTAGTTTGCAGGGTTCTTAATTCAGACCCATACTGGACTTATTATGTATTCCATTATCTCGCCTTAATCCTGATAGCCGTTTGCGTTTGGCTGTTCTGCACGAAAGTATTTAATAAACTAACAGGATATATTGGGGTACTGTTCGTTATGTTTGGTGCAACTCCTGTATTAAGGTACTCTTATTATGACCAGATATTTAATATTACCAATCTATTAGGCTTCGGGTTAATGGGTTGTCTCGCTTTAATCTATTGGCTTAAAACGAAACGATTCTACTACGCACTTATTTCTATGATGCTATTTATGATAGCGGTGTTATTCCATTCCTCTACAGGATTAGAGATATATATGTGCGTTGGATTCTTCCTTGTCTCTACAGTAGTCTACAAAGCCTTTAAACGGAAAGAGGTTAAGGGTATTGGAGTATACCTTACAGTCTTTACAATGGTCTGTGGGGGCTTACTGTGGACTCTATGTCCTGAAAGTAGAAGTCTGTTAGAATCCGTATTGAGTAGTAGTTCCGTTAAAGCAAATTCGGGTATATATAGTTCTGTTCCGCTATATTATTTCTTTTCTCAGTATACGAACATCATCATATTAATGTTTGCTTGTATGTCAGGGTGGTATATATTAAGGCATAAAGATATTATGTTAGATAAGGCACGAATTGGTATTGGGTTATTAATGGCAATTATTACTACATTAGTAATTTCTGTTCTATTAAATAGGTTTGAGCCTTCTAGGTCTGCACAAGACTTGGGTATCATACTTCTTCTAACCTATTCAGGATTAATAGGGATTGTATTATACCAATGTAGAAATCATGTCAAGATAAAGAAAGCAATAAGAACTATCGCATTTATTATAGTAGTAGTTACAGTACCAATGCTATATTGCCAATTCCAGTATCGTTGTGCAGTAACACCAGTAGACCAACAGGCTATAGCGTTTATGAACAGCCATAACGGTAGCTATAGTGTGTCAAGCCAAATCAATCCTACTATATACGAGTTATTCATAAAGGGAGACAGATATGTAGAAAGTGGTGGAGATTACATAATATTTAGGGATAAACCAGAGACATTAGCAACTGAGC
>Ga0315293_10006291_pt1 | contig 11133 bp, 10 predicted proteins | sample YL17G13_20_MG_FD_203071 | JGI IMG/M metagenome (GOLD analysis project Ga0315293, IMG submission 203071) | Sediment microbial communities from Yellowstone Lake, YNP, Wyoming, USA - YL17G13_20 | ecosystem: Environmental > Aquatic > Freshwater > Lake > Sediment | place: USA: Wyoming | collected... | reverse complement strand
CTCCAGAAGAATCCTTGTTTGCCCAACCGGTCAAGGATCAATTCCGCAAGCGGGGCGAGGGACATGGAAATGATCGGCATTAGCATCAGGTGATAGTAATCATGCGTGGGGATCTGGAAAGGGAAGAACAGTCCGTAGACGAAATAACCTGCCCACATCCCAAACAGAAGCGCCCGGGCTTTTGGCGGCGCGATCAGCATTCCCCCCAGTGCGAGGAAGAAGATAGTCAGGTCCACGATACCGTGAAGGAACGACAACCAACGAACGTAGTATGACGGGTCGAGCAGCTTGCTGGAAAGCGAGATCGTCCAGAAGGAAAAGTAAGTCGAGGAGCGTCCTGAAATTCCAATAAAGTAGTAGATGATGCCCGGCAACGCGGCGAGCAAGACCATGGCCCAGATTTTCAGCGATTTGAGCGCCTTGCGGAAGCCGACCTGACTCAGAACGACGGTCACGGCCATCCCGATCAGCGGGAACGCCGCCGTGACCTTGACCAGAATGGTCAGCCCGGCCAGTAATCCGGCGAGAAGTGCCCGTTTCCAGGTCTGCTCTTCGCCCCAACGATAGAAGGCGTAAGCCGTGAAGATGATGAACATGACCATCAGCGGGTCAACCTGGAAAGAACGGCTTGCCAGGGTAGCGAAGGGCAGGAGGAGGAAATATCCCAATGAGACCGCCGCCGCCCGCGTCGAGACCATCCGCCTGGCTAGCAAGAAAAGCACGATCCCGCCTGCGATCCAGAAGAGGACAGAGTAGATACGAGCCACCCAAACGTATTCGCCGCCGATCACGAGATAGGTAATAGCGACGATGAAATTTTGGAAACGCGGCTCATCTTGCTCGACGGCGTTCATCAGGTGAATTGCCGCCTCGCGCACCTGAGGGTCGGCAGAGGGCAGCATCTGGTAGTACATGCCGCGCGCCACGATAGCGTTCATGAGCTGACGGGTAGGATGATAGTCCAAAGGCGGATCAGTCAAGCCGTACAGCCGGATAGCCAGACCAATGAGAATGAGGATGGCAACGATCAAGTTCAACCAGAAGCGTTGAAGTTGACGATTGATCAATTTGCGGAAGAACAAGATAAAGCTCCTCATTTACCGCGAAGCGTATTCATAGAGTTCCATTCTTCGCTTAGCCTATTTCTGGCCGCCGGTCGAGCGAACGAACAGTGCGTTCGTCTTGAGTATGCTGCCATCTCGAGGCGAGAGCATTTGTCCCCATCAACAATTTTGGCGATAGTCATTCTTGCTGAAGCTCCTGTGACTTTCGGAATCTGCGGATGACCAACCGCATATAGAGGTTCTTGAGCCGCCCCAGCCCCAGCAGACTCAAAAAAGCGAACAGGATGCGGTGCCATTCTATCAGAGCGATGGACGGACTTAGAGAGGCGCTGCGCCAGTAGGATTTCAGCGCGGCCCAGGGCTGGCCACCATCGAGCAAGTAACGGGCATTGAAGCGATGCGCGCTGGCCCAAATCCGCGGCGCCTGGCGCGTCATCAATTCCGCCAGATCGGGTTGGGTCTGCGCCCAATCAAGGACAAGGTAGGCTTCCTCGCCGAAGCGGGCGGCCTGGGCCAGGTTCTTCGCCCCCTTGTGAAAGCGCGCCGCTGCCCAAAGCTGCGGCACGTAAATCATCTTCGCAAGGCGCGCCATGCGTATCCAAAGCTGGTGGTCGAGCAACATGTGGTAGGACCAATCCAGATAGCCGGCTTGTTCCAGCACAGAACGGCGCATGAAAACAGCCGGCTGAGTGAGAATGCGGAAAGCCAGCAAATCCTCCAGTCCCCAGTTGCCCTGTTTCATTAAGTTGAATGGACGACCGGTTTCGTCAATGGACAGGGCATCCCCATAGACCAGCCCTGCTTCAGGATGGGTGGAGAACGCTGTTACGGCCCGGGCAATCGCCCCGGGCAGGTACAGGTCATCCGAGTTCAGCCAGGCGACGATCTCGCCACGCGCCCGGCGAAAACCTTTGTTAATGGCCTCAGCCTGTCCTTTATCCGGCTCCGAAACCCACCAGGTCAGACGGTCAGCATACTTTTTGATGATCTCAACACTGCCGTCGGTCGAGGCCCCATCCACGACGATATATTCCAGGAGCGGGTAATCTTGCTGGAGCACCGATTGGATTGTCTGCTCCAGGTATTGCGCCTGGTTGTAGGAGGGGGTGACGATGGATACTAAAGGTTGAAGGTTGAAGGTTGAAGGTTGAAGGTTCAAGTTGTAGGTTGAAGGTTCAAGTTGAGGGCTAAAAAAGCGAGATGTAATCCACTTTAGGGAAAACGGTCAGCCTGCCGCCGACGGTGGCGTCCAGGACCTGACGCCCGTCTGCCTCATAGGCAGCCTTTGCCATACGATAGGCGTGCTCGGAGGTGTCCAGGTCTGGGAGTTGCCAGCGGAAGCCTTTGCCGAAGTAATTAGGGGCGAAGTGGTTGGGGTCATCTCCCTGCGAAGTGATGGTCTTGTTGGCCTCGCCTTTGCTGACGAAACTGTGATCCACGCCAATGAGGACAACCTGGGAGAAGCCCATGTGAAAGGCCAACTGGAGGGCGACATAAGTGACTGTCGCTCCCTCCCACAACCGCCCGGCAGCATTGCGGGCGAAGTTGGGGCCGGTGTAGGTGGTATAAAGAAAGTTCAGTGTTGAAGGTTGAAGGTTGGAAGGGAAAAAACGGCGGGAGTGCCAGGTGAGGAATTTTGGCATGGGCAGTGCCAGGATCTCACTGGCGCTTTGCTCGATGACCAAGTCGTTGATGGAGAGGAAATAGGTGGTGGTAAATCCCAGCTCGGGGAAGAGGATATAAATGCGGTTCATCCCGAAGGTGGTTTCGACGCGCAGTTTGGTCAGGTCGGTTTGGCGCAGGCTGGGGCCGTTGCCGATTATGAAGCAGCGTTCGCCGCGATGGATATCTTTCAAGGCGGCCAGGCAGCGCATACTTACCCGCCGCCAGGGATGGAAGTACGCAGGCCCGAGGTCCGGTAAGCGGGCGAGGGCGTCGTAAGTGGCGCGGGCCGCGTTCCAGAGGGGAGCAGGAGTAAGGCGTTTAAGGGTCTGTTTCATTCTGTACTCAACCGCGCCGTCGCCCCGCCATCCACGATCATCGCCTGGCCGGTCATGAAGGATGATTGGGATCCGTCGGCCAGGAAGTAAATGGCGTGGGCGATCTCCTCAGGACGGCCGACGCGCCCGTTGACGGTCTTACGTGCCAGGTTATCCAGCCGTGCGTGTATATCGCCGCCTTCCACATGGCCGCGATCCAAGCCAGCACGAAGCATCGCGGTATCCACTGCACCCGGCAGGATGGCGTTGACGCGGATGTTATCCTGGGCAAACTCGATTGCCAGGGCGCGCGTCAGGGCCAACAGCCCGCCCTTGCTGGCTGCGTAAGCCGCAATGTTGGCCGACGTCTGCACAGCATGGACGGAGGAGACGTTGACAATGGCACTTTCTCCAGCAGCCTTAAGTAATGGATAGGCCAGCTTGGTGCTCAGAAAAACCGAGCGCAGATTGGAGGCCATAACTGCATCCCATTCTTCCACACTGGTATCCAGCAAGGGTTTGGCGATCTGCAATGCGGCATTATTGACCAGCGCGTTCAACTGTTCGGTGTAGCCCCGCACCTGGCGGAAAATGGCCTCCAACGCTTCGGGGTCGGCGATATCCGACTGGATGAACAAACCATCGGTGGGGAAGGCTTCGCCAAAGGGCTTGCGATCCACACCAATGACCCGCCAGCCATGACCAGAAAACACCCACACTGTGGCGCGACCGATCCCCCCTGCCGCGCCGGTAATCAGGACAGTTTTGGAAGAATATGAGTTCATGGTTTTTTCCAATCAGAGTTGCACAGCCTATTTGTAAGGAAATTCATTCCTTCTTCGGGCAAAGTTAGGCCTGGATTCTCTTTCTGCTTCAGAACTGATACACATAAATTGTATCTAAGGTCAGAAATCTCATATAGCTTTACAATGATGCTTTCTGCCATATCAAAGTTGCCTTGATAAGCGTAGGCTTCAATCAAAGGCATCCACTCGGACCTGTCCAGAGGTTTGAAGCCAGCGTTGATAGCTTCTTCGCCAAGTGCAACGACCTGAGCCCAATTGCCCTGTTGCCGCGCCAACGACATCTTCTGGTAATAGTAACACCAAATATGCGGGGGCTCCTGGCCAAAGATTATCTCTGGGAGTTGGGGCGGGGTAGTGCCCGTATCGATCTGCTGGATGTGAGAATAGGGTGCTACCCAATCAACAATAGGGAGTTCATTGAGTGATAGTGTGGGCCTTTCTCCATCAATGACATGCACACAGGATGATACGCTCGGCATGGATACGATCAGCGCACGATTGTAATCCCTATCATATTCAATAGTTCGTATGTTCTCATGTTCTTCTGCCCCCCGCATTACTTGAATTGCTGATCCGGGATACAAGACTTGTGAATAAATTCGCAAAGTATTCGGTATACTGGTGTAGATGATATTGGCAGGAGCCCATATTTCGTAATCTTCCGCATAGGAGTAGACATCACTCGGAAGGTTCACCATGAGAACAGTTCCTTCCTCGAATTGAGGCGCCCGCCACGCCAATTGCCACCAAAGCTGCTGTTGGGTTTCCCAAGCATTGCGGAAGTACACCGCGTTACTGTACTGGGTTAAAACCGACAAGAACAACAACCCCATAGGGAGCCAAAGGCGCCCCCGGTTTCTGTTGAGCAGGAAGATAGAACCAACGATCAGTAGAACAATCCCAATCGTCGTATGAAGCGTATAACGGTCATCCGTTCCTCCAATGGAAAAAGCGATAGAACGGTTAGAAATCGTCACAGGGAGGATGGCACAGAATACGGTTACCAGGCCGATCCAGATGATACGCCGGAACGCTCCCGTTTCTTCGACAATATTTACATTTGACTCTTTCGTTCTTGTCCAGTGAAAATACATCCAAAACACCGCGCTGGCAAGAATAGCCAGGACCACTCCGACTAACAAATCACGATTACGCGTGATGGAAATGAGTTGAGAGAATGGGGTCGTCCAGGCAAAGATAACTGCATCCAGGAAGCCCCTGAACGTATTGGCCACTGCTTTTTGGATCATCGAGAAAGGCATGGAAGAATACAGGCCAAGTAATCGTAAAACATCTGTGGTAGGACGGTTGCTCTTGAAGATAAAGATACGCCAGAATAGAAAACCCCCAAGGATGGTAAGATGAGGAGCCCAACGCAAGAACGCTTTCGTCAATTTGGCCTTCAGTGATAATTGGGGTGATAAGAAGATCAGGGAGCAGATGAGAATCAGGCGTAAACCTTCTAGCCCCAATATATATTCATCAATAAACAGGTAACCAACCTGGAATAGAATGGCCAGGCAGACCGTGAATATCGCAGCATATTTGTTGGTGGCGCGGATGCCCATAACAGTGAACAAGATCGAGTAAATGGCAAAGGCGTATGAGAGGAATAATAAGCTGTAAACTACAGCATTCGGCCATTGAAGGAATCCTGGATATACAACAAACAATATCGCGGCGGTTGTTGTAAACAGCTGCTTTCTTGGCCATATTTGCCTCATCAACAAGAAGAAACCAATGGCTCCCGCCATCCTGAGCAGGTAAGCAAAAACCTGCCAGGCCAATGGATTATCGCCTAACAGCAAATATGTACGCATGTAAATATAGCCAATCATTGGGCGGTCTATCGAGAACATCGAAATCAAAGTGCTCAAGTCTTGCGTACGGCCAGCCCAGATAATGTACCAGGCCTCATGATAAAGACCCAATTGCCCAATTAGGGGTAAGTATGTGAGAGCTGAAATCGCGGCGATCAAGCCGAGCGATACCCAGTTTTCTATATCCTTGAGCCATTGGGGAAAAGCCATCTTCTTCATTAATCAATCCATCTAATAAGCAAGTAATATCACGGAATGCCACACAACCGGTCGAGCAAAAAATCTACCCCTCCAATGGGTAAATTCAAGCCCGGATTCCCCTTTTGCGTCAGGACGGACACGCACAAATTGTATCTAAGGTTGGAGTCATTGTATATCTTCGCGATGACGCTGTTCGCTTTTTCCAGATCCCCTGTAAAAGCATAACCCTCGATCAGAGGCATCCACTCGGATTGATCGAGAGGTTCGAAACCGGCGCGGACAGCTTCTTCGCCCAGAGCGATCACCTCATCCCAGGCACCAGATTGGCGGGCCAAGTTCATCTTCTGGTAATAGTAACACCAGGTATGCGCGGGCTCCCGGCCAAAGATGATCTCCGGGGGTAGTGGCGGGGGGACATCTGTCGCAATTTGTTGAATGTGAGAATAAGGCGCCACCCAATCAACGATGGGAGGCTCGTCCAGGGAAAGTTCAGGGCTCTCGCCATCAATAACATGCACACATGACAATGGGCTTGGCATGGAGACGACCAATGCGTGGTTGAAGTCCCGGTCGAACTCAGTATTACGGATATAACGATGCTCTATTGCTCCCCGAAACACCTGGATTACCGACTCGGGACATAAGATCTCCGCATAGATTCGCAAGGTATTGGGCACATCATTGTAGATGATGTTGGCGGGCATCCATATCTCGTAATCTTCTTCGTAACCGTAGATGTTACTGGGAAGGTTCACCATAAGGACAGTCCCATCTTCAAGCTGGGGCGCGCGCCATGATAATTGCCACCAAAGCGTTTGTTGTATCTCCCAGGCATTGCGAAAGCTCACCTGGTTGCTGTAGTGGGTCAAGACCGATAAGAACAGCAAGCTCAACAGGAGCCAGAACTTTCCCTGGTTTTTCATCATCAAGAAGATTCCCCCTGTGACAAGTAGAACCACCCCAACCGTCGTATGCAGCGTGTAACGGTCGAGCCAGGTAGAGAAGGTGATATGCCGGTTGGAAGCCGCGACAGGAATGATTGCGCAGAATACGGTTACGAGACCGATCATGAAGCTGTTTCTATAAATCCTATCCTCTTCAGCGAGGAGCGGTTCTTTTTTTCTTATCCAGCGCGAGTATAGCCAGAACGAGGCGCTGACCAGAACAGCCAGAATCACACCTGCTACCAGATCGCGGTACTGCGTGGTAGAAACAAGCTGGTAGAACGGTACTACCCAGGCAAGAAGAACCGCATTCAAAAAGTCCATAAGTGTACCCGCCACTACTTTTGGTACCATTTCAAGCGGCGTGGAAGAATAAAGGCCGATCAATTTTGAAACATCTGTCGTCGGGCGGGTGCTTTTGAAGATGAAGAAACGCCAGAACAGAAAACCGCCGAGAACGAACAAGTAGGGGAGCCAACGCAGGAAGGCCTCAGCCACTCTGGCTTTCGTAGATCTCTTTGCGCCGGGGATCAGATACCAGATGAGAAGCAGGCGCAAACCTTCCAGCCCGACCATGTATTCGTAGATGAAGGGATAGCCAATTTGACAGAGCAGGGCAAGCCCGGTCGCCAGGATTGCCACATATTTGTTATTAGAGCGGATGGAAATCACGGTAAACAGGATCGAGTAGATTGCCAGGGCGTATGCGATCAGATGGTTGCTGAAAGTGATTGCAGCCGGCCCTTCCAGGAAGCCTGGGTATACGACGAACAAAATCGCCGCGCTGGTGGTGAACAGCCGCATTTTCGGCCATATCAACCGCAACAGCCAGAAGACGCCGATGGCTCCCGCCAGGCGGAACAAATATGCAAAAACCTGCCAGCCCAACGGGTTATCGCCGAGCAGCAAGTATGTTCGCGTGTAGATGTAACCTAAAATTGGGCGATCAATCGAAAACATCGAAACCATGGTGCTAAGGGTTTGCGTCCGACCAGCCCAGATCGGATACCAATCATTCCTGTAATAACCCAATTGACCAATTAAAGGCAAATGAGTCAACACGGAGACGATTATGAGCAAACCTAATGAAATCCAAGTTTCGATATCCTTCATCCATTGGAGAGACGAAATTTTCTTCATCGTGCGCTCCGGGCCAGACTCATGGTTGGGGAGTCATAAGATTGGTGTCGGGAATGCCAAGCCCACTTAGTAAATTGTGAATGGTATTCCAATGTACCCGTTCCCACGCCGCCGGACTGGAATTGGCATTGTGCGGGGCGAGCAGCACGTTGTCCATCTTCTTGAGTGGACTGTCATCGGGCAGCGGCTCGGTCTCGAACACGTCCAGCGCCGCGCCCGCTATTTTACCCGATTGCAGGGCTGCCGCCAGCGCGTCCTCGTCCACCACTGGCCCACGCGCCGTGTTGATAAGCACGGCGGCCGGCTTCATCTGCGCCAGCGTTTGCATGTTCATCAAGTGGAAACTGGTGGGATTCGAATCACAGTTCAGCGAGACAAAATCAGAATCCGCTAACAGCGTTTCGAGATTGATCATCCGTATGCCGGTTTCGGCGATGAAAACGTGGTCAATCTCAACGATGTCGTTGCCGAGGACGGTCATCCCGAAGGCGCGGGCGCGGCGCACGACGGCCTTGCCGACGTTGCCCACGCCGACCACGCCCAGGGTACATTCATGCAGCGCTTTGGCAGGCAGTTTCGCCCACTGGCCGGATTTCACCTCTGCATCCATCCAGGGCAGGCGGCGGGCGAAGGCCAGGATGCAGCCCAGCACGGTATCGGCGACGGGCAGGGTGAAGGCGTTGAGGGTACGATAGATCTTCACGCCGAAACGGGCGGCAGCCTCTGCGTCAATCGAGTCGATACCCGTCCCCCACTTGGAGATGACTTTGAGACGCGGCGCGCAGGCCTCCAGGACGCGTGCGGTGTACTGGTCATCCCCGCATATGGCGCCGTCGAATTGACCGGCGTACTTCAACAACTCTTCCTCTACAAGCCGCTCGACGACTTTCGGCAGGATGAGGTCAATGCCGTATTTCTCGAATAGCGGCTTGAAGCGCTCGAGGGAGGGGATTATATAGGGGGCAGAGAGAAGGACTGTATATCCAGTCATCAGTAATCAGTGATCAGTCTTTTGGCTTAGAAGAAAATCGCAAATGGCAAAGTCCAGTTCTTCGTCAATATCCCAGGCTTCGGCGGCATCCATTTCAAACATCAGCGGGCGCTGGCCGAGGCGGTTGCGCCGTGCGACGAGATTTTGACGAGTGAAGATGTAGATGCAAGAATTCTCCTCGTAGACGGGCGGCAGTTCCTGGGTCTGGAGCAGCAACGCCGGGTCGTGGTTGAGGGCGCGGCCGTGTTGGTCATAGAGGCGGGTCTGCAGGCGCGTTACCGAAAAGAGCGAGTCGTGGGCGGGATAGTCTGCTAAAAAGTTCTGGATGGCGCGGCGGATAGTCTCCGGGCGCTGCAGCGGGTTTGTGCTGTGGGTTTGGATGTAAAAGTCAGCTTCGGTTTGGGAAGTATCGTAAATCAGGATCTCATTCATTGGGATGGTGTCAGCGCACAAATGCTCCGGGCGCGGCAGGATGCACACCTGCGGGAAGTCGCGGCGCAATCCATCCATGACCGGCTCGGAGTCAGTATCCACCACAATCTGGCTAATCTCAGGCACGGCTAGCAGGGTCTCGATGATGTGCTGGTAGAGCGGTTTCCCGGCCAGTAGTCGGAAGTTTTTGCCAGGCACGCGCTGGCTGTGGTGGCGCATGGGGACGAGAGCGATGAGGCGTATCATTCCGGCAATCCCAAAATCTGGCGGGCAGAGCGGCGAAAATCGCGACAAACCTTGATGGCCTCTAACGCTTCTACCTTATCGGAGCTATCACCAGGGTAACGGAAATTTGTCGCATAAGCCGAGATGGGGCGAAATGTGGCGCGATAGGGCTCCCACATGGGCTCAACAAGCGCAACCAAACTAAGCAGTTTTACCAAATCGTGAATTTTGCCAAACTCGATATCAGCCTCTTGTAGACGTGCTTTGATGTATTTCTCAATGCACTGCTGAGCAAAAAAGCATGTGGCATTGTAGTTAGGCGATTTACGCGCTCGATATTCGCGTTGCGCCGATAGATAATCTTCTTCGGCTTTTCCTATCCATTCAAGCGTAAGCGGCTTCATAAAGCACCTTACCTTTTTTAGTAATTTCGCGAATAAAGAAGTCGCCCAGTTCAACGCGGGTTTTGATTTGTTCGGGCGTGCGAACAATCAGGTCAATCGGAAAAGAGGGGTCTGTGGCAAGTAAGATTTCAGTAGCCTTGCGCACGCCTTTGCCTTCAAACGGCATGATTACTAGCACATCAACGTCAGAATCTACCGTCGGCTTTCCATAGGCATACGAGCCGAACAGAATTATCTTGTGGGGATTGAACTGCTCGGCGATCCGGCGGGCAAAGTCGGAAATTGTCTTTTGGGTTACTTTTTTCATAGCGTACCTTCTTTCGGCACGCGCTGGCTGTGGTGGCGCATGGGGACGAGGGCGGCCAGTTTTATTTTATTTAGCAGTTGACTCATAAGCTCTTTCGCTTGAATTGATAAACCATATATTAAGGCGCAAGTTGACCTCCGCCATCCCCACCTAGAGGTTCCCACCCTCGTAAACACAATTGCTTGATAAGCCACCAACTAACATCCAAATCTCTGTAAGAAAGTCCTTTAATCTTACAAAAATACATTTCACCGGATGGAAGATTGTTTTTCTCTGCCAAATACAGTTTAGGAAAAAGTGGTTTTAGCTGCGATAGCATGGTATCTATCTCTGAAGGGTCAGTACAGAAAAAAACAAGCTTGCCTTCAACGTGATAATTAATTACTGCGAAATCATAATGTTCCATAGTAAATCCATTTCTCTATTGTTGCCTATATTCCATTTCGGGATGGTCTAATTACTCATTATACCTAATCGGCTCGATCTCGCGCCGCGCGGACTTCGTCTTTTCCCAACCAACGTGGTAGTAAAAGGTCTGGCGCAGTTCGGGCGTCAGCGGGCTGTACTGACGGTAGCCCTGGAACGTACCCCAGAACTGCATCCAGCGGAACCAGAAGATGCTGGCAAGATTACGCCATAGGACGCGGGCGCGGGCGGCGTGGAGCAAGTCAAAACTAATGCTGGCGGATACGTTGCGCACGAAATCATACAGGCTGAAGTGCGCCTCGGGGTAAATCTGCTTGAAGGCCATCGCCTCTCTTCGGTAACGGTTGTAAAGTCCGCGCGGCGTCTCATCGTGTACATGTAAGATTTCAGCCTC
>Ga0315293_10006287_pt1 | contig 11134 bp, 8 predicted proteins | sample YL17G13_20_MG_FD_203071 | JGI IMG/M metagenome (GOLD analysis project Ga0315293, IMG submission 203071) | Sediment microbial communities from Yellowstone Lake, YNP, Wyoming, USA - YL17G13_20 | ecosystem: Environmental > Aquatic > Freshwater > Lake > Sediment | place: USA: Wyoming | collected... | reverse complement strand
ACTTCAAGTCGTTAGAAAGAGCTCGATATGAATCCTCCGTATGAGTTAAAAGCGGCCAAGCTGGATCACTTCTTCTTGAAGCTCGATCCCAAACCGTGCCTTAACTTTCTCTTTTAATATATCGGCGAGTTGACGAATCTCCTTTGAGGTCGCCGTACCCGTATTGACGATTATATTAGCGTGCTTGTCAAACACCTTCGCACCGCCAACCGCCATCCCTTTCGCGCCGATTTCATCAAGCAGCTTTCCGGCCGGCAACTTGCCGAATTTCTCTTTTGGGTCGGGGATGTTCTTGAAAAAACAACCGGCTGACATGCCGTCATTGGGGTGCTTGCCGTCCCGTGCGGCCAGAATCTCCTTGACCTTGCTGCCGATAGCATTTCGGTCACCCGCTTGGAGCCCCAAAAGCGCTTCAACGACCACTTCATGCGTTGTCTTGAGAGACGAATCACGGTAAGCGAACCGACAGTAGTCCGGTCCCACTGTGCGAACGAGACCGTTCCTGTCCACTAATGTCAACTCTCGGGTCAATGGTCCAATCTCACCACCGAATGCGCCGGCATTGCCGTAGATCGCCCCGCCGACCGTGCCCCAGATGCCGGCTGCAAACTCCAACCCTGACAGCGAGTGCTCAGTAGCGAATCCAACGAGCGCCATCAATTGCTCCCCCGCGCCACAGCGAACCGTGTCAGAGGCTTCGAGCTTGATTCCCATGATATCGACTTTGATAACGAGGCCGTCGTAGCCGTCGTCGGACACCAGCAGGTTCGTTCCGCCACCGAGAACAAAACGAGGAATGCCGAGTTTCTCCGCCGCCCGCACCGATCGTGTGATCTCGCCGATTGAGCGCGCTGCAATAAAGTACTTCGCCCGTCCGCCTGTATGATAACTGGTCATCGGGGCCATCTCTTTGGCGAACTCAAGGTCAGGGCCGAATGAGGCAAGCAGCGTCGCCATCGGCAGGTTCTGGGTCGAAGTACTATTGTTCATCGAAGCTCTGCTAATATACAGCGGCCAATCGGAAACTCCAATTGGAAAACTGAGGAGTCACCCGTCTAACGTCCGGTCCCTACGTAGGTTATACACGGCAACGACATGATCGAGGCGTGAATTTCGGTCGGATCAACCGTTTTTCACGTTTTCGGCATCAGGGGGCGCAGAATTCACTGGCTTTTCACTGCCTGCCTCAGAGCTACTGGCTCCTACCTTGTCCTTGTCCTGCTCGTCAACGAAGTTCAGCCGAAGCTCATACAGGAGGTGGTCAAGCACGTTCTTCTCGTCGGCGTTGAGATTCCCCTTGGTCTTTCGCTCCAGCATTTCCAGCAGGTCAATGGTCGAACGAGCCATATTCATGTCCCGCTCAATCTGACCCGAAAGCGGGGAGGCTATCTTCCCCATCTGTTGCATCGCCCCCGCCTGCAAAGAGAGAATCAACTGGTAAAACTGCATGTCAGGATTGTCGCTCATACCTAATCCTTACCTCTAAATAAGACGCATAACATAGTGCGGTTCAACATATTATCCGCCACCAAGCTCGACCTGACGGCGGGCTTCGGCCTGCTGAAGAAAATGATATAGTCGCCGGTGCGCTTCATCAAGGGTAGTCGGCTCAGCAAATAGCCGCTCAAGTAAAAGGCGGCTGGCTTCAAGGAGATCTCTGTCGCGGCTTAAGTCGGCAGCTCGAAGTTCCGGCAGACCCGACTGGCGGACGCCGAACAGTTCACCGGGGCCACGGAGATTCAAGTCCGCCTCGGCAATATCGAACCCATTAGTGTTGTTGGCGAAATATTCAAGCCGCTGGCGGGCGATATCGGACAGCGGCGGGTGGGCAATTGCGATCACCATTGACTCTTTCTCCCCGCGCCCAACCCTGCCCCGCAACTGGTGCAACTGAGCCAAACCAAACCGCTCCGAGTGCTCTATCACCATGATAGTGGCGTTGGGGTTGTCCAGGCCAACCTCGATGACAGTCGTTGCCATCAGGATGTCAATCTGTCGTTCCCGGAACTGCGCCAGCGTTTTGTCTCGCTCCCTGGCGTTCACCCGGCCGTGCACCATGCCGACCCGAAGGTCAGCGAATACCGACCGAGCCAACTCCTCGAAGGCATCTTCCACGCTCTCAAGCTCAGATTCTTCCGACTTCTCAATCAGTGGATAAATAATATACGCCTGTCCCCCCTTCTTGATTTCGTCACGAACATAAGCATGAACTTTGTTACGGACATCGCCGGCCCTCCAGACGGTACGAATCGGTTTGCGGCCGGGAGGAAGATCTGTGATCGTAGTGACATCCAAGTCCCCATAGAGCGTGAGCGCCAGTGTGCGCGGAATGGGTGTCGCGGTCATCACCAGCAGGTCCGGGTTGTCCCCCTTGGCGTACAGCTTGCCGCGCTGCTCCACGCCGAAGCGGTGCTGTTCGTCAATCACCACCAAGCCGAGCCGGTCGAATGAGACATAGTCATATATAAGAGCGTGGGTGCCGAACAGGACGTCGATCTCCCCCTTCGCACACCGCTCAGCCGTTGCCTTCTTCTTCGCGGCGTTCTGCCCGGATGTAATCAATCCGCAGGAGACGCCGACTGACTCAAGCTGCCGATGCCATGTCCGGTAGTGCTGTTCGGCGAGGATTTCTGTCGGCGCCATGAATGCGACCTGCAAGTTGTTCTCGGCAACATAGAGAGAAGCCAGAATCGCCACTATGGTCTTGCCGCAGCCGACATCCCCTTGCATAAGGCGTGACATCGGATGCACTGTCCTGAGGTCGGCGAAAATCTCGCGCACCGCCTGTTTCTGACCGTGAGTCAACTCGAACGGCAGAAGCTCCTTGAACGCTTTCAGCTTCTCCCCCGGCTCGTCGTACGTATGCTTCTTCTGAATGATCTTCTTCTTCCCCTTGGAGCGGAACACGAGGAACTGCAGGCCGAGCAGTTCGTCAAAGGCGATTCGTCGCCGGCTTAGCTCGACCTGCTCGCGCGATTCCGGGTAATGAATACGGCTGATGGCGTCGTGCAGGTCGGAAAGACCGAGTGGTTCCGTTTCTGACCTCGGCACCGGGTCGGCAAAATGCTCCTGCAGATTCTCGAATATCTCGGTCGTTAGACGGCGCATCCCCTTGCTGTTGAGACCGACCGCGTTGAGTTCGCTGGTTTGCGGGTAGACCGGGATGATCCGCCCCGCGTGAATCATCTTCGCGCTGTTATCTTCGAGCCGCTCCAGGTCCGGGTGGACCATCTGCTGCCCCATGAAATAAGTCACGACTCCGGTAGCGGCAAATACCTGCCCTTTCTTGAAATACTTCTGCCAGTGCTGAACCCCCTGAAACCAGATGAGCGGAATGGCGCCGGTATCGTCTTCGAGAATGACTTCGTAACGACGCCGTTTGCCGAATAGAATACCGTGGGCGCGCACCTCGCCGATGATAGTCGCGGATTCGTTGATGCGGAGTTGGCCGATCGGCGCGACATTGCTTCGGTCGAGATACTGGCGCGGGAAATAATAGAGCAGGTCGCGAATATCATGCAGCCCGTGCCGGGCGAGGACCTCTGCTTTCTTCGGTCCGACCCCTTTGACAAACTGCAACGGTGATTCGAGCCGCAACTCCGCCATGCCGAAAAGAAACGGTGATGTTGAGGGTGGGTCAATGACTTTTGGACCGACTATATGTGTTACCATAACCACCCGCTGCGCCGAGCGACAGTCGAGGCGCGTTTCATCGTCGCGTCACGTCTTGCCCGACGGCGCCTGCACCGGAGGGTGTGACGTGGCACCCTATTTACACCGGCACGCAATTCGATTATGTTCTGCTCGGAAGCGGATGTCGTCTGGTGGCGGTCCCGGCCTTCAAAGCCGTGTGGGGGGCAATCGCATTGTCCCCGGTGGGTTCGATTCCCACCCCTTCCGCCAGTAGCGGCGTTACTCCTGCGCCTCGCGGTTTCTGTCCAACAAAGTGTCTATTCATCAAGTGGTTTAATCTATTTCATTGTTCGAGTTGTCTAAGACCCTAGTGAAGGTTTGCGGAAGAGGCTTTATGAATAGTATCAGATTTCTCAGACTGGCTGCTGTCAGTCTGCTCGCGCTGATCGCGGCCACACAGTTTGCGACTGCCGGCGATGAACAGTGGGACTCGAAGTTGATCCCGCAGGGAGTGACACTAACCGGCAAACGGGCCGATTTCCCGGCTGGCTCGCTGGCGATGCTTGAAAAACAAGAGGCCAGTTTCGGCCTTTGCAATGACTCGCAGTACCTCTATGTCATGCTGGCGTTCCGAAATCCGATGTATGCCCGCGCTATTCGCAGGGGTGGACTGACTGTCTGGCTCGATGCCAACGGCAAAAAGGCCAGGGATTTCATGATCAAGTACACCGGCGGACCGACCCGCGAACAGATGATGACTCTCCGCAAACAGGGCACCGAAATGCAGGAACGGCAGATGCCACCGGAAATGCGGGAGAGAATGGACGAGATGGAGATCGATTCCGCGCCGGTCTTCATCTGCTATCAGAAAGATCGCATCGCAGAGAAGCCGATACCGGTTGACGGCTCCGAGGGACCCTCGGCGGTTTTCGGAGTCGATCAGGGGTTCTGTGTGTATGAATTCAAAATTCCGCTCAAAGAGAGCGCAATACGCAGCTATGGCATGGGGGTGAAGCAGGGGCAGAAATTCAGTGTCGGCTTGGTTTGGGGAGAGATGCCACAGGAGCGTGGAGGGTCACACATGGGATTCAGCGACGGAATGCCGGGTGGCGGTGGCATGCGCCCACCCGACGGTATGGGTGAAGGGCCTCGCGACGGCGGACGCGGCGGCGGCATGATGCATCGTGGCCAAATGCCTGAAAAGCAGGAAGTTTGGGTGAAAGCGAAACTTGGCGTTAGCGGGAATTAGGGATTGAACACTCATTGTAAGCGGATTTACCTGTCATCATTCGAGCGTGCTGTTGACGGTGATGAGGTACTGATATCTCCCTTTGGGACGCGCCATTAACAATGAAAGTGCTATCGCCAAAGGTCCGTTCTGAATACCTATTTCAGTAAACAATGAAGACTCGGATGGGGTTTTCTTTGACCTTCTGAGTCTGTAGGTCTTTCTCGATTCCCCTCGGATTTGATAGTACACGCTTCGGATCGTAGATCAACACGAACATGTGGTTACATTTAGGATGAGTAGCATAATGGGTGACATCAACGATTACTTCGTCTCCAATTCGCTTCACATCTTTGGACTCTCTGGCGTATTTCACTTCGATGACAACTGCGAGTTCTGGAAGCAGGAAATCCATCCGGGTAGCTGAGCCAGCGTAAGACGGTGTCCACTCTTCGGGTCTTATGTCATCAAAGAACAAGGTAAGTACACCATGAAGCAGGTCTTGGACATCGTATTCGTCATCAATCACCACTAGCGGAGCCCTACCGCGCTGCCGCTGCCCCATCCTGACCACGAGATTTCCGAAATTGGAGCAACAGTTCTCCACAACCGAGTTTCGGGCCAGGCTCATACCATTTGCCTGGTCGCGCGAAGCAAATTCATCATCCAAGAAGCCAATAACGGCCTCTAGCTTAGCCCGAAATAGGTCGCCCTTCAAGTGCAGTCCAGACCAGAAACCCTCTGCATCATCAAATACAGATGAATGACACCACTCGTTCTTCAGTTCAGCGTCGCCTATCTTGAATGCCGCAACATCGTACCCAAGCGATATCAAATCGTCGAGTAGCGAATTGAAACCTCTGCACATCTCTGCGTTTGCGCCATAACCGGACAGTGATTCGTTAAGGCTATTCTTGAGGGCAATTAGCTTGTGATACGTCGGAGGTCTGCTGCTCATACTCTATCCACGAGTGATATCAGTTGTTTCTTTCTATTCCGCGCTATCCCTACACCGACGCCACCGGCATTTTCTGCGGATCGTCGATCAGAATGCGTTCCTTCACGGTGAATGCTTCGGCGTATTGAACCCGCACCAACTGCCCAAGCGCCCGCGCGCGAGTGTGCATCAGGTCGTAGATATTGATCCCCGGCGAGAAGATGTTCTGGTTTGCGCTTGAGTGCGGCGTTAGGCGTTCCATGTACCCCTTGAAGACATCTTTCAGCGATTGGGCGCTGGCGAACTGGGATTTGTAAGCGGCTACCGCTTCGCACTTCTTCCCAAACTCATCCGAGATATCCACCAGAAACGAATGGTCGATATTACGGAAATATGACGCGTAGACGATTTTGCGCGGGCGATGCGGCTCGCCATCGAGCGGAAGTTTCTTGAGTCCCGCCAGATAGCAGGCATCGTAGCCAAGTTTCGAGCAGGCGTGATGATCCGGGTGCCGTTGCTCCCAGTGCGGCAAGATCACGAGTTCAGGCTTGGTCGCGCGGATTATCGCGGCCACTCGGAGCCGATTCTCCTGATTGTTCTCAACGGCGGCATCTTCGATCTCCGCATTGCCTCGATATGCCAGACCCATAACACGGGCCGCTTCGGTCGCTTCATTGGCCCGGTCATTTTCATCGCCATGTGTTCCCATCTCGCCGCGAGTCAGGTCGAGCGCGCCAACTGCTCTCCCCCGCTTGACCATCTTGATGAGCGTGCCGCCGCAGGTGATTTCGATATCATCCGGGTGCGCCGCGATCGCTAGAATGTCCAGTTTGACCTCAGCCATTCAGCACCTCATGATAGTAATCTTCGTACTGAGAGACGATCCTGTCGGCGCCGAATTTCTTGAGCGCCAATTCCGCCGCTGCCAGTTTGAACTGTTTAAGCTTGGCGGTATCCCGCAAGAGCGCGATTCCGGCGCGAGCCATGCCGGTAGTGTCGCCGACCGGCAGCAGGAAGCCGTTGACTCCTTCGTCGATCACCTCCATTAACCCCGTGCCCGATGTTCCGATCACCGGCACGCCGCAGGCCAAGGCTTCAAGCGCGGCCAGACCAAATGATTCTTCTTCCGAAGGGAGCAAGAATAAATCGGTGCACGGCAGCATTGCCTCTACTCGACTCTGGTTGCCGAGGAAAATGACGCGGCTCGCGAGGCCTCTCTTTTGCACCTGACGGCGCGCCAACACAGTATCGGGACCTTCGCCGATCATCAGCAGCTTGGATGGAACAGCCGCATTGATTTTGTCGAATGTATCAATCACGTCGAGGGTCCGCTTTACCGGCCTGAAGTTGGAGATATGGGCGATGAGAGACTCCCCATCCTCAGCGAATTCACCCCGTCGGCACTGGCTGGTATACGGCTTGAAACGGCTGTTGTCGATGAAATTGTGCACCACCCTGATCTCCTTCTCGATCTTGAAGACGGTCTTCGTCTCATCGGCCAGATAATTCGAGACCGCCGTGATGCCATCGGACGCATTAATCGAGAAGCGCGCGATATCGTAAAACGACGGGTCAGAGCCGACCAGCGTAATATCGGTTCCATGCAGAGTTGTTATCATTTTGGGAACGTGCTCTCCCATCGATGCCAGAATCTGTTTAGCCAGAAACGCGCAGGTGGCATGTGGGATCGCGTAATGGACGTGAAAAATATCAAGCTTCGATGAGCGGGCGACATCGGCCATTTTCGACGAGAGCGTCTCGGCGTACGGCGGATATTTGAAGAGCGGGTAGGCCGTGGTCTCGACGCCATGATAGAACACATTCGGCTGATACTGGTCGAGTCGAAACGGAATAGCATACGAAATGAAATGAACCTGGTGTCCCCTGAGCGCCAACTGCTGGCCAAGCTCAGTCGCGACTATGCCGGAACCTCCGGCCACCGGATAACAGGTAATGCCGATGTTCATTTTGCCTTCTCCTCCGACATCGAGATCATCTTCGGACCCGGCGCGAACGGGTCAAGCGATTCATACAGCCAAGATACCACTCCAAATCCGTACCGGGCAATGAAATTGGCGATGTTTAGCGAGCGGTCCTGGAATGCGTTGTTCGAGTGAAGCGCGGTTTGAAGGCGATATATCTTTTCCCTCATATCGGTCGATCTCTTCTTGTGCGCAGAAAACAACTTTCCCTCGAATGTCTTCAGCGCGAAATCGATCTTTCCGAATGTCTGATTCGCGAACTCCCTAAGTGATGGGTCAAAACCCAAGGACTTTTCCGAGAAGTTGTCGATCTGACTCCGAATGTCGCTGCGGAGTTGTTCGTACCGTGTCTCAATATCCTCAGGGAAATTGCTGGACAGGATCCGATTGACGAGTTGCTCAATGTCGCCCGCAATTTCTTCAAACTCAATCCCGTATTCGTCAATCAGCTTTGCATGCCGCTTTTCGACAAGTATGAGGATCGGGCGGGCAAGATGAGACGGGAGCGGTCGCTCAAACAGATCGAACAGAACATTCCCCTGAGCGAAATAGGCTATCTCGGATGGCCCCCCAAATTGCACCACAGTGGGAAACAACCAGGCCTGCAAGATCGGCCGCGTGATCACATCAGGCGAGAACCGCTCCGGCTCGGTTTCGAGCAACTCAAGCAACTCGCTCTTGGCAAACGCCCGGTCTCCGACCGTAAATCGGTCACCGTTACGATGCACCGGCTTGCGGCCATCAAGATCGACAAACAAATGCACAGCTTCGTCCTGCTTCTGCACTTGAAGGTGATACCGCGCAGATAGCACTGCCTGATTTCGTTGAGTGAGGGATCGGTGCAGTTCGTCCTGCTTCTCAATCACACTTCGGAAGAACGGTCGCGCCAGTGATTTCACTTCTGCGTCGTTAGGGGAAAACAGAACCAGCCCATATTCGGCAGTGAACGCAGCCATCAGCTTGCCGAATGCCGTCACAAAAGTATCGCCGGTCGTATAGCTTCTTCCAAGCAGGTCATACAATTCGCCGGTAAACTCTGTTTCCCCGAGTGTCTCTCGAACAGTCGCTAACGATGCGTCCAGCGCAGCGCTGTCGCCGAACTGAACTTGCCCTATCGGCAGTCGAACCGATGGGCGCGCCGCATATTCTATGCGGCATAGACTTCCCTGCCGATCCAGCAGGAACGTGTGATTGGCTTCGTCAAAATCGTGGTCGTCGCCGGCAATCCAGAAAATCGGGACTACCGATCGATTCAATTGCTCAGACAACGCCCGCGCCGCTTTTGCCACCGCGAGCGCTTTGAGCAACGTCATCATTGGGCCGCCGAACAGCCCGGCCTGCTGACCGCCGAAGATGCAAACTGTGCGTGGGTCCAAGAGTTTGTCTATGGCTGCGAATGTCGACTGAGAACTCCGATAGATTTCGTTCTGGCGGCGTAGAATCGCCGCCATCTGGCCTTTGGGGACTGGGACTTGATCGAGCAGTTGCGCGGTCTGCTCTATAGTCCTGCTCGAATAGAAACTCCTGGCCGCACCGGCGCCGGTCAGGAAGTCCAGATAGAGTTGTGTATAACCAAGCTGTCGGCTCGGCAGTATCTGTTTTTCGATCAATGAACCACTATTCCTTTGGCTCCGTCGGAGCCGTTCTTCCGGTTGCGGCGGAACAACCCGGCGAAATCATCAACAATAGTATACACAACCGGAACAACGACCAGGGTCAAAAGTGTCGAGGAAATGATACCGCCGATGACCGCACGGGCCATCGGCGCCCGGAACTCCGCTCCCGGTCCAATACCAAGCGCCACCGGCAACATTCCGAAGACCATCGCGAATGTCGTCATCAGAATAGGCCTTAGCCGGATCGGTCCGGCTTCGAGGATCGCCGTTGTGCGATCCATCCCTTGTCCCCGCTTCTGCTTGACGAAATCCACGAGCAGAATAGCGTTCTTGGTTACCAGCCCCATGAGCATCACGATGCCGATCATCGACATGATCGAGAATGACGACCCCAGCAAAGCGAGAATCGCGCCAACCAATGACAGAGGTAGCGACAGCATGATGGAGAACGGATCGGTAAATGATTCATACTGCGAAGCCAGCAACAAATAGATGAAGATGACCGCGAGTATCAGCGACTTGAAGATATTGGCAAAGGACTCTGCCATGAACTGCGCTTCGCCGACCGGCGCAACGACGTAGCCGGGCGGCAGGTTAAGTTTGGCAGATTCTTCCATTATGTGATTGGATACTGAACCGGCGAAAGCTGTCGATAGCACGTTGGCGTTGACGCGGACTTCGCGCTGCCGGTTATAGCGCTGATATTTGCCTATCACGTCCGATTTCCTGACCTGAGCCACCTGATTGAGCGGCACCAGATAGGGATCGCGCCCGGGAATATCCTTGTTGCTCTTGACCAAAATGCGGCCGACATCCTCAGCAGTGCTTCGGAAGCGGTCGGCAAGCCGCACCCGGACATCGTACTCTTCGCTACCTTCTTTGTAGCGAGTCACGACCTCCCCCTCAACTAAGGCGCGGACGGTCATAGGAATCGTGTACAGACTGAGACCGAGGTCGTCCGCCTGCTTCCGGTCCACGGTGACCTGAAGCTCCGGCTTCCCTTCTTCCTGAGAGTTGTCTACATCGACCGCTCCGGGCGTGGCGTTGGCAATCGACTGCACTTGCCTTCGCAGGCGTGTCAATTCGTCGAGCTTCTCGCCGCGAATGGAGATTTCAACGGCCTTTCCTCCGCCCTCGTGCCCTTCACTAGCGGATACTGACGTCTTGACTCCCGGAATGTCCTGGATGAGAACGCGCACGGAATCGACTAGTTGCTGCGCTTTGAATTCGCGGCAGGACGCATCGACTAGGTTGAAAAGAACCTGGCCTGTGGTAACCGGATTTTGTCCGCGACCTATCGTCACGTACGAGGCTTCGACCTCCGGCAACTGCCGCATGACAGTAGTCTCAATCTGTTGAATGCGATCGGAAGTCCCCTGCAAGGTCGTGCCCGGTGGCGTCTCAACCGAAACATACACTTTCCCCTCGTCGGACTGGGCCATGAATTCCTGGCCTACGAATTGGGCGGAATAGAGGGCCGCCGCAAACGAAGCCACCGCGATAAGCACAACAGTCACGCGGTGTCGCAACGATGAGGTGAGCAGGCGAAGGTAGACTGGCTTGAGCCAGTCGAAAGCTCGGTTCCAGTAAGACAGCACATGCTCGATAGGTATCCAGAGCGAATGCAGCCATCCGCCGAATCCGGATTTCTTGATCCGATCAGTGCGCTCGACCAGCCACCGCGACGACAGCATCGGCGTCAGCGTGAACGCGACGAACAGAGAAATCGTCACCGCAA
>Ga0315293_10006286_pt1 | contig 11134 bp, 17 predicted proteins | sample YL17G13_20_MG_FD_203071 | JGI IMG/M metagenome (GOLD analysis project Ga0315293, IMG submission 203071) | Sediment microbial communities from Yellowstone Lake, YNP, Wyoming, USA - YL17G13_20 | ecosystem: Environmental > Aquatic > Freshwater > Lake > Sediment | place: USA: Wyoming | collected... | reverse complement strand
GAAGATCATCTGCGTGCATAAGGCTTGAGAAAAATTCTGGAGGCAACGCGCTCGACGGAACATCGATCCGAATCTTTCGGGCGTGGTTGGGAGTGCCTCGTTCGTCTACTGTCTTGAAGCCTTCTGTACGCTTCTTCTTACGCTGGCTGTAAGCGTGATAGGCAAGTGCTCCACCACCCAGGAGAGCCGGGATAAGGAATGCAGCCATGAGCTTGTTGTGGCTGCCGGCGTTTGAACCTTCGAGTGCCGCGGTCTGCCGGTGAATCTTGGCTGTGGCCAGGTTGGTGTCCGTCAGGTTCTGCTGCTGCTCTCGGAGACGGTCGATAGCACCGATACCGAACAATCCCATTTGCTTAAATGGAAGAGATCCAAGCACTTGTGCTCGATGTGCAGGGTTTGCAGCCAGAAGACCAGACACGCCGCCGATGCCCAGGTTGACGTGCTTCAGCTCGTCAGGGAGGTTCTCACCGACAAGCTTGTTCTCAAGCGCGGCAACCCCTGTTCCACCGAGGACCCAGGGAAGCAATTTCATGAGATCTTGATCCGGCATCGCATGTATGGTGCCACGGTATTGGGCTTCAAGCAAGTCAGAACCGAGCGAAAAAGCATGACTCGCGTTCAGCCACAGACAGATTCATCGGCCTTCCGGTCTGAGGTTCCACGAACAGGACACAGAGTTTTCCGTCCTTCCATATACCGACCAGGGAGATCGCATGCGGTTCCGAGGCGGGTAACGGCGGCAACGAGTCCGGCTGGTACCAGAACTCTCCGACCATGAGTGATCGGGTGATCCCTGGGTACTGGATGCGAAACGCATGCCCTGCAGCCATGGCGTAGAATCGAGAGAAGTCGTCACAGTCCTCCACTTCAGACTTGTACGAGAACTCTGACGCTCTGAGCACGGCGGGCCAGGCCGCGTTAAATCCTTTCCACCAGTCGAAGTCCACCACCATGTACTCGGTGTCTGCCACGTGGATAAAACGACGAGGTATACCCAACGAGGCAATGGCGGTTTTCAATGTCTCCAAACTGACAGACCTGGTAGGCGCCGGGGAGAATGGTCTACGGAGGGACTCCCAGGGAGAGACAACCGGTGGAGGTTGGGTAACGTCCGAAACCGAAGCAACGGATGGTACGAACTGCAGGGGTAGCAGTATAATCGCCGCGGCGATTGCAATCCCAGGGAGGCGAGAGCGCATGGTCTATACTCTCACCTAATCCTGGGATTTTCAAGACTAATCAACCGTCGTGCAGGCTACGGCCCAAAGGTACTCAAGGCTGTTCAGTGTTGCTGCGAAGACCCTTTTGTCGAACTTACTGTCGAGGAAGACCTCAAGTGTAGACAACACAGAGAGCTGCTGTCTGTTGAGATGCCGGAGATTGTTCTTCTGGTAGAGCGTGTAGGCTTCTTTGAGATTCATTATCGAAGGAGGAATGAGGCTCGCTTAAGGATGGTGTGGACTCCAAGCGCGTCGGCCAACTTGCGCGACGCGTTGTTGTCCTCAACGATCAAAGCTCTTACCTCGTCCACGTTTGCGGATTTGGATGCGATCAGCTGGGACAGCGCCTGCTTGGCGTAACGGTTCTGTCGGAACTCAGGAAGGATGCCGATACTGTAGTAACCGACCTTGATGGCCGAGCTACCGCGTATCTCGTTACGCTCCTGCCACCCACAGAACCCAACGGAGGCGTTCGCCTGCTTCTCTCGGATCAGATAGAGCCCGCCGTCGAAGCCATCTGGGTTGAGCCCGTACGGCCAGTGCTTGGGATTCTCTCGGTAGATCCTGTCCATGATCGCAACAGCCTCACCTTTGGATGAAGAGTTGTACGCGGCGATTTTGAACATTGAGACAGGATAGCAAAAAGAAAGGATGTAGGAAAGGGGAAACCGGGGGCAGCTTTCGCCACCCCCGGTAACTTGATCAGTACGTGGTCTTAGTGATGACGACGTCCGGCGTTCGCCAGATCCATCCCATCACCAAGAGTACAAGAACTACGAATGCGACTGTCGTTGTCATTACAGTAAGTCTCCGAATGCGTTGTTAAGGTTACCATTGATGCGGGGCAAGGGCCTGAAAGTCGACACTGGCTTGTCGGCAGGCTTGGGAGCTTGAGTAGCGTTCGACGTCTGGACGGCGACTGCCGCTCGGTAGATTTTGTCAGGGACCTGCCATCCGGGGTCGTTATCGATGGGGTCGTTATCGACGCGTAAGTTCTGTCTGGGAGCCCGGCTACGTCCAGACTCATCGAACGAGTCTGCGTACTGGAAGTTGAGAAGGATCTGACCCGGATGCGGGCGGTGATGAAATCCGCCGAACTTGAGGCCGGTGATGATGGACAGCTGGACACCGACCCAGTCGTCCAGGATGAAACGGTTCATGACCAGCTTGGACCAGCCGGCCTGGACGGGCGATCCGTCCAGGTTCTCGACCGTGTAGACCGGGTCAGTGACGGAGTCAACCGCAACGTCAATGATCACGTAGGTCCACTTGCTGAGCTGGCGGACGTCAGGCGTGAACGCCCGGGTCTGCCATGCAAGCGGCTGAGTGGTGAAACTGGATCGGATGCTTTCCGGAATGAAAGCACGTTCGACGACGATAGGCGCCGTCTTGTCTGTCAGATGCATACGTCCGAGCATCTGGCCGCGGCCGAAGCCAGGACCGCATGCTCCACGAAGCGTGATTGTTTTGGGTACGGTGGCTAGAGGACTAGGACCGCAGAACTTTGTAGTTGTCATGATGTTGATGCTGTTGGATTCCGACAAATTACCGGCGACCGAAGTCGTCGGCTACTGGCGGTCGGGCGCCAGAAAGTTTTCAGACTATACCTTGTGCCAGGAGAGGATACGGAACGTGTATCCCCGGCTGTACAGAGTTTCTATGTAGATGGCGATGCGGTTGAACAGGACCAAGCCTCGCTGCCTGACGGTGCAACGGCTGCATGTGTCTGTCTCAACGTGAAGACGGATGATGTTTGAGATCTTCATTTACTTGAGGGCTTTAGGGTGAAGAAGTGTGGATATTTCAGTAGGCTTGGCCCACTCCCATGTAGACCAGTCCTGCATCCTTCGGACGTGTGAACCGAATTGTTTACATACCTCAAGGTCGGTGTTGCCGAACACCTGCTTGGGTTTGTCGCGCTGATTGTCCATTAGCCAGTACCCGCCGTCCTTCTCGAACAGCACGACCGCATGGAGACCTTTGCTTCCGGTGTGGTGATTGACCCACTCGTAAGCGAGCTTGCGGTTGGGTATTCCTTTGGCGTCTAGCGCCTTGGACAACTCGATCGCGTACGGCTCGCACTTGAAGTACCGGTAGTGACCGGGAATGAATTTGCCAGCAACGGACTGGTCGAAGCGGTTGTCTATTCCGAGAGTCTCTCGGCGGGTTACGGAGCATCCTGTTGATGACAAGACTATCCAGAGAGCGATGACGCACAGGATGAGCGTCCTGAGAGCGCGTTCTATGTCGAACTGATGTGTGTGTGTTTTCATGTTTTGGTGTTGTTGTTTTGCCGGCGTACGACGCGGGCGGTTCATAGGTAAAGAAAAGTGGGACCGCCCAACCTGATACAGGCTGGGCGGCCCGTAAGGGCCTGTCGTCCAAGAATGGCAGAACCGAGGCACTTGCGGATGATCTACGGGCGAGACCTTACGGCCGTCCTTTGGAGGGTATGACGACCCGTAGACGGTCGGGGGTATTGGGGGAAGATGGCCCTCCTGGTTAAACTCCAGGAGGGCGAGGGAGTACGGCAACCGGGAAACCGTCTCAACCTCAGACGCGGAACTCTACGCGTCAAATGGTGGGCCTACTCGGATTTGAACCGAGGACCAAGCGATTATGAGTCGCGTGCTCTAACCGCTGAGCTATAGGCCCAAGTGCCGCCGGGTAATCCGTTACCAGGCGGGTGCGGGAAAGTCTATCGACTCTCGACCGCGATTATGCCAACACTGTCGCTTCACTGGTCTGCGCGGCAGCTTGCGCGGCAGCCGCGTCGAACTGGGCACGATACAGGTCGATCGCACCTTCGATGGAGAGTTCGACCTGACTCACGTCAGCTCGGCTCAACGCCTGGATGTCTCGGTACGCCTGGTTGAACCCGATGGCAACCAGCTCGGCCTTGGTGATGGCGTGCTGCAGTTCGAGCTGGGACACTTCAGTGTCCAGCGGGATCAAGACACGACCCGGAACGGAGCCGGGGATCGCGATGGTCTCGATGATCGAGACCGTGTAGGTCTTGTCTGCACCGGTGGTGCCGGCATTTGCCGAGTAGTGAACCTTGGCAAACGTGTTGGCCACGTAGTACCGGATGCTGTTACCGCTGGGCAACCGCAGTGCTTCGCCGAGTCGGCGACCAAGGCCGAATCCGAGGATCTCCCCAGCCGAAGCAAGGAAGCGACCAAAGGGTGTGGAATTCTCGATGTGATTTACTCCGGCCACGAAGGCAGGACCTACAGGATGTTGATTGGTCATATATGTGTGGTTTGGGTTAAACGTTTAACGAGCGAGCCAACTGGTTCGTTCAATACCTTATAGCACGGATATGACACCCGTTGCAGGCTACTTGGCTACACGGTCTGTAAACAGGATTCCGTTGAGGTGATCCACCTCGTGCTGGATCACACGGGCGATCATGCCCGAGAAGATGGCCTCATGGGGGGTGCCGCCGCGCGTGACCCATTTGACCTTTACGGCGAGCGGCCTGGAGACAACGCCGGTTACGCCGGGCTGGCTGAGGCAGCCCTCCTGCATGCTCACGACCGGAGAGTCAACCGACGACACCTCCGGGTTGATAAGTACGAGCGGTAACCAGTCGTTTATGCAGGAAACCTGACGGCCGTTCATTTCGATACTGGAGGGCTGCCTTGACAGTCCAGGGTCGATCACGGCGATTCGGGCTGATGATCCTACCTGGTTGGCAGCCAGCCCAAGCCCCGGTGCTTCGTACATGACGTCGAGCATCTGCTCAACCAGGGTATTGATCTCAGGTGCGCCTGGATTACTCACCTCGATCGAACGTTGACGTAGGATCAGGGCACCCTTGGTGAAGATAGGTAAAAATTTTGACATTGTAGGTTAAACGAAAAAGCCCCACCTGACTCCAGGTGGGGCTACATTGTAAACGGAGGCTACACTTCCCCTTCTTCTCGATAGTAGTACTTGCCGCCAACTACGGCGAAGTCTCGGACGTCCACGTAGGAGAACACGGTGTCCTTGTTCTGAGTGTCGACGTCAGCAATGATGAAACCGTTGTTCCACTTCTGAGCGTCAGTGTAACTGGCAGACCTACGGTGCATGGCGCCGCACTGATGGAACTCGTAAGCTCCGTACGCGAGAGACGCGTGCGACCAGACTTCATGCTTGTGGTGATGACCACAGAATCCAGGGAGTCCGAGCTTCGATCCTTCCGGGAAGTGGTGTGCCACCAATGAGTTCCAGTAAACCTTGTAGTTTCTGGCCTGCTCCTTCTTGATGTCCACCTCTCGCCACGCCGCCAGATCAGCCTTGCCGACGTAATTGATGTGGAACTTGTCCAGTCCGAGCAGGGACCCTACGGTCATTCCGTGCAGATCGGAAAGGATGACCCGCATGGCCGGCGAGTTGTCGGCCAGGTGTCGAATCAATCGGAACTCGTGGTTACCTTCGATCAGATCGATCTGAGCGTCGGGTGCTGCTTCACGCAACGGAGCCAGAACGTTTTCGTGGACGAACTTGATACGCCCAACCACGTCGAAGTCACGAGGATCTACGTTGTACTTGCCGAACTCCGGGAGATCGAACAAGTCGCCGTTCAGGCAGATCACATCGGGTTGGATGCGCTTGACCGCGTCGAGTGCGACACGAAGCACGAACGGATCACAGGATCGATCGTGGATGTCGGTAAGTCCGATGAGCGTCTGATACCTGTCCTTGTTGACCCGAACGAACCTGTCGTCGTAGTCAGCACGGATCTTGTTCATCTCTCGATAGTGATCGTGCGCGGCATGCTTGGCCGTGTCACGTTCGAGCTTGTGCTGCTGTCGAGTCAGCACGATGCCAGACTGTCGCTTGAATTCTGAGAACGTTCCGAAGAACTGGTTCCACACGGACTCCGCGTACTTACCGTTGTTCCGGTAGAAGTTACGAGAGATGACTTGTGTCGGATCTGCGAGAGCTATCTTGCGCAGGTCGTTGATGCAGTCCTGCACTGTCGCTTCGTAGTTCTGCTTGTCAGGAGACTCCGACATCGGAATCTTCGGACCCTTGTACGCAAGCGTTCGACCTTTGGGCTTGTGTGGTCTAGGTGCTTTGACTGGAGGTTCTACAATCGCTGTAGTCTTCTTTGATGCCATAATGGGAATTTAACCTGAAGTTACGGTCCGTGTCAACTCGTCGACTTTTGGAACTGGAGTTCGTTGGCTTGACATCTCATTTGTAAAGTGGGTCAGCCAGTTATCCACGTAGGTCTCCATCGCTCCAAGCCAGGCACACTTGTCCCGGTTGAGAACGAGGAAGTCTCCGTAGTGATCCTCAAGCACACCGGTGTCGTTGGCGCATGCAAACGTTGCAGTACTCTCTCGTTTGCCTCGACGCTGGATCACGATGGCCGGGGTGCCTTGGCCCGGGTCTTCCGGGAAGATCTGGTCGGCGTCGAGCTTGATGCTGATACTGTCTGGTCCTGTGAGGGTTTCTTGTCGTCGCATAGGGATAGTTTGAAACGTTGAACGAACTCATCATGGTTACGTGCTCCTTCCGAGAAGAGCTTCATGAAAAGTTCCAGGGTGAACGGCTTGTTGTATAGACTTCCGACGTAGACGCGGATCTCTTTATCCGGAGGCATGTGGCGGTGGCACAGATGACCTTCATCGAGAAATACAACTGCGCCGTCGATGTCGAACTGCGTGCGAGTGCCGGAGAATCCTCCGAACCCCCACACGTTGTTGGAGTTGAGGTCCACTTCGGCTACCACGGTTCCTCCTAACTTGGAGACCCAGGCTTTGAATGCTTTCTTGTTCATGTTGTGACCTTCATAGTATAAAAGAAGAAGCCCTGGGTTGTTTGTTCCCCAGGGCTGACTGACCCGATATGGTGCGCCTCCGTCGGGCGTTACGGGTACTGTTGGAATTACTGTATCACTTCTCAACCTTGCGGGCAAGACACTCGGCCACCATGTGGGAAGCCAATCCGTAGTGTTTGCCAAGCTCGTAGATGTCAGTGAAGCATGGAATGTTTCGAGCCTTGGCCTCTTCGTACTCCTTGCGGGCGCCAGAGCTGCGTTCCCATCCTTCGACGAGCAGAACAGCGTCGCACACGTACAGCATCGACAGATCACCTTCTAACCATACCCGGTCAGGAAGCGCATCCTGGAAGTGTGCAGTGTTTGCATGAGGACATAACGCGGCGAGCCCCGGGTACGCGTATGCAAGTGCCCACACGTTGAGCGCCGCACGCTCTGCGTTTCTGATGTTCTCGGCAATAGCGAAGTGGGACCTTCCGCGGAACGGTCCTGCGATGTAGACAAGCTTTGTCATTCCTGGTGGTCCTTTCTCATGAAGTAGCTGGGAGGAAGTACGTGAAAAACCCACGGTACTTCGAGACTGTCAGAACCGTCACCTTTGCCGTTCTGTCCTTTCTTGCCTTTGCCTTTGCCTTCACCCTCTTCGCCCTCTTCGCCCTCTTCTCCATCTTCGCCCTGCTTGCCTTTGCCCTTACCTTTGCCCTTCGAGAGTTTGCCGGTAACGGTCTGACCATTATTGAGCTTACCCATGATGCCTTGCATCTGCTCATGTAAGCTTCGGCTGTACGGCAGCTTAAACAGGCGAGGCTCAGGGTGCGTGGCGTTATAGCCGAATGTTCTGAGGAACAGGTTGTGGCGTGTGGAAGGATGCTCGATCAGGATGAAGATCGCGCCAGGCTGTCCGCTCGACGCGCTTGGCTCTTTGATCACGACGTGACGAATCACGACGATCTCGGGCATGTTGTTGTGGGCCGCCCAACCCATGATGGAATCGAGCGACGCGGAAAGGGATACACAGAAGCCGAAGAATCCAGCGATGATGCCGGTACGGACCCAGACGTGCTTGGTGTCGCGTAGGACCCAGAACACAGCCGCGAACAGTAGCAGAAGGAATAAAGGAAATGCGATCAGCATAAATCAGGGTTGTGGTGCGACACCTTCGTTCTGCTGATCATTCCCCTGGTTGAGGATGCTGGTCGGCAAACGGTTGATATCAGAGATGGTGACTTGGTTGTTATCGTTAGCGAGGGTGAACCGGAAGAATGTGATCTCCTCTCCAGTTCGACTGAACTCGTGTTCCTCGACGACCACTTCAGCGTATGGCTTAACACGGATCAGCTTGACCTTGACCTTCAAGGGAACCGCGGAGTCGTTGATGTTGTACGAGTGAACGTTGACTATGAACTCCCCGGGTATGAAGCCACGGATAGTGCAGATCTCCTCGCAGGTCTTGTTGACCACCTGGCCCTGACTGTCAGCCTCGGTGCGACTGGCGCCGAGGCTGTCGCGGTTGAGACTGCAGAGACTTCCGTCGCCACCTTCCCGACGAGAGAATCCTATCTTGCGCCCCTGGGGGTCCTGGACCCACATGTCGAGGTCGGCGTTACCTTCCCAGGTCAAGACGATCTCGTAGATAGCGTTGGGCTTGTGGGCCGCCTCTTGCGGGGTAGTCGTGTGTTTGATCAGGCTGGTGATCACGACGAAGACCATCAGGAAGCAGAACAAGGCGTCCAGGTAGGACGTGGCGTATTTGTTATTCATGGTTCGTGTGAAGAAGAAGATGGCGCTGCAACGATAGCGGGATGGCGGCGCTCATTCCCACCACGGTCGTGTAGAGCGCGGTGCAGCAACCTGAGTACAGCTGCTTTACAATGAGATTCACGTCAGGGACGGCGGCCTGTGTGCCGATCGCGTTGTCCATCATGATGCAGAATCCGATCAGGGTACCGAGCAGGCCGAGACCCATGAATGTCTGCGCAACGTACTCGATGTGTTCCATTCGCTGTCCAAGCCATACCTTGTTCTGCTTCAGGTCAAACTGACGTGAGACCCACAGCAGGTAGATAGACGCTGGGATGTAGATCGCCATGATGATGGCGCAGATGTAGGACGAGTCATTCTTCAGAACCTTCAGGAAGAGACCTTGGGTGCCGGCCAGTACGCATGCCGTCATCACGACAGCCCAGATTATGAAGCATTGTAGGAAGTTGGATTTCATTCAAGGATAAGGAATCACACGAACACACGGATGTCAACTGATTGGAGGGAACTGAGGGAGGGAACTTAGGTCAATCTGGTAGTCGCCAACCCTTATGACTATTGGCCTTGCCACATAAGACGTTACACATCTCGCCAACCAGGAGTCCGTGAGATCTCGCAAATTGGCTGACGTTTGTACCTTCCATTATCTCACCTTCAGGTGACAAGAAGATGAATTCGAGGAAAACAGCATCATGACGGAATTCCAAGGACTTTGCCGTGAAGGTCTTCTGGACTGAGCCAGCGGTAGACGCCCTTCTTCCGATCCTTGAAGCGTTGGTAGATCTTTCCGTCAGAGCCGATCTTTGTTCCCCAGGCCGCACGGGTGTCTACACCGATGCGGGAGGACTCAGGGCCGGCCAGAATATCAAGGAACCCGAACGACGAAGGATGCAACGCTTGTGCCTCTGCCGAGATGGAGTCTTCACTAGGTAGCCCGCCTGGACCCATCTGGGTGATACGGCGTGACTGCTCGACCAGGTGCATCGGGTTGATCTCTTCGAGCGGGCTGGAGAGCGGGTTTCCGATCATTAGCCCGGTGGCGTAGCCGTCGAAGTGGCCGGGTTGGAATGCCTTGAGGTTCCGCATCCGTGAGAGACGCTTCATGGCGTTGAAGCGAAGCTTGCCGGCGTCCAGGTCGACCCGCTCGCTCATGAGCTTGTCTGGACCCAGGATGGTGCGGTACATGAGGGCGTCACGTTCGTCTGGTTCGGCCTCTCCGCGGTTTACCGCCAAGAGCTTGCCGGTGGCGTGAAGGACAGCATCGACGTCGACCGGCACGTCGTCTGGGGTGCGAGCATTCTGCCGCATCGGTCTTGGAGCGGCTGCTGATTGCTTCACCGACGGCTCGTCCTTCAGGCCAAGCGAGTCGATGAGCTTCTGACGAAGCGTGTCCATCAAAGTGCGGTGGAGGGTTTCCTGGCTGCTCCCTGTTGTGCCTGACTGCCCCATTGCTCCCAGAATCCGCCCGGGTAGTTCCACCAATTAGGGATCTGACGCGTGGCATCCTCGTAACCTTTGCCGGCGTGTCTCTGTGTGGCCTTGGACCAAGCACCTTGAGGGTTGTTCAAGTTTACATCTTTACCCAGCTGTCTGAGATTACTTTTCGCGCCTTGCCAGTTACCCTTGAACGCGTTACCCAAAGCATCTACAGCCGACCCTGTCATTCCTGCAAGGCCGCTCTCTCGGCCAGGACCTTTACCTCCGGCACTTAACAATCCGAGAAACGGGGATGAACTTACACGAGCAAGACCGCCTGCGGTATTGGCTGCCGCACCAAGAAAGGAAGGTTCGACGCCTGGCTTGAACTGCTGCTCTCCGGTCAGGTAGTGAGTAGAACCTGCAGGCATCAGTGGCTTACGCTTGATCGCGGCACCACCCATGTCCGGCACGTCGATGATGTTGGCGATCTTGAGCATCTGAGAACTACGCATGTCAAGAGTGTACCCCATGAGGTTACGAGTTTCCAGAGGATAATTAAGGTCAGGCTTGTCAGACCTCGTAGTACAGAAGGTCAGGTTTACCGGACGCTCTGAGGAATTTGATACCTGGGTTCTGGATGTCTCCGAACAGTCGGTACCCAGCCTCGACCTTCTTCAGCATGTCGTCACGGCCACGAACGATTGTCTTAGTGCCCGGGTCTACCTGTCCGAACGAGATGTCGGTTGCGATCGCCGCTGACTCGGCGTACTGCTGCTTCGCCAATGAGATCATACGGTTCAGGAACCTGCCGACCGCGGCGGCCTGGCTGTACCCAACGTGGTCGAGGTCGTCAGTTTGGAAGTTGAGCACGGTGTTACCGATGATCAACTGATCCGGTATATCAGTGTCGTGACCTTTGCAACCATCTGGTGTGCAGGCGTATCCGCAGTCTGTCTCA
>Ga0315293_10006285_pt1 | contig 11136 bp, 27 predicted proteins | sample YL17G13_20_MG_FD_203071 | JGI IMG/M metagenome (GOLD analysis project Ga0315293, IMG submission 203071) | Sediment microbial communities from Yellowstone Lake, YNP, Wyoming, USA - YL17G13_20 | ecosystem: Environmental > Aquatic > Freshwater > Lake > Sediment | place: USA: Wyoming | collected... | reverse complement strand
AAACTTTAGCAATATCTTCTCCGAAGTGGGGAAAAATAAAGTTTTCCATTGGCACTTTGAGAACTTTTATTAATTCATCTTTTATTTGAGTATTAGTCAAATGCTCTTTTGTTAAAATAACAAAAGCTGAACTTGAGCTATTAGTAATAAAATCTGTCCTAATTTTCATTTCTTCTCCTGTTTAATGATTATCATTATCTAAGCAAATACAAGAATTTTTTCCAAAAATGAAATCTTTTAATATTTCTTTGGAGTCAAAGATTTCTGTGTTTTCACCTTCACCCGCAGCAGATTGATGGTCAATATAACCCCAATCCTTATCTTTGGAGTCATATTCATCTGTAATATTCCAGATAATATTCTTTACTTTGGTATTTTCTTTTATTACATCTTCTAACATTTCTAACCATTCCAGATGATTAACATATGTAGTTTGAAGATATGCAAAGTTAATTCTGCTACCAACATCACGAATATTCTCTGGTCCCCAACCAAATTCAGTTTCCCCTATATCAGAGCCAGCAATCAATTCATTCCCGTAATTAGGAATAGAATAGCCATCTTTTGCATTAATTACAACAAAAGACGATGATGAGCTATTTGTAATAAAGTCTGTTCTAATTTTCATTTTTAGCCTCTTTGAAAAATAACTTTGTCCATATCTACTCCGATAGATTCTAGATAATTCCACATATCAAAATTATCAATATTAGTACTTCCATGAATGTAATCAACTGATTCGTACAATTGCCATGCTTGGTCTCCCGCAACAAGGAAATGGTCGTGTATCTTTTTTAATTGCGATGCGGTTATATCGTGTAGACCAATCACAAAGCTGGCACTCGAACTATTAGTTACAAAATCACTTTTAATCTTCATATTTCACCTATGTTGCAAATGTATTTGCTATTAACATTATTTCTTCATTAATACCTAATTCATTTAATTCTTCTTTAACTTCTGCAAAAATAGTTTGCAAACTTGAAGGGGTTATGCTGAGTTCTCTATAATCATCTAAATCCCAAATTACTCTCCCAATAGTTTGCTCCCCGTAAAAAAACATTAAATTCTTTTTCGCTAATAGATTATAAAATTTATCTTCACTATAATCTATTGTATTATTAGTAAGTTTTACACCAATTAAGATAAACGATGAACTAGAACTGTTAGTAATAAAATCTGTTCTAACCTTCATAATATAACCTCTCTTCCTTATTACACAAATTTATTTCATTAACAATTGCGCAACCTCCACGACAATCATTTTGAGACGGACAGCTTGGGCAACTGTTGCGGTGATAGTTTCTGAAAGCTTCAAATTTTTCACTTTTCCAAGCTTCATCAATTGTATGACCGTTTAAGTCAAAAGCATAGTTACGTGTTACATTATCAAAACTACATGGTAACATAACATTGTCAGAAGTAATGTAAGCACTGAAAGAACCACCATCACAAGGGCTGGTAGAAACGGGGTTAATATTCTTTGAAAAATTAATTACACCCGGCATATTACAAGCATCAAGTCCAACCTTGAAACTCAAACGATTGTTTTCAATTGCAGAATAAAATCTTTCTACTCTAGGGTCATTGTACTGCAAAACATTACTTGCTTTTCCACAGCCCACGTTTTTAAATAATAAAAAGATTACGGCGTTAACTCCCTTTGGAAAATCATTGTTTTCTAAACGTTCAATAGCTTCGTCAATGGAATTATTTCCGAGAACATAATGAATGTTAGTTTTGCAACCTGCTTCAATAAATCTATTAATAGCATCATAAGTATAAGGCATATGATATTCACTTACGGCTACTGCTCCACAAAAGCTTTTTGTAGCTTCAATTTGTTCATCTGTTAATTCAATACCAGATGTAGTATAGTTAGGGATAACCCCGTTGTCGTGAGCATATTTGACAATCTCCACAAAATCTTCATGCTCGTTGGGGGAACCAAAACCACCCAAAGCAACCTCGAAGGTTTTACCTTTACATTGGTCAATGATACCCTTAAAAGTATCCAAAGACATATTGGGTTTTGCTAACTTGCCTTGATAACAACCCACGTTACAAAACTTAGAGTTTTTGCAGTGACCCATCACGCCAATATCAAGTAATGATGGAAAATTTCTAAGAAAGGGGTCAATTCCAGTATCAATATTGTGCTCATCTAAAACCCCTGTTCTGACATAAAAGCCATTTTGGGGATTAAAGATTTCTACAAAATTATTCTCTCTGTCTACATAAGTGTTTATTTTGTTCATATATTTATTATACCATACTTTTGGGAAATTGTCAAGGGATTAAAATCATTCTTTTATAATATCTTCATTTTTATAAGGAACATGTATATAATCTAATACTGCACCTTCACCCAACTTGTTTATACAATAATTCCATAATTTAGGATGTGTGCCTTCCATCATTTGAAATCTATTGGGTTCTTTCTCGATATGAACTCCAAACATACAAAACATGCAACCTGTACGAGTATATCCCATATCATAAATTGGAGAATAAGGAACATTATATTGGCGAATATATTCCCATATATCCTCTTCTGTCCAAAAAGCCAAAGGGGTAGATACAGGACGTACAAAATCATACCCGTTACAACCATGTTTTAAATATGATTCTCTTCTCATAAAACTTTCTTCGGTCATATTTCCTGTCATGATTTTTCTTCCGGTTATTCTTTCATATTTATGACCGGGGTATTTTTTTAATCTGTTACAACATTTGTGAGAAATTAAAAATGGTGCATCTAACAAGTATAACCATTTTTCTGCGATTTTTCCATAACCCCATTTATTACCATGTAAAAGAATATCTTTATGTTTCTCAGAGTGACTTCTATGATATTCATGTATATATTGACTCTGCTGTTTGCTTATTAAAGGATAACCATATTTTTCTATAACTTTCGTAAAATGCATCATGGGTTTAACCATTGTAACATTTGGTGTATCTCTTACGAAACTTCTTACTTCGGGAAATTCCAAGCCTGTGTCTGCGAACATAGCGGGGACTTCCGGAAAAATACTTCTTACTAAATGTAAAAGAACGGTACTATCTTTCCCGCCAGAAAAGGCTACATAGATTTGTCCGTTCCAATAATCATACCATTTTTCAATTGTGTCTGCCGACATATCTACTTTATCTTTTAGACACATCGCTTGCCTAGCCTTAAGTTCTTCTCGTTTTATTTGATACTTTCCTTCCGGCATTTTTAAACTCCTTTTACTTAAATTTTATTGTTAATCCAACTCCTCCTTGTTTTCTAAATATTTTTGGCGACGTTCTTCACTTCTCCTGTATGCCTCTAATGTTCTTTCTCGTATCTGTTTCGGAGTATAAAGATGTGTATCTAACCAGTAACCAGAACCATGCCACCATCCTCCCCATGAAGAAGCGTTATCAATACACTCTAACCAATTAGATTTAATTATTACAGAGTTGTTGCTTGTTTGTTCTTCTAATAATTTGACTAACCATCTATTGTTTATCATTGTTTATCATCTTGCATAGTTTTTATTCTATATATTTCTTGAGAAGATAATGAACGTCCGACTAAAATATCTTCGCTACACCACAATCTAAACAAACCACTTTGGGGTAAGCAATCTATTGTCCAACCAGCAACAGGTACAGTAGAAGGAACGTGATGATAATTTTCAAGCCATTTATAGCCAAACCCACCGATACCATCGATATGTAAAACATCTCCTCCGTTTGTGATACAGAATGGCTCATCATCATTACATAAAACACAACTAATTAAACGATAACCACTATCGTGCATACCAGATATTTCATAAATTTCAGGCTCTTTGAATAAGGTAGGTATATGCCGATTTAACCATTTGTGCAACATGTATGTTAAAGCATCAAACCGACTTATCTCATGGGGTATGATTATAAGAGTATTACATTTTATTTCATCATTCCATTTCTTACGTGGAAGTTTCATAAATTGTTTTCGTGTCATGTTTTCGGCGTTCATATTTATTCCTTAAAATCCATATTTCATTGCTCTGTAGATAGTTTTTGGCTGGCAATGTACTTTATCACTCGCTCGGTCATTATAGCATCAGACATGGCATCGTGTAATGGTAAATCAACTTCAATACCAAATTCTTTACAAACAAAATCTAATTTGCGCCATCGATAGTCATTATGGCGTTCACTCCATTCCCCTCTAAATCTAGCACAAATTACCATAGCATCACAAGGTATATTAACATCATCAATATCAATTTCAAGCCCTGAACCACTAGCCCTTAATGAATTTTTCAATACTCTTGCATCAAATGGCACATTATAGGTAATCATATATCTATTAACTGGTATTTTTCCTATTACTTTTGAAATAAATGGTGCGTTCTCTAAATCTTTGTTTGAAATATGATGAACATCAAAAGCCCCTTCACTAACGGATATGGTAGACTTTACTAATGATTTAAATTGTTTTCCGGTGCTTTCTAGTACAGCCATCTGGATAATTTGGTCATAGTTTTTATCTTTTCCGGTTGTCTCAGTATCAAACACAAAATAAGGTTCTGCTAATATCTCTCGTGCAAATGAAATTGCTTCATCTTTATCTTGCATCTTTTCTTGTATTGTTTTACTCATTTCTTCTCCATTTAAGATATTATTTTTTAATCAGATATATCATCTTTTTATTCGTGCCCTTCGTAAAACGCTTCTCCGTCCCATTCGAAAAAAGGTTCTCTACCAGAGGGTCTTTCAGTTAAAACCTTTATTTTTATTTTTATTGTATAAAAACCAATAGAACCACATTTACAAGCTTTATCAGTATACAGGATTTCTTTATCATTACTTAAAACATCTATTACACTGTTGCATTCTAAACAAATTATCCCTAACATTATTATCTTGTCGTCGTCGTCCATTATATATCCTTTAAAATCTACGTTTTATAGTCTAAAATCGGGTACAGTCGGGTCAATTTCAGCAAGTTTGTCCATGATTCTGTTGAATTCTGTTTTATGATGTATCATTTCAGGAGAGATATGCTCCGCTAAAGATAAACCGCAACTATAATTATCAGCAAGTTTAAAATATACAATATAATGTTTTTCTGCCTGTCTCTTCAAGTTTTCAATTTTTTGTGTGCCCATTTTCTCTCCTTAAAAAATTTTTATTCCAAATCTGGCGCTGCTAACAACGCAGTACGACAAATAGCATGTGGAGCAGTATCACACCATTGTTCAGGAGAATCTATCCATACATTTTGATAAGTGCAAGGTGGTAAATCGTTCAAGCCTACGAATGATAAAGCCCAATGTCCATCATCATCATTAACAAGATTAGGACACCAACCTTTACTTTCAAAATAAAGTACTACTTCCCAAGCATCATTCATATCGGTGCTTGGGAAAAAGTCGTTATGCATAAATTTATTATCTTTATCAAGCCACATTGCTCTCCAAGGTATACCATCTTCATCTTTTTCAGGAGGTATCATATGCCAATCCATTACTTTTACTGCAACCAGAGTATCCATTTCCAACCCGGGGAGTATATTTTTTATTTCGTTTTCTTCCATTATATTTTCCTTTTACTATGATATGACTCATAAGTGTTATTAAACTAAAGACAACTCTTTATTATTAAAATAGTTTCTTCCGTATTCATCACCTAAATCAACCAGATAACTTTCTACCTTCTTATCAGTATAAATAGATGCGGGGCAGGGCAAAAATTCAGGTGCACCAACTTCAACAACTACCCCATCCAAATTATTCAAACAATCGTAAGTAATATCCAGAATATTTGTATGTACCTTATCGCCAATTTTAAATGTTTTCATTTTTTCTCTCCTAGTTTAATCGTTTGTATTGATAATCTTAAAAAATTGATTCTGTCTTTTGTTTTTTATTTTTTCTGTATGACTTATATTCTTCGTCTATTTTATTAAGAGCACTTCTGGCAATATCAGATAAAAATTTTTCGTAATCATTAACAACAGTATAGTTAACAATATCAACCAATGCCTTTTGTGTTATATATAGGTGTCTCTCGCTTCTATCGCGTAATATATCGACAGTAAGCGCATGCTCGTTCATCATCTTTGTTTTTTTGTCTAACTTTTCTTTAAGGATAGCTATCTCTTCATCTTTTTGGTTTATTAAATCTGTCCACCATTCGTCTAATGATAATTCGTTGCTTGACATATTGTTCTCTCCTTTTATATATAATCTATTATATCACACTTTTCGAGATTTGTCAAGGATAACTTAAAAATCATCTTCCATATGAAATTCTTCAATATTTAATTTTTCAATAAATTTATTATCAAAAAGATATTTTATAAATCCTTTACGAGTTAACCCGTCTATTCCTGTATTTGTTTGCCATTGCTCTAATATCTCATAATTTTTAAAATCTTTCACTATAACAACAATATTATTTTCGGTATTGTATATACCTGTGATTAATACTATATCACCAACTTTATAATGTTTTTTCTTCATTTTTCTCTCTCTTTATTTTTTTCTAGTAAATAATTATCATAATCAATTATCTCAATATTTCTTGTTTTACATACTTCATATACTTTATTGGCAATATCTGGACTACACATATAAATAGGTATATCTTCTATCATATTAGGAGCAATTATATATAAATGTTTTTTGTCTGTTAAGAATTCGGTTTGTGCCAATATAATTGACATACCACACAATACTTTAGCTTTTATTAAACTAGAGTATGTTAGCGGGAAAGACATTTCAAATTCTATATGATTATTCATTTTAAAAATCGTATTTTATTTTATATGTTCCATTGCTAATAATGAGGCATAACAAATAGCTAATTCCGGAGTGGAGGCTTCCCCCAAATACCATTCTTCATCATTGTCTATATTTGAAATAAGAATACAAGCCCAAACCATATCGTCATCTCTTTCTATTGTAATACTTAGCATTGAGTCTTTTATCTTCTCTATTACTTCCCATGCCCACAAGATGCTTTGGGACGGATGCCAATGTAAAAGATGAAAGTCATCATCATCTTCATACCACCCATCTTCTTGTTTAATTCCATGCATATAACGTCCATCTGCATCGAGCCAATCTTCCTTGTTATTCTTAATGGTTACTCCATTAGAAGGAATATAGTTGCCTTTATGCCATCCCATAACCTTTTCTGCTACCATTTCATCAATTTCTTTTCCTGCTGGCATATCATAAATATAATCTGTTTTCATTTTAAAAATCCTTTTTATTCTTCATCTTTATTTAATAAAGTAATAACCAATCCGCCAAATATAAAAAATCCTACACTGGTTCTGTATTATTAGATATATAGCCTTTTTTTAATAGGCAATCAAAAGCATAATCTTTCAAATCTCTAGTTGATAAACTAGCCTTAGCGTTAATAATCGTTCTGAGTTCATTAACCAATTCTATTATTCTGCGTTGTAATTCTTTGTTTGCAAGTTCATCTATTTTTACTTGTTTTCTAAGATGCTCTACTTCAATTGTTTCTGGTCTATATCCGCAATAAGGAAAAGGAAGTGATGAATCATAATCAGGATTTACTTTTTCACGCTCTTTTCTACATTTCCAGCAATCTCCACCACCATCATAATCTTCATAATGTTCATTAATTGAATGGCTACATTGAGAGCAAATCATTTCTTCCATTTTTATTCCTTTAATGTAGCATTATCTATTAATTTATTAAATACTTTTTTTATAAAATCTTTTCCCATGTGCTCACTATCTATTTGAAGTTCTTCACCAACAGAAGAATGCAAATAAATATGTCCAAATTCTCCCCCTTCGTCTTCCCAATATATATCGATGAAACCGCTCTCTATAGATGTTTCTTTTATACCATTGATAGTTGCATAAGTTATCATAATTTTTATCCTTTTAATACATAGAAAATCTATTATAATTTATTGATTCAAATATACCTTTTTCAAAAAGCCACTCACAAAATTTTCTAGGGGAACGATGCTTCTTTCCCTCTAGTGTATCCCACTCTTTCCATTTTTTTGTATAATTGAATGACTCTTTAACTATTACTACATCAGTGGTATATGGTCCATCATAATCATCAAACTCAATAACAGCTATTTCACCTTCAAAAAAATTTGCTCCATCACCTGTATCTGGCATTTTAATCCTCAACAATTTCAAATTCTATACAACCGCATTCGCATTGTGGAAGTATATCTGGTAATAAAGGTATACCTTCTTCTTTACTATATGTTTCATAACACCTTCCGCAATTTACACATATTAAGGCGGTATCTATAAACTCAACTGTTTCATCATTGTTCATATTAAAAATCCTGTTTTATAGTCTAGCTTTTGGAGTATCGGGGTCTAACTCTGTAAGTTTATCCATTGTCTCATTGAATTTTACTTTGTGATACATTATATCTGGAAGAAGATATTTTGTTAGTTCTATACCACAATCGTATTTATCAGCCATAAGATAATATGCAACATAATGGCTTTTCGCTATCCCTTTTAGATTTTCTATTTCTTTTTTATTTGCTTTCATATTAAAAGTCTTGCTTTATAGGTGTGACAGTCTTTGTAAGATAAAGCAAATGCTCGACTATCGAACAGGCATCATCTTTACTATAAGTGTATCCACAAGGAGGTGGTGCTGAAACATTAATTCTATTTTCTAAACCCGTCCTTGCTTCCCAATACCACATCGTTGTTTTATCCTTGACTATAGGATAAACCTTGCCATAGATAGCCATAATTTCCTCAGATATAAATTGCAATTCAAGATTATGCATTACCCATTTTTCTTGCGGATTCATTTTATCTCCATTTAAAATCCTATTTTATTCTGGTAATTCTTCACCGAAAATACTTATTCTAGTACTCTGAAAAGCATCAATATAATGTGATGCCATGATTCTCGGGTCTATGTTTTCTGATTTTTTTCTTTCTCCACGCCAATAAACAATACAACCATCTAAGTATTCTTTAACTTCTTCCAATGTTTGCATTGGATATCTTTTTATTGGATATCTTTTTATTATTAGTTGGTCTTTATCTAATCTGTCTGGATTAAAATCTGGATGCTCTATGTCTGCCATTTTTTCCTCTTAAAAACCCTATTTTATCCTCTTAAAATTGTTCTTTTAACAACCAATTTCTGTGTCCGATATATCATAGGTTATAGGTTCGCACCTTTCATTATATGAGCAACCACATTTTGGACATACATCAAATCTATACCCGCAATTTGAACAAACCTGTCTTAAATAAAACAACGTTATATCACAGGATGGACATTTCCGTCCTACCAGTTTATAACATTGTTTTCTCAATCTCCAATTTATAGGTATATTTTCCATGTTAAATTTTTTTAAATTCAATCACCCATACCCAAGGATTACTATCCCAAGAATATTTTGTTTTTCCATAATCCTTATTCCACGATAACTCGTTTTCATCAGAGATATCATGTAATTGTTTTACAGAAATACCAGTTATTTCTAAAATAAGTCTACTTGCCCATCTTGGCATATGAATAGATGGACAAGCTGTATTTTTCCATTGCCATAAAGCAATTCCGCACCAACCCTCTTTTGCCCCGGGCGCATAAGGAACAGCAGTACCTGTTGCTATATATTGAGTAGTCCATTTTTGATATTCTTTTTTTACAGGTTCTTCCCATGAATAATAATCTTTGCTATTAAATGTTTTCGATTCTAAAAATTCTAATCTTCTATAACGACGTAAACTTTCTCTTACCCACAAATAATCTCCAATTTTACCATAAGGACATTTTACAATATGCTCCTTATTAAATAATACTCCTGGTACATCTGCCCAACACGCACTCCCAATTTCTTTTTTGGCGGTTGAATCAATAATCCAACCAGACCAGATATTACAATCTATGGGTGGTTGCAGTTTTATAATCCTTCTGGTTTGTGTTTTTCCACTGTCTAGGATTGCTCTAACTGATTCTTCACTAAATAAAATCGGGTGTTCTTTCATAATTACTCCGAAAAAATCGCCAACAAAGCACATCTACATACTGCTAATTCAAATGTATCTGCTTTTGCTTCTACTAAAAGTGTAGGGCTTTCTATCTTACAACTATACAAATCATCATATTTATCCTCGGCAATATGTAAAGTTATTTCACAATTTGTTGCATATTTACTAGGATATTTTCCATACATAAATGCTTCAATAACTTCCCATGATTTTTCTAAGTTAATGCTATATCCACATATACAATCATCATAATTATATCCACAGGTTTGACAGGTACAGCATGTACCATGTGTGGGTTTTATAAATTTCCAACCAAATATTTTTTCAGCAATCATTGCATCGATTTCTTTACCTGATGCCATATTTAATATTTGGGTTTCAAGAATTTTATTTATCATTCAATGACCTCATATTCAGGATGATTAATTCTTGCCCATTCTAAAGCTTCTTCTTTTGTATTCCATGACCTCAATTTTCTATGTTTGTCGTAAAAAGTTTCTGGTCCACGTGACAATACCCACCAATCATGTTTTTTATCATACTCAGCTTTAACAGTTGGGTTATAAAAATCATAATCTTTATACACATTAAATATCAGCTACAAATTTTTTAAACTCTTCCATGCGTTCTTTAGGAATGATTACCCCATATAAGCAAAAACGCCTACCCCGAATAACGGACCAGATTAGGCGCAAGCTTTCTTTTAAATTGTTTAAAAATGGTTTTTGATGAGTAGAAAAACTTAATTCATATAATGACCAATATCCCTCTTCATCGATTTTATCCACCATGAGTTGAAGAATTTCTGTACCACAGTCACATTTTAAATCAAAACTACTATAGTTTTCATTATAAATCATTTTATATTCTCCTAGGTGCTCGAAGGGAGATTTGAACTCCCACGCTTTTTAAGGCGGTAGGTTCTTAGCCTACTGTGTCTACCGTTCCACCATTCAAGCATTAGGGGTGGTTAACCCCTTGAAAGTTTCATTACCAGCTTTCAAACTAACTACATTATCGCATGTAGTGCGTAGATGAACCACACCTAGTCCTTCTGATAGGACTCGAACCTATAGATTTCAGTTTCTAAAACTGTTGCGTATGCCAATTTCGCCACAGAAGGATAGATGCT
>Ga0315293_10006281_pt1 | contig 11141 bp, 25 predicted proteins | sample YL17G13_20_MG_FD_203071 | JGI IMG/M metagenome (GOLD analysis project Ga0315293, IMG submission 203071) | Sediment microbial communities from Yellowstone Lake, YNP, Wyoming, USA - YL17G13_20 | ecosystem: Environmental > Aquatic > Freshwater > Lake > Sediment | place: USA: Wyoming | collected... | reverse complement strand
TCCCGAATTGATTCTTAATAATCCAAACCATCGCATCATCACGATCATTAAGATTCTTCTCAACAGTCTTAAAAATAAGACCACGCCTCATACAAATATCATATCTGTTATGACCATCAAGAATAACATTACCCCAAAGAACCAACGGGTCACGACAACCCTCCTCAACAATACACTCCTCAAGTATACGGTATTCTTCATCGCTTAATGGCGGTATCAGCTTTTTAAACTCCTCATCAACAACAAGTTCTTTTTCTTCACTCATAACAATCACCCAAATCACACCATCATATCCACCCATCAGTAAAATACTTCATCTTTTATTTACCACCTTCTGTAAATTTTCCTTTGGATGAAATTCGTTTATATACCTTTCTTCCAACATAAGTCTAAGTGGTTCATGGTTAACTTGAAAATATAATACTCCATTAAATTCATCATCTATTAATTTTTTATCACCTATGAATATATTTGCATTTCTTATCCTCTTATGGTTACTAATCCTTGTTTTCAAATGTCTTGTAGACCCAATATATGTTAGTTCATCGTTGTTCATCAAAAAATAAACAGCACTAACATCTGGTATGTTATCACCCAATTTTTTGTATTCAAATTCATTATTCACTGGAACACCTTATCAATGACATCACGTTTGTAATCCCAACTGATACTCCCATACTGCTGTGTCTGAGATTTCTTATGACCCATTAACTCAGCTAATAAACCTTCATCAACCTGACGAGCATCACGCATCCAATCCATCATACGGTTCTTGAAAAAATGACGAGAGCCATGTGTCGCCCATGCCACATTATTATTCTTATACATTCTATTCAGGTATGATGGAACAAAATGTTTGTTCACATCTCCCTTCTCACGATATAAAATAAACATCTGTTCCTTACGGATAAAACTCTGCATGATAGCATAGAGATTGGGATTCACTGGAATCTCACGTTGACGCATCTCGAATATAGGTATACGTTTTTTCTTCCCCACATATTTGTAACCACGCCTCACTTGTTTCGCTATCTCAATCCAAAGCCCACGTTGATGAAAACGATCAAGGTCACTAATACGTGCATTTACTATTTCCAAACGACTCATACCCATCTCACAGCCCATTCGCAATGCTAAAAGCGTCTTGAACTCTTTTTCATCAATTAGACGAGCTAATGTTGTTCGGTAACCTTCCTTGTCTGGTATAATCACGGTATGTTTCACTTTTTCACCGATTGTTTATATGCTAAGTATCAATGTAAACAATATATTTAAAACTATCGTATGGAGTGATTAATTATAAGTCTCGATACAAAAAATAGTTTATAGTCCTATATAAGAAAGTAAACAATAAACATCAAACCAATATCAATTTTCCATCAGAACAGTAACGCAGTTTTAGTCTACAATGATCGTATTGATAGATCACTGAATCGTAACTGGTCCACGTACGTTGCCGTCTACAATACTCACCAGGACAGTACATCACAGCATGATGACCAGAAATCATCAGGTCACATCCTTATAATCATCCTTAGAGCCGTTCAACATCCTCTCATAATTCACAGGATGCGTAAGAATAGACAGACTCTTCAACGCATCATCAAGAGGCATATCCAGCTTCAGATGATGCTCAACCCTAGTCGCATGAATATCATCCTTATAATAAATCCTACAGAAAGCATTACGAAAAGCCCTCAGAGAAACAGAGGACACACCATCAAGACGAAGCTCCTTGAAATCCTTCGCCACACCAATCTCCTTCAACTTAATCAACCTAGTATCATCAAAAGGAGCGATAGCATCAAGAAACCCATCAAGGAATATGAGGAGGTTCTCAAACTCAGGGAACGACAACGGATTCTTCGAGCTACTAATGTACACATGCAACTTACACGACTCAAACACCGTTACCGTTATCCTCCGATTCTCCCACCACACATACCGGAAATACGAATGATTATCATCACGATACACAAACTCATTAGCATCCAACCAACGAACCAATTCCTTCGTCATTTTCACAATAACAATTTTCCTTTTAGGGGACCCCCCCTGGGGGTATTTTGTTATTTTACGGATCAGTGAACATTCAAGCAGAATACCATGCAAAAGCGTTGGTGGATTCGTGAACTGATTCTGACGAACAACAGTCATATCCGCAGTCGCTTTATAGAACCCTGGAGCAACCCTCAGTATTTGTCCTTTGTCCAGGAGACGCTTTAAATACACGTTTATTTTTGGTTTACTTATTTTTAGGAGCTGGGAAAGCGTCTTAGCGTTGAACTCATGGTACGCGTTCTTACGCATGAAATTAAGTAATCTTTTTGTCTGCGTCGTCATGCAATACCACTCTCCACACCCCTACTAAAAATAACAAAAAAAGTGTTATCGGTTTGTAATTCGATGGCATCAAAAAATCGAGCAAATCCTTTCACCATCGTAAACACATCCATAACACCTCACGGTACCAAAAAAGAAACATGCACGAGGTATAATACGATTACGAAAAAAACAAGCCATCAAGACAATCAGAAGAAAAAACAGGATGATGGTAAACCCGTGGTTTTAGAGGAGATTACGGATGCCTAGGCATTGGTCCCTTAAAAAAAGCGGTGATTCGTCACAACCTACTTTCCCGTGAAGAGATTGTTTTTAGGATCAATACCCTGCATCCATTTCTTTGTTTACCACCATCTGTTCCCGTGTTTATAGCTCTCGACTTGCTACGTATCATCGTTTATCGGTCCAGCGAAGAACGACAATATAGCAACATTGAAATACGTTAAAGGCATATAAAACTGTTGCCGTGCCAGCCTAAGCAAGGCATCAGTCAATAGTGGTGGTGGATTAACCCCCAAGGCACTAACCAAGGCGTCAGAACATTTCGTCCTCTGCTTCAAAAAGGTCAAGGCATCAAGGCATCTGCCTCTGATGCAGAACAAATAATCAAGGCGTCATGGTATTATTCACCTCAACCTTTTTTTCCTTGGGGAGCCACCACCACCTTCATCCCAAAAAACAAGGCATCAAGGCGTCAAGGCGTCTAACATCAAAATAAAAAAAAAAGAAGGGGGGATATTATCCCCTTTTATTCAACTGTTTCTGTTTCTTCTTCTGCGTCTGTTCCGTACCAGATTTTACGCCAACCTGGGTACCAGTCTTCATCATCCATAACTTATCTTACTCCTGAGATCACATTTTATGTTGATCTCGATAAAAATAACGGGGGATCGCACCCCATTTATTTCTCTAAAACCTTTTTTCGCTCAGCGAACAACCAGTACACAACATACACTTCAAGAACATTGTATCTCTTGGTGTCGATCTGCACGGTCCAACCCTGGCGTCTCAGCTCACGGGCACGACGATCACGAAAGGTTTTAGCATCCGGCATCTCCCTGGTGTCCCAGTGCTCCTCGAAAACATCATACTCCTGGAGATAACCCATAATTTCACTGTCCTAAACAAACGACTTTGTTCCTTTTTTTCTCTCTACATTTCCAACCTTTACCACCGATAACAGGACAATCTTGGCAATTCTTAGTTTTCAATGTATATGGACATCTTTTTCCATCTGTTACTTCTTTAGCGTAATCAATACCTGTTTGTTCACTCATAATATTTTTTCACATCCTGAGCGTACCCGCTCAAAAGAATAAAGGGAGACGAATCCCTAGATTCCTAAAAAACCATTTTTTTATTTCGATTCAACGGTTAAGTAATCCTCTCCAGACGCTAAAATCTTCGATCCGGTCCTCTCCATGTCTATTTGTTTCTCGTATTCTTTCTGATCCTGAGCGACCCGTGTCACCGCCATGCTCAGACCCCAGACCGTCGGGGATTCCTTCATAAACTGGTTAACCAGCTCTTCCTTTATTGTCTTCGGGAGATCATACTTTTTAATAATGTTCTCAACCGCTAAAATAGGCTTACTTATCTGGATAGATGCGACCTGGTTAATACGATCCAGCCAACCCTTAAAAAGCTCACGGGTAAACGTCTGCCGTATAAGGTCCTGAACCTCAGATATAAGGGTCATATCCTGGTACTCAAGCGTTTTATCGCTCCAGTCAACCAAGCCTATACCCCGTTCTTTTCCCAGGTGAACCTTACATAGTTTATGTTCACCGATCAACCCGTTTTTACAGACGAGTACCTCGATAAACGGCTCGACCCTGAAGGCTCCGGCTCCGACCTCGCTGTTACTGATGATAATGCCACCACGTACCGGCTCATCCGCACGGTCCTTATAATGGAATACCTTACCGCTCATATCAGGGGACGTTATCTTAATATAAAGGTGTTCATCCGTCAGGCTACATTCATCTATCTGGACGCTCATGCCTTGAGCCTGTATTTTCTTCATTTCCTCAAGGACCATAAACACAACGTCATGGTTATCAATGATCCGGTACCGGTCCGACAACATAGCACGTACATTCCCGTCCAGTATACGAATCAACCGTTTTTCTTTATCTGGTAACCACGAGTTAATATTACCGGCTAATAGGTCCAGGCGTCCAGTCTCACGTAACCGGTCATAGTACGCCTGGGGAATGCCTGTTTTCGTGGCGATCTGCTTATGAGCGTACTCAGTCAAGGCATACGAGTCTTTTTTATCTGGTACGTCAAGGCATGGGACCATCATAAAAACGGTTCTCGTGCCCAGATCAACCGATATGTTCAAGGCGTCAGATGGTACGATAATGTCTTTTCGGGTCGTTTTTTGTCGCTCCAGCTCTTCAACAAGTTCTTTTAATGATCTCTTCATAGTTTTTTTTCACATCCTAGGCATAAAAGCCTAAAATAAAATAGGGGGAATGATCCCCTAGATTCCTAAAAAACATCTATTGCTTCTACAATAGAATTTAAACCATGTCCGATCCATTTATCAACATAAAAAGCACCTTTTTTGTTTTCAAAAAGAGTAAACAAAAAACCCAATGCCTCGATTAATGAATCGAAACTTTCTATCGTCTCCGTTTCATCGTCTCTACTCTCAAAAACTTCATAATGAATATTCTTTTCATCATCCATTTTTTTCACATCCTAGGCATAAATGCCTAAAAGAATAAACGGGGAATGACCCCCAGAAATTCCTAAATGCCTAGATGCCTTAATATTAGTCATCTAACGGCATCATGTATTTTATATCCAGGATATTAAAACTCGTTACAATATCCCCTGTCCTAGTGTCCTTAAACCTTTTAGCTACATAAACATCTTTTACTTTAACCATCTTTTCACATCCTACTCTTTTTTAGAGTAAAAAAATATCGGGGAATGACCCCCAGATACTTCTAAAAAGTTTTTTATTCGCTTTCGATCCTTGGAGCTATCAAGATAACGACATCGATGTACCCGGTCCCAGAGTCTTTAAAATCATGTCCCTGGATTTTAACCGGATGATCTGAGCCTATGAAGACATCGACGTAAGCAAAAAGGTTTTTTAGCTTCGATATAGCATTAATCATATAATCGATGCTAAACAACGATTTATGCGTACTGTTCGATGATAAGCTCGACACTGATGGGTACATATCTACTTTATCAGTGTCCCCCTCAGCCAATAAATAAACCTTATTGGTGCTCGTCTCTATCATGAAATGATCCGATACCGTCCCAGCCTGGGCTAAAAAATCTTTTAACTCACTGGTCCCAATAGTAAAACGTGCCGGTAAATCAAGGCGAGGCTCTTTAGGGTCCGGCATATCATCGGTACAAACAGTATTAACCTTATGGGTAAAAGCTCCGATCTTAGCAATAAAACTACATGGATCAATTACCGAATCATACTCAAAGGTTAACGTGTCCTCTTTTTTACTGTTTTTAAGGATCAATAACAGTTTATCTATATCGACCCCCAGTGATACCGTGCCGTTACTCTCTGGTACCTCTGTTCGTACGTCGTACTCCATGAACAACTCTTTTTTTATGGTTGTAGATATCATTTCGACGTGCGCCGGATCAACCGTTCTATTAAGCACATGGTCCCCGTTAAACTCTAGTTTAACGGCATCTATTGATACCGTATCTATAAGGGATAACACGTTTTTAAGTACCTTAGCGTTGATCTTAAAACGTACGTATTCCCTCAGAGGCTTATCTGTTGTCGTTACTAGCTTATTATCTGTTTTTATTTCATCCATAGTTTTTTCACATCCTACTTTCTTTTATGAAAGTATAAAAAAATAAGGGAAATGACCCCTTAGATTTTTAAAGATTTATTGGTTTTAACTCAAATAAATCGATCCATAAAGAACCGTTACCGGCTCCCTGTCCTAATACATAACCAACATGTCTAGTTTTACCCGTTTTAATGTTGTCAACATAAGCTTTTTTTATTGACCCACAAAAAAACGTTTCTTTAAGAGTACTATATTTTTTGTCTTTAAGTATTGTTTTATTCCCGTATTGATCTATAGCTAAATACATTTTTTCACATCCTAGGCACATCAGCCTAAAAGAAAATAGAGGCATGACCCTCTAGCTTCTTATAAACAGGAGTAAATAAAAGTTTTATCCCTCTTTGGTATTGTTACCCCTAAATAATTAAGTTCCTTAAACAATAATTGTACTTCATTACGATTAAGTTTTTTTTCCCTAGCTTTATCTGTTATGTTTCCAACAAAAATAATATCATATTTTTCTATTTCTTTCGCTATTTCTTTAATAGTTTTTTCTCTTATTTCTTTTCTCATTTTTTTCACATCCTAGATTCATTTAAGAATCTAAAAGAATAAACGGGGAACGATCCCGTTTTACTCCTAGTTTTAAAAAGACTCTTCGATGTACTTATGTGCTTTAATCATAGCTTCCTCTGTTGAAAGTCCAGAGTCTTTACACATCTTAAAATATTCCCAATAACGTTTTTCCTCATCCATAAATTCACATCCTTTAAGCTTACTTATCTGTAAGCTAAAAAATTAATGGGGAATGACCCCCTAGATTTTTAAATGCCTAGATTAAGATTCGACACAAAAACCGTTCTTTTTCCCGATCTCTTCAAGTTCCCCCCATAAAGGATGAGGTTGCCAACCCACGACCTTAATAAAAATACGGTCCCCGTACCCAAGGTCCGAAAAAGAAATAGTACGACCCCGTACGGTATAACTAAAATTGTTTTTTTGTAACCAGTCTTTAACTAATTTTCTCGCTTCGTTCATTGACGCCATAATTTTCACATCCTAGGGACCGATACCGGACCCCTACAGAGTAATAAGGAATTGAACCTTAATCATGTACTCCCTAAAAGTATACTCTGGAACCACATTAAAAACGTGATCCAAATAAACTATTAAGATGTGATGTGAAAAACCTTTTTCTTATCTATTCAGAGGCTTTAAACGATAGGGATTAACACTACCGCCAGTACTCGACCCCCATAAAAGGGATTTTTCCTTATCCCCGTTTTTTACACGTAACGACAAGATTTTTTACTCTCGATATACTATCTTTCGTGTGACGTAGTACACCGCTATACTACATTATTCTATATAGTATATATGGATGTATATAATATATAAATGTTTCGAGATAGAATACCGGTTTGATAAAATACCGTTCTGGCAAAAAACCGTTTTTTCTGATGATCCCTTTTTAGGACAAAAAACCAGTACGACAAAAAACCATTCCGACGAAATAACACGGCCCACGATCCTAAAAGTATGTATGTCACCCTACATAATCTAAAATCCAGCTAGTTGTAAAAATGGATGTATGCACCCCCCTTTTTACATAGTATACATAGTCACCCATAAGTATGTAGGGTCCGGTTTTTTGGCTGACCCATTAATAAGATATTAGATTATAGTTAGGTAATGATAATTGAGTAGTTACCAGTTTATTTGTAGATGCCTAGTTTCGATTATCTGATAAGCGAACTAGAGATGCCTTGAAACTAGAATATATCATTAACTCAATTTTGAGTAAGATGCCTAGTTGCCTAGACCAATCCATTGACTCCAGCTAGACGCCTGGATGCCTCGATGCCTCTAACCAAGAAACGAGTAACCATAATGCCTTGATGCCTAGACCCATCATCAACCCAAACAATGAGTAGGACACCTGCCCTGATGCCTGTATCAAGGCTCAGCGTTAAGGTCATCCACCGATGGCTTACGGTCCTTGAACAGCTCACGCTCACCCAACGCCTTCACCAGCTTCGCATCCTTCATAGTCAACCCATGCTTATGCCGTATGATGTTCTCATTCAGATACGTCGCTATACCCTTCTTCTTACTAAAGCTCATGTAGTCATCCTTGTTCACCACGACCTCATGCACAATAGCTTCTATACCAGTGACGAGCACACGCTTCTTATCCTTATTGAACTCATCCATACGGATCATCTCCTCACTATGATCCAGGAGGTTATCCTTAAACATCTGGCTATGAGCAACATACCGGTCAAGGATACCCTGCGGAGGCAGTCCTATCTTAATCTTATTGATTTTGTACACGTTACTCGCAACACCACCACGGGACTCACAGAACAATGGATACCGATGAAAAGAATTTACTGACCACGGCGAGTTCTCAACCCAAAAAGGCTTAATCTTACTGAATATATTATTAGTCCTGCTGACCTCAAAAACACCCTGTGACAACTTACGAGCAGTTGTATTAATAAAAGAGAAACTCTGGGTGACGAAACAAATCAAAGGATTCAGATACCCGACAGCCTGAAGCTCAGCAGACACGGTTTTCGCTAATTCCTCAAACCAGCGAGTATTGCTCAAATCCCCCGAACCTGCCTCATCAATAATAATCCCACCTCCCTTGATTCCCTTAGCTCTAAGTTCTTTGAATGCCAAGATTAAATCCTTACTCGTATAGACGATACGCTTCTCCATATTCTCTTCAAATGTCGGATCAAGTATGTAACAGAATGACACGGCGGCATTCGATTTTCCAACTCTGTGTTGTCCGTAAAATGTGATAAGGAGACTGAAGTTATCAATATTTAATTTACGCCAAAGCCTACTGAAGAACGCCTCAGCCATCCTCTGAGGCGAAGGAACTGGGTACGTTTTTTCAAAATCCATTTCAAAGAACTTGCTCAATGACATATGATTCTTCCTTTTTATTTTTCATAGATACAAGATTAATCTTTAATGTCACCAGCTACCCCCTTGTTATCATCCAGGAACCCTAGCAAATCCTTCTTCATCAGAGCTATACCATCCTTCATACCCTGAACATGAATATCATTCGTACCCCTGATACAGTACGCGTAACCACGCACCCATTCCCTGATGACAGACAGTGGTACCCAGTCATCAACCCTGGAGTGGATAATAATGTCGCATTCATCCTCACCAGATGGCTTTATCACCTCGATGACGAAACCTGTTTTAACAAGATCAGACAAGATTAATCCCTCGTAATTCATCTTCAAACACTACATTAGAATCAACCAGAATCTCGTTAATAAGATAAAGACAGACACAACATACTGATGGCATGTTTACCCATTTCGCTGACTTTATCTTCATCAACACAGGATGCTTCTCCTCTATCGCCTCATCAACAATACTAGCGACATCATCCTTGATTAACTCTTTTCTGGTTCGATGACAGAACCAGCATTCCTCGTCGCTCATTTCTTCTCCCAACACTTTTTACATTTGTTCTTTCTGAAGAATCCATCAATATAAAAGTAATCTTGTTCATCAGCATTGAGCTTTTTTCCACACTTTCCGCAGTTCATTTCTTCCCTTCTTTCTCAAGCTCAAAAGCAATAATCATATCATCACCAAACAACGTACTCTTCTGAAGATCAACAGGCAACTCACTGAACGGCATCAGCCTCACGCCAACAACCTTCCTAATGTATTTACCACCGGTCTCCTCGTTGATGAATGTTATGTGTGCATCACGGTAATCCACCAGCTTCTCACCAGACTTTATCTTCCTAAAATATTTCGGCTTGGTTTTCATTTTCATTTCTTTCTTCCTCCTTTTGATTCACGATAATGCCTACACCTTATCTGTTTACAGTTACGATACGACCCGAAGATGCATTCCTCGCAACCAGTCAATAACATATCAGCACGAATCATCTTTTATTCCTGCTTTTCTATAATGCATGACCTGTTATTATCCTGTCAAGTTTCTCACGGCATACCTCACAACACATATATGTCCTTTCTTTTTTACCGACATTGATCTGCACAGGGATAAGTGGATTGAATATCTCATCTGCTTTCTCTCCGCAGGATTCACAATAGAGCGTCTTCATCTTTTTTTACCCTATAACAACCTGACAGTTATTTTACTGTCTTTCAATTCTTTTTCCAATATAGCTTCAATCTCACTTGCTTCAAATCGTTTTTCTGATCTGACACAAACATAATATTCATCCTTCATGTCCTCTTCTCCCTCTTTTTTTCCCTCCGTTTCTCCCTGTTATAAAACCTAGCATAATGCATCAAGCATACTCCCTTGCACCGAGCAGGTCTCATGCAACCAACGATGATACATCGTTTCCCTTTGTTCTCCCTATTCTTACTCATTCTTTATCATCATACTCCGGTAGCACCCAATCGCCCTATGGATACCATAATAATGCCGTGCCATATTATCATTCATGCAACACAGACTATCTTCGCTGAACAGCTTACACACATTATGATACCTGCATTTCCTCATTCAGACTCCTTTAACAAAACCTATTACCAAATCAAGCAACCTTTGAACCCATGACACTAGCGTATGGAACAACCCAGGATAAAACAGGAACAACCCGACAGTGATGAGGATACCGATGATTAACCAGCCGAGCCTCACTTCTTCACCAACCTTTCCTCGAGCCATAACCCTAGTGATATGAGATGCTCCCAGTAGAAATCACCGGAACCATAATTAATATCATGGCTTGTTTTATCACGCCAGTCGCACCATTCATCAATCAGCTTCTCCATTGTTTTCTCATCCATTATTTGTTCATCAACTCCTCAATATTGTTTTCTTCAGCTTGTTTCCCATTCCGTTTCTTCAGCTCATCACGCAACCGTGCTCTCCATTCCTTGAACAAATCAAAGCACTCCTTCACCACAATCGCAACCAACGTATTCAACGCAGTGATTACTGCTATCGTGGTGTAATCAATCTCAGCCATCTCACATACTGGTAAT
>Ga0315293_10006280_pt1 | contig 11143 bp, 6 predicted proteins | sample YL17G13_20_MG_FD_203071 | JGI IMG/M metagenome (GOLD analysis project Ga0315293, IMG submission 203071) | Sediment microbial communities from Yellowstone Lake, YNP, Wyoming, USA - YL17G13_20 | ecosystem: Environmental > Aquatic > Freshwater > Lake > Sediment | place: USA: Wyoming | collected... | reverse complement strand
AAAATACCACGAAACCCTCTGTTTCATGCAAGCCTACCCTGACAATTCCGAGATTCTCAAACTTGTGGATAGTGAGTTGTCAGCATTTCATCGACGGGTTGATCGTCTGCGGCGCGGCCGCCGATGGACCAGGGCGCTCGACGATACCGGAATCGCCGGCACAACGATACATTACCCTTACAATCTTCGCACCACCAGGTGGCTTTTTGAACGATTCGGCCAGGCTATCGATGTCGATTGGGATGATTACGATGAAAAGAGCAGCGATCCGCTGTCGGGCCTGCTGCCGCTGTTCGCGTTGTACGTGGAAAACGACGGCATCGACGATGAAGACCTGGGCACGGTGGACTGGATCAGAATGGCGGCCGGCAAGAAAAATCTCCTGGCGTGGCTGGTGGGCCGGCTCGAAAAACTCGGCATTCCGTTCGATACACAGCAATATATATTCGATAACGCGGAGCTATTGCTCAAATGGGACCTTGGAATCTCCCGGGGTTCAAGGACACTCGCCAAGATGCCCCCGGCGAAAACTTATTTTCAAAGGGCACCGCTAAAGAAACAGAGAATCGACCTGCATGAAAGTGTCAGGAAAGGACCTCCCGATCTGAAACCATTGACACAAAGGCAAGCCGCGGAGAGGATAGAGACATTAATACGGGCCCTTCTCCCACGCCACAGGGAATTGTATCCTGCCACATTCGCCAATCCTCGCGAGGTCTATGTCACGAGCCCGGGACATGGTCTGGACATTTACTTTTTCGGCATGCTCCCGGGGTATCGGATGCCGCTGGAGAGTAATTACGCCGCGCTCATTATCAAGAACGGAGTCCCCATTGGATACGGGATCTCCATTCTGTTTTTCGATCGCTGTGAGATTGCCATTAATGTCTTTGACAGCTTTCGCTCCGGCGAGGCCTCGGCGATTTTCCAGCATTTCGTGCGCGTCTTCTATCATCATTTCGGAGGACGCGATTTCCTCATGCGACGATGGCAGCTCGGTTACGAAAATGAGGAGGGAATTAAGTCCGGCTCGTTCTGGTTTTACTACAAGCTCGGCTTCCGATCGCTCGACCAAGGGACCGACTGCCTGGCGCAAGAAGAATGGCGAAAAATCACCGCCGACAGAAATTACCGCTCAAGCGAGAAGGTGCTCAAGAAATTGGCCCTAAGCGATATGCACATTTCTCCCGGGCGAAAGAGCGAGAAGCCATATAAAGAGTTGCGCGTTACCGAACTTGCCTTCGCTGTTACCAGGATGATAGCTGAGCGATTCGCAGGGGACGGTCAGAAAGCGCAAAAGCACGCGTTATCGAAAGCGCTTGCCGCCGGCCTGAGACCCGGCAGGTTGTCAGCCGAAGAGCGGACGCAATTCGAACGATTCGCGCCGCTTCTGTCTCTGATCGATGATTTATCGTCCTGGAGCACGCCAGAGAAAAAGGAATTGCTTGGGATAATAGAGGCCAAGGCCGGGATCAGCGAGATGGAATATATTCATCGCCTGCAGGATCACCAGCGCCTCAGGGCCGCCCTGGAAAAAGTAGCCGGCCCGGCTTAATCCGCTTTCGAAAGCCCATATCAATCAACGATGAAGACCCTGGCTCCATCTTCAGTATATGCCAGATGCGGGTTGTTCTCGTCGTCGCCGACCTGGAAGCTCATGCCGGACGATAAGATATATTCATTGCCGTCTTTGAGCCTGATACGAAGGGTTCCCTTCAGAACCAACAGCACGTGCCCGCGCGCGCAGAAGTGGTCTGAGACATAGCCCTGCGAATAGTCGACCACGCGAACCCGGAGATTCCCCTTTTCGAATGCTCGCCAATGAGAGGTCCCGCTCTGGCCTCTATGCTCTATCGCGTCAGTATTTTCCCAATCGGTTAAGGTGAAAGGCACATCCTTAATAATCATTGAATCGCTCCGTTTTTGAATTATTGAATCCACCAATAGTCATGTGGCCGCCGGCCCCGACATTCAAAGAGCTACCGTGGGCCCCGCAAAATACTATATTATGTAACAGGCACATTCAAGATTATTTTATATGTCATTTGTCGCTTGCGAAAAAGGGCGCCGAATATGTCGTGGAGAACCACGCGCGATCTCTGGCCCGCATTTGAGATGCAAACCTCGTCTGATAGGGCGCGGCTCTTGACGAGTCTTATGGGCGGCCGAAACAATCGCCGATTGCTATCTTGATGAAATCGAAGTCGCCCGCTTTGACATTATCCTTGTTTTTCCTCATAATTATATATTAGATATACAACGTGGGTATCCGATACCCATCGTTTTTGACACCCTGGGGTTTTTCACGCAACGACAACTTAAAGAAAATTAACGGATTGTCCGCACTCGTGAGCTTTGAACTTAACGGCACGCTAATTGCATTGTTTGCGCGCGGATTAAAATTTCTAATAAAAAAGGAGCTAAAAATGTCAAAAACGAGACTACTCATTCTCGCCGTGGCGGTCCTGACCTTCTCCCTGGCCCAGGCCCAGGTGGACACGCTCACTATCATGCATGTCAACGATACCCACTCGCACTTATTGCCGTACGGGCCTAAAGACTCCGACGGCAACTGGACATGGGGCGGCATGGCCAGGATGGCCACGCTGGTGGGCATGACCAGGATGACCGAGCCTAATGTGATGCTTTTTCACAGCGGCGACCTGTTCGTGGGCGATTTCATGTTCCAGGAGTATGTCGGCGTGGCGGAACTTGAGATCATGAAAGCGCTCGGCTACACCGCCCTGGAACTCGGCAATCACGAGTTCGACCTCTACCCCTCGACGCTCAAGTATGTGCTCAACCAGGCCGGTTTCCCGGCCCAGGGATTCCCGGTTCTTTGCGCCAATCTCGATATGACTGCCGACCCCGAGCTGGACTATTTTGTCCAGCCCTACATCATCCAGGAGATCAGCGGAGTCCGGGTCGGCGTATTCGGCCTTATGACAGAGCTTACCAACCAGATCTCGAATCCGTCCCCCGTTGTGGTGCTGCCGCCACTGGCGCAGGCTCAGGCCTGGGTCGACACCTTGAGAATCGGGCATGATTGCGACGTGGTAATACTGCTTTCGCATATGGGCATATTCGAGGAGCAATTGGCCGCCGCAACCATTGGCGGAATCGATATCATCCTCGGGGGCCACACCCATACGGTTACACCTGTCCCGATCGTTATCGGCAATACTGTCCTGATCCAGGCGGGTGAGTTCGCCAGGTATATTGGAAAGCTTACCATTATCACCAACGCCGGGGCAATGCAGGACTGGTCCTATCAGCTTCTAAATATCGATTCCTCGGTACCGGCCGAGCCGACTTTGGCCGGCATGATTGACTTCCTGGCCGCCGGAGTCGAGGCCGACCCTCGTTTCGGCCCTGTCTATACGGCCGTTGTCGCTCAAGCCTCCAGGGATATAACAAAGGCGCTTGGCGAGGGCCTTTGCAGGGACAATCCGCTGGGGAATATGGTGGCGGATGCCATGAGGAGCGCCACCGCCACACAGATCGCCATTCAGCCCCAGGGTTTCATCTCCCAAACGATCTATGCCGGGCCGGTGAAGGGAGCAGACATATTTCAGGCGGTGCCCTACGGTTTCGACCAGGCGACCGGCCTGGGCCTTAAGCTGGTGACTTTCGAGACCAACGGCATGTCGCTGATTTACGGATTGGAATTCGCTACGTATAACCTGCCCTACGTGGAAGATTTCTTCCTTCATGGATCGGACATCTCCTATGCCTACAATTCCGCCAACGCGCCTGGAACGCGAGTAGATTATGGCTCGATCCGAATCAATGGCCTGCCGCTTGATCCAACGGCCACCTACACTGTCACGGTGCCCGACGCTGTGGTGCCATTCTTCTCGCAGATCCCCGGTTTCCAGGTCAACAATTTGGCGCCGACCGGCCTTTCGCTATACACGGTGGTCAAAGATTTTATGGCCGCGCATTCGCCGGTGGCCCATTACACCGAGGGTAGGGTTTTCGACCTGTTGTCGCTCGAAGACCCGATCGTCGGGACTGATGCCATGTGTGACGTGGTCTGGATCTTTAAAGATAACGGTTCCATTTCCCATAGATACGCGGCCATCAGCCTGCAACAACACCTCGAACGTATCCAGAACTCCCTGGAGCACAACCACGACCGGATTGCGTTATTGCAGATCGTGCTCTTCAAGGCAAGGGTCAGGATTTTGGCTCGTTGCGGGGCCGTCTCTCAGATAGCCGCCGACCGGCTCGTCTACCTCGCCGGCAAGCTGGCGGAATCGATCAATCCGAATTACGCCCATATGGATTTGCCAGAGGATGAGATTCCGACGCCGGACGATTTCGCCTTGGATCAGAATTACCCCAATCCTTTCAACGGCTCGACCGTGATATCCTACACACTCCCGGCAGGAGCCGATGTTAATCTCGATATATATGACATTATGGGGCGCAAGGTAAGGACGCTTGTGGAAGGATATCAGGAGGCTGGATACGCCTCGGTGATATGGGACGGCAAGGACGAAGCGGATCGAAACGTCTCAAGCGGAGTCTATTTCTACAACCTCAAAGCCGGGGATATGTCCATGACACGCAAGATGAATTACATTAAGTAAGCAAACTCAAAACCTGGAATTTCGGGCGCCGGATCGCATCGGCGCCCTATTTTTTGCCGCCATCCGAAGCAAAAATTCTTGCACAATTCCACTTTATAGATAATATAATTTCATACCTCTTTCCCGCACCGGGCCGACAACGTCGAAATAGAGGTAACCTGTAACTGACGGGGTATTCGATGGCCGACATCAATGGCAATTACAATTCACCGGGGCTTCCTCCGGGAGCCATAATCCTGCACTATAAAATCGTCCAGAGACTTGGGCGTGGGGCGACGGGCGAGGTATATCTTGCTGATGACCTCAGGCTGGAACGGCGCGTAGCGCTGAAATTTTTGCCGACCTACGCGGATGAGGCTCGGCAATCTCTGATCGATGAGGCCAGGGCAGCCTCGAAGCTGGCCCACCCGAATATCGCATCGATATACTCGCTGGAGGAGCAGGGTGGCCGAGATTTCATTGTAATGGAATATGTCGACGGTGTTACGCTCGACGAACATATAGGGCGAAAACCGGCCATTGATGAAACGCTCCAGATCGCGATTCAGATATGCGCCGGCCTGGCGGAGGCGCACAGGCACGGAATCGTGCACGGCGACCTCAAACCGCAGAACATAATGATCGACCAAAGCGGCAAAGTGAAAATATGCGATTTTGGCCTGGCAAGGCTTCCCGGAAAGGGCCGGCCGGGACAGGGCGCCTCTCCCGACGGCACTCTGTTATACATGTCTCCGGAGCAGGCGCAGTGCCGGGAGATCGACCAACGCTCAGACCTGTTTTCCCTGGGAATCATTCTCTACGAGATTATTTCCGGCAAAAGGCCATTTCAAGGCGAATACGAGGCGGCCATAGTATATTCGATCGCAAACGAAACGCCCGCGCCGCTCACTGGCATCCGACCGGACCTGCCCCAGGGCATCGATCGAATCGTTGCCCGGTTGCTGGAAAAGGACCCTGATAAACGATACGGTAATGCCGAGGAGGTGGCGGCCGACCTGAAAAGCGTTATAAAGCCAGCGACCGAAGGCACGATAAGCCGTCCAATCAAATATAAGGCGACCGCCCTGGCCGCTCTGCTGGTCGCATTTGTCGTCATCGTCTGGGTTTTTGTAATTCCCTCTTTAATGCCGGCACGCGACAAGGTTGGCCAAAAAGCGATGATAGCTGTATTGCCATTCGAGAACCTGGGCGCTACGGAATATGATTATTGGGCGGATGGCATCGAGGATGCCATAACGACCAGCCTGGCGAAAATTTCGGGGCTTGGGGTGATATCGCGCACCAGCACCCGCCAATATAAAAACTCCAACAAGACGATAAGGCAGATCGGCAAGGAACTCGGCATCGGCTATGCCATCGAGGGTACGGTCCTCCTCAGCCCTACTGGTAGCGGCGACAGCATCAGGGTAAATGTCCAGCTTATCAGGGTCGCCGATGACACCCACGTCTGGGCGGAGACGTTCGACCGTGCCGTCGAAAACATCTTCGCCATCCACTCCGAAATTGCCGGAAACGTGTCGCGGGAACTTGATATCAAGCTCCTCAGCTCCGAGGAGCATTCGCTCAGAGCCAGGCCTACCAGTGACGCCGCCGCGTACGATTACTATCTCAGGGGACTCTACTATTATGGTCGCAGCTGGCAGCGGAGAGACGTCGAGATGGCCATCGAGATGCTCGAGAGGGCGGTGCAGGAAGATTCGACTTTCGCCCTGGCTTATGCCCTGCTCTCAAGGGCTCATTCCCAGATGTTCTGGGATTACTACGACAGGACCGAGAAGCGCCTGAAGCAGGCCAGAGAGGCGGTCGAGGCAGCGCTCGCCCTGAACCCCGATCTACCCGAGGCGCACCTGGCTATTGGCATGTATTACTATAGCACGCTTCAATTCAACGAGGCCCTGAAGGAATTCAGGATAGCCGAGCGAAGGGAGCCGGGCAATAGCGACCTCTCCGGCGCCATCGCAGGCGTGCTAAGGCGTCAGGGAAAATTCGATAAGGCACTTGTCTACTTCTCCAGGGCCTACAGGCTCGATCCGCGATCTCAGATAAGGGCATTCGATGTCGGGCTAACCCTGAGCATGGTCCGCCGATATAAAGACGCCGATAGCCTCCTCGACCAGACAGTCACGCTATCTCCCGACTGGCCGCTGCCATATATCTACAAGGCCTGGAACCAAATATTATGGCGGGGCGATAAGGACGGCGCCCGAAGAATAATAGACGAGGCCTCGCGGATAACTGACCTCTCAAAAACTGAGTATTATAGATTCTACTGGTGGCTGGCATCGATTATAGACACCGATTACAATCAGACGCTAAAGAGGATTGTCCTGGGGCCGGACAGCGCGGTGTATTACCTGAGCAAGGCAAAGATCTATCTGAGAGCGGCCAAGACGGCCCTAGGCCAGGCGTATTTCGATTCCGCCCGGACGGTCTCCGGGAGGCTGGTCGCATCTCAGCCTGGCGACCCGAACTTCCAAAGCCAACTGGGGATGGCCTGTGCCGGACTCGGCCTTAAGGGTGAGGCCATTGCCTCCGGCAAAAAGGCGGTAGATCTCCTGCCGTACGAGATGGACGCTTACAATGCGCAGTTCATGGTGGCCAACCTGGCTGAAATCTATGTGATGGTGGGCGAGTATGATCTGGCTATTGATCTGCTAAAAGAACTGTTAAGACGCCCCGGGTTCGCCTCGGCCGCGTATATAAGGTCTGATCCAATATGGGCGCCGCTTTGGAAAAATCGGCGTTTCTCCGAGATCGACAGGGCGGGCCGCTGAGACGCAGCCTATAAATTTTCCATATCGATATTGTATCGCGAAATTTTATTCTTGAGCCCCTTCCGCGTAAGGCCCAAGGCGGCGGCCGTGCGAAGTATATTCCCCTTGGATTGTTTCAAGGCCGAAACGATCATATCGCGTTCCACCCTTTCAACAACCTGCTGCAGTTGTCCATGTGGCAATCGCTGAATCTCGGCGGCGCCCGAGGATGCCATCAGGTCTGGCGACAGGTGATTGATATCGATCTCACATGATGTATCGCAGATCACCGAGGCTCTCTCCAGCTCGTTTTCCAATTGCCTGACATTTCCCGGCCAACCGTATCCGCGGAGAATATCCAAAGCGGCGGGCGAGATTGTAAGTTGTTCCATTCCTCGTCTATGCCTGATCTTATGCAGCAAATGCTCGATTAAAAGCGGTATGTCGTCCTTCCTGTCCCGGAGAGGCGGCATCTGGACGATCAAGGCGCTTAGCCTGTAGAACAGGTCTTCTCTGAAGCTGCCATCCTTGATTTCTTTCTGAAGATCCTTGTTGGTGGCCGAGAGGACCCGCACATTGACAATTTCGGATTTCGAGGCGCCTACCGGCCTGATCTCGCCATTTTGAATAACCCTCAGAATCGCGGCCTGTATCGAAAGCGGAGCATCGCCGATCTCATCGAGAAAGATCGTACCGCCGTCGGCCTCCTTGAATAGCCCGATCTTGTCTCTAATGGCGCCGGTGAAAGAGCCTTTGACATGCCCAAAAAGCTCCGATTCCAGAAGTGTTTCGGTCTTGACTCCGCAGTTTTTCACGACGAAAGGTCCGTTTTTCCTGGCGCTGGCGAAATGAATGGCCCGGGCAATCAATTCCTTGCCGGTTCCGGTTTCACCGGTGATCAAAACAGCGGCATCACTGGTGGAAAATTTGGAGGCCAGGGTCAGGGCGTTTTTCAGCGCGGACGATTTGCCGATGATATTTTCGAAAGAATATCCGGCGCCGACCTCCCGCCGAAGCCTTAGGTTCTCCTCCCTGAGTTTCAGCCTCGAAACCTCCAGCAATTCATTTTTGCGCGAGAGCTCCTCGATCAGTTTGGCGCTGAAAAGAATCTGCGCCGATTGCGATGCCAATATCCCCGCCAGACGGCAGAGGTCATCATCAAACGGCCCTTTCTGCGCCGACCGGACCAGCGTCATGATTCCCAATGTCTCGTCGCGGACTATCATGGGTATCCCAAGGAGCGACTGAATACGTCCGCCCTCGGAGGTCAGGCCTTTGAATCGCTCGTCGCAATCAAGATTGTCAACCTTAAGGATTCGTTTGTTTTTGAGTATCCATCCGGAGATGAGGCTGCTCACTTTGTAGGGAAGGGTTGGCTCCTGGCTCTTGCTGTTTCGCACGACAGTCTGGAGTTCCTCGCCCCTGGTCGGCTCCACCAGGCTTATGATTCCCTGGTCGGCGCCGGTGATAGCGATTGTCTCGGCGATCACGGTCGACATGATATGGTTGGTCTCGCGGAGCTGGCAAATCTTATTAAGCAGGTTGTTGATGGCCCGCAGTTCATCCAGTATTTTTTGCAAGGCGTTTATGTCGTCAGTCGGCATCGGTCTTGCCTCCAGGATTTAAGCTGAGTGACAATGTTATAATATAATGCGTTGCTGGTCTATGTGTCGAGAGAATTACGGCGGGCGTTTCAAAACACTTGCCCGAAATTGAAGAATATCCTGGTACCCTCGACACTTCTGCCGATATCCATCCGGGCCACGAAATTTGTCAGGCGATACCGCAGGCCAAGCCCCCAATTATGATGCCAGCCTCCGAGGCTGAACTTCTTGAGGGCGGGCCAGACACGACCGGAGTCAATAAATATAGCGCCCCCTAATCTCGAATAGACGGGGAAACGATATTCAACGGAGGCTAGGGCCATGGCGTGGTCGAGAAATCTCCCTGCCTTGTAACCCCGCGCTGTCCAACCATCGCCGATTTTCGACAGCTCCTGGAATGGCACTCTCGATGAGATCTCCTGTGTCCATAAGCGCGCCGCCAGGACCCCCATCTTGCGCCAGGGGCTCCGGTAAACGGCAAGCTCCAAACGGCCTTTCCAGAAGCTCCAATCGAATCCAGCGAACTTCATCGCCCGTTCTGCGACGATTTCCGCCCTCAGGCCGCGAGTGGGACTGAACACATCATCGCGCGTATCGAATTTGAGCCTGATACCAGGCGCCATAACCTGCGATTCGCCAACGCCTCTAACTGCGGCCATATCCGTCGGCCAATCGATATCATATCCGTAAACGCTGTAATGCATCAGACGCAAAGAGAGCGCTCCCGTCAGATTGCCGGCGAAGGCGCGCTCCAGGGCAGCTCTGCCCTCGACCGATTCTCTTGGGAATCGAAGGTCGTTGTCATGAGTCTCGTTCCCGATTCCGAAATAGTTGCTCTTGAGATATTTGTTATATTCAACAGACATATCTATGGCGGCCTTATAATTTGTTCCCTGCCTTGAGCTGATATCGGGCCACGAGTAGGCGAAACGGTACCATTGCTCGCCCAGGGTGCTGCCGAAAAGTATCCAATCGTATGTCTTTCGGATGCGCGTCTGCTTCACGAATGCCTTTACCCCGAAACCGAAACCGATATCGGAATCATACATCGCTATCGGCAGTATGCTGGTCGAAACGGACTTTCCGGCCAGAGTCGAATCATCTGCTTGCGATTCATCAGCAATGACAGGCCCAGAATAAATAGCAATAGCTATCAATTGAGCTGCCATAAGCAAGTATCGACGAAAAAACCCGATCATCATCATAAAGATATGCCACTCCCTGGCTACGTGTCATCGATTTTTTTAATGCCACAGACCCGGTTACTCCTTTCCGATTTTTGCCGCATACTTGGTAATCGCAAGGACCTGATGTATCCGGCTTCTTTGTGATGGGTACCCGCTATCCAGCCCCAAGGAATAGCCACGGCGATGACCGGGCGTTAAGCCCTTTATTCACAACAAGATATGTGGTCGGGCTGAACGTGGCTGTCTTGGCATTGCGTTTGCTTTTCTGCCACACAGAGAAGGAGACGATCATGAGAAGGAAAATACAAAAAAGAGATTCTTTAAGGCGAAAGCTCGGCTACCTATCGTTTGCGGGCGGGATTTTGGACTTTCTCTTTTGGACGCTCTACCTGGCGGGAGCTCTTTCATTTGGGCCGGCGGACAGCATGGTGCAGAATTTCGAATCGGCTTTCCTCTTTGCAGATACGCTGCTTGGGATTATACTAATATTATCCGGTGTCGGGCTCTTGAGGCGAAAGGGGTATGGCCCCATTTGCATGATGGCGGCCGCGGCGATGGCAATATATCTCGGCATACTCGATATTACATTCTACGCCGGTCAAGACCTGTACTTTCCCATAACGGCCGCCAGCCTTTTCGAAATTTTCATAAACGCTTTCTGCATTCTTGGAGGCGCGACCGGCCTGATTCTCGGTCTTAGATTGCAGACGATGCAAAACCGCAGGGCGAGGGGAATCTCCTGGGAAAAAGTGGAGGCGATCGGGTAATGGGCGGAGAAAAGGCAAGGTTATTCAGTATCGACTTCTGGCGCTATTACTGGGTGACAATGCGCCCTTATCTTCTCTTTGTATCCGGCATTACCGGTATTGCCGGCCTTTCGCTGTCGGCCGAGACAAACCCTTTAAGGCTGGCTCTCTTCTCGATAATATTCTTCCTCTCTTATGGTTTCGGGCAGGCGCTGACCGATTGCTTTCAGACTGATACCGATTCGATCTCATCGCCAT
>Ga0315293_10006278_pt1 | contig 11145 bp, 10 predicted proteins | sample YL17G13_20_MG_FD_203071 | JGI IMG/M metagenome (GOLD analysis project Ga0315293, IMG submission 203071) | Sediment microbial communities from Yellowstone Lake, YNP, Wyoming, USA - YL17G13_20 | ecosystem: Environmental > Aquatic > Freshwater > Lake > Sediment | place: USA: Wyoming | collected... | reverse complement strand
ATCTCATTAAAAGCTGTCAAATAAGAATCTCCTAATAATTTTTATAAGTCAAGCAATCAGATTGATTTTAATGAATGGGGAAGGCAAATCGCCGCTTCCAGTATGATATTAAACAGATGAGTTTGAATATACAAAATTATATTCGTGCAATCTGGCCCTGCGTTATTTTAGCATTGTGTATTTCAACAACGGAATCGAGCAGCGCACCATTTGTTGCATTTTTCTTGATATAAAGGCTTTTGGCCCTTGCCAGAACCTGCGATGATTCCACCTTGCACAGAAAATCAACAAGCTGTTGCAGTGTGAGATTTTCGAACTTCACCTCCACAACTGTCTCGCTATACGCCGGCTCAAGCGGCAAGACCTGCTGTTTCATCGATGCAACCTTTTTTTCCAAACCGGACTCTCGAACCAGTGTCTCAAGAAAAGGCAATAATTCGAAGCTGCCGGGCTGCGAGGCAATCATTGTCTGCAACTGTTTGAAACTGTCACGCAGAAAGATATACTCTTTGCTTCTCATTTGAACCTTTTGAAGCTCACTTTGCTTTTCCGGTACGAGCCGATTGAGTGTTTCAATCCTGTCAAGAGCCGGTTTTATCGCAAAGCTAAATAGAGACCAGGCCGCCACAAAAACAACCAATCCGACAGCCAGCAATTTTTCTCTTCGTGTTACTCGTATCATTTCTGCTCCATTACTTTTGAATACTTAGCCGAGGACAGCACCATCGTCCATCGCACAATCCCGCTTTTTGGCTCCTTTTGCACATCCTGCACATCGACGAGCTTAAAACCGCTCACCTCTCGTAAAACCCGCTGCCAATCGTACACCGACTCAAATGAATCGCAACTGCCGATTATCCGAACCGTATCAGCAGCTATCAACAGGTCATTGATTTTCATATTTGCCTGCGAAGGCATATTGGCGCTTATCGTCCGCAGGACCTCCAGCGTGCCCGAGCCTTGCGGACAAAAAGATGCAAAAAGCTGATAATCCTTATGGAAAGATTCCAGCTTCTGCTCCAACTGCACAAGCGGATTGACGATATTTTTTTCTTCCGGCAGCGCATCTTGAAAAACATCCCTAATCTGGCTCTTTAATCCCGTGACACTATCCTCCAGATACGATAGCCGCAAAAAAAGCCCGATTATCCAGCATACGGCAATTGCACCAACAAGCGCCGCACAGGTTACAAGCTCCTTCTTGAGTTTCAATTTTTGCTTTGTGCCGGCATAATTTCGCTGGAGAAAATTAACGCCTTTTGTTTTTTCAGGTGCCAGCACTCGCAAAGCCAGACCTTCCGCGACATATATCGGGAAATCCATTTTGTAATCACCGGCGGTTTTTACCTTCGCATACGGGTCAACAATAATCACCTGGCAATGCAGGTTTTCTTCAATCAGCGATTGCAAATAATCGCAAGCAACATTTGCTGCTAAATAAACTTTTATTTCCTGCCCGATTTCAGCTCCAAATACCCTTCGCCAGGTTACCTGCACTTCGCTTGACAATAACTGCGCAACTTGTTCCTGCTGCGAGTTGCCTTCGCTATCTGGACGAATAGCAATCGGAACGTTCCTGACGATTAAAATGTCGTTGTCCTGCGTAACCGCAACGGTAAGGTGCTCATCATCTATGTTCGCAATAATAGCCCGGCCAACCCTGGCCTCCGGATGATTAAATATAACGGTAGAGTGAACCGCAAAAACTGCCGCCTCCAACAGACCCGGCCGCATTTTTGCCTCTGACAGAATTTGCAGCTTTTCATTTATCGCTGCTCTGGCTGTCGCAGCAGCAAGAACAGAATATTTTTCACCCGGTAACTGCCTGTAGGAGTATGCCCCTGCGACAATCTCACCCGGCTGTATCGGGAAATTGTATTCCAGCTCAGACAGCTTTCCTGACCGGATTTGCTCCAGGGCTGTAAAATCGGTTTCCAGATTTCTATAAAAGACCTCATCAGACCCCAGAGAAATTGCCACCTCTGCATGACGGTCAAAACCAAACTGACTGCTCAATGACTGCAATATATCGGGCAGCGAGTCTGTGCTGCGGCGAGTCTGGGTGTCAAAGACCTTCTCAATCAAAAACTGCTCACCTGTGCGAGCGATTTGCACCGCACGCAAATAATAAGAACTAATCTCTATGCCTATACACCGCCTAATCATCTTTCATCCACTTGCCTTCAATTATCCTCTCCGCACAGCTAAATCTCTTTATACAAAATCACATCAACCATTTTATCTTGCGTATTTTTTCTCAGTAGCGCAACTATCGTGCAACCTACCTCGCCGACGCTTCCAGATGACCTGACCAGATAATAAGGGTCTTGCGGACCGATAGTAACCATATCCTTAATTGAGTAATAAATATCATCGGTCATCCCGGGGACATCCTGCAATTCCATAACACTGCCAAAGGGCTTTACCTTTCGTCTCTCAACTATCATTTGAGCGACAGCCGCATCCATCTTTTCCGATAAACTCTCAATCACAGCTTTCGATGCGGAATTGATGTTAATTTTTCCATCACCCTTTACCGTTACATAGTTATGTATTCGCTCAAAAACCTCCGGTGTTACTCCTTTGACCAGCAAAAGCTCATCGGTTGTCTCAAGCAGGTTATTCTTACACGGATAATTCCGGCCCAGATAGGCATCCGATTCGGCTCCCAAATTTTCCTGCTGTATAAAAGATAAATACGTTACCTCATCATCAGCATCTATCCAATCAAGAATTGCCGGCACTATGCCATAACCAATACGAGGCAAGTCCTTCTCAATAAAGGCAGGCCGATTCAGCACATCAATAATCCGAAGCAACTGGCTTACTCTGGCCAGATTCATCTTGCCATCTTTATCCTTAAGCAGATTGACATTCAGCTTGCTGTTTTCGTCGATAATAGTTACAGAACAGCTTCCATCTCCAATAGCAAAAATGGTTTTTTCTGAAAGCAGCTCTGCCAATTTTTTATCAGCACAAACGTCCTCGCTGCTTCTGGCAGCCGCGATGGCAATATTCAGCCCAGCCCTTGCACAATTGAGCGCCTGCTGTGATTTCTGGAAATCTTCCACAGCGATTAAACTCCTGCGCGACTTATAATTAAAACCAAGCAGCAAAACTGCAAGCACGCTTACCATCGACAGCACAACAACAACCACGAATCCCTTCTGTTTAGTTTTTGCCTGCTCACTTCTCATTGTTCGCCAACCGCTGCCAATGCCTCCGAGGGACCGTCACTATTTCGATTGTTCCAGCAACATACATCTGCAATAGTGCTACAAGAGTATTGCCTCTGATTTTCATCTTCACAGGTAATGCTAACTTTTACCGCACGCGGCACTTTTCGCTTCTGCTTAAAATCCCACTCAGATACCCATTGCTTACCATCGAAAAACGCTAATTCCACCTCTCTAACATTATCAGCCAGTGGTCTCCAATGGTTCGACAGGCTCACCATCCCGAGCGGAGTCGAGGGATTTCTTTTCTCAATGCGCTTTGTCCCTCCATTAACAAAACTTGTCTGACTTAAATAAAGTGTCCCCGCCCTTCTATCAAATCTGTAAATCACATCGAACAAACCATTCGCCTCCTGCTGCCCGCAAAAAATCCCGTGCGTAGTTACAAAATGCAGGATTTCTCCGTTCATCGCATCCGTATTGCCCTCAAAATATCTGATTACATCTTTAGATTCGTCAGACGGATTGTGGACAGGTACTCCGCTGGTGTCGGCATACAAACAACGGACCTGTTGAGACATCCCATCCAGAACCTTACGCACCTGCTCATAGATGGCTAATCTGCTTTTATAAACTTGCGCGGATTCCGATATCGCAAAATAGCTGCCATAAACCATTGTTACTATCGCAAGGATTATCGCCAGAGCTACAAGAAGCTCCACGAGCGTCCAACCGGCTTTATCACAATTACCATTCATTGCAACTTCCTATCAGCGACATAAGTTGACATCTCTAAATGTTTTTGCCTGGTGCCCTGCTTCCAACTAACATCAACGGATATTTTTCGCAGCCCCGTAACGCCGGAGTTCTCCAGCTCAGGCAACTTTAACGGCGAAACTTCACTCTGCCAGAATAAACACAACGGGCCTTTTTCAACTGTGCCGCAATTGCTTCCTTCAGCCGCGTAGCCCTGCGCCAACAGCTCCGCAATTTTTTCCTGTGCCAGAAAAATCGCCTGCGATGTCACCTCGCCCGTCTGGACCAAACGAATGCTGACAAGATGAAGTCCAATCAACCCCAGCAGCGAAATTGAAACAATCGCCAGAGCCACAAGAACCTCTACAAAAGTAAAAGCACCTGACCTTACCCACATCCTTGCTTCCTGTTTGCGTCTCTTGTTCATCCGTTTATCACTCAAGATTCCAGCTTTCGACATCGGCGTTGTCACCTGTGCCGCCGTCCTCACCATCTTTGCCGTAAGATTCCAGCTCGTAGTCCTTATTATGCACGCCCGGAGAAATGTAAATGTATTTATTGTCCCACGGGTCCACAGGCACCTTATCGAGGTAGCCATCACCGTTATAACCTTTGATGCCGGGGTTTGAGACAAGTGCCTCAAGCCCTTCGGAGGTAGTAGGAAACCGGCCGGTGTCGGTCTTAAACAGTGCCAGCGCAGATTCTATACTGCGTATCTCCACCTTCGCCTTCATTCTGCGCGCCTGTTCGGGCCTGTTAAGTATCCTCGGCACAACAATAGTAGCCAGAAGACCCAAAATCACCACCACAATCATAAGCTCAATCAGCGTAAAACCGGATGAGCATAATTGTCGTCTATTTTTATCCATAATCTTACTCACACACCACACTAAAAGACCTGATTTATCTCAAATATCGGCAGCAAAACCGCCAGCACGATAAAACCAATAACTCCGCCCATAACAAGAAGTATCGCAGGCTCAAGCAGCGATGTTAATGTCTTGGCTGTCAATTCAACCTCGTTATCATACATATCGGCAATACTTAAAAGTCCGCCTTCAATATTACCGCTCAACTGACCAGTAGCTAATATGTGAAACACAATCGGCGGAAACAGCCCTGTCTTCTTTATCGAGTCCGCGACATTATCTCCCTTACTAACCCAGTCTTTTACCGATTTAAGCGCGCCGGCGATGAACTTATTCTGGACCACTCCTCTGGCAATCTCTAAAGCTCCGAGTATCGGTATGCCGCTGGCAAGAAGTATGCCCAGAGTTCTGGATAGCCGCGCTATTTCCAACTTTAGAAAAAGCTTGCCAAAAAGAGGCAGCTTAAGCTTGGAACGGTCCCAGGCTACTCGACCTTCGCCGGTTCTTATCCAGACGCCAATCCCGAAAAGAATCCCGCAAATAACAATGGCAATTACAAATAAATATGTTTTGATAAAACTGCTTACTCCAATAAGCAGTCTCGTAGGCCAGGGAAGCTCGCAGTTAATCTCAAGAAAAATCTTTGTTATGCTCGGCACAACAAACGACAGAAGAAACACAACCACTCCCACCGCAACGATTGTCAGCATTACCGGATATGCGATTATAGATTTGACTTTACTTGCAAGATGCACCCTTCGCTCCAGAATCTGGGCTAAACGCTCCAGCACCTCTTCCAACGTCCCGCTTGCCTCCCCTGCCGCTACCATATTGACAAATAAATTTGAAAAAATAGTCGGGTGCTTGCCAAGCGCACCGGCAAGTGTGCTTCCTCCATTGACATCATAGCGAACAATTTCCACAATCCGCGCAAGCGGGCAATCCTGCATCTGTTCGACCAATGCCGACAAAGCAGACACAACCGGCATACCTGCCTGAAGCAGGGTCGCCAACTGACGTGCCAGCCGGCAAACATCCTTACTGCTTACTCTTTCAAAAAAGTCCCTTTTTTGTAGTTTGCCGTCTGCCTGGCGGACTGACGTCAGTTTTTCACTTAACAGATTGTATTCCGCTATTGACACTGCTTATTACCTTCAAATCTGTCTGAACGGTATCCTGCGTAACTCTGCAAACCTCTTGAAGCGTAGTTTTCCCGGCCATCGCTTTTTTCAGCCCATCTTCTCGCAAAGTAATCATACCCTTTTCGATAGCCGCTTGTTTTATAACGTAACACGGCATCCGCTTGCTTATCAGATCTCTAATATCATCATCGATAACCAACAGTTCGAATATCCCTGTCCTTCCTAAGTAGCCGGTCTGCAGACAATTTTCGCAGCCAACCCCTTTATAAAATTGCCCTTCAAGCACCGATGCCTTCCCGCTGTCACTCCATAACGAAATTACTTCCGTCTCAGGCTTGTAAGGCCCTTTACAATTCGGGCAAATCGTTCGCAAAAGCCGCTGCGCCATAACCGCAATGACCGATGATGAAATTAGATATGGCTCAATCCCCATATCAACAAGTCTCGTTACAGCCGAAGCCGAATCATTAGTATGCAGCGTGCTTAAAACCAGATGACCGGTTAAAGAAGCCTGAATTGCAATCTGAGCGGTTTCTATGTCCCGAATTTCCCCGACCATAATCACATCTGGGTCCTGCCTGAGGATGTGACGCAGGCAATTTGCAAATGTAAGATTTATCTTGGGCCTGACCTGCATTTGTCCGATACCGGGCAGTTGATACTCAATCGGGTCTTCAACGGTCAGGATATTGCGTTCCTCGCAGTTAAGCTCACTTACCGCTGCATATAGGGTCGTTGTCTTGCCGCTCCCCGTCGGCCCCGTCAATAGAATTATACCGTGAGGAACCCTAATCAAATTCCTGAACCGACCAAGCGCCTCCGACGAGAATCCTATTTGAATGAGGCCCAGCCCACCCCGGCCCTTATCCAATAGTCTCAGCACTACTCGTTCACCGCACAGTATCGGAATAACAGAAACCCGAATATCAACAAGGTCCTCACCTATCTTAATCCGGCTTTGCCCATCCTGCGGCAGCCTCCGCTCGGCAATGTTAAGATTCGCCATAATCTTCAATCGGGACAGAAGCGCCTGCACCTGCTGTTTGGGCAACGTCATTACATCGTGCAGAACACCATCAACCCGAAAGCGGATTCGTGCCTCATTTTCGTACGGCTCTATGTGGATGTCACTTGCCCGGCTGTGCACCGCCTGGAAAAAAATCTTATTCACCAATTTTATGATTGGCGCTTTATTCGCAATGTTGAGCAAATCCTCTGCCTGGGTCTGCGCACCTGTTCCCGCAATATCGACAACCTCAGGCAAATCCTCTGTAATGCCGTCACCGACGGCGGTGCTATTTTGATAATAACAGCGGCTTATCGCCTTTTCTATTTCAGAGGCAGGACAAATTACTTTCGCACACGGCTGACCCAAGATACCGGCAACCGCATCGTATGCCTCTACGTTCAGCGGATCCGCAAGCGCAACTACAACCTGACTGCCCTCCAGCACAAGTGGAATAGCACACTGATTTTTAAGAAACTCAAGCGGCAGCTTCTTAACCAGCTCCGGATTCAACATCTCCGGCAATATGACTTCCAGATATTCCCCCGGCTCGTGGACATCGCCCACCGCACTCAACGTCTCGCTGACTGCTTGTCCGGCTGACTGCTTGTCCGGTTCTATACTCAACAGATGACCTCCTTCCCGACAAATCGGAACGCAACTATCAATTCTTGCTATTATTTTCTTCAAGGCCCTGTGGTGTCGTTCTCATTTGCTTTTTCTTTTCCTCGGTTATCTGCTCCAGCTCTTTCTGGTTAGCCATAACGTGAGGAGTTATAAATATAAGCAGGTTTGTCTTCTGTAACTGGTCCTTCCTGAACTTAAACAATTCACCAACCAAAGGTATGTCACTTACAAGAGGAATCTTCTTCTCAACAGTTACCTTGTCATCCCGAATAAGCCCGCCGATTATAACCGTTGAATCCGTATTCATAGAAACAACGGTTTGAGCCTGACGCTTGGCGGTTGTGGGCGTATCCACAGAAGGAGTCGTGACATTTTCGATAAGTTTTGTGAACTCACTGTTTATTTCAAGCCGGATAAGCCCGCCCTGACTGATGTGAGGCGTTATCTCCAGGCTAATGCCTACGTCCTTATACTCGTATGTCTTTATCACCGTAGGAGTAACGGGGTCCACATCCTCGGTAATTCTCGATTGCATAACAAACGCCCTATTTTCACCGACAATTATCTTGGCCTTATGATGATTGGATGTGAGGATGTGCGGAGTCGATAGTATATTAACCCCGGACCGCTTTTCCAGGGCGTGCAGCACTGGCCCTATCCGAATGTTTGAGCCGCTTCCCCTCCACGCACCGACAGCTAACCCTTCAAGGTCGCCCTCGGCAAAATCAACCCGCGGCCCGAAACCCGTCGCTCCAAAAAATCGAGTGCTCCCTTCCACAGATTGGTCAAGCGTCGCCCAGTCAATGCCTATCTCTTTCAATGTCTCCTCGCTGACCTCAACTATGAGCATCTCAACCAGAACCTGCTCACGAACAATATCCAGCTTTTCCACAATGCCGGCAATGACCTCAAAATCCTGTGCCGACGCTGCGACTATAAGAGCATTGGTGCCCTCGTCGGCTGTAACCTGAACAAGCTGAGTGCCTTCGATTGCACCGGCAATCTTCAAATTCGCCAGCGCCGCCGTCAGCGATTGTGCAACCTCCTTAGACTGCGCATTCTTAAGATACACCACATGCACATTGTTTGCCCCCGTAGGCCGCTGAACATCAAGCTGCTTTACCAATCCCCTGATTGCCTCGGTATCCCGGGCATTAGCTACAACAATAATAGAATTCGTCCTAACATCAGGAATAATTTTTAACCCTGCTTCACCCCGGATAAGATTGCGGGTGCGGGCAGCCTGTACAGAAGAGTCTTTGGCCTTCTCCATTATACCGGCTATCTGCTCGCTGAGGACCTGTGCGGAAGCATATTTCAATCCAATTACCGTAACCTGCTCTTTCAGACCTGCTACATCGAGTTTCTGGATAATCTTGGCAATGCGATGGATACTTGCAGATGTGTCTGTAATGACAATCGAATTTGTCGTCGGATACATCGACATCTGCGCCCCGGCACCCACAAGAGGCTGAACAATCTGGCTAATATCCGCCGCGTTTGCGTATCGCAACGGAATAATCTGGGTAACAATAGAATCGTTCTGAGGGATTAGTGAAGGGTCGCTGCCAACACGAACCTCTATGTTGGACTTTGTGGCCTCAACCCTCGGGACTATCTTGACAAAGCCTCCGCTCGGCACAGCCGCATAACCAAGCACTTCTAAAATCGACTCTAATACATTATAAACCTCGCCAAGACGCACCTTTGTAGGTGACATCACTGTGATAGTGCCGCGAACATTCTCGTCCACAACAAAATTGATACCCGTTATGTCGCCAATGGTCTTCAGGACCGTCCGAATATCAACCTGGTCAAAGTTCACAGATATAAGCTCGTCAGCCATACCCGGATTATTTAACGCAGGCAAATTGACAGGTGTCACTAATAACGGCTGCTCCGAATTCGCAATAAGTTTATCGTCTGCGGAAGCAATTTCAGCGATTGAATGAACTTCCTTTTCCCCTGCCGCCAAAACACCTTGCTCCCCCACAGCAGCAACATCGGATAGGTGTTTTGATTCCTGGCACGCAGTTTCGGATGCTGCAAAAGAAGTTTCTGCCATTGCCGATACCTTCTTACTGTCTGTATCTGTATCCGCACCCGTCTCGGTTATCTGTTCGGTTTGTTTTGTAGCAGTCCTCTCAGACTGCACTTTTTCATTTGGCCTTGTAATATCTTGCTGCACCGGCGCAACAGCCACACGATTAGACTCGGATTTGCAGCCTGCAAAACCTGCTGCAACTAAAAATACAAGACAAAAAAGACCTTTTAATTGTTTTTGCTGTTTTTGTCCGTCTATATTCAAATAGTCCACTGTCATCACTTTCACATATCTCCTTCAATCCCCCACAAGTTACCTTAACATAAACGACAGCTTTTCAAATTTGCCGTTTCGCAACAGCTCAATATCGATAGCTGTCTGCGACCTCGCCTTCTTGAAAATCTGGAAGGCCTTCTGCTTGCTTGTCAATCGCTGTCCGTTAACCGCACAAATAATGTCACCATTTTTCAAACCGAGGTCTCTCGCTGCGCTTATTTCCTCCAAACCCGTTATTTTAAGCCCTTCTACCTGGCCCTTGACAACATAAGGTTCAATGACAGCCTTTTCTAATGTCGATTCCATTTGTCCACTTCCTGCTGAAATTAGTGTCGAGCCTTCTTTATCCGTCAAATCAGGTTCTATAGCCTCGCCTGGTTGCTCAACAGCTTTCGTAGAAAGCACTTGAACAGCACCTTTATCTCCTCCGCTTGTGGCTGTGAACATTAATGTCTTTCTTTGTCCATTGTGAAGCAAAACGACCGCATTTTTCTCTATACTTTCAACACAAGCATCTCCAATTGCCTGGCCCACCCTGTAAAGGTTGAGAATGTCGCTCCGAACATCTTTTATGATAGCTCGCGAGACCTCCGGACTGCCACAGACAGTCCCAACCAATGCTAATCCAAGTTCCTGCCCCACAGACTGCATTGTCCCGCCGGCATTGTTACTCGAGAGGAACTTGCTTCCGCTCGGCGCCCAATTTACATCCCCAAAGATGTTTCGCGCAACAATAGATGAGTAATCCTCAATCGATAACTCCGCAGGATTGGTTTCTTCAACCGCTCTTACAGTCTCGGTGCCTGCTGCCGGGCTCGGCACAAAAATTCCCCCCCTCTGGCGCGGTATCGTTACCGTTTTAACAATCACAAACGCAAGCACAATAGCAAGCGCTAACTTACCTAAAAACAAGACCTTACGAATATACAACTTGTTACCCCTTTCTCATCCACAAACACTTTCTCCACCTCAAAATCTATCGTCTCACAATCCCCCGCACTTAACCCACAGTCCCTTAATTCAGACCCTGTGCGCACACAGCAAATGGTCGGTTTTTCAAAGAAACTATTTATAGGGCTATGGAAAGAAAGTAGCTGCAACCAGATAATCAGCTTATCTTAAGCCTCAGACAAGCACCGCCGCCATCACGCAGTAACAGATATTTGCCAGCCCGTGGAACAAAATTGGTGCCAGCAGCGACTTTGTCCGTATAAACAGCCAGCCCAGAACCACACCGGGCAGAAATGTC
>Ga0315293_10006277_pt1 | contig 11145 bp, 7 predicted proteins | sample YL17G13_20_MG_FD_203071 | JGI IMG/M metagenome (GOLD analysis project Ga0315293, IMG submission 203071) | Sediment microbial communities from Yellowstone Lake, YNP, Wyoming, USA - YL17G13_20 | ecosystem: Environmental > Aquatic > Freshwater > Lake > Sediment | place: USA: Wyoming | collected... | reverse complement strand
CATTGACCCTAAGATGAACAAGGACTACTACACCGACAGGGGATTGGAAGCCCTTGTTAAATGCCGCAACCTTGAGGACCTCGGTATTGGCAGCATCGGCATAACCGACGCAGGGATAGACCACATAGCGAAACTAACCAAACTAAAAAAGCTGATGCTGTTCGGCTGCGAAAATGTAACTGATGCAGGGTTAGTCAAGCTGACTGCGTTGACATCTTTGAGAAATCTATACATAACCTCAGCAGGTGTAAGTTTTGCGGGATTGAAGAATCTCAAGCCAATGTCTAATTTGACAAATTTGACGGTTCTTGATGTCAAACGTGGCGGAATTGTTATGGATATTTCCGGCCTGGCCAATTTGGAGGACTTGATGTTGAATTTCGCACCCAAGTCAGGTGACAAGTTCACCGATGCCGACTTGATGTGTTTGAGAAATCTGAAGAAACTCAAGTGGCTCCAGATTAATCCCCACGATTTCAGTGATAAAGGTATGCCGTATCTGGCCGGCCTTGCCAATATGGAACGTCTCATTATCGGCGGACCAGGCCTGACCGACGAAGGACTTAAGTTTCTATCTAATATGAAAAAAATAAACCAGCTAACTATTAGCGACGGCAATTTTACCGATATGGGACTGCGACACATTGAAGGTCTTCAGTTATTGCATTATTTGAGCATTACCTCGGCCAATGCTTTTAGTAACGATGCTTTACAGCGCCTCCGCAATAATTTACCAAACCTCTGGTATTGTCGTATAGTGCCCTAAAGGAAAAGATAAAAAGGTTTTATATAAAAACGAGTTAGCATTGTGATTATTATGAAATGTTCAACAAAAAAGATTTTTCAGGCGGTTTTGATTTTTACATTTTCAATTTCAGCCTGTCTGGCAGCGCCTTCCGAAAAAACTTTTACGGAAAAGCGCCCGGGTATGTTGGATTTGATTCGCAAATACCAGACAACACAAACCGGGATCGAGAACCCGCCAGGCAAAGAACGTGTTGTTCACTTTCCCAAAGACCGTTCGATTGGTCATATCTATCTTGTCAAAAGACAGCCGACGAAAGAAAGATTGTGGCACTATGTCTTCGGCTGGGTAGAAAAAGACTTAGGCGAAGCGCGAGGCGATGTGAAAGTTCCGGTAAACGGGATGCTTCGATTGGATATAAGGGGAGATGGGTGGCGAAAAACACAACCTTTTGCTGCAATAGGGCCAAACGATATTCAGATATTAAACCTATACCAGTGCAATGACATCGATGATTATTTTATGTCGCAGATTCGTCACTTGACCGGCCTGGAAGCTCTTTTTATAAGTCAAAGCACGCTGACGCCGCGCGGTATAAATTATATAAGAAACTTCAAGCAGCTTAGAGCAATCGTTATGCCCGACTATATCCTGAGCAAGGAATTAGAGCTGCTTGGAGAGCTAACTTTGCTTGAGTATCTTAATTTCGGCGGCCCGATGGTCAACGATGAAAAACTATCTATCATCGGGAAATTAACCTGGCTGACCCAATTAAGCATCGGTGGAAGCGAAGTAAGTGCCGGCCTTGCACATCTGAAAGACCTAAAGTCGCTTCGTTACTTAAGTCTCGCGGCTCTACGAAACCTTAATCTTGACAGAGACCTATCGTATATTACTGCTCTTACAGACCTTGAAGAATTAGACCTTCAGGATGCGCCAGTCAATGATGCCGGACTGTCTCATCTAAGTAAGCTCCAAAAATTAAGATGGTTAAATCTTTTGAAAAGGTCACCGAGTGGGAAAATCACTGGTGCCGGGATGGTCCACTTAAAGAACCTCAAGTCATTGGAAGAATTGACTTTACCTCATGGTGCCAGCGACGCTGGCGTAGAGCAGTTAGCTGCTCTCGATTCACTCAAGAAAATAAATCTTTGGGGAGATGACATCACCGATAAAAGTATACCTGTGCTGGCTCAAATGAAATCTCTGGAAACGCTCGAGCTTAGTAGCCGAAATGTAACCAACGCCGGCATAGAAAAACTGGCGCAATGCCCGCGTTTGAAATCCCTGAGTTTGCAGAATACTCCAATTACAGAGGCCGCTTTATCGAATCTATCAAAAATTAAAACTCTAACGAATTTGAGCTTCTGGGATACTAATATAAACGGCAGGGGATTCTCTTTTTTGAAGGAGCTGCCGAAACTGACTGACCTCTCCTTTATGTCGGAAAACTTTGCGGAAGATTCTACTTTGCATATTGGACAGGTAAAAACCCTAAAAGTCCTTCGGCTGCAATATATTGGTTTTGATTTTGACGATAAGACCATCGCCAATTTATCTAATCTTGTCTTACTGAAGAACCTTAGCTTTGTGGTTCAATCACCTCACCGGTTGTTATTCACTGATGCCGGTATGACGCACTTTGGGAAACTAAAATCTCTTGAGCATCTTTATATAAACGATTGTCCAAATATAACCGATGTGGGTCTCAAGCACTTTGAGGGCCTATCCTCGCTCAAAGACCTGCGTCTGGATAAATCAAGAGTAACTATGGCAGGCGTGGCCCGCCTGAAACAAAAAATTCCCGGCGTAATTGTTACTGTGCCTTGCACGATGCAGGATTATCAAACACAGCGAAAGACAACAAAACAACCTCAATTAAGGAAATGATTGTGAAAGAAGTAAAAAGATTAATTCTAATCGCAGCTCTATTCTGCGTAGTTTCTCAATCTCTCTGCTGCGCACAAGCAACTGACAAAACCTCTGATGAGCAGCGCATCAAAGCGGTAAATATCCTCGACAAATTCGCCCAAAATCAGGAAAAGTTCCGCTCTTTTATCCTGAAAGAAGAGGAAACGACGAAAAATAAAATATCTTTGAGCGGAAATTGGAAACATACATCCGGCGAACGCACAAGATACGATGCACGCGAGATTGCTTATGACGGCAATCGCGTCAAGAAACGCATCTGGACCTGGGGCGATGCCACTTCAAGCGAACACATTGAATCAAGAGAGGATGCCAAATATCTCAGTTACTTATGGGATGGCAGCCAGTTTATGAGCTACCAAATTGTCAATAAGTCCCACCCGGGACGTGTTAAGATTGAAAAAAGGTTGGAGCAGGCCAAAGTCATCGGAAAGCAGATAGCACCTGAAGGTTGTATCCCAGGTCTGTCGGGCATCACTTCGACAGGCGAGCGTATCGACCTGCTTTTGAAAAAAATGAGCAATGTTCATTGTTTGAATGAAATGGAGGAAATAAACAAAGTAAAGTGTTATGCAATTGAAGCGAGAGATGCAAATGATAGCTACAAGGTATGGATAGACCCCGAGCACGGCTATAACATTGCAAAAGCCACAAGCAAAATAGAGATTCGAGGCACTCAGTCGGAAACTCGCGTTGGCAGCATTAAGAACATCAGGTTCACCCAAATTGGAAAGCTCTGGGTCGCAATGGAGGTGGATGTTTATGGGAGGACGGATTATCCAAATGGTGATTTCATGGAGGCAGACGTTCACTATAAGAGAATCAAAATTGAGCTGAACCCGGACCACCAGAATCTGCACTCTTTTACGATTGACAACATTCGCAACGGTGCCAGAGTCTGGTATGCAGAATCGATGCTCGATGCTGAATACACCTGGCAGGATGGGAAAATCATCCCTAAGAAAGCGGACCTTAAAAAATAATTAGGAGCGGTTTATTATTTGAGCAGGCCGTAGTCTTTCAAGGTTTGACGCAGGACGGCCTTTTTGCTTTCTTCCATAGGCGTCATCGGGAGTCGCATCTCCTCAGAGGCCATATTCAGCATCGCCATCGCCGCCTTGATGGGTATCGGATTGGTTGCAAGACCAAGCATATTTTTACTTAAAGTAAATAGTTTTTTGTGCCATTTAAGAGCCGAAACAAAATCGCCTTCAAGAATCAAATCGGTCATTGCCTTCACATCGGCAGGCACGATGTTAGCCACGACACTTATCACGCCCTTGCCGCCTACGGAGGCCAGCGGCAACGTGAGTGAATCGTCGCCGGAGATTATTGTTATGTCGCACCGCATTGCGATTTCGCTGGCCTGGTCTAAACTGCCGGTTGCCTCTTTAATGCCTACGATGTTTTCGATTTGTGCTAAGCGTGCAACTGTCTCCGGCGTCAGGCCCGCACCGCATCGGCCTGGTATGTTATACAGCACTATTGGCAGGTCAACCTCCTCGGCTATCACCTTGAAATGCTGATAGAAGCCTTCCTGCGTGGGCTTATTATAGTATGGGCAGACCTGCAGTGTTGCATCGGCGCCGACCTTTTTTGAAAATGTGGTCAGCTCGATTGCCTCGGCGGTGCTGTTTGAGCCGGCACCCGCAATCACCGGCACCCGGCCGCCCGTGGTTTTGACGACCCTTTCAATGACCTTTTTATGCTCATCGTGGCTTAAGGTCGGGCATTCGCCGGTTGTGCCTACCGGCACTATTGCATCTATGCCGCTCTCAATCTCGAAATCGACTAATTCATCTAATGTTTCAAAATCGATTTTGCCATCCTGAAAAGGCGTTATCAACGCCACCATTGCCCCTGTGAACATCATAACCTCCATTTAGATTTTTTGCCACGAAGACACCAAGGCACCAATGACCAAAACTTTTAAAACATTTGAACATTCGAATTTGTTTAGAAATTCGAGTTTCGAATTTAGTATTTAACATTAGTGACTTTGTGCCTTTGTGGCCGTCATACACCTGTGCTAAATCTATTTATCAATTCTATCATTTCGACGGTTGCCTGCCTTATACCGACAAAGACCGCCCTTGCTATTATACTGTGGCCGATGTTCAGCTCGCAAAGACCTTTTATACCTGCAACACCGGCGATATTACGGTATGTCAGGCCGTGACCTGCGTGGACAATTAAGTTATTTTCCATTGCGAAGTCTTTGGCAACTGTCAATTCTGTTAATGTCTTTTCGATAGCTCTCTGTGTCCTGGCGTTTGCATACCTGCCGGTGTGTAATTCAACGGCGTCGCAGCCGGCCTGGGCTGAAGCGGTTATCTGCTCTTTCTCGGGCAAGATAAATGCGCTAACTAAGATAGCTTTTTTGTGCATTCTTCTAACGACTTCGGCAAGGCGTTTTTGGTATTTAGCGCAATCGAGTCCGCCTTCGGTGGTTAGCTCAGCCCTTCTTTCAGGAACCAGCGTAACCTGGTCAGACCTGATTTCTTCGGCGATTTTGACTATCTGCTCAGCCATACTCATTTCGAGGTTTAGCTTACAGGCCACCGTTTCTTTTAGCAGCCGGACATCGCGGTCGCGGATATGGCGTCTATCCTCCCGCAGGTGGACGGTGATTCCATTCGCACCGGCAAGCTCGCATTCTGCCGCCGCCCAGACGGGGTCAGGCTCATCAGTCTTGCGCGCCTGTCTAACCGTCGCAACGTGGTCGATATTAACATTTAGAAGCGCCATTTTGTTATCCTCATAAATCGCTGTAATTATATCAGCAAATCGGCTTACATCAAGCAATATTCTATTGCTAAATTTTATGAGCTGATTTAGTATGCTGGCTGGTAGGGGCGTAAGTGTATGATACTGTTACTACCGCTTCAAGCAACCAATACCCTTACAAGGGCAAAGTGTAGGTTGATTATAGCTGGGATATTATGAAATTAAGCTGGGCCACGCGATTTACGATTTTGAGGATTCTGCTGATAGTGCCGTTTGTCAGTTGTATGCTGAAGATAAACGACCCATCCATCAAGAGCGAATTTGGCACTATACTGCGATATATTGCGATTATGATTTTTCTATTTATGGCGTTTAGCGATGCCCTTGACGGTTATTTTGCCCGCATAAAAAAACAGATTACCACGCTCGGTGCATTTCTTGACCCCCTCGCCGACAAACTGCTTATGACCTCTGCGTGTTTACTGCTGTCCTCCCAGCGGAGCCGGGTGGGGAATTTTGTGCTGCCGCCAATGGTGGTCGTTTTAATAATAGGCAAAGACCTGTTTTTGTTAATCGGTTTTGTTACTGTGTATATGTTCACCTCCCAGATTCGTATCACTCCCATTTTTATCGGCAAGCTTGCCACCGTGCTGCAGCTTTCGATGGTTGGTGGGATTTTGATTGCTCCCGAGGTTTCCCGCATTTTGCCCGGCTGGATTTGGTTCCTGCGGGCCCTTTGGTGGTCGGCTGCCGGCAGCGCTATTCTTGCAATACTTATTTACATCCGATACGGAAGCCGCTATATTGCAGAATACGACCAAACTCTGGTGAACAAAACAAAGAGCTGAAAAGTAGAAACTAAAAGCTGCGGACAAACCAGGAAGTCTCAAATTATCAATGCTGGTTTCTATACGAGATTGCAAATATGGCCGTGCAATTTAGCGAAGTACCGGAAATTCTCGACCAGCTTCGGCAGGGCAAAATGATTGTCCTTGTTGATGCTGAAGACCGGGAGAACGAGGGTGATTTAGTTTGCGCAGCCGAGAAAGTAACGCCGCAAACTATCAACTTTATGTCAAAGTTCGGCCGAGGCCTTATCTGTCTGCCGCTCACTGCTGAAAAGTGCGACTCACTTGGTTTGTATCCGCAAACAATTGAGAACACGGCACGCTTTGGAACAGCATTTACCGTCAGTATCGATGCGGCTGAGGGTGTAACCACCGGTATTAGTGCGGCTGACCGGGCGAAGACCATTCTCACCGTAATTGCCGACAATGCCAGGCCTTCCGACCTTGTTCGCCCCGGCCATATCTTTCCTTTACGCGCCAGTAACGGCGGCGTTCTGGTGCGAGCAGGGCAGACCGAAGGAGCAATTGATTTGATGCGGCTGGCAGGACTAAAACCGGCAGGGGTCATCTGTGAAATTATGAGCGATGACGGCTCTATGGCGCGAGTGCCGGAGCTGTTGGAGTTTTGTGAGAAGCACGACCTCAAGATTGTTTCAATCGCCAAGCTCATAGAATTCCGCCTCCAGCGTGAAAAACAGGTCAAGCGACTTGAATGTGTCAATTTGCCGACCGACTACGGCGAATTTAAGCTCATCGCATACCAGAGCATAACTTCGCCTGAGCCGCATCTGGCATTATGCAAGGGCAGCGTTGGTCAGCTTGACGAAGATGGCCAGCCGATAGAGCATTCGGAACCAGTTCTGGTTAGAGTCCATTCGGAGTGTATGACCGGTGACCTGTTTCACTCGCAGCGCTGCGAATGCGGCTACCAACTGATAACCGCAATGAAAATGATTGAAAAGGCCGGCAAAGGAGCCCTGGTTTATCTTCGGCAGGAGGGCAGGGGCATCGGCCTGGCAAATAAGCTTCGCGCTTATAAGCTCCAGGAGCAGGGCCTCGATACCGTTGAGGCCAACATAAAGCTGGGATTTATGCCTGACAGGCGCGATTATGGAATTGGCGCTCAAATCTGTCGGGATTTGGGGCTAAGAAAGATACGGATTCTGACAAACAATCCCAAGAAGATAAGCCGGCTTGAGGTCTATGGCGTAAAAATCGTTGAGCAAATACCGCTGAGGGCCGAGCCGACCGAGCACAATATCGATTATTTACGGACAAAAAAATACCGCCTCGGCCATATACTTGATGAGGACTTGTAATCAACATAAAACTGACACGGATTAACGCAGATTAACACATTAGAGACTTGAGATGACGGTAGATAATTGAGGATTAAAAAACAGCGTAAATCAGTGTCAAAAAACAAAAAAAGGGTAGGGTGGGCTTCAGCCCACCAATTGTTTGGTATGTTATGCGGAAACCACATAAACAATACTTGGGCGATTTCTTATGGTAAATGATAATTTAGAGTTGTACCGTTATGAAAAGGACAAGATAAAGGGATGGGACGCTCTGTATAGATTTTACATCGAAAATTTTACGGACAAAAAAAACGAATGGGTTTTTAGAGGCGACAATCCTGACCCTAAAAATCCGGACATCTCAAGTATTCCTGCGAATGCTTTCAAAAGTAGACTTGAAAAGGCATTTGATGATTTTGAGAGCACAGATGTAAACATAAACAGACGTCGTAAGATAGAACGGAGGCTTATAAGAGAATTCAGAAGGAAGGTGCCCATTCATACAAATTATAGACAAGAAAATTGGCTGGAGTGTTTGGGTTTAATGCAGCATTATGAAGCGCCAACACGTATGTTAGATTGGACTTATTCTTTTTTCGCTGCTGTTTATTTTGCTATAAATAAACCTAAAGAAAGAAATTGTGTAGTTTGGGCTTTGGATTCTAAATGGCTCGGTCACAAAAATGAAGAATTTAATGATCAATTTATAAAAAACGCTCCGAATAAAAAATCTCTCCAAAAATTGAGAGATGATGGTAGAGGGGGTTTTGAGAATGCGATAATTCATTCTTGGATGCCAGAACCGGAAGAAAAACAAAAGTCATCTTCTGAGGAGAAGGAAGACCCTATCATTTATGTAGTTAACCCTTATTATTTAAATGAAAGGCTTTCAGTCCAACGGGGAGTTCTCATTTGTCCAAGTGATATAGATATATCATGGGGTGAAAACTTGGCGAGTATGTTGCGGAAAGAAGGTGATGGTAAAGAGCACCTTTGGAGAGTAAGAATCGAATGGGAAAAAGTAGATATCCAAAAAGAAATTTTAAGAAGACTTTATGACATGAATATAAGCCAGGCATCCCTTTTCCCCGATTTAGACGGGCTTGCAAAATCATTAAGAACTAGAGTGGCTATGCCTGAGACTTTAAGAATATTTGAGTAAATAATAACGTCAGCCACCTGTTAATAGATGAGGACAGCGGTTTGTCTGCTCGTCAAATTATGGCGAAAGTTCGGCAGTCCTTATCTCTGTGACCCCTTCGACTTCGCTCATGTCAGGATTTTTCGTGGGCAAACAAAATCTGTGTGAATCTGTGAAATCTGTGGCAATTTTTGAATTTTATTTCGTTTATTTGAATTTGTTTAGGATTTAGGATTTAGAGTTTAGGATTTCCCTTCTCTGGTCTCTTTAGCTAAAACCAATCAAATTGTCGCTCGTAACATGTGTGCAGGTATTGACTTATAGAAAAAGGGGCGAAAATACGGATTGGCAGGTAGATAGCCGAACAATTATTGGAATCTGCCGTAAGTAATATAATAAGAGGGAAAACAAAAAAAATCCGTAAAAAAAGCTTGACTATGTGTCGATACGGTAATAGACTTTATGTATAGATATTGGCTGCAGCGTAAACAGCCAGTTGAAAAGGTTGAGGCATAGGGTTTTGAAGAAAAGGCTGATAATCTTAAAGATTTTGCCTTAAACTGCTAAATAGCACGAGTGGTTGCGATTTTGGAAACCGCTGGCAGTTTGAGCAGCGGTTTTTTTATTGCTCTTTTTTAAGTTAATAGTTAGACTGATACGAGCCTAAAGCAATTGTAGATTGCTGATTTGCGATTTCGGATTGACAATCTGCAATCAACAATCTGAAATCTACAATCAGTTCGGGCTCGTAGCTCAGTTGGTTAGAGCGCACGCCTGATAAGCGTGAGGTCGGCTGTTCGAATCAGCCCGGGCCCATTGGTCTTTGGCCAAAGGCCAAAGGAAATTCTAATTTCTAAATATGAGAATTTAGATTTTGTTTAGGTTTTAGATATTAGATTTTAGGATTTCCCGCGTAGCGGGCCCGGGGACGTAGCTCAACTGGGAGAGCGCCGGCTTTGCAAGCCGGAGGTTGCCGGTTCGACCCCGGTCGTCTCCATTAAATTCGCTCCTGGCGAATTTAATGCCCTGAGTGAGTCCCTAAGGGACGAATCGAAGGGCAGTGTTTATGTTCTTTGACAAGTGAATATGCAGATGCGCGGGATAAATTTTCCCCGCGAGCTGCTCGATTTGAATCGAGCGGTTCGCAAATACGAGCGTGTCATTTAAGTAAGGCGCGGACCAGTTCAATCAAAGATTGATATGGTCAAGTTACTAAGGGTGTATGGGGGATGTCTTGGTGCCGAGAGGCGATGAAGGACGTGGTAGGCTGCGATAAGCCCGGGGTAGGTGCCGAACAACTTTTGATCCCGGGATTTCCGAATGGGGCAACCCGGCGTCACTGGGCAACCAGATGGCGTCATCGCCGGCTGAATGCATAGGCCGGCTGAGGCGAACGCAGGGAACTGAAACATCTTAGTACCTGCAGGAAAAGAAATCAACCGAGACTCTGTTAGTAGCGGCGAGCGAAAGCAGATGAGCCCAAACCAGTCCCGATTTATCGGGATTGGTGTTGCGGGCGCTGGTAAGCAGTTACAAAGGCATCGCCAGCAGAATCCGCTGGAAAGCGGAACCATAGAAGGTGATAGTCCTGTATGCCAAAGCGATAGCCCTGCGATATTGCCGGCGTTCCAGAGTAGCACGGAGCTCGTGGAACTCTGTGCGAAGCAGGGGGGACCACCCTCCAAGGCTAAGTACTACTCGGCAACCGATAGTTGACAAGTAGGGCGACCGAACGATGAAAAGAACCCCTATTAGGGGAGTCAAAAGTACCTGAAACCATACACCTACAAGCTGTGGGAGGGCTATGACGCGTTGCTTGCAACGCGTAATGCCTGACCGCGTGCCTTTTGCATAATGAACCGGCGAGTTACCGCCTGTGGCAAGGCTAAGCAGTTAAGCTGCGCAGCCGTAGCGAAAGCGAGTCCTAATTGGGCGTCAAGTCGCAGTTGGTAGACGCGAATCCAGGTGATCTACCCATGGCCTGGTTGAATCCCGAGTAAAATCGGGAGGAGGACCGAACCCGTTAACGTTGAAAAGTTATGGGATGAGCTGTGGGGAGGAGTAAAAGTCTAATCAAACCTGGGGATATCTCGTTCTCTCCGAAATAGCTTTTGGGCTAGCCTCGAGTTACTACTTTACGGGGGTAGAGCTACTGAATGGGGATAAGGGGCTACCAGCCTGCTTACTCCAACCAAACTCCGAATACCGTAAAGACTATCTCGGGAGTCAGACTGTGAGCGATAACGTCCATGGTCAAAAGGGAAACAACCCTGACCGCCAGCTAAGGTCCCAAAATCTTGCTAAGTTCTAAAGGAAGTCGAATCACCGTGACAGCCAGGATGTTGGCTTAGAAGCAGCCACCATTTAAAAAGTGCGTAATAGCTTACTGGCCGAGTGGTTTGGCGCCGACAATGAACGGGAATAAGCAGGATACCGAAGCTGCGGGTCTGCGGG
>Ga0315293_10006274_pt1 | contig 11148 bp, 19 predicted proteins | sample YL17G13_20_MG_FD_203071 | JGI IMG/M metagenome (GOLD analysis project Ga0315293, IMG submission 203071) | Sediment microbial communities from Yellowstone Lake, YNP, Wyoming, USA - YL17G13_20 | ecosystem: Environmental > Aquatic > Freshwater > Lake > Sediment | place: USA: Wyoming | collected... | reverse complement strand
TCGACTCCCTTGGGTTGAAACTTAGATCTTAATAAATAGGTTAGTATTTACAATAGACCTAGGCAAAAGACGCTAAGGGAGTTGGAATATTGAAAATATCCCGATTTTTTCTACCGTCTTTTTTGTTTTGTTTAAAGGTCGAATCGTGTTTATAATAATTAATTTTATTTTTATTATGGCTATAAGATCTATTTACCGCAGTGCAAGAACTGGAAGATTTATACGTAAAAGATATGCTCAAAAGCATAAAAGTACTACGGTCAGAGAAACCGTAAAAATCAAAAAGAGATGATTTTTCGGTTTTAACTCAAAGGTCGAATAATAAAGTAAACATAAAATCCATGGCAGTAAAAATTATCTGTATAAATAAAGACAGCGGTGATCATTATGATCCTCACGAGGCAATAACTTATTTAGGATGGATTAATGAATCTACTGGCAAAACTGATAAATCGACACGTCTAGAAATGGTTAAGTTTATAAAAGACGGCAATCAGGCCTATGTTAAAGATGTTTATGGAAATAAGGTTTTTCTTATTGTTAGAGTTTCTAGAAATGGTAATGAATATGTCCAGACCATAGCAGATGGCAAGTTGACCAACAATCTTCTAGAGTTGCCTGAGTGTAGGTAAATATTGATTAAATCGCGATCAGAGGTGCCACCCATTATAGACGAAGCGAGGGTCTCCGCGACGCGTCATTGGCCACAGATGCAAGGTGAGGATAGAAGCAAGAATTAAATTCAGGGTTGTTGAGTAGATGTTATCCGATGGGGCATTGCGATCAAGATCTGAATGCCGGTCGAACAGTGGCAACCAGAAAGCCGTCACTTGTATGGCGGCTTTTAAAATTGACTAAATTGGTCAAGAGAGGTAGGATGAAAGTGAGATAAAAATTAATTAAATAAAATATATGCCTCAAAGAAAAGAGCTATCGAAAAAATTATTTGAAATTCAAAAAGGTCAATGTTTTATTTGCGGAAACCCTATAAGCATAGAAGATAAATGGGAAATAGATCATATAATTCCGCGGTCAAAAGGAGGAAAAGATGATGAAAATAACTATGCATTAACACACGAATGGTGTAATAGGAATAAATCAGATGCAGATTTACGTATCGCTCGTTTAATGGCTAAATATGAAAAAATCAAAGAAAATTGTAAGAACAAAGGACCAAATAGACCCAACTTACAAGATATTCTAGAGGATTTTAACGGAGCAAAATATTCTCTTAATATAAAAAAAATAGAGAATAATTATTTGGAATACTCCTTAGAAGAGCTAACGGGACCGGAGATTTATAGAACATTATTATATTATGATAAGTTATCTGATTTAAAATATTTTTTCGCTTTTTTACCAATAGAATACATCTATCATGATGAAAAAATTAATCCTCGAGCAATAAGTCCCAGAGTCAGAGGGTTAATTGATGAGTTTTTTTCAAAACATCCCCAACTTCATATTAGTCTTGGTTGGACAATAGTAGAAAGCAATAAAGCTAAAATTCATATTTTCGATGGTCAACATAAGGTTGCTGCACAAACATTTTTGGGAATAAGAGAAATGCCAGTTAGGGTTTTTTTAAATCCTGATTTCGAACTACTTTTAGAAACAAATACCCATGCGGGAACTATTTTACGACAAGTAGCTTTTGATAAATCAGTTCAACGATATTTGGGAAGTCAAATTTATTGGGAAAAAATTGATGAGTTCAAAAAAGTAAATAACAAAAGTGAAGATGATCTAAGTTTTTCTGAATTAGATTTAATTAAATTTTTTAAGGGACAACATAGGGAAATAAAAAAATATATACTTGATGATGTACGTTCGTCAGTAAGTCATCACACAGAAAATAAATTAAAAGATTATATTGAATTTGGTGGCAAAGCAAAAGAGAAACCGCTTTCTTATAGCACAATTGAAAAGACTTTTCTCTCTTTTTTCATCCGGAAAGAGCCAATGGGTATTCCGCTCAATTTTAAACTTGATATAGGAGAAAATCCTCGGCAATTAGAAAAAGATCAATTAGTTAAATTAATGAATGTTTTTGCCGAGGAAATTTTTATTGGGAAATATGATTTTGACAGGGGCACTTCTAGGATTGAAGAATCCCTAAGAAAGGGAGATGACATCGCCGATCCCCATTTATTATCTACAAGAATATCTAGGGAGGAAATTTTGTATAATATAATGCGCCATATAAGAGATTCGATCAGAAGATTTTATTTAATGCAGGGACAGACAATTGAAGATGATGAATTATTCCAGCAAAAATTTCCTGATCTATTATGGTTAAATATAAGAAAGGTTATAAAAGGTATTGCATTTTTGCCGATTTGGATAAATAAAGATGCAACTATTTCTTCAGCGGTATTTGGGGGAAAGCAAAATTATGATTATTGGAAAACTATATTTGAGACAGGTAAAACATCCAGTGGTCAGCAAGTATTAGTTAAACCATTAAATTTGGACGATCTCTTAAAAGAAAATAATTAAAAATAAAAGATAAATTTATGGCAGAAAAAGAACATTGCGAAAGTTTAATTAAAAGATGGCACGAACTTCAAGAAAAACTTCCCAAGGCTCAAGAAGTAATGCCTGGTGGAGTTATTGAGCCAGCCCTCATTACCCCAGAAGAAATGGGAGAATTGGGCGATATAGAAAAAGAAATTAAAGAAAATTGTTTAGAGTTTTTATCCCCAGAGGAACAGTGGGAGATAAAAAATAACTAACCAAAATTTAATTTGAGGGAGTATGGAAGAAATTAAAAAGATTATAAAGAATATCTTTAAACTAAGAAATACTATTGGTTTCTTTGCCTCTTTAATTTTGCTCGGTATATTCTCATATAAAAATATTATAATTTCAGAAGATGTATTATTTTGGACCTTTAGTACCATAATTCAGTCTTTTGTAGCGTTATTGGCTCTTCTGGGAATGGTAGCAATATATAGGCTTCAATCTTTGGAAAGCGAATTAAATCATTTATGCGACACAATAAGAATCTATGTTGAATTTTTTATAGGATTAGCTGCAAAAGCTTATACCCAAGAAGAGATTATAAATGCATGCAACAAGATATCACGAGAAAGTCAGAATACATCCTCGGTAGAGCGTAATCAGGTTGTAAGAACAAACCAGAGATTAGATGAAATCATTAAAAACAGAAAGAAAATTAAGACCGACACCCTAAGATTTGTTGAATTGACTATATTTATAGTTTTTATTTCTTTGGTATTTTTGCCGTGGACGCCCGGAATATCTGAACACAACTTAGGTCCACTTTTTCTGACTATAGTTGTAGTTCTTGCGGCATATTCTTTACTTTCTGCTATGCGATTAATTAAAACAATTTTATAAAAGATTATTAAAAAAATAAATTTATGGAATGTAAGCGAGAACAAAATTTAAAAACCTGCCTGTGTGTTGGTTTTTGGTCAATTAAAAATTTTATCAAAAATCAATAATAAATAAAAATATGAACAACTATAATTGGTATTCGCAATTGATTAAACCTTTTTGGTCGCCGCCGAGCTGGCTTTTCGGCCCGGTGTGGACATTTCTTTATGTTCTAATTGCCATTTCTTTCGGCAAAGTATTTTTAATGGCTTTTCAAAAAAGAATTCCAATGATTATTGCTTTGCCGTTTATCCTTAATCTTATTTTCAATCTTATTTTTACGCCCATACAATTCGGACTGAAAAACAATCTTCTTGCGGGAATTGATATTTTACTCGTTCTCGCTACGCTGATTTGGGCAATAATCGCAATCTATCCGCATATGCGATGGATTGCCTATATGCAAATTCCGTATCTTCTTTGGGTTGCGTTTGCAACCATGCTTCAACTTACAATCACATTTTTAAACAAATAATAATAAAAAATAACCCCCCCACTCATCCCAAGTAGAAATAAACCAATAAATATGATTTTTAAACGAAAATCAAAAATTACATTTAAACGAGCGACGGCTGATGACATTGATGAGTTTTTACGCATTGAAAAAAGTACCATTGGTTTAAAAATATACTCAAGAATTTCAGATAAAGAGGAGGCATTAGAGGAAATAAAGAATAACGAAGTATATTTTATAATTAAAAATAACAAAATTATCGGCAGCTGCGAATACCAAATAAAAGGAGTTGACGAGGCCTATATTAGTGGATTGGTAATCCTTCCGGAGTTTCAAGATCAAGGCATTGCTCGTCAAGCAATAGAATTCAGGTTGAATAAACTTAAAAACATTAAACGCATTTGGTTGGTGACTCATCCTCATAATAGTAAGGTGATAAGAATGTATTTGTCTTACGGATTTATTATTGAGTCTTGGAAAGATAATTATTTTGGCGACGGCGAGCCAAGGATAGTTTTGGCAAAACAAGAATAGAAGATAAAAATTAAAATCCAATATGGAAAAAGAAAAGCCGTCATCCTGACGGCTTTTAAAATCTGGTTGACAAAATATAGGCTAAAATATATACTTGAATTTGTCGGGGTCTATCCGCAGAAGGTCTAGGGCGGTTTTTCCCAGCCGCCCTACCGTTGTGTCCCCTTAACTCCTTTCTTTAAAGCGGCATAGACCCCGCTTTTTTTATTTCCCGGACTTTTTTTAATTGACTTTAGGGAAGTACTGTGCTAAACTTAATTTGATGGCGAATTGTCGAGGGTGATAATAAACTGCTTTGCATGTGGCGATTAAAAAAAGCTTCTCGTGGGCACCGCGAGAGGGGGTTAAAACTTAACCCTTGTGAGGTAGCTTAAAACATCTCGACGACTCGATTTAACCATCGAGGCAGGGCGAAAGCCGAAACAGCCATCACGAAAATTCGTTTTAACCCAACAAGGGTGCACCCCGAAGAGCCTTCTCTTCGGGGTTATTTTATTTCCCGGATTTCAAAATTGATTTGACGCGGGAAAATATTTATTATACGCTTGGGGTAGAATAAAAAGGAGGGAAAAATGAAATTCTATCAGTATAAAGATAATGCTTGGCTAACCAGACGATATAGCATCGATTGCCAATCAGTAAGAAAAATAGCCAAAGAATGCGGGGTTGGCGGAAATACTATCGTATATTGGATTAGAAAGCATGGAATTTATACAAGAAGCCGACACGAGGCAGCACGATTAAGGGGCGATTCAATGAAAGGTGGTGCCACGCCGGAATTCGCCAATGCAACTTATCGCAGACTGGGCTGGCTGAAGGAAAAAAGAAATAAAGAGAAATTGACCATCGTGCAAATCGCAAAAATGTGCCATGTAAAGCATTCAACTATTACCAGATGGCTGCAAATACGGAAATTTGAGCCTGGCAGCATAAAGAAAGGGAAACAGGTTGTGGGAACGAACTTTACAATGTCGAAATTCTTTCGCGATAAGGTGGATGAATTCTGCCGACTCAAAAGAAAGAAAAGGTCGGCATTGATCAGGGAATTGTTACTGGCTGAAATGTGTAGGGAAGGATTTGATCCTTATAAGTGAAAGGGGGGACGGAAAAATGAATTCGGGGATGCTCTACGCGGAGCATCCTTTTTATTCCTCGGGTTTTAAAATTGACCACCGCAATTGCGGGGCAAGTTTAATTTTGTTAGGATTAAGGTATGAAATATTATATTAGCTATAAATTTTCAGGGGAGGATAAAGAAAAATTAAAAGAAATACTAAGCGAGATTTCTTCTATAATTGAATCCTATAATAATGAAACTTTTGTGCCTTATCGAGATATGCAAAATTGGGGAGAAATCAGCATGGATTCGAAGGGAATCATTACAAAATCTTTGGCAGAATTAAAAGATGTAGACGCTGTTTTATGTTTGGTTTTTTCAAGCGAGAAAAGTGAAGGGATGCTATTGGAAGCAGGTTATGGTAAGGCACTGGGTAAGAAAATTATTATTGCAAAACAGAAAGATGCCCGAATAATATTTCTAGAAGATATAGCCGACGACTTAATAGAATTTAATACGCAAGAAGATTTAAAGGAAAAATTATACGAGTATTTTAATAAAAAAACCCATGGAAAAAGAAAAATTTAAACTTAAAAAAGGCGAAGAAATTGTGAAAGCGAGAATTCCCGACAAGGATATGCCAGGATGGATTAAAACCCTAAGAGAGGGCGGATTTAGCGATGAAGAAATAGATTTAATTCTATCTCGTCTCAATAAAACATATAAAGAAAAAAGTAATCCGAATTGGGTCGAAGATGAATTAACGGAATTAAAAAGATATTTTAGGAAACAATACAATAGAATATTAACCCCGCAAGAAATAGAGTATCTAAAAAGAGGGATTAAAAGCAGGGAAGAATAAAAATTAAAAAGTAACCCCCCGAAAGGTCGCAACAATAATAAGAAATAAAAAATAATAACCCCGATTAAATAATCGCTTCGCGAGATTTAACGGGGCAAGAAATATGGGGATAGGATGGGCAAACAAAAAAAGACGCGATAGAAAGGCAAGAAAGAGAGGTATAATCAAAAAGAAATCAAAGAGAAGATAAAAAAGAGTGTAAAATAAAAGTATAATGAAAAATAAACCCCGAAAAACGGGGCAGGCATTGACACAGTATCCTTTATTTGCTAAGTTTAAATCTCACAATAAAGTGAGAATTCTAGTTTAAAAAGCCCGCCAAAGGCGAGGCAAAGGAGGGAAAATTGTTTAAAGAACACTGCAAATTGGTTCGGGACAGAATTCCGGAAATCATTAAGGAGTCAGGAGACAAACCCAAGTTCATAGTTCTTACTAGGGACGCCAGATATTACGAAGAAGTAAAGAAGAAAATCGCTGAAGAAGCTCGGGAACTCTGCTCGGCCGAGCGCAAAGAAGAAGTCGTTGACGAAATTGTTGATATTCAGGAGCTGATTGATATTCTACTTGCGGCATTGGGTATGACCAAGTCTGAACTTCGGACATTACAGAGGAAGAAAAACAAGGAGCGTGGAGGATTCAAAAATCGGATTTTTCTGATGTGGACAGAGTAGAGGAGGTAAACATGCCGAACATTGAAATTCACGGATGCAACCTTGATTTTGCACGAGGACTTCGAATTGCCATTTTTGGTGCTTTTAAAGCCAAAAAGGTTATTAAGAAGATGGTCGTAACGATAGCTTGTGACGATGTCGAAGACCATAAAGGTGCGAAACGACCATTTCTCCGAATATTTAATTCAGAAGAAGATCAAGAGGCGAGAGACAGGGTCGTTGAGATCTTAAAAAATGGGCTATGTATGGATATTGAGGATGTACCGCCCATTAAATTCTTTCCCGAAGATTTAAGCACGGGGAAGATCAAAAATGGGTAGGTCGGTAAAAATCTGCTTTGCCTCGGTAAACAGCTGTAGCTGGCCGGGGCTTTTTTTATTCCCCCGGCTTTTAAATTTATCCTGAAAGTGATAGGATGAAAGTGTAAGAATTAAAAAATCCCTCGATAAACTCGGGACAGGTAAACCTCGAAAGGTCGCAACAATAACAAGAAGTAAAAGACAAAAATATGGGTATAGGATGGGCAAACAAAAAAAGACGCGATAGAAAAGCAAGAAAGAGAGGTATAATCAAAAAGAAATCAAAGAAAAGATAAAAAAGTTCGTTTGGGATTTGAGTATAAAATAAAAGCATAATAAAAAAAATTATGGAGCAATTTTTAATTCAAAATCAGTGGGTTGTTTTGTTGGCAATTTTATGGATACTTCCCTGGAAAGGAGTGGCGTTATGGAAAGCAACAAAGAATAATCACAAATGGTGGTTTATCGCTCTTTTGGTGATAAATACATTGGGAATTCTTGAAATTCTTTATATTTTCGTTTTCGGCAAAGGTATAAAAATTAAAAAATAAACATATGAAAAAATCATCTCAAGGCGGATTTTCTGCGATAATATTAGTAGTAATTATTGTTTTAGTAGTTGCTGGCATGGGACTTGTAGCCTGGAAACAGGGATGGATACCAAAATTTTTGGGTGAAACCGCTAATTGGAAAACTTATGTAAATAATGATTACGGCTTTGAGTTCAAGTATCCGCAAACATGGGAATTAAATTCTGATGTAAGCTCCAGCGCAACCCACCTCTATATAGATTTTGCAAAATTTTCATCGCTTATTGACAATAAAGAAACCTGTATTAATGGCGTATGTTCGCTGAAAAGTCCCGTGGAAGACCAACGGATTATCAACCAAGCTTATGTTGGCGATGAAATAGAAAATAATGCTGGTCTTCCGGGCAAGGTCGTATCCATAGGGGGCGTAAAGGGATTCCGTTACTTGGGGTATAATCCCCAGGCCAAGGCCTATAATACCGGTGTCGTGGTATATAACAGCCAAGTGGACCGGATAGAATTGAGCATGTCAATCGTAGCCACAAATAAAACTCAAGCCGAAAACGATAAATTGAACAAGGATTTTAATCAAATCATTTCTACATTCAAATTTACAAAATAAACCCCGAACAACAAGTTTATGGACAGAGATAAATTTGAAGAACTGGTAAAACAGGGAATTAAGACAATTCCTCAGAGGTTTTTGAAAAAGCTGAATAATGTGGATATTGTTATTGAAGATGAACCAACAGAAGAACAGGTGAAAAAATTAAAACTTGGAAAAGGCGCTAAACTTTTTGGGCTTTATCAGGGAGTGCCTCAAACAAAGAGAGGGTATTATAGCTGGGTTTTACCGGACAAAATAACCATTTTTAAAAAACCGATTGAAGAAGTAGCTTTATCAGAAAAGGAAATAAGAGAAAAAGTCAAAGAGACGGTTTGGCATGAGATCGCCCATCATTTTGGGTTGGGCGAAGAAAGAGTGAGAAGAGCGAAAAAGTTTTAAATTTATCAGAAAATATGAAAATTGACAAAGATAAATTAGAAGAAATCAGAGAAAAGAAAGCGCAGAAAAGAGGGGCATTTAAAAACAAAATAATTCTTGACGAGACAAACTAAAAACCCTTGCATTTTGCAGGGATTTTTGATAGAGTGAGAATAAGCCCGCCAAAGGCGAGGCGAACCCGCCTACGTTAAAACTACGGCGAGGTAAAGGAGGGAAAATGAGTAAAAAAGGAAGGAAGGACAAAAAACTGAGGTTCAGACGAACAATGAAAGAGATAAAAATGGGACTAACGCCTGAAGAAGCACAGAGGTTAAGAAGGGGGGGATCTTTAAAAAGAAAGGCGACCATCAAGGAAAAAGTTAAATTAATACATGCAATACAATCTAATTTTGGAATTAATATTACAGATCCGTCACCAGAACCGATGGTATTGCCTTCTAAATTTCCAGCAAAATATGCCGACCCTAAAGATGTTGTAGCGAGAATAAGAAAAATAGCGGCAGAAGAACTCGCTCAAGATCCTTTACTTAAGCCCCGTTCCCAGTCACCCTGACTGGGAACTTTTTATTCCCCGGGTTTTAAAATTATTCTGAAAATGGTAGGATAAAAGTATGAACGAAAAAGACCCTAAAAATTTAGTTGAATTAGTTGAAATAGAACAAGAGCAGAACTGGGAAGAAATTCTGCGTGTTTTAGAAGACGCCATAGAAAATAAATCTGAGGTAGAATTGACAGTTCTGAATCCGTACGGAGGATCATCCAGAACCGCAATGGTTATTCCCTGGTCAATCGAAAAAGGTGTATTAGGGCTCACAACACAAGGCGGCCTTGGAATGGCAGTAGACCTTTCACGCATCAAAAGAGCAGTTAAGCTGGGTTAATATATGGAGAATGTGATAACGGGAAAATATTTTAAGCAAGATGACTTTTCTCAACGAGAAAAAGAAGTGCTTGAACAAATAATAAAAGAAACGGGATTTAAATCTGAAAAAGAAATTTTTCGCGGTGTTATTTATGAAAAGGATAAAGTCGGAAGCTTAATTTACAAGGGTGAATACCAAAAAAAACCAGCGGTCTTAAAATTACAGGGTTTGCAGCCGGAAATTGATGAAACAGAAATGGTTAATAGTTTTATGAATCAGAATAAAAGTTCAATAGTCCGCGTGCCTAAATTATACTTCTACAAAATCTGGAGCGAAGACAGGGGATATGGATTTCAAATCAGTGAATATATTGATGCCCCAAAGATTTTTGAGGTGCCCTTTGCCACGGAAGAACAAATGGGAGAATTCGGAAAATTTTATCAGGAATACAGAACATTAGCCCTAACCAAGCCCTGGTTAGAGCCGACAACCAAAGATAGCTTAGAACTAACATTAAAAAGAGTTGAAAATTGGCAAAAAATCTCCGAACATAAAGGAAAATTGAAAAAAGAAGATTATGTTCCTTATTTGGAAAAATTTTATCCCTTGGCAGAAAAACATTTTCCCTCAATTCTATTGGTTTTTTGCCACCGGCACATAACCCCCAATGATATTTATAAAATGTCAGATGGTTCGTTTGTGCTTTTTTCAAATCTTTTTTGGAGTCATTGCCCGCAGTGGTATGAACTTGCTTTTAATATCTGGGCTTGTATGCAGCACATAAGAGATGTAAATTATGGTTTTGACGATTTATTGAAATATATTGAAAAGTGGCGCCAATCTTACCATCAGATTCCGATAGTTCAGAGAGATAAAGATTTTGACAGGAAATTAGATATTAATCTTCTTGAAAGAACTATGGGCGCGATATTGGTTGATATTGGTGTTAATGATTTTTACGATAAACCAGAAAACCAAAAATATTTTCAACATTTATTAAAATTACACCAGCAATTCTTTGATTATTTGGCCGAAAAATTAAAAGGCTTTTAAAATTGTAATAAATTTGATAGGATTAAATTATATGAAAAAGAATACAAAAACAATTTTATATTTTGCGAGGAATTTATCCATTGTTCTGGGATTGGTTTTGATTTGGCGGGGGATTTGGTATGTTTTGGATTGGCTTGATATAACTTTATTCGGCAATAGTCATATTTGGACAGCAATCGGCGGAATAATTCTCGGCCTTCTAATTATCTATCTTCCGGACAAGGATTTGAAAGAAATAGAAAAGTTGTAAAAAAAATAAGAAAGCTAAAAAAGTGGTTAGACCCCGCCTTTATTTCCCCCACAGCTGCGGGGTTTTTCTTTTTGTTTTAGATACGGACATTTTGCACTTCTAATCTAAGAGCTTGATTAGGGGTTTTTCCATTTAAGCCACAATGTTTCGTGTCATTGTAGTGCATA
>Ga0315293_10006273_pt1 | contig 11148 bp, 9 predicted proteins | sample YL17G13_20_MG_FD_203071 | JGI IMG/M metagenome (GOLD analysis project Ga0315293, IMG submission 203071) | Sediment microbial communities from Yellowstone Lake, YNP, Wyoming, USA - YL17G13_20 | ecosystem: Environmental > Aquatic > Freshwater > Lake > Sediment | place: USA: Wyoming | collected... | reverse complement strand
TCAAGGCGGTCTCTCCGTCATTCCTGGCCGTGAGCTTCGCCCTCCTCATCATCGTCTTCCTCCTCATCCTCTGGGAAAACATGTCATACTTCCGGTCCTTCCTGGACGCCGGGACCGGGGGACGGCTCAGGGCCCAGGCCGCCATCCTGGCCGCCCTTGCAGCCCTCGCGGGCGCGGCCCTCTACACCGCCCGAAGGTACAAGAAGGTCTTTCCGCTCACCGCCTATTTCTTGGTCTTCGCCCTGGGATTGGTGTTCACCGTCAGCCAAAGGGCTAAATATCCGGCCGGGGACGCGGACGCCAGGGCAGGACGGCTGGAGGCCAGGAGAATCGACAGGAACGTGGTCCTCGTCGGCCTCGACGGCCTGAGCCTGGACTTCATCTTCCCCCTGATCGCGGAGGGCAAACTGCCGAACTTCTCCTGGCTCGTGGAGAACGGCACCTGGGGAAGACTCGAGACCACTTCGCCGACCGAATCCTTCATCCTCAACCACTCGCTCATGACCGGCAAGCTCCCCGCCAAGCACCGCCGGTTGTCCCTCAACTCCTACCGGCTTTTTTACGGAAAGTACAAATTGGATGTGACGCCCCGCTTCATCCTCTTCAGGCAGATGATCCGGCTCGGCCTCCTGAAGGCCCTTCCCGGCTCTCCCCCCCGCGCGGCCAAGGACATGGCCTTCATAATCGAGGCCAACGGTTCGCGCACCCTTGATCTGGGCTCTCCGGTCAGGGCGGCACGGGAAAAACCCGACCCCCGGGCGGAAAAGGCCTTCGGCCTCGCCTTCAAGGTTGAGCCGTCGGCAAGGAACCGCTTGTTGGACCTGGCCCGCAAGGCCTTCACCAAGGATTGGGAGCTCGAGGATTCGGCCTTCGCGGAGAAGGGCCGGAGGCAGCCGGGATTCTTCCATCTCCTGCTCGACGGGCTGAATACAGTCGAGGCCTATTTTTTTAAATTCAGCAATCCCGAGCAATTCGGCAGCATCAACCAGGAGGAGATCAGCCGGTATGGACCGGTGATCTCCCGGTATTATGAGTATTACGACCAAATCATCGGCAAGTACCTCGCCTCCCTCAAGGACAACGAGCTGCTCGTCGTCTATTCTTCATTCGGAGTGGAGCCCCTGCCCCTTTGGAAACGGTTCGTGGAATGGATCCTCGGGAATCCGGACGTCTCGGCCTACCACGAGGACACCCCGGCCGGCGTCATCTTTTTTTACGGCAAAGGGATCGAGAAGCGGAACACCGCGGAGGGAATGAAGATCGTGGACATCGCGCCGACCATCCTCTACTTCCTGGGGCTTCCCGTGGCGAAGGACATGGACGGCATCGTCCAGAGTCCGGTCTTCGACCGGGAGTTCACGGCCGAGAACCCCATCTTCTACATCGGGTCGTATGAAGAGACCGAAATTGAAAGCCGTTAAGCGGGTTAGTGGATGACCTTGAGCATCCGGGTCCAACGGGCTTTGGGAAGGAAGCTGACGAATTTCCTGAGCCTGTCCCGGAGGCCGGTCTTCTGCCAAGCATCCCGATCGGCCTTGTAAGAGAAATAGATCACCCATGGCCGCCCCTTGATATTGTCCAGGGGGAGGAAGTTCCAGTAGCGGCTGTCCGCGCTGTTGTCCCGGTTGTCGCCCATGACGAAGGCATGGCCCGGCGGGACGACGACGGGCCCGAAGTTGTCGCGGATGAGGTCGTCATAGTGATAAGAATCTTTCTTGGAGTAAACCTGGCTGTCGTTGTGGACCTTGTAGGGTTCGGACAGGGGCTTGTCGTTGATGAAGACCTGCTTGTCCCGGATCTCGATCCTCTCCCCTTCCAGGGCGATGACCCGTTTGACGAAGTCCTTGTTGAGCTCCCGGGGATACTTGAAGACGACGATGTCCTTTCTGCCGATCGTCTTGCCCGGGAGGATCCTGGCTTCGAAGGGAAAGGCCGGCCGGACATAGGCCAGTTTGTTGACGAGAAGGAAGTCGCCGATGAGGAGCGTCGGCTCCATGGACCCGGTGGGGATCTGGAAGGCCTGGACGACGAAGGTCATCACGAAGAAGACGAAAACGGCCGTCTCGGCGATGAGCTCGAAGTACTCCCTGAAAACACCCTTGTCCCGCTTCTTCTCTTTTTTGGCCATCATGGTGTAACAAACAAGGCGCTAATATAGCCTAAATACGGAATTCCATCAAGCCCGGCTGAACATTTTTTAATAAGGTGCGTGCGGCCTGGAGCCGCCCTCAGCCCCCGGACCCCGGGGAACCAGTCCCGTCGGTTCCCCCCATCGGGCAAGCCGACGGGTCCCCCCTCCGCTACGGGGGCTTACGGGCAGCATCCAGTGCCGCACTGAAAAAATTTATCTTTATTGATTAATTGATTAAATGAACAGAAAAGAAATGCTTCCTGGGTTGCCGTAAGAATCCCTTTTTATGTGATGACGTGTTGTCTGAGGGCCGAGCGGGCAAGGATCCCCGACTCTTTCTTGACACAAAATGGGTTTCGGGCTTTACTAAGGCCGTGAACATCATCCTGTTCGGCTACCCGAGGACGGGAAAGACGACCCTCTTCAACCTCCTCACCGGGGCCGGGATAGAGGTCGGGGCTTACGAGGACGGAAAGAAGGAGCCCACCGTCCGGACCTGCGCTCTGCCCGATCCCCGGTTGGACGGACTGTCGGCCCTCCACCCCGAAAAAAAGAAGGTCGCCGCCCCCGTGGACATCACGGACTTGGCAGGAATCTCCTACGGCGACGTCAAGACGAGCGCCTACCTCGGCCACCTCCACAAGGCCGACGGCCTCGTTCACGTCGTCCGGGGCTTCCGCGACGAGCGGGTCCCCCAGCCCATGGGAAAGATCGGCCCGGCGTACGATATCCGCGTCATGAGAGAGGAGCTTCTCCTCTCCGACCTCGTCATGGTCAACGCCCGGATCGAAAAGCTCGAAAAGGACCTGAAGAAGATGAAGAGCCCGGATGGCGAAAAAGAGAAAGAGGTCCTGGAGAGACTGCGTCCTTTTCTGGAAGAAGGGAAAGGGGTCCGCGACTTTCCTCTCTCCCCCGCCGAAGAGAAGTCCCTGCGAAGCTTCGCCTTCCTAAGTCAGAAACCGCTCCTCAATATGATCAACCTGGACGAAACGGACGCCGCCCGACTGGAGGTTCCCGAGGAGATCTTCGGACCGGAGCTCGTGGCGGTTCCGACCCTTGCCTTTTGCGGCCGGATCGAGAGCGAGATCCTGGAGCTCGGGGACGAAGAGAAGGAGCTCTTCATGTCCAGCTACGGGATCAGGGAGCCGAGCGCCGCCAGGTTCTTCCGGCAGGTCCCCTGTTTCCTGGACGTGCTGACGTTCTTCACGATCGGAAAGGAGGAGGTCCGCGCCTGGACGGTGCGGCGGGGCTCGACGGCCATGAAAGCGGCCGGGGCCATCCATTCCGACATCGAGAAGGGTTTCATCCGGGCCGAAGTGGTCCCCTGCGAGGAGATCCTCCGGCTCGGCCCGCTCCAGAAGGTCAGGGACGCCGGAGCCATGCGGCTCGAGGGAAAGGACTACGTCGTCCGGGACGGGGACGTCATCTATTTCCGGTTCGCCCAATGACGAAATCGTTCACGGTCACCGCCCGCGCCGCCGGCTCCTCGGCGAGGACGGGACTCCTCACCACCGCCCACGGGACGGTGGAGACGCCGGCCTTCATGCCCGTGGCCAGCCAGGGCTCGGTCAAGGGACTGACCCACGAGGTCCTCGAGAGGATGGGTGCCCGGATCATTCTCATTAACTCGTACCACCTCTACCTACGGCCGGGGGCGGACGCCATCGAGAGGCTTGGCGGCGTCCACTCTTTCATCTCCTGGCAAAAGCCCATCCTCTCCGACAGCGGCGGCTTCCAGATCTACAGCCTCTCCCCCCTCGTCAAGGTCCGCGAGGACGGGGTCCGGTTCTCTTCCCACCTCGATGGAACGAAAATCTTCCTGACCCCGGAGGACGTCGTGGACATCCAGAGGAAGCTGGGGACTGACATCATGATGTGCCTGGACACGTTCCCATCCTACCCCGCGACCGTGGAAACGATGAAGGAAGCCGTGGGCCGGACGACGCGCTGGGCGTCCCGCGCCAAGCGGCATTTCGAAACCAGTGAATCCGTCCAGCACTTGTGGGGGATCAGCCAGGGAGGGGTATTTTGGGACCAACGGGAAAAATGCATCTCCGACCTCCTGGAGATGGACTTCGACGGCTATGCGTTCGGGGGCCTCGGCCTGGGCGAGCCCAAGTCCCAGCTTTTCGAGATCCTCGAAAGGGGCGGCGCCCTCTTGCCTCAAGACAAGCCCCGTTACCTGATGGGCATGGGGTACGTCGAGGACATCCTGGAGGCTGTCGACCGGGGGGTGGACCTTTTCGATTGCGTCCTCCCGACGCGAAACGCCCGGAACGGGTCGCTTTTCACCAGCCGGGGGAGGCTCTCCATCAAGAACGTCAAGTACGCCGAGGACCGGAGGCCCCTGGACGAGGCCTGTTCCTGCTACACCTGTCGGAACTTCAGCCGGGCCTACCTCCACCACCTCTTCGAACGCGGAGAGATCGCTTCCGCCGTCCTCAACACCATCCACAATCTCCACTATTATCTTGACATTTTCAGCCAAATCAGGCAATCTATTCCATTCAACTCGTTCGATCTTTTAAAAAGGAATATTAAAAATGATGTTCATGAGCCTTTTTATGTCCGCCCAACAGGGCGCGGCGGGACAGGTCCCCAGGGGGAACATGCTGACGGCCCTCCTCCCGTTCGTAGCCGTCTTCGCCATCTTCTACCTGCTGATCATCCTGCCCCAGCGGAAAAAACAAAAAAAGCACCAGGACACGGTGAATAACCTCAAGCCCGGTGACAGGATCATCACGACCGGCGGCATCTTCGGTACGGTCATGGGTGTCCAGCCGGACCGGATCGAGCTTAAAATATCGGCCAACGTGAAGATCGACGTCACCAAGAGCGCGGTCGGAGCCGTCCTGGGCGCCGAGAGAACGGAAAAAGCAGAGTAGGGGCCGGGCGGCGCGGCCGCCGGTCCTTCATCGCAACCTGGGGAAACACCACTCGAGAGCAGAGGTAACATGAGAAAAGGATTGCAGTGGAAACTCATCCTGACGTTGGCCGTCCTGGGCCTTTCGATCTTCCTGGCCTATCCCCCCAAGGACAAGATCAAGCTGGGCCTGGACCTCAAGGGCGGCATCCACCTGGTCCTCCAGGTCATTACGGAGGACGCCATCAACGTCGAAACGGACCAGGAGATCATCCGCTTCCAGGAGCTGTTCAAGAAGAACGCCATCACCTTCCAGGCGGCGGCCAAGGACCGGCCCGGTCGGTTCGCTTTCACGGGGACGAGCGCCGGCCAGGAGGGGAAGACGCGGGACCTCATCGATCAATACACGAGGGACTGGGATTACTCCTTCACTGGCGACAGGTTGACCTTCACGATAAAGACGCTGGTCACCCAGGCCCTCAAGGACCAGGCCGTCAACCAGACGGTCGAGACCATCCGCAACAGGATCGACCAGTTCGGTGTCGCCGAGCCCCTGATCCAGAGGCAGGGCTCGGAGAGGATCGTCGTCGAGCTCCCGGGCGTCACCGATCCGGACAGGGTCAAGGACCTGATCAAGGTCACGGCCATCCTCGAGTGGAAGCTGGTCAAGGCCGGACCGGCCCCGGACGAGGAGACCCTCCTTAAGGAATATGGCGGCAAAGTTCCCGAAGACATGGAAGTTATCAAGGGCGACCCCAAGAGGGGTGAAGCCGGTTTGTTCCTGGTCAGCCGGGTGGCCTCGGTCACGGGCAAGGACCTGCGTATGGTCCGCCGCTCCGTCGACGAATGGAACAACCCCGCCGTTTCCTTCTCCCTGAACTCCGAAGGGGCCAGGCGCTTCGAGAAGGTCACGGGTGAGAACATCGGCAAACTGCTGGCCATCGTCCTCGACAGCAAGATCCAATCCGCTCCGAGCATCAACGCCCGGATCTCCGACAGCGGCATCATCCAGGGACGGTTCACGGTCGAGCAGGCCGAGGACCTGGTCGTCGTCCTCAAAGCCGGAGCGCTTCCGGCCGGGATCAGATACCTCGAGGAACGGACGATCGGGCCATCGCTCGGCGCCGACTCTGTCCGGCAGGGCCTCATGGCCGGCCTCGTCGCCATCCTGCTGGTCATGACCTTCATGCTCTTCTTCTACAGGCTCTCGGGCCTGAACGCGGTCGCAGCCCTCATCCTTAACGTGGTCATTCTTTTCGGCTGCCTCGGCTACTTCAAAGCAACCCTGACCCTGCCCGGCATCGCGGGCATCATCCTGAGCATCGGCATGGCCGTCGACGCCAACGTCCTGATCTTCGAGAGGATCAAAGAGGAACGGGCCGTCGGAAAGAACGTCCCGGGCGCGATCCAGCTCGGATTCTCCCGGGCCTTCAGCGCGATCTTCGACTCCAACCTGACGACGATCATATCGGCCATCTTCCTGTTCCAGTTCGGGACGGGCCCGATCAAGGGATACGCCGTGACCCTGATCATCGGTCTCCTAGCCAATATGTTCACGGCCGTTTTCGTTTCCCACCTGATCTTCGATGTGACCATCCCTAAATCCGCTAAGAGGCTGAGCATCTAACATGGAACTCTTCAAAACACCGCACATCCAGTTCATGAAGTATAAGTTCGTGGCCCTAGCCGCGTCGGCCGTCATCGTCCTGGTCGGGATCCTGAACGTCACCGTTTTCCACGGCTTGAAACCGGGTGTCGACTTCGGCGGCGGGACGCTGATCCGGGTCGAGTTTAAAGACCCCACGCCCGTGGGCCAGGTCCGCAAGCAATTGGCGGACGTCGGCCTGGGCGGCAGCGTTATCCAGGAGACCGGCAAGAAGGGCCATGAGTATCAGATCCGGACAACACAGATCGTCAAGGGCGCGGACCAGCAACAGGAGATGGAGGCCCACGAACAGCTGGCCAACAAAGTCATCGAGGCCCTCCGGGGGAACGGAGGGCCGGACAAGCTCACGGTCGTCAGCCGGGAGACGGTCGGCCCGCAGGTCGGAAAGGACCTGAGGAAGAAGGCCACCCAGGCGACGATCTGGGCCCTCATCGGGATGCTCATCTACATCGCCGTCCGGTTCAAGCTGGAGTACGGGGTCGCCGCCATCTTCACCCTGACCCAGGACGTCCTGATCACCATGAGCATCTTCTCGTTCACCAGCCGCGAGATCAACCTCCCCATTATCGCCGCGCTCCTGACCATCGTCGGGTTCTCCATCAACGACACGATCGTCATCTTCGACCGGGTCCGGGAGAACTCGAAGCTCTACCGCAAGGAGTCCCTCGAGGAGATCATGAACCTCTCCCTCAACCAGTGCCTGGGCCGGACGATCATCACCTCGGGCACGGTCTTCCTGACCCTGCTGGCCCTCTATATCTTCGGCGGCAAGGTCATCAACGACTTTGCATTCATCATGCTCATCGGAACCATCGAGGGCGTCTACTCGACCGTCTATCTGTCGTGCCCGGTGGTCATTTTCTGGCAAAAACTTTTTAAAACAAAAAAAGGTTTCCGAAGGTAAATTTCTCTTGTCAAAGACTATTTTTTAATCTATACTGTTTGCTGCTGAAAAATATTGGAGCGTGAGGTATTAAAATGGCGGAAGCAATAAAGCCGAAACCTAAAGAAGAAATCCCTGAGATCTTCAAGGACTCTTTCTTCAGGAGCGAAATCGGCTCCAAGAGAAAGGCCCTGGCGTTTCCCGTCGCGCTGTTCATCCACGCCGCGTTCATCATTGCCGTTATCGTGATCCCCCTGCTCTCCACGGCGACCCTGCCCCAGGTGGAAGTTTACAGCGCGTTCCTGGCCCCGCCGCCGCCTCCTCCCCCTCCCCCGCCGCCTCCGGCCAAGAAGCGTGGCTCCTCGCAGGCCAAGACCCGCATCAAGCCCGTCCAAGCATCCGCCACCATCGAGCCCGGCCGGCTCGTGGCCCCCGTCGACATCCCGGAAGAGATCGCTGAAGAGCAGCTCTCCGACATCGGGATCGAGGGCGGAGTCGAGGGCGGAGTCGAAGGCGGAGTCGTCGGCGGAGTCCTCGGCGGAGTCGTCGGCGGAGTCCTCGGCGGAGTCGTCGGCGAGGTCGAAGCCCCGATTCGGGCCATCGGGGAGATCAAACCCCCCAGACTGGTCAAGCAGGTGGACCCCACCTACCCGGAGATCGCCCGGCAGGCCAGAGTCGAAGGCGTCGTGATCGTCGAAGCGACGACCGACATCTATGGGCGCGTGCAGAGCATCAAGGTCCTGCGTTCCATCCCTCTGCTTGACCAGGCGGCCATCGACGCGGTGCGCCAGTGGGTCTACGAGCCGATGATCATCAACGGCCGCCCCAGGGGCGTCATCTTCACAGTCACCGTAAGATTCCAACTCAAGTAAGTAAAGCTATCAATGGCTTTAGAGATTTAAAAGGAGGTTCTTAACATGCAATTCGGTTTGATTGAAATGTGGCAGGCCATGGGAGCCGTGGCCAAGACGGTTTCCATTCTCCTGATCTCTCTCTCGGTTATTTCCCTTTACCTGTTCATCGAACGCCAGCTCACGTTCAACCGGGCGAAGACAAGATCCCAGCTCGTCGCTCCCAAGCTCGCGGAGATGCTCAAGAACGGGCAGATCAAGGAAGCCCTGGCCCTCGCGTCCAAGAAGGAAAACAAAGGAAGCCACCTGGCCCGCGTGACAGCCGCCGGCATCCAGGAGTTCTTGTCGGGCAAGGAAGCCCGCCTGAACCAAGAAGAACAGATCAATACCGCCCAGCGGGGCTGCGACAGGGCCGCGAACCTGTTCAACCAGGACCTGAAGAGAGGCTTGAGCGTCCTGGCCACGATCGCCACGTCCGCCCCCTTCATCGGCCTGTTCGGAACGATCTCGGGCATCATCAACGCGTTCCGCAGCATGTCCCTGACCGGGTCCGGCGGGATCGGCGCCGTCGCCGGCGGTATCTCGGAAGCCCTCGTCACAACGGCTTTCGGTATCGGTGTCGCCATCATCGCCCTCTGGTGCTACGCTCTTCTGAACACCAAGATCGAGATCTACGACGCCGAGATGGACAACACCACGTCCCAGGTTATCGACTTCTTCATCAGAGCATCCGAAACCAAGTAACACAAGGGACCGTAATTACTATTTTCTCTTGAAAAGAGAGGCACACAATGGGCTTATCAGTATCCATGGGCGGTAAAGAAGAAATCAAGTCCGAACCCAATGTCGTTCCCTTGTGTGATGTCTTGCTCGTTCTCCTGATCATCTTCATGGTCGTGACCCCGCTCGTTCAGAGGGGCGTTGACGTCAAGCTGCCCTCCGCTCTGAACACGGCCAGCATGCCTGACAGCCCGGACGTCGTTCTTGCCGTCAAGAAGGACGGCACGATCTACGTGAACGAGGACAAGGTCACGATGGAAAACCTTCAGAACGCGCTGGAAGAGGCATTCCTGACGGTCTCCGAAAAGAAGCTCTACATCAAGGCGGACCAGGATATCGAATACGGCAAGATCGTCGACCTCATCGACGTCATGCGTGAAGCCGGGATCGAGATCATAGGCATCATTACGGAGAGGAAAACGGAAAAGGCTCTTTGATCGGACGCGTCAGGGCCCGGTCCGGCCGGCGCTCCGATAGCCGCACATAATCCCTGGGGAAGGAGGTCATCACGCTTCCTTCCCCCTTTTTTTTTCGTTCCCCCCGATCGGCATGGACACTAGCGGAGGGTCTCGTTCATGCTTCCCGTCCGATAACCGTCAAGGTCCAGGGAGACATAACTATAACCCAGCTCTTTGAAGCGGGCGGAGATCTTCCCGGTCAGTCCTTTTTTCAGGAAGCGGGGGAATTCGCCCGGCTCGACCTCGACACGGGCGACAGGGCCATGATGGCGGACCCGGACCTGTCGGAAGCCGAGCTCCCGGAGGAAATCCTCGGCCGCGCCGATTCTCCTGAGGCTCTTCACCTCGATCCTCGTGTGGTAAGGGAAGCGGGAAGCGAGGCAGGCGAGCGATGGCTTATCCCAGGTAGGAAGCTTGAAGTGACGGGCCAGCTTGCGGATCTCCGCCTTGGTCAGGCCGGCTTCCCGGAGCGGGGAACGGACCCCAAGCTCCTTTGCCGCCTTGGCACCCGGGCGGAAATCCAGCAGGTCATCATGGTTCGACCCGTCCAGGACGAAGGAGATTCCCTCTTCCCGGGCGATCGAGGCCAGCGTGCCGAAGAGCTCCTTCTTGCAATGGTAGCATCTCTCCGGAGGATTGCTCAGGAAATCGGGGTTGTCGAGCTCATGGGTTGAAATGACTTTGTGCCGGACCTTGAGGCGCCGGGCGAGCTTCCCGGCGTTCTCGATCTCCTTCCCCGGATAGGTCTCCGACGCGGCGATGACCGCCAGGACATTCTTCCCCAGGACGTCCGAAGCGACGTTGAGGAGCAGGGAGCTGTCCACGCCCCCCGAAAACGCCACGAGGACCTTCCCCATCTTCTCCAGCTCCGCCTTGAGTTTCTCGTATTTCAGGGCGACCGTCCGCGGAAGTCTACCGGCCTTTCTTACGGTTTTGGCGCTTGATTTCGATCTCATCTTCGTTTTCATAATACTCATCGTTTCGTTCGTTCCGTTTTTTCCCGCCCCGCCCGCTCGACTTCCCTCACGAGATCGGGGATGATACGGTCCTCCTTGACTTTCCGGAGGACCCTGCCTTTCTTGATAATGACCCCGCTTCTTTTGCCGCAAGCGACGCCGATATCGGCCTCTTTGGCCTCGCCCGGGCCGTTGACCATACAGCCCATGACGGCCACGGTCATGGGCGTTGCGAGTGAGGACAGGCGCTTTTCGACCTCCGAAGCGATCCTCATCAGGTCGACCTCCACCCGGCCGCAGGTCGGGCAGGATATGATATCGACCCCTCTCGACCTGAGCCCCAAGCTCCGGAGAAGTCTCCAGGCGACGGCGACTTCCTTCTCGGGCGGCGCCGTCAGGGAGATCCGGACCGTATCGGCCAGACCTTCATTCAGAAGAAGAGCCAGGCCCGCCGCCGATTTTATGCTTCCCGAGAAGAGGCCCCCGGCTTCGGTGATCCCTGCGTGGAAGGGATAATCGACCTTGGGGGCCAGGAGGCGGTAGGCCTCGAGGGTCCGGGG
>Ga0315293_10006270_pt1 | contig 11151 bp, 7 predicted proteins | sample YL17G13_20_MG_FD_203071 | JGI IMG/M metagenome (GOLD analysis project Ga0315293, IMG submission 203071) | Sediment microbial communities from Yellowstone Lake, YNP, Wyoming, USA - YL17G13_20 | ecosystem: Environmental > Aquatic > Freshwater > Lake > Sediment | place: USA: Wyoming | collected... | reverse complement strand
TGAACAAATACTTTTTCATCTTCATTAGTAATTGTTGCCGGCGTTGCCGTAACCTCAATTGTCAATTTTGGCCCAATCATTTGAATTAAGCCCTGTGAAATTTCGCTCGTGGCGTGATGATGAGCTTCGTCAATCACTAAAATTAGTTCTCGCCCTTCCTCTTTGGTTCTCTCTAATACTTTTGACAAATTAAACTCCTGTTCACTGTCGCGGATATAAATATTATCCGCCCTGTTTATACTTTCCCAGTTGAAAAACAAAATTTCATTTTCATTAATTTTCCTATCGTCCAAATCCTCAAAATAGGAGCATTTTAACGCACGGTTCGTTTCAAAATAATTTTCTAACTTATCTCGGCTTTGAATGTGAAGCTGTCTTGGGGCCGTCCAAATAAAACCAAGTGATTGCCTAACTTCTTTATCGTTAACCAATCGTTTTAAAAAGTCGGCCATTATTATTGTCTTGCCCGAACCAGTCGGCGACTTAAAAACCAATTTTTTACTACCAGAATAACTCAAAAGTTTTTTGGTCTTGATCAATAAATCGTCTATTGCGTTTTCTTGGTAGATTTTTAGTTGCATAGATTATAAAATTTTCTTTCCTAATCTTTTTATAGATAATTCATTAATTAAATTTTTATATGCTATATAAAAATTTTCAGTAAGTTCAAAATAATTTTGATAAAAATCTAGAAATTGATCATCATCAATACCTTTATCTAAAAATTCTAGATCTCTATAATTTGATTTTATTCTGTACCAATAAAAAAATTCGCAAACATTTATATTAGCTTTATTTAAAAAATCTTTTCCTTTTTTACAATTTAATGTATTTATCTTTTCTTTACGTTTAAACTCTTCAATGCAATATTTCATTAGTATTTTAATAATTTGAAAAAATCTTTCTTTAAGGTCGGGGTTGATAATTTTAATATTTGCATGAGGTTTAGCTTTCCATTTTAGTACGCTTCTGCCGATATAAATTTCATTAAATTCTACTCTGGTAAAATTTAAGTCATTTTTCTTAAGATAGGTCTTAAATTCTTTTAAAATATTGTAATGTGATGAATTAAAAGAATTTTTATCGCTAGTAATTAAATATTTAATAATTAAGAGTAAATTAAATATCAAATAATAAGATTTAACCGCAATCCACGGAATACAAATCTCGGCGAAAGAAGGATTACCTAATATTAATTTATGTTCTTCTTGTAAATTTTCAAATATGAGTTCTATCAAATGGATTTTCTTAGTTAAGTCTTTAGTCTCTTTAATCTTATTAGTAATATTTATTTTGCAGTTTAATCCTAAGTTCTTGGATAATTGATTAAAACAACGTACATAGTTTAAATGTGTAGTAAAATTAGCCGGATGTTCCCGTGCGTATTCTTCATCCTTAATTTTTATCCATTTACCTAAATTCATATTTTACTTAAAAATTCTCCTATACACTCTTAAAATCGCTTCGGGTATGGGATATAATTGGATATTTTGTTTTACATCTTTAAATTCATCGTCAAAAGTTTCATCGCCCAAAGAGAAAACATAGACGCTGAATTTGCCCTTTATATCTTTAATCGCTTTTTTGAAAGCAGGAATTACCGCTTGGTCAAAAATAATGCCGGTGTAATGACTGGTATTTTTGAAAATCTTAAAATCTTTATTATCTTGGACCAACTTAAAAGTTCCTTCTTTAACACAAAGCATTCCGGTTGCTTGTTTGGTAAGTTTTATTTTATTTCTATCTGTCGGCTCATCATAATCAATAAAATTGGTCTTGAAATATTTTAGATTACCTACTAAACCTTCAACTTTTTTACCTTTCAATTTTTTATATCCTTCAATAGCCTTTTTAACTCGGGGGTAGCAGATATCTTCAGCAATCTTGTAGCCGTTACCGTTATTATTCTCGTTATTGGTACATAAAATAAACCTTCTATTACCGTCATCTTCTTTATTGAGTCCTAAAACTGCGTGGCCAGTAGTACCAGAACCGGCGAAAAAGTCTAAAACTAAACAGTCTTTTTTAGGAAACATTTTTATAATCCTCTTTATTAACTCAACATTTTTCTCACCATTCTCAAACTTCCACGCCGAACTTCCTTCTTGTAAATCAGTCCAATTAGTATCTAGCCTGGTTTCTGTTGACGCCTCTAATTTATATTGAGGCCCTCTTGTTTTTGGATTTGGTCTTAATAATCCAATCCGTATTAATTCTTCGGCTTTAGTCTTTTCAAACATCCAGTGTCTTCCTTTCGGCGGTCTATGACCAAATAACTTATATTCCATGGTGGGACGAATACCGGGCGCATCAAATGCATGCCATCTCTCAGACTTTTCCTGATATTTTTTAGGGATATCAATCTCACTTCTGGGTCTTCCATAAAGCAAAATATAACTATGTCCAAGATTTAACGTCTTAACATACTCTCTTTCCTGAATATTCTTTTTCACCCTAGAAACAATAATGACATTTCTAAAATTTTGCTCACCAAACAAATCCGGGTGATCCATCAATAATTTCAATTGGGCCACTTCATTATCATCAATTGAGATAAAAATTACTCCGGTATCTTTTAATAAATTCTTTGCCAGTTTTAATCTTTTCTCCATAAATGAAAGCCATTTTGAATGGCGGTAAGCGTCTTCACGGTCCACATAGCGGTCATTGAAAATAAAATCTTTATTGCCAGTGTTATATGGTGGATCAATATAAATGACATCAATTTTTCCAGCGTGGGTATAATTTAAAACAGAAAGGGCGTGATAATTGTCACCTTCAATAAGTAAATTTACCGGCTTATTTTTGTCAGTGATTATTTCTTTGTTTTTTATCTCTTGCAACACCGGCAGTTTTTCCTTGCACATCTCAACCACTTCCTCGAGCTTATCTTCCCATACCAAGCCGTATTTCTTCCTTTTCTTCAATTCCTTTTTTAACCGTTCAATCTCGGTTAAAAGTTTTTCTTTAGGTAAATTTTGATTGGTCATAAATTTTTATTTGTTCAATAATTTTAAAATATCCGCTTTTTTATATCGTCTATCTCTGCGATTTCCAAAACGGAGCGCCTTAAGAACGCCGTTGTTATCCCAATTCCTTAAAGTATTGGGATGAACATTCAAAAGTTCGCAAACTTGTTTCATTGTTAGAATGTTAGGTAGTTTGTCTTTGTTCATAATTTAATGTAAATAAGGTAAACCTACCATAAGTTTACAATATAAAAATAAATAAGTAAAGGCGAAAAGAAATTATGTGGGAAAACGAAGATTCTTAAAGGACTTTTAAGGGCCTTTTAGGGTCTGGACTTATGGGCAGGGTTGCGGCATCCTTGTCCCATAGAAAGGTCGAATAATAAGCAATCAAAACCTAAAACTATGGAACAAGTAACAACGATAAAAATTGAAGGGCGCCAATCCTCCTCTCTTCTTATTCCTATCCGTTGGTGTTTGTATGCCAGGAAAAGCACAGAAGTTGATGAATTGCAAACGCTTTCCATTGACTCCCAAATCAAAGAAATGCTGGCTCTGGCTAAAAAAGAAAAGCTGGAAGTTGCTGAGATAAGAAAAGAAAGCCACTCGGCAAAAGATTCTAACCAAAGACCGGTTTTCAACCAGCTAATTGAGGATGTAAAGAAGGGGGTGTTTAATGGAGTCCTGACCTGGGCGCCGGACAGGCTTTCCAGAAATGCCGGAGATTTAGGATCGCTCGTTGATCTTATGGACAAGAAGATCCTTTTAGAAGTCAGGACCTTCGGACAGAGATTCACTAATAATCCCAATGAGAAGTTTATGCTTATGATCCTGGGTTCCCAAGCCAAACTTGAGAATGATAATAAATCAGTAAATGTGAAACGGGGTTTAAGGACAAGATGTGAAATGGGCTTAAGACCAGGAGTGGCTCCTACCGGCTATCTCAATGAAAAGCATGTAGATAAGAAATGCCAGGCCAGAACAGATCCTAAAAGAGCCCCTGTTATTAAACAGATGTTTGAGAGAGTGGCTAATGAACAATGGTCAGGACGCAAAGTATTCCGCTGGCTAAGAGATAATAAATTTAAGGCTAGGAGCGGCAAGCCTCTGGCACTCGGTAACATCTATCTCGTTTTGAGGAATCCATTCTATTATGGAGAGTTTGAGTATCCTGTTGGAAGCAATAACTGGTACCAAGGAAAACACACTCCCATTATAACCAAAGAGTTATTTGATAGAGTTCAAACGACGCTGAATGAGAACTTTATTCCAAAGACAGAAAGTAAGGAGTTTGCCTTCACAAAACTGATTAAATGCGGCTATTGCGGCTCTGGAATATCAGCTGATGAGAAATTCAAGAAGCTAAAGGACGGTGGTGTAAACCGGCATGTCTACTACTTCTGCACCAAAGCCAGAAACATTGATTGCAAGAATCCAGCAATCAATGAGCCAAGTCTTATCAATGAATTAATAGAGCTGATGGAAAAAGTCGATCTTGATGAGCTGGGAGTAAAATCCAGAATCGAGCAAGAGATCATCCGCTTTAATAAATTCAGAATCGGAGTGCTTGGACACAAAAAAGAGAAGACAAATATTGATATTGATATACGGAATTATGCAAAATACTTACTTAGAGAAGGAACTCTGATTGAAAAGAGAGAATTACTATTTTTCTTGAAAAGCAAACTAATCTTGAAAGATAGGAAGATCATGCTAGCGTAATAGAAAAATCACCGATTGATTCGGTGATTTTTCTTTGGCTTTTTTATCAGACATTTCGGTCACCTGAATTAGTATTGCTAAGCTTCCTTTGTTGGTCACGTTTAGAACTTTGGATTGGAGAAGAATAAGGGAGGAAGCGGATAAATTGAGTTTTGTATAAAAATAAAAAACCGCCTCAACTAATTGAATAGTATATTGGCGGTGATGATTGACTTCCTCATAATCCTAGGAAGCCTTTTGTTCCTTTCCTTCGAGGAAAAACTTGAGACAATGCGGACATATCTGTTTTTCATTAGATGGTTTTACTTTCACCACAGGACCGGTTTCTTTAAGGAATTGAAGTCTCTGTTCCAACTGATTGAGGCGTCGTTCGTCATCTTTTTTGGTCACCTCGTGGGTTATTCCCAAATGAAGGCCAATATCCTCTGTCCGAGGATAAGTACCCTTCATATATAACTTCTGCCTTTCAATAAGTGATTCGTAGTGTCTTAATGAACCGAGCCAATCCTTAACAGCATCCTCGAGATTCCTATCGTAGAAGTAAACCATCTCATCCCGGGGTCCCATTAAACTGGAGGCGTGATCCACAAGCTTCTTAATATCCTCCTTCTTGCCGCTGCAGAAAGCGAATAGAACATCTGTCCTTCCTTCTTCGTCACTTGTATATCTGACTTCGTAGATAGGAGATTGGATATCGTAAGCTTGCTGAATGTCCGGCAAAAAACCTTTAAGAGTGTCCTCATCGAACAGTGTTTTCTCTTTTCTTTCCATTATTTTTATAACAAGGGCTTCTTTCATTTTTTCTTTCACCCCATATTTATTTTTATTTACTCTAAATAAACAATACCACATTTCTATGGTATTGTCAATGCGAACTCGCGCTGATGTTCGAACGCGTATTAGTCGTCCTAGCGCCGTTCCAATCCTAGACGGGTCACGTCTCTCGGACTCGAACCGAACACTAATTTTGTTCGGAAAACGACGACGCAACCCGGTCACTTGACTTAGCACTGCTTTGCTCCGGTGGCAGGACTCGAACCTGCAACTTACTCCTTACACTTTACCTAAAATTACTTTTAGGAGTGGACTATATCATCATCCGCTTTCGTGGATGCGAGGGGCTTCCCCCGGCTTACGTCGGAGTACTCCCTTTCGGGATAGTCTCTACGCCTTTCCTTCTCCGCAAAACTACAGAAGGACTTGGTTCGGTATTACCCTTTGTTTATGTTTGGGTTCCACCGAGTTCACCTCGTTTTACAACCGAAATTACTTTCGGAAGCTGCGCAATTTCACAGGGAGTCACTCTACCATTGAGTTACACCGGAATAGTTCTAATATACAATATTTCTAATAACCTTTCAACTTTTTGAGCTTTTCGTGCTGTCTTATTCTTTCCAAAGCTTTAGCTTCAATCTGCCTGATTCTTTCTCTTGTCACGCCAAACTCCTTCCCTACTTCTTCGAGAGTGTGAGTTATGCCGTCATCTAAACCAAACCTCATTTTGAGAATTTTTTGTTCTCTCGGAGTCAGATCAATTAAGATTTCTTTTAATCTTAATCTCAGTAAACTTCTGGCTGCTTCCAGAGACGGCGGAGTTGTTTTTTTATCCTCAACGAATTCTGCCAAAACGCTGTCCTCATCTTCCTCGCCAACCGGAGTTTCCAAAGAAACAGTTGCCTGGGAAATTTTCATTATGTGATAAACTTTACTAACCTCAATCCCCATTTCAGCTGCAATTTCTTCTGCCAAAGGTTCTCTTCCCAAATTTTGCAAAAGCCTTCTCCTGGCTTGAGTATATTTTGAAATAGTTTCTACCATATGAACAGGGATTCTAATAGTCCTAGCCTGATCAGCTAAAGCTCTGGTGATTGCCTGCCTTATCCACCAGGTAGCATAAGTGGAGAATTTATAACCTCTTCTCCAGTCAAATTTTTCTACTGCCCTGAATAACCCAAGGTTTCCTTCTTGAATTAAGTCAAGCATTGTTAAATTAGGCGACCTGCCGACATATTTTTTAGCAACTGAAACTACCAGCCTTAGATTGGCTTTGGCTAATTTTTTCTTTGACTCGTCATCGCCTTTTTCTATCTTTTTAGCTAAATCTTTTTCTTCTTGGGCGGTCAAGAATTTAACCTTGCCGATTTCTCTCAAATACATCTGAACAGGGTCAAGTTTTAACTCTTTTACCCGTTTTTCTTCCGGAGCTTTGCCCAGCTCTAAAAATTCCCTGGCTTCTTTTACCTCCATTCCTTCTTTTTCCAATTTTTCATAAACAGAATCTAGTCCCGCAATGTCCTTTTCTATATTCGGAAAAAAAGATAAAATTTCAGCTGGCGTCACAAAGCCTCGCTCCTTTCCCTTCTCAATTAAAGCTTTTAAATTCTCCTTGGTGACTATTTGTTTCTTCCTTGCTTTTTTTATCTTTCTTTTTCTTCCCGTCTTTTTTCTCAATTTTTTCCCGTGAACTTTTCTTTTTGCAACCTTTTTCTTCCTTGAAATCTTTCTTTTTTTCATCACTTTTTTTCTTTTCGCCATTCTCTTCTTTTTTGCAGCTCTCTTTCTTTTTATTATTCTTTTTTTCTTAATTGTTTTTTTTCTTTTCATTTTTTTTACCCCGATAATGTTCTGCATAAAAATTTTCCAATAAAATTTTTATGCCTAAGACTTCTAACGGGGTTAATTTTCAAAGTCACGCAATGTTTTTGAATAAGAATTAAATTCTTCCAAAAGTTTTTTAGTTTCCGGCGTTTTATTTTCTTCAGCTTTCCTTATCTCGTTTGAAATTTCATTTAATTTTTCTTTAATCTCCAAAGACCTAATTTCTTTAAAACAAAGTTGGGCTTCTTTTATCAATTCTTTCTCTTCAATTTCTTCAATTTCTGATTTTAAAGAAACATAATTAAAAAAATCCAAAGCTTCAGGCGATAAATTTTCCAAAGGAAAATTTAATTTTTTTTTCATATTCATTAAAATCTCAACTGATTTCTTGGAAAAACAAGGAATGCTATTTTCTTTTTCTGTAAAAATTTTTTCTTCAATTAAGCTTAAATTTTTAGGGTCTTTTATTATCAGCATTAACAATCTTTCTTCTAAGAGCTCTTTCCTGGTTTTTAGGGGCATATTTTCTACTTCTTCCTGCTCCAAACCATAAGTTTCCTCTTCCAGTTTTATTTTTTTAAGCTCTTCGGAAACATTTTCTTCTTTTACCTCCAGCTCTTTGGCTAACTTTTGGACCCAAAAGGATTGTTCTATCTTGTTTGGAAACCTTTTTATCACCGGCAATAAAATCTTTGAAATTTCTTTTTTGCCCTCGGGAGTTTTTTTATCAAACCGGGAAAAAGCGTTTTGAAAATAAAAGTCCAAAATTGATAGGGATTTGTCTATCAGATTGCCAAATTCTTTCTGGTCTTTGGAGATAACATCAGCCGGGTCCAAATTTTCAGGCAAAGTGACTACTTTTATATTAAAACCCTGGATTTGGGCCAGATCTATCCCTCTTTTGGTAGCGCTGTTTCCGGCAATATCCATATCAAAACAAGTGTATAAATTTTCAGAATATCTCTTTAAAATTTTTAATTGATAAGGAGTCAAGGCAGTTCCTGAAGTAGAAACTACGTTTTCAAAACCAGATTGGCTGGAAAGAATAACATCAGTGTATCCTTCAACTAAAATACAAAAGTCTTTTTGGCGAATCGCTATTTTTGCCTTATCCAAGCCATATAAAATCCGGCTTTTGTCGTAAAGAAGAGTGTTGGGAGTATTAATATATTTCATAACTTCCGCTTCTTCGCTTTTTACTTTCCCAAAAATTCTTCCCCCAAAACCAACAATTTGGGAATTCAAATCAAATACTGGGAACATTATCCTGCCGCGAAAACGGTCATAGAACCTACCTTCTTCATTTTTTATTGCTAATCCCGCTTTTGCAATCTCTTCTTTTTGGTATTTTTTTAAAAGGAGAAAATCAGATAACCCCTGCCAAGCATCAGGAGCATACCCTACTCTCCATTTTTTGATGCTTTCCTCCTTTATTCCTCTTTTAAAAAGATATTCTTTAACTTCCTGGCCGATTTTTGATTCCAACTGTTTTTCAAAAAACTGCGTAGATAATTCGCAAATCTCATTAAGCCTCTGCCTTTCTGTAAGAAGTTCCGGTTTAACCGGCCTTAATTCAACTCCGGCTTTCTGGGCTAAAATCCTGAGGGAATCGCTGAACTCTACGCCTTCGATTTTCATGACAAAACGGAACATATCACCTCCGGAATTGCAGCCAAAACAGTGCCAAATTTGCCGGGCCGGAGAAACAAAAAAAGAAGGCTTTTTTTCAGAATGAAAAGGGCAAATTGCCCTATAATTTGCCCCAGCTTTTTGAAGCTTAATATAACTGCCGATAACTTCAATAATATCTAGTCTAGATTTAACTTCTTCGATAGGTGAATTAAACATGTTTTTCAGTCGTTAATTTCATCAACCCCGTTAGAAGTTTGCAATTTTTGTCCTTGACCGGAAAAGAACTACGATGTTCTTTTCCGGCAAAAGGATGATAAAAAAAGTATTAATTTGAATTATAGTGTGTTAAATTCTGGCAAACTTCTAACGGGGTCAATAGGAGAAGAAATCATAATGACATCCTCCCCACCGCAGGAGCGGTAGAGTATCCTGTCGTTGGAAAGGAAAAATATTTAGCTCGGGCCCTCATCCCCGGCCTCAGAGGGACGGGAATTTTCGCCCTGCCCAATAAAATCTGCCTTAATTGTACAAAAATTTTCTTATTTAAACAAGGTTAAGTCCTGCCCGTCTTTTGAATAATTTCTTTAATTTTGATATTTATTGGGTGGCTGATTAAATCCTCCAAAAAAATAGGAACTCTTAAGGACCAATTTTTCATAGAGACCTTCGACGGCATATTTATCCTATATTGGGAAAGATTATCCTTTAAAATATCTCCTAAGAATAACCATTCAAAAATTGGCAAAATTACAAAAATTGAGCTCGTTGAACTTATCAATTTTAAATTAGTTTCAATTATCCATTTTTCAGATTTTCCCAGAGGCTTTCCTTTTTTAGTAATTAATTTCCAAAATTTTTCTTTCTCTTCAAAACTTTCTTTATAGATTTGAAATAAATCCATAATTTCTTTTTCGGGGCGATTTAAAATACGAATCAATTTGTTTTTATTAATTCCTTTTTTCCAAAATAATTTTCCTTTTTTAAACTTGCTTGATAAAAAGAGTTTGTTTTTTATCTTTTCAAATTTAATTCCCTTTATCTGACATTTTCTTTTGAAAAGCTCTTCCGGGATTTTTCCTGCTTCTTCTTCCCACCAGGCGGGAAAATTATTAAGATCGTGGGTAGAAATAGTGGCTACAGCAACTGGACGGTATTCTTCCGGTCTTGAAAATTCAAAGTTCTGCCAATTTTTCTTCCATCTTTGAAGATCGAGACCAGGAATTCCAAGTTCTTTTAAAGTTTTTGAGCAAAATCCGGGAACCGTTCCCAAGTCTTCAGCGCAAGGCAACATTTTTGTATTTTGAACTATTAATTTTAATATCTCTTTTCCCTTTTTCTCCCAAACTTGTTTATCTGGAGGATAAAAAAATCCTATCATTCCTTGTTTATTAAAAGGAGTTTCAATTGGAATCGACCAAATCCTAAAAATACCTACTAGATGATCAATTCGAAACAAATCATAGAAATTTTGAGCATATTTCAATCTCTCGCCGACATAAACGAAATTATCTTTTAAAATTTTATCCCAATTATAAGGAGGATATCCCCACCGCTGACCTTTTATAGAGAAAAGGTCAGGAGGAGCGCCGCTAGCTAACTCTAATTTAAAATACTGGCGCTTTGACCAAACATCGGCACTATCTCTGGAGATCGAAAAAGGTAGGTCTCCTTTCAAAAAAATATTGTTTTCCCCAGCATATTTTTTTATCTTTCTTAATTGTTCAAACAATTGCCATTGCAACCATTGCTGAAATTTTATTTTCTTTTCGTTTTTCTTCGTAAAATTTTTTAAAACTTTTTTGTCTTGTTTTTTAAACGCTTTGGGCCATTCTCCCCAGGCTTTTTCTTGATAAATTTCTTTAAAAACTTTAAAAAGACAATATCCTTTAAGCCAATAATTGTTTTTCTCAATGAATTCTTGAAATTCTTTTGGGAAACTAGCTCGTTTCAGAAAAATAGAGAATAATTTTTTAAGCTTTTCCTCTTTAATTTGATAATTGACAAATTGAGTATTTACGGGAAATTTTATAACCAAGCTTTCTAATTCTTTTTCTAAATTTTCTTTTTTTATCCAAACTAGTTCTCTCAAAGAAAGATAAACTGGATCTAGGGCAAAAGAACTTTGAGGATTATATGGAGAAAAATCAAAACCAGTATCGTTCAAAGGTAAAATTTGCAAAATACTGTTTCCAGTAACCTTGCACCAGTCAATTAACAATTTTAAATCAGG